>Ga0079226_10001387_pt1 | contig 18567 bp, 18 predicted proteins | sample Poulit2014_FD_76345 | JGI IMG/M metagenome (GOLD analysis project Ga0079226, IMG submission 76345) | Agricultural soil microbial communities from Georgia to study Nitrogen management - Poultry litter 2014 | ecosystem: Environmental > Terrestrial > Soil > Agricultural land | place: USA: Georgia... | reverse complement strand
TGCACTGTCAGTAAGTTCAAGCTGATCCTTATCAGTTATCTTCGTCAACTCTTCAATGAAATAACCCGCACCGTAGAAGTCTTCCAGACAAAACTGATTGGAAGAACCGGAACAAATAATCAAAATCGTTTCTCCGTTGTAATGATTAACAATATCTTCAGCAACAGCAGCACCATTCAACAGCGATGCAGCATAAGTTGTTTTGGCTTTTGCCGCACCACGGATAGCTATTGTACCGTTCGTCGTGGATAAGATGAGCTTTCTACCGGACACATGTTGGCACAATGAGGTTGGGACAGGGTTGAGGAATCCGTCTATGACAAGCCCCCCATCCTCCCCTGCCAAACAAACTTCTTCATCGTCATATTTCTTTTTTTCACTTTTGGCTTCTGATTCGTTTAAAACGGGAACTACACATTCAGCACCTTCGGCTAATGCGGCTGTGATAGAAGTAGTTGCCATCAAGATATCCAGCACGACAGCAATTTTTGTGTCATCTATTTTTTCATGATTGATTTCTTCCTTCTTCATTAAAAGGTTTATTTTCATCTGTAACAAGCACCCATTTCATTCTTCATGGCGATCATTTCATTGTCTGCCATGCATGTTCAATTAAGTTCTTGACAAATTGGTCAAAGTGAGCGAAGCGCTTATCCTTTGTCTGCCCTTGTTTATATCGGTAATAGATTTGTTGACATATAACTGCAAGTTTAAAATAAGCGAAAGTTAAATAAAAATCGATGTTATCTAAATCACGACCACTTTTCGTGGAATAATCATGTAGAAATTCATCTCTTGTATAAAACCCTTCTTTGACAGTAACAGGAGGCTTACCAAGACCGGTCTTTAACATCTCAGGGTCGACATCCTGAATCCAATAACTCATAGCTGCGCCAATATCTGCCAGCGGATCCCCAATTGTCGTCATTTCCCAATCGAATAATCCTGTCATTTCTTTAAAGTCTTTCGAAAATAACGCATTATTCAACTTATAATCATAATGAATGACGGTTGGCTCAGGAGAAACAGGCACATTGTTTTTAAGATATGTCTTTAGTTCCTCGACCACATCGACTTCATCTGTTTTTGCACGTTCATAACGTTTGATCCATCCCATCACCTGGCGTTCCATAAAGCCGTCTGGTTTAGCTAAATTTACAAGTTTTGTTTTTTTGTAATCTACATTGTGCAGTTCAACGAGTTTATCGACCATCAAACTGGATATTTGTTTCCCCATTTCTTTGTCATAAGTTATATCTGATGGAAAATCCGTATCAAGAAAGATTCCTTTTCTTCGTTCCATAATAAAAAACGGGCTCCCTACAATGGATTCATCATCTGAAAAGATATATGGCTTTGGTGCTGTCGAATAAACAGGATGCAAATGCTTTAAAATCGTATATTCCCGCTCCATATCATGTGCTTTTGGTGCCACAGGGCCCAACGGCGGTCTGCGGAGCACAGCTTCCCAATCTTCAATTTTCAATAAATATGTTAAATTGGAATGACCTGCACCGAATTGTTCGATGACAAGTTCTCCTTCAGGAATCTCCTTCAAATTTTCATTTAAAAATGCTTTCAGCTTATCAGGAGCAAGCTCTTCTCCCTCTCTGACAGGAATGGTATCTTGATAATTTTTGCTCATTTGTACATTCACTCCAGTTCTGAATTTATTTCGATAAGTGAATCATCTGCCCTAGACGAACGATTTTATCGTGACATACCTTCCAGTCAGTATGTAAAAGACAGAGATCTTCGCCTATCGGCAATTTCAATGGAATGCTTCAGATAAATCTTTTTGCTGATGCTTTAACCGTTCTTCTTATCCTGAAACAATTCCATTCAAGATCATTTTGGAAAATATTTCTGCCAACTCTTCCGGGCTGACATCACCGTTGGGGTTAAACCAATTATAGCTGTAATTCGTTACACCCAAAATACCGAAAGCGATCATATCTGCCGGCAGGTCTGATTGAAACTCTTTAGTTTTGATCCCTTCTTGCACGACCTCTTCAATTCGAAGCCTGAAATTATTCCGCTTCTCTTTCACCTTGCTAATATTCATATTGTTCAAATGACGAATCTCTCGGAAAAACACACGTCCACTGGAACCTCTCTCTTTAATATCTTTAATCAGCATCAAAATTACTTCTTCCAACTTTTCTTTATTAGTTAAGGATGTGTTGTCAAAAATCATTTGCTGCCGTGATAACAAGTTATCGATATATTGTAAATGAATATCCATAAGCAATTGCTCTTTGGATGAAAAGTAATAGTAGAACGTTCCCTTTGTCACATCCAAAACATCCACAATATCCTGGATGGATGTCTGGCTGAATCCTTTTTTTTCAAATAGCTGTATGCTGTGTTTTGTGATTTCTTCTTTGATCATATTGTTCTCCGCCCGTTCTGTATTGATTTTTTTCTAGCTATAACGTATCACAAACACAAGCATCAAACCAATTCTTTACATCTAGATGGCATGTGCACCGCCGTCAACGGTCAAAATATCTCCTGTCACATAATCAGAAGCTTTCGACGCCAGGAATAAAGCAGCACCTTGTAAATCAGAATCATTCCCAAGCCTGCCAAGCGGTGTGCTCTGCATAATGTAATCCTTCCCCTGTTCAATCAATACTTTGGACATCTTCGTAGGGAAAAATCCTGGTGCGATTGCGTTCACATTAATGTTATGCTGTCCCCATTTTGCTGCTAAATCCTGTGTGAAAGTCATGACCGCACCTTTACTTGTATTATAGCCAATCGTTTGCATGAAAGGATGCGTCCCGCCGAATCCAGCAATCGAAGAAATATTGATGATTTTTCCTGATTTTTGTTCAATCATCACTTTGCCGACTTCCTGACTCATGTAAAATGTTCCGTTGATATTCACATTCATGACCTTTTCCCAGGTATCATGCGGCATATCTTCAACTGGGGCTCCCCATGTAGCACCACTGTTATTGACGAGAATATCAATGCTTCCTAAATGCTCCTTCGTTTGCTTAACGACATGCTTGATATCCTCTGGATTTGTCACATCACATTTGAACGCAAGTGAGTCGACACCTTTTTCCTTCAGCTTTTTACTCATTTCTTCACATGCTTCCAGTTTCCTCGAACATACAACAATATTTGCTCCTGCTTCCGCATATGCCTCGGCAATTTGCGCGCCAAGTCCACGCCCTCCACCGGTGATAATCGCTGTTTTTCCATCCAATTTAAATAAGTCCAATACACTCATGATGATTCCTCCTATTTTTATATTCATCGATTATTTTCTGTATTTCTTCAGTTCCAATCTGGCAATCTGACGGTTGTGCACCTCATCAGGACCATCTGCAATACGAAGCGTTCTTGCATTGGCCCAAAAGCTTGCAAGAGGGAAATCATCGCTCACACCTGCACCACCAAACGCTTGAATCGCACGGTCAATCACATGAGTAGCAACGTTCGGGGCAATGACCTTTATCATCGCAATTTCTGTTTTTGCTTCTTTATTGCCGACTGTGTCCATCATATGTGCAGCCTTTAAGGTCAATAGACGTGCCTGCTCTATTTCTGTTCTTGACTCTGCTATCCAATTTTGTACGACGCCATGCTCTGCAATAGGACTGCCGAAAGCTGTTCTTTCCCGCACACGTTTACACATATATTCAAGCGCCCGTTCCGCAGCTCCAATCAACCGCATACAGTGGTGAATTCTTCCAGGTCCAAGCCGTCCCTGTGCAATTGCAAATCCTTTTCCTTCGCCCCATATCATATTGGAAGCCGGCACCCTGACATCCGTGAAAGTGACTTCAGCATGGCCGTGAGGAGCACTGTCATAACCAAATACAGGAAGCATTCTCTCTACTTTGACACCAGGAGCATCCATTGGAACCAATATCATGGACTGTTGTTCATGACGAGCAGCATTTGGATCGCTTTTTCCCATGAAAATGGCCAGCTTTGTCCGAGGGTCACCTGCACCAGAGGTCCACCATTTCCGACCGTTCAGCACATATTCGTTGCCATCTTTTTTGATGCTTGACTGAATATTCGTTGCATCACTTGAGGCAACATCAGGCTCTGTCATTGCAAAGCATGATCGAATATCTCCTTTCAATAAAGGTTCAAGCCACTGCTTCTTCTGTTCTTCAGATCCATAGCGTGCCAGCACTTCCATATTACCTGTGTCAGGTGCATTACAATTGAAAGTCTCAGGTGCAATAGGTGAACGCCCCATGATCTCACACAACGGAGCATACTCCAAGTTCGTCAATCCTGCTCCATATCTATCATCCGGCAGAAATAAATTCCATAATCCTTCTTTTTTGGCTTTCTCTTTCAACTCTTCAATGATAGGTGGAACATCTTCCCATCTATTGTTTTGTTTCTCTAACTGTTGCTCATAGACTTTCTCATTTGGATAAACGTTCTCTTCCATGAAGGCTTCTAATTTACGACTCATTTCTTTCACTTTATCTGACTCTGAAAATATCATTTTTTATCCTCCTAAATGATGATTCCTACCAGTTGGTATGTTCGCAAATCACTTCTAATTTGTATTTCTGAAATTTGGCTTGCGTTTCTCTTTGAACGCCTGCACCCCTTCTTTGTGATCTTCTGTGGAAACCAATGTTGCCTGTGTGATTCGTTCTTGCTCGAGTATTGTTTCCAGGTTCGAGGTAAGTGATTGATCAACCAATTTCTTTATAAAGCCAAATGTTGTTGAAGGGCCATTTGCAATGCGGACAGCAAGCGCTGTACATTCTCTTTCAAAAGCATGTACTGGATAAACATGGTTGATTATTCCCAGAGTATGAGCTCTATCAGCAGATATCGGTTCGGCACTGAATAATAATTCTTTCGCAAGATATGGTCCTATCAATTTTGGTAAGAAATAAGAGCCACCCCCATCTGAAACCAATCCAACTTGAGAAAAGCTCATCGCAAATTTGCTTTCTTCCGCAGCCAGGATGATGTCACAAGCTAATGCAAGGTTAAATCCTGCTCCTGCAGCAAATCCGTGAACACAAGCAATGATTGGCTTCTCCAAATTTTTAATTGATAATATTAACTCATTCAACTCACCAATATGCTCGTAGGTTTCCAATGCACCGACTGTTCCCATTGTCTTAACATCCCCCCCTGCAGTAAATGATCTGCCAGCACCTGATAGTGTAACAACACGGATACTTTCATCGCTGCCTGCTTTTTTAATAGCTTCTTTCAAGCCAATGATCATCTCTGGACTGAAGGCATTAAGACTGTTCGGACGATTCAATGTAAGCTGCATGATCCCATCTTCCACGTTGATTAATAAATGATCAGTTGATTCTTTTCCCATTTCTATCGCTCCCTTATCACATTTCAATTTCATTTAAATGTTTAATGTTCCACCGTCAATGACAATGGTTTCGCCGGTGATGAACGATGCTTCATCAGATCCAAGAAAAAGTACTGTATTAGCCACTTCTTCTGGCTGTCCTACTCTTCTGAGAACATTTGCAGTTGATAAGATAGGCCATTTCTCCATCTCTCTCCAGCCATCTACCATTTTCGTGTCAATAACTCCTGGTGCTACTGCATTCACCCGAATGTTCTGTCTGCCAAATTCTGTTGCAGCGGTCTTTGTTAACGTGATAACACTTCCTTTTGTTGCCGAGTATGCGGAAACTAACTTTTGGCCCTTGATTCCAGCGATACTTGCTGTATTGATAATAGAACTGCCAGGTTTCATATGTGGAATGGCATACTTCATGCCCAGGAATGTACCAGTCAGGTTGATATCAATCACTTTCTGCCATTCTTCCATGGTGACATCCGGAATTTTTTTCTCGTCACTATTGACCCCTGCGTTGTTGTATAAGATATCAATCTTTCCATAATGGGATAGCGCCTGTTCCACCAAATGCTCCACATCTTTTTCCTGTGTCATGTCTGCTTTGATGAAAACTGCATGACCATTGTTCTTCTTTAATGATTCAACTGTCTCCACACCGTCTTTTTCGTTAATATCAGCAACGACAACCTGTGCACCCTCTTCGGAGAACCTGAGTGCTGTCGCCCTGCCAATTTCACCGCCACCTCCTGTAATGATGGCTGTTTTTCCATTTAAGCGCATAAAACCACCTATTTCTTTTTGTTAAATTCTATTTAGAAACCAGTTGGCCAGTTTGCTAGATTGCGATTGCTTTTTGATTTATTCCCAACATGAATATATTCAAATGTTTGGGATAGAAATTTCCTCGTATCTCTTGGATCAATGACGTCATCAATCAAGTATTTACCTGCTGCTTTATATGGCGAACTGTCAAAGCTCCAAGTATCCAATAGTTCCGAAATCTTTTCTTCAGGATTTTCCGCTTCTTTCAGCTCTTGTCCATAAACAACATTTATGCCAACTTCAGGACCTGTAAAATTAATTTCTGCTGTCGGCCATGCTACTACAAAATCTGCTCCCATCGTCGGTCCACACATATTTCCATATGCGGCGCCAATACTTTTACGTACTACGATAGATATTTTCGGCACAGTTGATTGTGCAAGTGCCTGATTCCAAACCATGATGTTAGTTGGGATTTTTGCTTTTTCAGCTTCACTTGAAACTCTAAATCCAGGTGTATCATGTAAAAAGACTAACGGGATATTGTAGGAATCACATAGCACAATAAACTCTGTCGCTTTTTCACATTCTTTTGGACCTGCTGCACCTGCATACATGATTGGATTATTGGCAATAATGCCGACAACTCTTCCATCTATTCTTGCCAGGCAAGTTATTAAAGCTCTTCCATACAGTGATTTAAGTTCGAAATAATCACCATCATCCACAATTTCTTTGATTACTTTCTTCATATCGTAAGCACGCTTTTGTCTTGTTGGTACAATATCTGCAATCTCTTCCAGAATTCGATGTGGATTATCAGTTGTCTTTTTATGATTTGGCTCATCTTTGCCCTGTAATGGAAAATAATCAAGAAAATCTTTAACAGCCTTCAATGCACTTTCTTCATCTTCGACAAAAGAATCTACTTGTCCGGTATGCTCTGCATGGACCTTCCAGCCACCCAACTCCTCATTGGAAACTTTCTCTCCTGTTGCAACACTCAACATGCGTGGTCCGGCGACAGCCATTGCTGTTCCTTTTACTTGTGTGACAAAGTCAGACGATACTGCCGACCATGTCGGTCCGCCAAAACTGTCTCCCAATATTGCAGTAATCATCGGCACTTTCCTCTGATGTAACAAGAGCTCCTGGGGGAAAAGCATTTGACTGATCCCATCTGCCCCCATCCCATCAGGCATGCGCAAACCACCGCCCTCCATCAAGTTAATCATTGGGATACCGCGCTTTACTGCAAAGCGATGAGCCGCCTTCATTTTTCTGAAATAAACCATTCCTTCCGTACCTGCAAAAACGGTTTTATCTGCTGCTTGAATAACAACAGGGCGGTCGTTCACTTTCGCCAATCCAGTAATGACTCCATCTCCAGCACTTTTGGATTCAGCACCTGCCTGATCGGAATGTGCTAATTTTCCCAATTCCAAAAATGTGTCTGGATCAACAAGTTTAGCAATTCGCTGTCTTGCAGTGTAAAAACCAAGCTTATTATGCCGGTCTATTTTTTCCTGCCCGCCATTTAGATCAGCCTTTTCCCTTCGTTCAATCAACTCTTCTATTTGACTGTCCATATTATTATTTTGATCCATATTTTTCCCCTTTATAATAATCATGAATGAAGTCTATAAACCTCATTCTTCTTTCAACAATCTTCTCAACACTTTGCCTGAGGAAGTAACAGGCAGTTGATCTAAAAACTCTATTTTACGTGGATATTTATAAGCTGCCATCTTTTCCTTGGCCCACTGTATTAAATCATTTTCCGTAACTTTATTTTTATAGTCAGGATCCAGCACAATAAATGCCTTTATCTGTTCTCCTTTCCCTTCTGCTGGAACACCTATCACAGCAGATTGATAAATAGCGGGATGTTCACTTAAAAGCGCTTCAACATCTTCCGGAAAAACACTGAAACCTGAAGATTTAATCATTTCTTTTACGCGACCTTCAAAATAAAAGTAACCTTGCTCATCAATCACACTGATATCTCCTGTAAATACCCAGCCATCCTTTAATGTTCTGTTGGTTGCTTCAGGCCGATTGAGATATCCTTTGAACACTCCAGGGCTTTTAATTGCGACTTCTCCTTGTTCTCCGGGCGATAGATCTTCTCCTGTGTCCAAATCTACTATACGAATCTCTGTCTCGAACGTTGCTATTCCACAAGTTCCATGTTTAACTCCATCTATTGGCATCATCGTATCCAATGTATGTGTCTCACTTAAACCATAAGAAGCTTCAAATAACAAACACCCATCCGTCAATTTTTCCCAAGCACCGGCCATTTTTTGATCTACAGCCATCCCAAAACTTGTTGCCATATTTATTTCTAAGCTTGATAAATCTCTATCTTCAATATCTGGATGATGCAAGATCGCGGCATTCATTGGTGCGATAGTATATATTTTATTCACTTTATGCCTTTCAATCGCTTGAATAGCTGTCTCAGGTTCAAAACGCGTCAACAATACACACTCGTGACCGCTATAAACAGGTATATTCAATCCCATCAACATGCCTGCAATATGACACAGAGGAGCAGATGCCAACGTGACATCTTGGCTTTCCATCTTGTAGCCTTGTGCTCCAGCTGCTGTCTTAAACAATGCATTTCCAAACGTCAACATGGCCGCTTTCGGTCTTCCGGTTGTGCCGGAAGTAAAAACCATTAAACTTACATCATTCCATAGATCAACATTTTCAGTTGCATGAACTGGACCGCACTGGCTAATTCCATCAGTCATATCCAACGTGTCAGGAAAGCGTTGCTTTATCATTTTCAATTCTTCAGGAAGGGGTAATATAGAGTTCTCAGGTAGAAAATCAGCATAATTTGTTGTGATTACTAAGCTCAAGGATGATAACTCTTCTCTGATATCTTTTAGCTGTTCATATAGTTCCTGTCCTGTTATAATTACTTCGATTTCTGCTTCATTTACGAAATATTCCAGTTCTGATTCTTTATACATAGGATTTAGCGGGATGACAACTGCACCAAGCATTTGAATTGCGTAATGACCAATCACATACTGCGGGCAATTCTGCATGAACACGGCAACTCTGCTTCCTTTCACCACTCCTTGATTCTTCAGAAATTGTGCAAACCGTTTCGTTTGATCGTTTAATTCTTTCCAAGTTATTTCATTGCCGTAAAACACATAACTTGGTTGATCTGGTTTATCTACAGCATTTTGCATGACATACTCATGTAAAGGCTTTTCACCTAAACGATAATTCAGCTCTTCTGATATTTCTTTCGGCCAGCTTTTCTTTAAGACAGATTTCATTTTTCCACCTTCTTTTATATTTAGTTGCTGGTTATAATAAACATTCCAACTTTCTCTGAGCAGCCGCTTAGAAATAAAACATTGCTTCAATCTGCTTATCTTGTATGCCTTTTGCTTTCAGTTCAGGGATAATATTTTTAAAGAGATGTGTGGGGCGCCAATTTTTGACCAGGGAAGCCACTGCTTCGTTCATTTCCGGTGGTCTTCCAAGCCAATGGTTAATGGAGTCATGTGATAACATAATTTGATTTTCATAGCCTTGCTTGACGAGTTCATTCAAAGTATTAATCCGTTCTTCATCCATTGGAGTACCGACAAGTTGTTGGATTCCAAACCGGTCAAACCCTATTTTCACACCTGTTTCGAGTGTTCGTTTGTGATATGCCGGGTCCGTGTTGCCGCACATATGCCCTATGACGATTTTTGAAGGGTCTACACCTAAATCAATCAGCATTTCCGCCTGCTCCGGTCCCATCGTTCCTTCTTGTGTATGTGTCACAAGTAAAATACCTGTTTCACGGTGGACACGTGCTGCCGCTTCAAAAAACATCTGTTCATAAGAAGTGATTTCATCTTTGCTTGAGGCTAATTTGGTAATTCCTGGACGGATTCCAGTCTTGGCAATCCCGTCGTTCACCTCAGTGATGAACATTTCATAAATATCTTTTTCAGCCGTTCCAAGCATCTGGCGAAACTTAAAATATGGCGGAGCACCTTCGCCTTCATAATAGTACCCGGTTGCACAGACAATCTGCAGACCAGTAATTTCCGATACCTTTTTCAATACTTCCGGATTTCTTCCGCACTCATTTGGGGTGGGGTCTACCACCGTTTTTACCCCGTATTTCATCACATTCCTTGCCGCTGCCACAGCATTTTCAACTGCTTCTTCCTGTTTGAAAGGCCCCAGCGTCACATCACCTTCAAAGCCGGGATAACCGAACAAAAAATGCTCATGAATAAGTGTTTTACCCATTTCGTCTATTGGAATAGTACCAGTAACCGTTTCGATAGAGTCTGTCATTTAATGACCTCCCAAGGATAAGGTAAAAGCGCTCTGCTTTTTGTTCAGCTGTTACGGCTTAAGAACAATTTTACCCATTGTTTTTCTGTCACGGAAAAACTGGTGTACTTTCTGCGCTTCATCAAGTGCATACGTGCCGCCAATGGTCAATTTTAAATCTCCCTTATCCAGATATGCCAAGAGATCTTCCATTCCTTTCTTATATAAATCCGGTCTTTTCATGATCTGTGGAAGGAAAAAGCCGATGACTGCTTGGTTTTTGCCCATCAACGATGTTGGATGAAATTTCACTTGTTCGCCGCTTGCAACACCAAAAACAACTAATCTGCCAAACTCAGCCAGGCTTTTTCTTGTTTTGTGAAAAACACTTCCCCCTACCATCTCGAGTGCCAAATCTACTCCTTTGCCTTCTGTGATGGTATCGAGTTCGTTTTCCCAGTTATCCTGGGTGTAATCAATTAAATAATCAGCACCCATGTCTTTTGCAAGGTTCCGCTTCTCCTCTGTACTGGCAGTTGCAATTACCTTTCCTGCACCAAATAACTTTGCCAGTTGTACAGCGAGCAAGCCTACCCCGCCTGATGCTGAGTGGACAAGAACTGTTTCTCCTTTATCCAAACGTCCCATTGTCTTCAATATATGGTAAGCACTCTGTCCTTGCACAGGCAGGACGACAGCATCGTCAAAAGAAACTTTATCAGGTAATGGAACGAGCATTCTCTCATTTACCGCTGCATATTCCGCATACCCTCCCGATTCTATTGATGCAAGTACACGCTGCCCTTCTTTGAGATGATGTACTTCACTTCCAATTTTTTCTACCGTTCCAGCTACTTCAGAACCTGGGATGAATGGAAGTTCAGTTGGAACCACATATTCTCCTTCTCTTCGTGCAGTATCTGCAAAGTTAACACCAATTGCTTCTACTTTTATGAGCACTTCATATTTTTTGACTTCTGGTATATCTTTATCGATAAGCTTCAAAACTTCAGGTCCACCATATTCATTGAATTGTATTGCTTTCATTCTATTTATTTCTCCTCTGTTATATATTTGTTTGCCAATTTTACAGAATTACCGCCATTTATATTAAGCTTCCAGATGTTGGTTCAACTTCTCCCTGAACGATTCCTTGAGAGGTGTCGACTTTTGTTTAGCTACATCAAAGTACACAATTGTTACTTCTCCCTTTGCAATCAACTCACCACTTTCTTTTTCAATGATGTCACTCCCAAGGTTGAAACTGCTGTTTCCCACTCTTGTCACTTTCGTGTTTACGATTAGTGTCTGATTAAAGTACCCTTGTCTGATAAAGTCACATTTAGCGGAAGCGAGCATGATGGAGAAGCCTTCATCTTCTACTTGCAGCCCTAATTCTTTTAAAAAACTTAATCTTCCTTCTTCCATATACGTAAAGTAGTTAGCATGATTCACATGCCCTAACAGATCGGTTTCACTGACACGTACATCTACTTCCATTTTCTTGGCTCCTTTATAAATATGAATGGTTTCCGTGTAGAAAAAAGATTAACCTGCATACTCTCCCTTTTCGTACATTGTCTCAGCAATATTTCGATTGCGGTGAATAGATTGAGAGAAAGAATGCGACGTCAAAGAGGCATAAATTTGCTGACGGATTGCTTGTTCGTCCTCCAACAGCTCCTGTTCCAACTGCCTCACAATGAGAAATGTCTGATTCACTGCTTCTTCCAGGACTGTATCCCGTAATTGTTTTTTCAATGCTTTATTTTGAGTACTCTTTTCTGTACGCAGGACAACTGATTCTGAAGCGTATAAATGAATGGCCAAATCTGACAGTTTCATAAGGACTTCCTGTTGTGATTCAAGATCATTGCCGTATTTTCTTCGGGCAAATTCAGCCATGACAAGATAAAGTGCTCTCAAATCTTCGACTAACTCCTCTGTCGTGTTTGTAGATTCTTTTACTAACTGGCCAAAAGCACTTTTGACCGCTTCTTCATACGGAAGCAAACCCTTCATGGATTTCTTTAAGAACTCTCCAGTCAATAGAAGACGATTCACTTCGTTTGTCCCTTCGAAAATCCGGTTAATCCGGGAATCACGGTAAATCTGTTCAATTGGATATTCACTGATAAACCCGACACCGCCATGCAGCTGTACACCCTCATCTGCCAGATAGTCCAGCGTTTCAGAACCGTACACTTTACATATGGCACATTCCATCGCATATTCAGACATACCTGTTCTGACCAGACAGGCATCCTCTTTCTGATCCAATCCTGCAAGCGATTCCTCCAATAAATAAGAAGTTCGATATTGAATGGATTCTGCCGCATAGAGACGAGCAGCCATCTTGGCTATCTTTTCTTTGGTTGCACCAAAATCTGCTAATGTCTGATGAAATTGCTTTCGTTCCCTGACATGTCTGATGGTTTGCTTAAACGCGTATTTAGCTCCGCCTGTACATGCAGAACCCAGATTAAATCTACCTAAATTCAACACCGTAAAGGCAACAATATGCCCTTTTCCTATTTCGCCGATGACTTTGTCAACAGGAACCTCACAATCTTCAAAAATAACAGAACGAGTCGAAGACCCTCTGATTCCCATCTTTTTCTCTTCAGGCCCAAGAGATAACCCTGGAAAGTCCTTTTCAACGACAAACGCTGTGAAGTGTTCACCGTCCACTTTGGCATAAACGATAAATGTATCTGAAAACTGTGCATTTGTGATATAGATTTTCGTTCCATTTAATAAATAATGTGTTTTTGCGCCATTTAATACAGCCGTTGTTCTTGCTGCCATCGCATCAGATCCTGCTTCAGGTTCTGTTAAGCAATAAGCACCGATATATTCACCGCTTGCAAGCTTTGGCAGATACTTTTCCTTTTGTGCTTGCGTTCCGTAATACGTAATCGGAAATGTCGCGATACATGTATGATTGGAATGTGCAACACTGTATCCTCCTGCATTACCAAGGGCTTCTCCAACAATTCCTTTACTGATTTTATCCAAGCCCAGACCGCCGTATTTCTTGGGGATGCTGTGGGCAAGCAACCCAAGATCGCCAGCCTTCTTCAGCAATTCCACTACGACATCGAATTCTTGCTGTTCTTCTATTTCTTTATTCCGGGGATGAACTTCTTTCGTGATAAATTGTTGAGCCGTACGCTGGATCATTTTGTGCTCTTCCGTTAAATCCTCCGGAAAAAAGGTGTCCTCTAAGTCTGTTTGCTTTATTAAAAATGAACCACCGGCGACCCCGGTCTTCATGTTATCCATATCGATTTCCTCTCTTTCCAAAATCAAAATCAGTAGATATATTATTTATGAGTGAAATGTGCTTTCCTCTTTTCGATAAAAGCTGCCACTCCTTCTTTCGCATCTTCTGTCTGGAATACTTCTTCAAACAGTGTTGCTTCTCTTTCGATGCCTTCTGATAAACTCCTCTCCAACCCTTCGTCAACTGCTTTTTTAACCCGTGACAGTGATTGCAACGATTTTCCGGCAATTTTGCCTGCTAATTCCATTGCTGTATTTAATCCTTCACTGTGGAAACAACTTTATTGACGAGGCCGATTTTCTCCGCTTCGCTTGATGAGACAGGCTCTCCTGTAAACATCATTTCTTTCGCCTTGGCACTTCCGACAAGACGTGGCAATCGTTGTGTTCCTCCCCCGCCTGGAAAAATGCCGAGATTAACTTCAGGAAGCCCTATTTGTGTATGCTCCTCCGCTATACGAATATCGAATGCAAGCGCAAGTTCACAGCCTCCTCCAAGTGTCAAACCGTCCAACACAATGATGGTTGGTTTTGTCATGTCTTCCAGGCTGCCCAAGACATCATGCATTGCCATCACATCTTCACGCATATTGGGATTGTCTATCATGTTCGGAAATTCTTTGATGTCCGCTCCAGCAATAAACACCTTGTCTCCCGGCGTCGTCAACACAACACAGACAATATCATCATCTTTTTCCAACGCTGTCACTGTCTCTTTTAATTTCTTCTGCACTTGCTGACTCAATACGTTCATTGGTGGATTATCAATGATTACAATTGCAATGCCGTCAGCTGATTTATATGAAACGAGTGCTGTCATCTTACTCAGCCCCTTTCGTATAGTCATACCAGCCCTTGCCTGTCTTCCGTCCAAGATGACCGGTCTTCATCAATTCTTCCAGTGATTTTGTCGGTTTATCTTTTGGATTTCCTGTTTCTTCATAAAGCTGCATATTGGCATAGTAACCAACATCTATTCCGGAAAGATCCATTAATTCGAATGGGCCAAGCGGATGACTTAATGCTTTCTTTGTTATAATGTCGATATCTTTGTAATCGGCATAGCCGTTCTCATAAAGAAACAGTGCTTCATTGGACAGCGCAAATAATAAACGGTTCGCAATGAATCCATAAATTTCTTTATCCAGCAATACACCTGTACGGCCGATTTGTTCACAGAAGTCCATTGCTGTTTGTGCTGTTTCTTCAGATGTTTGCTCACTTTTAACGACTTCCACGCAGTCCATGACAAGCGGCGGGAAGAAAAAGTGCATGTTCAACACCTTGTCAGGCCTTGATGTGACATCCGCAATTTTGGAATTGACAATTGTCGAGCTGTTTGTTGCCAATATGGTGTGGGCAGGTGCCGCAGCGTCTAATTCTTTAAATACGTTTCGTTTTACATCGAGTTTTTCCACCACTGCTTCAATAACTAAATCAGCATCTTTGACAGCTGTGTTCAGATCCGTTGTAAAATGAAGTTTCGCGAACGCTTCGTCCTTTTCTTTTTCGCTTACTTTTCCTTGTTTCATCCATTTATTCATTCGTTTTGTTAATGTTTCCTTCGCTTTATGCAGCGACTTCTCTTCAATATCCTGGAGGTAAGTCTCAAATCCTCCAAGTGCACACAGCATTGATATCTGATGTCCCATAGATCCCGCGCCAATAACGGCTGTTTGTTTTATATTTTTGACCATTTCCATCATCCTAACCGGTTGGTATGTTTATAAAGAAATGAAGGCAAATTGCCCCGTATATCACAAACAAATCAGTCTATAAATTTTCTTCTCTAACTTTTCTCCGTAATATTTTTCCTACGTTTGTTTTCGGAAGATCTTCTCTGAATTCAATGACATGTGGCGCTTTATAGGTTGCCATATTATCCCTGCAATAAGTGATCAGTTCTTCTTCTGTAAAAGTCTTTCCTTCTTTCAATACGACAACTGCTTTTACCGTCTCTCCCCGGTAAGAATCAGGAATTCCAACTACCACCGCTTCCTGAATTGCTGGATGCTGATAAATAATTTCTTCCACATCACGTGGATATATGTTATAGCCGCTCGCAATAATCAGATCTTTTTTTCGGTCGACGATATACACATAGCCCTCTTCATCAATGGAGGCAATATCACCTGTATAAAGCCACCCATTTCGAAGGGTTTGAGCCGTTTCTTCCGGCATGTTCCAATATCCTTTCATCACTTGCGGTCCCCTGATGATCAATTCCCCTGTTTCACCTGTTGGCAGTTCTTTCGTTCCTTCTTCCAGATCCACTACTTTGTATTCTGTAGATGGAATACCAATCCCAACACTGCCAGGTTTTCGAGTTGAAAATGGCGGATTACAATGTGTGATGGGGGAGCTTTCAGAAAGCCCATATCCTTCCACGATTGTTGCACCGGTCTTTTTCTCGAAATTCCTCAATAACTCCACAGGCATTGGGGCACTGCCGGAATTACAGAGACGAATACTGTCCAGGCCGTACTTTTCTGCTTTTGGATGGTTTGTGATGGCGATATACATTGTCGGCACTCCCGGGAATGCAGAGGGCTTTAAATCTTTGATTGTCTGCAGTACCTCATCGATGTCAAATTTAGGCAGCATAATACTCATAGCTCCTGTATATATAGAGAGATTCATGCAAGCAGTCATTCCAAAGACATGAAACAGTGGGATGACAGTAAGATAACGATCCTTTCCAAGTGTGATTTTATCCTGCAAATATTCATATGTCTGAATGACATTTGCCAGAATATTGGAATGGGTCAGCATGGCTCCTTTGGAACGTCCTGTCGTTCCACCGGTGTATTGTAAAACAGCCACATCTTCGAATGGATCGACCTCCACAGGTTCAGGTGACTTTTTCGCTTTCTTTATAAACTGGATAAAGCCAACAGCCTCATCAGTATCTGTCTCGTTTCCTTCCAAATTCACTTTGATGATTTTTTTGATGGATGTATTCTTCATCACTTGGTTTAAAACAGGAAGCAATGGTTCATAAATAACGAGAGTATCTACAGCCGAGTCAGTCAATATATGCTGCAACCCTTTGCCAACAAGCATCGGATTAATTTGCACAACGATTCCTCCAGCCTGCAATACACCATAATAACTAATGACGTGTTGTGGGCAATTTGGAAGCATCAACCCGACACGCCCACCCTTTTTCAATCCTTCTGATTGCAATGCAGATGCAAAGGCAGCTACTTGTTGTCCTAGTTCCTGATAAGTGAATTCCTTCCCGTAAAATGAAATAGCTTTGTGATTTGCGTAAGTTGCAATATTGTCCTGAAACATAGCTGATACCGATTTATCAGGTATTTCCACCTCTTGTTTAATATTTTCAGCGTATTGCTTCAACCACACTTTATTAATTATATTTCCCTCCCCATAAATTATATTGAAGTCGCTTACATTTATACCTGTTACTTTTTGTTTAATACTGCACTAGATAACGGATATAAAGAATTTATTTTTATCGTTAGGATCTTATTAAAAAGAGTAATGTACAAAAACCTACTGGTCAGTATGTTCAGAATTATTAAATATCATTATATGATATTACTCAAATAATTGCAAGCTACCTTTAAAGGGACAGTTATATTTTTATATGATGTTGGAACTGTCCCTCCTGTTTTTTGATTTTTATTTACTCAAAAAGCTATCACGTAAAGTAATCAATCTTCGCTTCCGGAAAAAAGTGATGGATATAACCGCCGATGGTTTCTTTGATATCTTTTTGTTCTTCATCTTGATACACATACTTATAAATATCGTCACGGCCCCATTTGGTTTTTCGCTTCGATTCATCGAGTTCCAGCTTTATCATTGAATAGTTTTCCTGAATCACTCTTTTTGCAGGCTTCGTAAAACGGTGCTGAATCATTTCGAAGGTTAAATCTTTCCTTGCAAATGCAGGCAAGGATGCTTCCAATTTTTCAAACATTTCATAATAGCCCTCTTTCCATCCATCATGAATGTAGACCGGGGCAACGATAAAACCGAGTGGGTACCCTGCCTCGACGACTTTTACAGATGCTTCAATCCGTTCATGAAGCCTACCTGTGTCCGGCTCAAAGCACTTAATTATATAATCATCGTTAATACTGAAACGAAAACGGGTCTTTCCTTGATAATCTGCACCCAACAGATGATCTACATGTGGAAACTTTGTCACGAATCTCAATTTACCGTGTTCAGAGTTACCAAAAAACTCAATCGCCTACTTTAAATGATCAACACCAACAATATCGAATGTACAAGACGCTTCGAATCGTGTACTTGGCGGTGCGCGCTCAGCCATATAGTCCTGCGCCGCTTCAAATATCTCATCTAGGTGAAAAGAGGAAGTATAAGAATCCCAGAAAAAATTTATTGAATGAGTATCTTTCGAAAGTACCAATTACAGATATCACTCACTATATGTATCAAAATTTGCTTATTGATTTGGATAAACGTGGTTACGCAAGAACAACTATTAGTGGAGTTAATACTTGTGCGAATATGATTTTCAAGTATGCTAAACGAAATAAATTAATAAAGGAAAATCCTCGTGAAGATGTCATTATCCCTAAAAAAAAGTATCGATAAAAGACTTAGAAGAAAACAAAAACAGCATTAAGTATTCTTATTTTGAAAGCGAGGAATTAGATAAATTCTTAAATGCTGTTTTGACTGTTGGTTTGGATTTAGATAAAGAGTGGTTTTTCACATTAGCCTTTTCTGGGATGCGTCCTGGTGAACTAGTTGCTCTGAAAAAATCCGTTTTAGATTTTAACAAAAACACAATAAGAATTAGTAAAACTCTTTACAGTGAAAAAAATAATATGAAAGAATATATGCCTGATACAACCAAAACAAACAGATCAAGAATCATTGATATG
>Ga0079226_10001386_pt1 | contig 18568 bp, 18 predicted proteins | sample Poulit2014_FD_76345 | JGI IMG/M metagenome (GOLD analysis project Ga0079226, IMG submission 76345) | Agricultural soil microbial communities from Georgia to study Nitrogen management - Poultry litter 2014 | ecosystem: Environmental > Terrestrial > Soil > Agricultural land | place: USA: Georgia... | reverse complement strand
TAGGGACTGTTAAACGAGGGATACCCCGATAAGCCTATTTCCTCTCCACCAATCATCGTTTCTTGATTGGCTACTGTAATATCCGCTTCTTCCAAATAAGGCTTCACTTCAGCTAACATAGGGCTAAAATTATAACCTTCCTCTGTTTCCGCATCATCATAGACCCGGTCATGTATTAAAATATCACCGACCGCAGATAATGTTATTTTTTCCTCTCCGACCGGCAATTCTTTGATTTCCCGGTTTATTTCTCTGCCTTGTACCTCGTCCTCTATTTCTGCATCATTTCCGCAAGCTGCCAGCAGAACAGCCAACAATAATATGTAAAAGGCTCCTTTTTTCTGTTTCATACATGACTTGCCTCCTTCCGCTTTAGCTTCAACAAAATTCGACATCTTTCCTTTCTATTTTACACCACTAAATTTCGTAAAGGAATCACAATTTTAATTTGCGTGTATCATCTGAAATTTGTGCTATACTAAAAATAATTTATATTGAAAAGGAAATGTGATTTAAAAAGAACTGGCGCCCAACGGAGTCATATAAGAAAGACTCCGTTAGAACGCCTCGCACTTTTGAACGCGACTGAAATAAGAGATAACAGAGAGGGGATTCTATGCCATCGCTATCAACAATCCATTGTCCAAATGAATACAATACACTCCAGAAGGTCATTGTCATTTCACCGGCCTTTATGGAAATCAGAGAAGTGATTAATGAAATTCAGGCCTCTTATGCAGCTGAGAATATTGATCGAACGATTGCTGTTGATCAGCATGCAGAGTTTGTGCGTATATTAGAGGATGAGGGCGTTGATGTCATCCAGCTTCAACCCGATAAGGATCTAAATGAACAAGTATTTACAAGAGATATCGGGTTTACTATAGGCAATCACCTCTTTATATCCAATATGGAAAAGGACTTGCGGAAACCGGAAACCAAACAGCTTAAACAATGGCTCCACAGTCATAACATCCCATTTGACGAGCTTACGGCCAGTACAATTGAAGGGGGAGACGTGCTTGTCGATCATCAAACCCTGTGGATTGGGATGAGCCATCGAACGAGCGAGGATGCTGCAAAAGAACTTCGGGCAAAACTGCCTCACTTCGAAGTGAACGAAATTCCCATTCGGGAAGATATTCTTCACCTGGATTGTGCTTTTAATATTCTAAATGCCGAAACAGCTTTAATTTACAAAGAAGGAATAACGGATAAAAGGGTTCTTCAAAAATTAGAAAACCGCTATCAGTTAATAGAAATTACAGATGAAGAACAGTTTTATATGGGGACCAATATCCTTTCCATTGGAAACAACCAAGTGATTAGCCTGCCGGAGAACAGGCGGATTAACACAATATTAAAAGAAAAAGGGTTTCACGTGAGGGAAGTCCCTTTTTCCGAAATTATAAAATCCGGAGGGTCCTTCCGTTGCTGTTCCCTTCCGTTACTCCGGCAGTGACGGATGCTTTTCCTTGATTGATGCGGGTGCTACTTTGACCATCAACTGCATAATGAAAGCAACAACGGCGAGATCATCCACGAGCCCAACACCAGCGAGAAAATCCGGAATGATATCAAGGGGCATCAATACATAACCGACAATCGCCATAATAAAAACGAATTTGACCCATTTTTTCACTTCAGATGAGGTGAAAAAATCTTTCAGAAAAGGAATTGACTTGCGAAACTTAGCTAAAAATAAAAATCGTTTAAATAAGCGTCTCATCACAATCACCTTCTTGTTTTGTTTTTAGAATGATTCATGTAAAAAACCGAGTAATGATTTACTCGGTTTCTTTATTTCGTTTGGCTGCTTTTTCACGTTCACTTTTATTTAACAATTTTTTACGTAAACGAATATGTTCCGGTGTAACTTCACAATATTCATCGTCATTAATATATTGAAGTGCTTGTTCAAGCGACATATCCCTCGTCTTCCGGATGATTACTGTATTATCTTTGTTGGCAGACCGCATATTTGTTAAATGTTTTTCCTTCGTTATATTAACGGTCAGGTCGTTTTCCCGGTTATGTTCCCCTACGACCATGCCACCATATACTTCGGTTCCTGGATCAACAAAAATCGTTCCACGGTCTTCCAGCTGCATGATTCCATACATCGACGCCTTTCCGTTCTCCTGTGCAACAAGGACTCCTTCACGCCTGCCGCCAACTTGTCCTTGCACAAACGGCTCATAGTCATCAAAGGAGTGATTCATAATACCGTAACCGCGGGTTTGTGACATAAATTCTGTCATATACCCGAGCAATCCGCGCGAAGGCACTTTAAACTCGAGACGCACTTGGCCATTTGCACTTGTGACCATATTCAGCATTTCGCCTTTTCGCGCTCCAAGAGACTCCATGACCGCTCCTGTATATTCCTCTGGTACGTCAATTTGCACACGTTCGACCGGTTCACATTTGACACCGTCGATTTCTTTAATAATTACTTTTGGTTTGGATAGTTGCAGCTCAAACCCTTCACGGCGCATATTTTCAATTAAAATGGAAAGATGCAGTTCTCCTCTTCCCGATACAGTCCAAGCATCAGGAGAGTCCGTTTCTTCTACACGTAAACTCACATCTGTTTCCAGTTGTTTCATTAAACGTTCTCTTATTTTACGAGCGGTAACATGTTTTCCTTCACGGCCCGCAAATGGAGAGTTGTTAACTAAAAACGTCATTTGCAATGTGGGCTCATCAATGCGAAGCCATGGCAAGGCTTCCGGATGCTCTTCCGGACAGACGGTTTCCCCTACGTTCAAATCCTCTATTCCTAATATTGCTACAACATCCCCAGCTTTCGCTTCTTCAATATCGACCCGATCAAGACCAGTAAATCCGAACAACTTGCTAATCCGGAACTTCTTCTGTGTTCCGTCTTTCTTGATCACTGTAGCCTGTTGACCGACATGGATTCGGCCGCGAACGACGCGTCCAATTCCCACTCTGCCGACGTAATCATTGTAATCAAGCAACGTAATCTGAAATTGCAGCGGCTCATCTGAGCGATCTTTCGGCGCTGGAATATGTTCCATGACAGTAGAAAAAATAGGATCCATTGTTTCATTCTGCTCTTCGGGTTCATAACCGGACGTCCCGTTCAATGCTGACGCATAAACAACCGGGAATTCCAATTGGTCATCATCCGCTCCGAGTTCAATAAACAAATCAAGTACTTGATCAATCACTGCCTCTGGACGTGCGTTCGGACGGTCGATTTTATTTAACACAACAATCGGCGTCAATTTTTGCTCCAGTGCTTTTTTCAATACAAATCTTGTTTGCGGCATCGTTCCCTCATATGCATCAACAACAAGAATCACACCGTCAACCATTTTCATAATACGCTCGACTTCCCCGCCAAAATCAGCATGTCCCGGGGTATCTAAAATATTAATCGTCGCATCATTATATTTAACCGCCGTATTTTTTGCCAAAATCGTAATACCGCGTTCTTTCTCAATGTCACCCGAATCCATTGCCCGAGAAGCTACCTCTTCGTGTTCCCGAAATGTTCCCGAATACTTTAAAAGTTGATCAACTAATGTTGTCTTTCCATGATCAACATGCGCAATAATCGCTATGTTACGAATGTCTTCTCTTAATTGCATAAAAATTCGCTCCTCTTCAATGAATAACTTTAAAATTATACCACACAATCATTTGTTTTTCAATCTACGTTTCGGCAGCTCAATCCGAAACAACGCTCCGCCAAGCTCTGACCGATCCGCTGTTAGTTTTCCCTCGGCCTGTAATATAATTGCACGTGCAATCGACAAACCAAGTCCGGTTTCACCATCTTTTCCTTTTACAAACCGATGGAAAAGATTGGACTGCATCTCTTCTGAAATCCCCGGTCCGTCATCTTCAATCGTAATCATCGGTCTTTTTTCTCTTTGCACAATCGTAATTTTCACTTGATTTTCCCCGTGGCGAATACCGTTGACCACTATATTTAACACGGCTTGCAACATTTTTTCTTGATCCGCTCGAAATGTCACTTTAGGGTCAGCATATCCCTCGATCTCGATTCCCTGTTCATTCGCAAATGGGATCACCCGATCCACAACTTGATTTAAAAAGTCCTCACCTTTGATTTCTTCCGGACGATACACATTTTGTTTACTTTCCAGTTTAGCGAGTAAAATCATTTCATTAATAATTGATTTTAAGCGCTTGACCTCGCTTACCATCACGTCTATTCCTTTTTCCTTTTCTTTCTGTGTGAAGATGTCGTCTTTAATTCCTTCTGCATATCCTTGAATCGTCATTAAAGGTGTTTTTAATTCATGGCTGGCATTTTGGAAAAATGCCTGCTGCGAATCAATGTATTGCTTCAATTCATCAGCCATTTCATACATTCCATCCGCGACTTCTTTGATTTCTCCTGTTGCCTTTATTCTTTCGAGATGATCAAATTGTCTGTTTTCAATCTTTTTCAACTGACGTTTCAGTTTTGATAAAGGAGTCACCAACCGATTCGTCAGGATGTAACTTAGCAGGATGGCGACACCCGTCCCAATTAAAAAGATTAAAAAGAGCCGAATGAGAAAACTTTCCTGAACCGCCCGAATATCTTCCATTGGAGTAATCAATATCAATTCCATCCCAAGGGACTCAGGAAGAAACAGAATCCGGGAGGTCACAAAATGCTCGCCGTTCAAACTCCAAGTCGTCTTTGACCCATCGGAAAAATCATTTTGCAAATAAAGCCCTTCAACAAATTGAGTAGGTAAAGTTGAAAATAAAACAAGATTTTCGTGCCGATCGTATAAAAACAACTGTAAATTTTGCTGCTGTAAAAACTCCTGGAATTGCTTCGTATCATAAGCCGTTCCTTGCTGCTCATTTAAAAAATTTACAATCAGCTCACCCTTTTCTTCGAGCTGACGCTGTTCATTTTGAATAAGTAAATCAAAAATAAGTTGATAAATGATAAAACCCGCTACTGCCATGACGACAACAAGCAATGCTGTAAAAGCTACATTTAACTGCGATTGCAGCTTCATTCCTGACCCTCTTCTGTGTTGAGACGATATCCGTAACCCCATATCGTCTCAACTGGAATTTGTGGTATTTTTTTACGCAACCGCTTGATTAAATCATCAACCGCTCGATCACTGCCAAAGTAATCATCCCCCCACACTTTTACCAGAAGCTCTTCACGAGCAAATGCTCTTTCCGGATATTCAGCCAGAAGATGAAGTAAATCAAATTCTTTTCGCGTTACGTCATACTCTTTCCCTTTAAAAAATACCCGCCGTTCCGTTTTATAAATAAACAGTTGACCGACCTTCAACCGGTGTTGTTCTTCTGAAGAAGCCTGGCCCATTTGAGTACGTTTGAACAGACGTTTCACTCGTGCAACGAGCTCTCTTGGACTGAACGGCTTTGTTAAATAGTCATCGCCTCCCAGTTCAAGACCAATAATTTTATCCACTTCATCATCTTTTGCAGAAATAATAATGATCGGGACTTCACTTTCATCCCGAATTTTTTTACAAAATTCGTAGCCATCCATCCCGGGTAACATAATATCAAGAATCCACATATCGGGCGGTTCCGTTTCCCATACTTTCCACCCCTGTTCTGCGGAACCCATCACGCGCACGTCGTATCCTTCTTTTCGCAAGTACGCAGATACGATGTTTTGAATATTCTCATCGTCTTCAACCAAGCCGATCATCGTCTTCATTGAGATCCCTGCCTTCACAAATGTCTCTGTCTATATTTTCACATAGTTTCCTGTCTTTTGGTATTCTTTTGCATGGCTTTTACTTAATTATGCCACACTTCTAACATGTTTTTTCCACTATTTTTTGTTATTCTAAAAGCAGAACACTCCGTTTATGATTGTTTTAAAAAAACAGGGAAATTCGAATAAAGAAAGGAGAGATCACGTATGGATCCATACAACAATGAAACGAACCGCTCAAATCACCAGGATCCGGAAGAAGAGAGCGATAACAGATCTGGTGAAACAGACCATAAACATACAACAAACAATGATTCAATCGAGCAATCCAACAAAGAACACCCCACTCAGAGACAGCCCAAAATGTACCTCGGCATGATTTTAAGCGGTATTGTCGGTGGGATCATTGCCGCTGTCGCTATTTTGCTGTTGATTTCCAACAATGTCATTCCATTAGAGGCGGATGAAGCACAACAGAACAACGAACAAACTGTAACGACCCAAGACGAAGAACCCGCCGAAACGGCATCAACCATTGCTGCAGAAGATGCCGATGTGTCTACAGATGTATCGGAAATAGCAGAAGCTGTTGTCGGTGTTGTGAACATGCAGCAACAGAGCATCTGGACAGATAGCCAAGAAGCGGGGACGGGATCCGGCATTATATATAAAAAAGAAGATGGCGATGCTTACGTTGTTACAAATCAGCACGTTGTCGAAGGTGCAGAAGAAGTAGAAATTGTCCTTAATGATGAAGAACGTTACCCGGCCACAGTTCTCGGTTCGGACAATTTAAATGACCTAGCTGTTTTACAAATGGACGGGGAAAATATAGACACGGTCGCTAATCTCGCTTCATCAGAAAACCTGAATGTTGGCGAAACCGTCCTTGCAATCGGGAACCCACTTGGTCTTGAATTTGCCAATACCGTCACGCGGGGCATTGTCAGTGGGCTCGATCGTTCTGTTCAAGTAGATACGAACCAGGACGGGATTCCCGATTGGGTGACAGAAGTCATTCAAACCGACGCCGCCATTAACCCAGGTAATAGCGGCGGAGCACTTGTGAATACGGATGGCGAAGTAATCGGGATTAATTCCATGAAAATAGCACAAGGTGCTGTAGAAGGTATCGGTTTTGCCATCCCAACAGATACAGCGGTTCCCATAATCGAGCAATTGGAAGAAGATGGGGAAATTATCAGACCGCAAATTGGTGTAACCATCACGTCACTTTATCAAGTTCCTCCACAACACCAACATGAAATCACGTTACCCGATGAAATAGATGGAGGAGTCGTTATCGCCAACGTGGAAAAAGGATCTCCTGCTGACGACGCGGACTTGGAACAATTTGATGTCATTACAAAAATTGACAATCAGCCCGTAACCAATATGCTGGAGCTGAGACAGTACCTTTACTCTGAAGCCAGTGTTGGTGAAACGGTAACAGTAGAAGTTGCCAGAGATGGCAGTCTCCTGTCAACTGAATTGACATTGAACGCAAGAGAAAGTTCTGATCAATAAGCAAGCGAAATGACATTCACAAAGGTATGCGAACACGCACGACGTTTGCGTATCGAGGATTGCTTAACCTATTTCTAATTTTCCATCTCCAAGACAAAACACGAGACCCCTTAATAGGAGTCTCGTGTTTTGTCGTCATCCAATTCGTTTTCGTACTTTTTATGATTGTACGAGACACCTGAATAGTTCCCATAAAGATCCGATGATATGAATTCTTCAACATCTTCGACGGACCCAATCGTCTCTTCCTCTTCATTTGGATACATCTCGTCAAACGATTCACGATCACTATAAAAATCAGCTGTCGTTTCAGATGATCCGTATCGACCGACTTCTTGCCACGCATCTTCCCGGTCATAACCGACTTCTTCCTTTTCAATATCACCTTTCGGGGTCAAATCAGATGAAATGACCTGCTCTTCTACAGGACGATTGGTATGAAAGGTATCTTCCGTTGCATGCTCTATACAGCGGTCCGCAACCGGCGTTGCAAGTAAACGCTCATATGCGATATCTCCCCCACAAACGGAACAGATGCCGTATGTTCCTTCCTCAATCGCATGCAAGGCTTTATTAATTTCTTCGAGCTCCGTTTCCGCATGTTCATTTAAGGCGATATCCTTTTGCCTTTCATACAGTTCTGTGCCCATATCTCCCGGATGATTATCATAAATGGATAATTCACCAACGGAATCTCTTCCCATTTCCACGTCCATTCCGAAGTGATCCTGTACTTGACGGATTAATTCGTTCTGTCTCTTCTCCAGAACAGCTTTGAACTTGGTTTGTTGCTTTTTCGTAATCATAGCCGCTTGCCTCCATTAGAATGAAATAATGACTACTCATACTATTTGTCATGGCCAGCCAAGCATACACTCCATGCTTTCCCAGTTCGTGAAAGAAATGGTTTCATTCTTTCTAGGGAAAAGGGAAATAGTAAAAATCCTTTTACAAAGAATGTAAAAGGATAGCTTGCATGATTCCACAAAGGAAGCTTTAATTTTCTTTTTTCCGGTTCTCGATTTTCTCATGAACAACAAATGCCAAATCATCGTTCCCAAAAGTCTGCAGCACACTTAAAATGGTTTCATTCGAAATGGCTTCCGCTTCTTCTTTAGGAACCGTCCACTCCATCATTTCCAAAAGCACATCTTGCGGCTGATTTGGATAGGCTTGTTCATACAGATCGACAGGAGATAGATCTTGATTTCGGCACCACTGCGCATAAAGCAATACCATCATTCTTTCATTGTTTTTATAGTTCTCAATAACCTGACGATCTCGAGACATACAATCACCTGCTTTTTCAACAATTTTCCTGTTTTTTATAGGAAGTCTGAATGAATCAAAAAAGGTTTACCTCTAAAGAGATAAACCTTTTTTGTTATTGTTATTCTTATTATAGACGAACAACGTTTGCTGCTTGTGGACCACGATCGCCTTCTACGATTTCAAATTCAACGTCTTGACCTTCTTCAAGAGTTTTGAAACCTTCAGCTTGGATTGCTGAGAAGTGTACGAATACGTCGTCTCCGTCTTCACGCTCGATAAATCCGAATCCTTTGTCTGCGTTAAACCATTTTACTTTTCCAGTCATATTTAAACGACCTCCTTATTAAATTTGCTGCAAAATAATTGAATCATAAATACTTACAGCTCTTTAAAAAAGAAGTCGTAAAGTATAAATTCATTTCCAATTTCGTTTTGCAATTCTAACTATACCCTTTTTAAAATTGGATTGCAAGTCTTTTATTAAACTTTTTTATTTTTCTATAAAGAAGATGAAGGCTCAGATAGCGTTTAAAACTTGGCCTGAACCTTCGTTCTACTTATTTCGGTGCCTGACTTATGCTTCAATCGCCTGTTGAGGCATTCGATCCTGCATCCTTACAACAAACCAATCCACTGCCAGTACGTGGCACTAAATAATACAATCAGAGCATAACCAATGACCGTAAGCGGAATACCTGATTTTAAAAACTCTTTCACTGTAAAGGCTCCTGTCCCATATCCGACCATATTTTGTGGGGCATTAACCGGAAGCAAGAACCCAAAGCTGATGACAAATTGCATAATTAGAACCAATCCAATCCCGTTAAAAGCAGTTGGTTCCATTCCTGCAACTAATGCAATAACAATTGGGATGAATGCTGACGCCAAACTTGTTGCACTCGCAAAGCCGAGGTGAATTAAAATGTTAAATAGAGCGAGTAGAGCAACCATCGCAATAAGTGGCATGTCATTAATACCCATTAATTCAAACGAGTTTGCAGATAACCAGGAAGCACCTTCTGTATTCAGAAGGACGACACCGAGTGAAATACCTGTCGCAAAGACAACCAATGTTCCCCAAGGTATCTTTGTTTGAACTTCTTTCCAAGAGAAAATTCCAATTCCTGGTGTTAACATGACAGCAACGGCGACAATCATAACGGTAGTCGAGTCAAACGGATGAAAGATACCTTCTGTTGACCATAACACAAGCAAGGCAACCGCAATCGTAATTAAACGTTTTTCCTTTCCAGACATTTTCCCTAGTTCATCCAATTGCTTTTGTAAACTATTTGTTTCTGAAAGACTGGGCAGATCGGGTTTAATTAATCTTGTCATCACAAAATATAATAAAATCGACATGAGAACAGCCCATGGCGCTGCATAAATAAACCATTCCATCCAAGTGATTGTCATGTCATATTCTGCCTCTATAAATCCTAGGGCCACCATATTTTGTGCTGCTGCTGTTTTAATCCCAATATTCCAAATGGAAATCGACTGCACAGCAGTAATCATTAACAAAGCGGAAAGTCGGCTTTCACGCGAAAGACCAAATGCGGCCACAATGCCCAGCAAGATGGGCACAAGGGTACCTGCACGGGCTGTAGCACTCGGCATAAATAAGGCAAGGACAAAACTGACAAAAATCGTCCCGATTACGAGCCTTCCCGGCTTTATTCCTACTTTCGATAAAATATACAATGCAATCCGCCGATGTAAGCCGGTAATCTCCATCGCCGCAGCAAGCACAAGCGCACCGCCGACTAACAGTACCGCTGTTGAACTAAATCCTCCAACAGCCGTTTGCAAAGCCTGGCTTGTTCCATATGTAACAGAAGGATCCTCAATCGTCGGTGATAAACCAATAAAAACGGCTAATAAACTCACAATCATAACTGCACTGACAGGATAAGTGACCGCCTCGGTTACCCATAGTATAACCGCGAAAGCCAGTACAGCTAATGCACGCTGTCCTACTACGGGAAGTGTTTCGGGGTTCGGCAATAATAGAATAATAAGAAGTACAACAAAAGCTGAAATAAGTGCGATAACATCTTTCTTTTTCATTGGGTTCCCCTCCTTTTTGCCTATACTATTCATTACCCTTTTTCATGGCATTTGACCCGCCTTCAGCTAAGATAGTTTATCATTTCACAAATAATGCAGAAAATTGTCACATAAATGACATCTTTTATAACGCAGACATAGATGCAGATGGATTTTTAATGCCACCTGTACCTTCGTTGCATTTGTTTCAGAACTTGGTTTACGCTCTATCTAAAGGCAGGTGGATTCATAACGCCGTGAAGAAAAATGAGAAGTGGAAAGAAAACTGAAATCATGGTAAAATATACTCTTGCAAGAAGACAAATGAATCGAAACCCCATTCATCCCATATCTTGCAAATATGAAATGAACAGGTGGTAAAAAATGGAGAACCAAAACAATTATCGCGTTTTACTGTATTACAATTACGTGCATATTGAAAATCCGGAAGAATATGCAGCAGAACATCTTGATTTCTGTAAAGAACTTGGATTAAAAGGACGTATTTTAGTGGCAAAAGAAGGCATTAACGGGACGGTCTCAGGTACTGTCGAACAAACGGACCACTATATGGATACGATGCATAACGACCCTCGTTTTGCTGACATGACTTTTAAAGTGGACGAGCACGACGGGCATGCGTTCAAAAAAATGCATGTACGCCCACGCAACGAACTCGTTACACTTCGGCTGGAAGAAGATGTGAATCCACTTCGAACAACAGGTAATTACCTAGAGCCGGAAGAGTTTTACGAAGCCATGCAAGATGAAGACACCATCGTCCTTGATGCACGAAACGATTATGAATATGATCTGGGTCACTTCCGCGGAGCGATTCGCCCGGACATTGGAACATTCCGTGAATTGCCGGACTGGGTCAAAGAAAACAAAGAGATGCTCGAAGGAAAACGGATTTTAACTTATTGCACCGGCGGGATCCGTTGCGAGAAATTTTACGGTTGGCTTTTGGAAGAAGGTTTTGAAGATGTTTCACAGCTTCATGGTGGAATAGTCACGTACGGAAAAGATCCGCAAGTCCAGGGTGAATTATGGGACGGGAAATGCTATGTATTTGACGAACGTATTTCTGTGCCAGTGAATCAAAAAGAGCATGTCGTTGTCGGAAGAGATTACTTTGATGGCGAGCCATGTGAACGCTATGTAAACTGCGCCAATCCGGAATGCAATAAACAAATTCTTTGCTCCGAGGAAAATGAACATAAACATTTACGTGGTTGCACGCATGAATGCCGCGTCAGTCCACGCAACTTGTATATCAAAGAGCATCAACTAACTGAAAGAGAAGTCGAAGAACGACTTGCTGCACTCGGTGAATCATTGCACCAGGAAGTATAAAATAGATGAACCCCTTCAACGTGATTGAAAACGTTGAAGGGGTTTTTAGATTCTTCTTCAAATCAGTCGGTGTTTGGTATTTAGGAGGAGCCTTATTAGCCGCCCGCGGAAAGCGACTGCCTGCACGGAACGCAATAATTCAATTGATGTTCTCTTAAACGTCGATAAAATAATACAATATGAGGGATCTTAAGAATCTCCCACAAATACTTGACCCATTCTTCATATTTTCAATTCATTGACTTTGAAAAAGTTCCTTGCTACCCTGTGAGGAAAAGAAAGGATGAAATCAATGTCCGTTCATGAATTTTCAGCAACAACCATCAATGGAGACGAAAAAACACTTGCAGACTATAAAGGGAAAGCACTTCTGATTGTGAATACGGCAAGCGAATGCGGGTTTACTCCACAATTTGAAGGTTTGCAAAAGTTATATGACGAATACAATGATAAAGGACTCGAAATTTTAGGTTTTCCGTGCAACCAATTTGGCGGACAAGACCCGGGATCCGACGGAGAAATTTCTGAATTTTGCTCGATGAATTATGGTGTCACCTTTCCGATGTTCAGTAAAGTGGATGTAAAAGGGGATCAAGCCCATCCTTTATTTCACTATTTAACAAAAGAAACGAAAGGCATTCTGGGAGATCAAATCAAATGGAACTTTACGAAGTTTTTAATCGACCAAGAGGGTCAAGTCATTGACCGCTTTTCTCCTCAAACTAAACCGGAAAATATAAAAGATAATATAGAAAAAGTATTGTAAAATGATACTTTATTCAGCCAGGGGGGGAGTTTTCTTTATATCCCCATTGAATGTGAGTTGAAGTTGTCCGTTATAGACCCCCTGACTTCCACTTAGGATTTTTGAGGATCTCATTCTTTGAAAATCCTAATTAATTTTTACTATGGACTGATGTTTGGATGGTACGAATAAGCTCAGTTCCAAGCCTTTTTGAAAGGTCGAGTAAGCGCAAACCTTGAACGTCGCACCCTAAGTCAACCAGTCAGTTACATTGCGATAAATAGTGCAGGTAAACGAAGCATTATTTATTTTATGAAGAAAAAATACTGCTATCAGCATGTATAACTGCAATGCAACTCTTTATAAGCCAATTAAATGATTCTATCGGATCAAGAAGAACTATTTACAGTAGCCCGGAGTCAATTGATCTTATTTATCGGATTGAAAAGGGCAATATCAATCTATTCAATCCGATGGAATCATTCCAACGGAACAGTTGAAATATAAAGTCTTTGATTAGACCGATAGGAGGCTTCTACTGGAATAAATAAAAGATCTAAACCCTTTTTGATCCGATAGAGCTCATTCATCGGAACGAAGAGCACGATATGGGCCTCATTCTGTCGATAGAGTAGCTCCACTAAAGCAAGACCGAGCTGAAAACGAAAAGACGAGCACTAAACTGTGCTCGTCTTTTCGTTTCCTATATTGATTAATAAGCTTTTGCCCAGTATACAAGGTCTTTTGCTTCTTTTCCGCAGCAGACACATGTTTCCGACACGGTTTCGTTTTCAAATGGAATACATCGGGATGTTGCTGTTGTTTCCTCTTGAATTTTTTCTTCACACGCCTCATCTCCGCACCACATTGCTTTGACGAAGCCGCCTTTGTTTTCCAATGCTTCTTTAAATTCATCCATTGTTGTCGCAACTGTTGTCATCTCATTGCGATGCTCAAGCGCCTTGTCATATAAATTCTGCTGAATTTCGTCAAGTAGCTGAGGCAGACGTGTTTCCAGCTCGGCAAGTGGAACAAATTCTTTTTCTCCTGTATCACGGCGAACGAGAACAACTTGCTCTTTTTCAATATCTTTCGGTCCCATTTCAATTCGGACCGGAATGCCCTTCATCTCATACTCATTAAACTTCCAGCCTGGTTTTTTGTCACTTGCATCGATATCCACACGAACCAGATCTTTCAATTGGTCGCGAAGAGCGTAGGCTTGATCCAGTACACCTTCTTTATGCTGCGCAATGGGTACTACCATCGCTTGGGTAGGTGCCATACGTGGTGGAATGACAAGTCCACGATTATCTCCGTGTACCATAATCAGCGCACCGATTAACCGAGTTGTTATCCCCCATGATGTTTGATGAACGTATTGGCTCTCCCCATTTTCATCCAAGTATGTGATATCAAAGTTTTCAGCAAAGCCTGTTCCAAGATAGTGGGATGTACCAGATTGCAGAGCTTTTCCGTCATGCATTAAACTTTCAATCGTTAACGTATACTCAGCCCCTGCAAATTTTTCACTTTCAGTTTTCGTTCCACGCAACACCGGGATGGCCATATGATTTTCAACAACATCTGTATAAACATCAAACATCCGCTTCGTTTCTTCCTCAGCGTCTTCTTTCGTCGCGTGTGCTGTATGTCCTTCCTGCCAATGGAACTCCAGAGAACGCAAGAAGGGTCTTGTCGTTTTCTCCCAACGGACCACATTGGCCCACTGGTTGTACAACATTGGCAAATCACGGTAAGAGTGGATGTTTTTAGAATAATATTCACAGAACAAGACTTCTGAAGTCGGACGTACTGCGAGCTTTTCCGTCAGTTCCTCGTCTCCGCCTTGGGTAACCCAAGCGACTTCCGGTGCAAACCCTTCGACATGATCCTTCTCTTTTTGCAGCAGGCTTTCCGGAATAAACAAAGGAAAGGATACATTGGAATGGCCTGTTTCTTTAATTTGGCGATCCAGCTCATCCCGAACCTTTTCCCAGATGGCAAATCCATAAGGCTTGATAATCATGGTCCCACGGACTGAACCATAATCAACGAGCTCAGACTGTTTCACAACATCGGTATACCACTGCGCAAAATCATCTTCCATCGCAGTTATTTTCTCTACGAATTGTTTATTCTTCTTACTCAAATCAAGCACCTTCTTTATTAAAATATCGATATTTTTCAAACACAAAAAATCCTCCATCCGTAAGGGACCGAGGTCTGGTGGTACCACCCTTGTTTACAAGGAGAATTCATCCATCCCTGTACACTCATCTTGATAACGGTCAAGTACCGCACCCGTTTTCGTTCGTCTAAGGGCGAACTCCAAGGCAGGTTCGAATTGACGTCTTTGGAAATTTGCACCGGCCATTTCCTCTCTGAAAAGACAACTCAATTGTACTAATCCTCTTCTTCGTTTCACAAATATAAAGTACACTGATTTACTATTCCTAAATATATAAGGAGATGTAGGGAAAGTCAAGCTTCTCACAGCCGAAAGCAATCCCTCTTCAATTCAAAAAGACAGAATTCGATTTTTTACTGAACTCTGTCTTATAGGATTATCCATTCGTGTTAAATTTCTCTATTTTAATCGGATGGGCTTCTCCAAAGTTTCGCTCAGCCGCGTGATACGTCGGGCCGACCTTGTCTGTATAAGAAAAACCATATTCAATGGCTGTTGTAATCAAAGATTTTGCTAAATGGACGGCTTTCTCCATTGTTTCTCCTTTCGCTAAATAAGCTGCTATTGCCGCGGAATAAGTGCACCCTGCCCCGCTTGTATTCACCGTATCAATTCGAGGTGCTTCGTATGTAATAATCTCATTGCCATCATACAACACATCGACGGCCGGACCTTCTAGTCTTCCGCCTTTAACAAGAACATACTCCGAACCCAGTTCATACAAATCAACGGCTGCCTGTTTTAGATCATCAATGTTCGATAACTGCCGATCATGAAGAAGAACGGAAGCTTCCGGTAAATTCGGTGTGATAATGGTCGCAAGCGGAATCAGTTTTGCCTTCAATGTCTCAATGGCTTCATCTTCCAGCAACTTAGAATCCAGCTTTCCGACCATTACGGGGTCGACAACAACCGTTTCAACAGAAGATTCCTGAATGAGCCGGGCAACTGTTTCAATGACTTCTGCTGAAAAGAGCATGCCGGTCTTCAATGCATCCATGCCGACTTGTTGCATAGCCGTTGAAAACTGCGCCTCAATCGCTTCAATGGTCTGCGGATGAACGTTTTTATTTGTTTCGGGATGCCGGCCGACAATTGCCGTCACCGTACTCATTCCATATACATCTAATTCCTGAAATGTTTTTAAATCTGCTTGAATTCCTGCACTTCCTCCTGCTGCAGAACCTGCTATTGTCATTACACGCGCTGGATATGTCATTACCAAAACCCTTTCTGTCAAATTGAACTTAAAATAATACAAATCTAAAACAAAACTTCATTGAATGACGTATTCTTTTCATACTCTACTCCTTGTTAGTTGAATCTAACAAGCCCTTACTAGCTCGCAGACTTTCCACGCAGACATTTTGGTTATTTTTTATCCTTAAATAGGAGTCTTGCAGCCCATTACACTGCGATAAAGAACCAAATAATCATAATCAACTGAACGACGACTTTTGCAACAGAGCCACTTAAAAAACCAATGAAAGAACCAATGGAAGAACGAAATGCCTTTTCCACCGACTGTCTCTGCAGCAACTCAACAAGGAGAACAACGAAAAATGGAATAATAATAATTCCAAAAGGCGGATAAATAAACGACCCCACAATGACAGCGACCGCTGCCGCCCTCTCTCCCCGCTTACTCCCTCCAAACCTTTTCACAAAATAGCTATTTGCAACAATATCAGCCACTAATAAAAACAATGTCAACACAATCATAGCAACCCAGAAAAAAGCGTTTAATTCACCAGGATGGAGAAAAAGTGAATAAAGCAGAAATCCAATCCAAATCGCAATGACGGAGGGAATCATCGGAAAAATAATCCCTGCAAAACTAAGTATAAATAAAACAACAATAACAATCCATAATAAAATGTCTAACATCGTTGCCTCCAATTAACCGGATTCTTCCCAAAGAGTACCGAAGCGGATATTTTCAACGTCTGTATCCGATCATCTTTTCAACATCTACAGTATACACGTTCACACCCGAAAAATAACTTCTTTCTACAAACCAAATTCATATATTGAATCGCTTTTTACTAAATTATTTACATGAAGGCTTTCGTTTATGTTATCAATAATGGATTGCAGTGGCCATTTCTCTTGCAAGGTCAAACGAGCCTCCCATCCTAATAACAAGGACAAGTGGATTCGAAGAGCCGGCGAGTACGAAAAAAGGAAATCACTTGTTAGCGATTCCCTTCTTTCATTTGACTTCCGGATAGGTTTTCTTCTTCTGCCTGATCCGGTAATGGATCCACTTTATGTTTATAGCCGTATCCCTTGGATAAGGTTTTAAGTGACAATACAAGTACCATTGCAACAATTACGACTGTAGCAAATATAACCTCTACTCCTGTCAATCTGTCAGTCCCCCAAGTTATATATCATTCTTTTTTATTTATTCATAACTTCTCAAGAATATCCTAATTTCTCTTCAATTTCAATATCTTTTCCTCTTGGATACTCTTTTTAAGTAAATCATGAATTGATGGAAGATAGCGTTACCATTTCAAAGGATGTCTGTGTATAACCCGATTGTTTTAATTTCATTCTGTTTAATGAAGAATTTTAAAGAATAATCCAAATATATGACGTTTGAGTCATTTTACTTAAAATTCTATCATAAGAGTATTAATAGCTTTTTCATTATTAGGTGACAGATCTGCTAGACGTTACATAAGCGTTCGTTTCATCAATAAGGGGGAATCATGAAATATGAAAAAAACATTATTAACGCTTTCATTTGGAGTGCTTTTCGTTCTTCTTACCGCATGTGGTGGAGATAGCGAAACAGCGACAGATGCACAAGGAGAAGATGGTGAGGGAAGACTTGAACAACTGCAAGAAGCAGGTACCGTAAAAGTTGGGTTTGCAAACGAAGAACCATATGCTTACCAGGATGCGAATGGAGAGTTAAAAGGAGCTGCAGTTGATATTGCTGAAGCCGTATTTGCTGAACTTGGCGTGGAAAATATGGAATCTCAGCTTGCCGATTTCAGTCAACTCATTCCCGGACTGCAAGCGGGACAATTTGATGTGATTACAGCCGGAATGGCAATCAACGGAGATCGTTGTGAAAATGCATTATTTGGTGAACCTTCCATGCAATATGGTGAAGGGGTTGTCGTTGAAGCAGGGAATCCACACGACATTCAAAGCTATGAAGACATAGCAAACAACCCGGATCTCACGGTTGTCGTAATGGAAGGGGCTACAGAGATTGAATTTCTACAGCAGGAAGGAGTCGATCCGGACCAAATAACGACAGCATCGGATATTCCTGCAACATTCTCTGCCGTGCAAGCGGGCCGCGCTGACGTAACAACAGGAACGGAAATGACCGTCCGCATGGCCTTTGAATCTGCCGATACAGAAGATCTTGAACTTGTCGAATCCTTTGAACAACCAGAGATTGAAGGGGTTCCAAGCTATGGGGCAGAGGCATTCAACTTAAATGATCAGGAATTACGTGATGCGTATAGTGAAAAATTAAATGAATTAAAAGAAGATGGCACAATTGAAGAATTACTTGAAGCCAATGGATTTAGTGCAGAAAGTAACATGGTTCCAGCTGGAGAAGTTACAACAGAGCAGGTATGCAGTGGGGAAATATATGAATAGTAACAATAAGACTCCATAAGGTCTGGTTCCCATCTCTAGGGCCTCCCTTATGGATTTTTTTATCACCGTGGAACTGAACGGTGACTTCGAACAC
>Ga0079226_10001384_pt1 | contig 18581 bp, 11 predicted proteins | sample Poulit2014_FD_76345 | JGI IMG/M metagenome (GOLD analysis project Ga0079226, IMG submission 76345) | Agricultural soil microbial communities from Georgia to study Nitrogen management - Poultry litter 2014 | ecosystem: Environmental > Terrestrial > Soil > Agricultural land | place: USA: Georgia... | reverse complement strand
GGCGCTCTGCTGGTGATGCTGCTGTCCAACGACCGCCAGGGCGACATGAAACGCTACATGGCCAGGGCGCTGGTGGAACAGCTTGCTGCCACAGGCACGCTGGGCGGAGAGCGGGGCTCGGCGCTGATCACCGAGCGCAACCGCAAGGCGCTGCAGGTTCTTGAACAGGCCATCGATGCCGGAGCTGGCAGCCTGGGCCTGTTTTATGGCGCTGCGCACATGCACGACTTTCACCAGCAGCTGGTGGGCAAGTTTGGCTTTTTGCCGGTGGCCATCGAGTGGCTGGATGCCTGGGACCTGTCGGCCAAATAGGCCGGCCGGCCCGGTTTTCTGTTCGCCGTTTGCGCCGGTTTGACGGCGCGCTGGCGTTATAATGGCTTGTCCGCACAAGGCGGATGTTTCACTATCAAATTGACGAGGCAGGGCATGGTGTACGACCGCACAAATCTGACAGATATCGACAAACAGGAAACCCGGGAGTGGCTGGATTCGCTCAAGGCCGTGATCGGCCGCGACGGCCCGGAACGTGCCCATTACATCATTGAGCGACTGGTGGAGCTTGCGCGCCGCTCGGGGGCCCACCTGCCGTTTGATCTGACCACGGCCTATATCAACACCATTCCCCTGCATCGAGAACCGACCATGCCCGGCGACCCCGCCATGGAAAGGCGCATCCGCTCCATCATTCGCTGGAATGCCATGGCCATGGTGGTGCGAGCCTCCCGGCGCGGCGGTGACCTGGGCGGGCATATTGCCAGCTTTGCCTCGGCTGCCACGCTTTACGATGTTGGCTTCAATCATTTCTTCAAAGGCCCGGATCATCCTGATGGCAGTGACCTGGTTTATTTCCAGGGGCATTCGTCACCCGGGTTCTATGCGCGCGCATTTCTCGAAGGCCGCCTGACCGAAGAGCAGCTTGACAACTTCCGCCAGGAGGTGGACGGCGAAGGCATCAGCTCGTACCCGCATCCCTGGCTGATGCCTGAGTTCTGGCAGTTCCCGACCGTGTCAATGGGCCTTGGGCCGATTATGGCCATTTACCAGGCGCGTTTTCTTAAATACATGACCCATCGCGGCATGTCCGATGCCGGCAAGCGCACGGTATGGGGCTTTCTCGGCGATGGCGAAATGGACGAGCCGGAGTCGCTGGGTGCCATTTCGCTGGCCGGGCGCGAGCATCTCGACAACCTCGTCTTTGTGGTCAACTGCAACCTGCAGCGCCTCGACGGTCCGGTGCGCGGCAACGGCAAGATCATTCAGGAGCTTGAAGGGTTTTTCCGCGGCGCCGGTTGGAATGTCATCAAGGTGATCTGGGGCTCCTATTGGGATCCGCTGCTGGCTCGCGACACCAAGGGCATTTTGCGCAAGCGCATGGAAGAGGCGGTTGATGGCGAGTATCAGAAATACCGGGCCAATGATGGTGCTTACGTGCGCGAGCACTTTTTTGGCGCCTATGACGAGCTTCGTGAAATGGTTGCCAACATGACCGACGAGGACATTTGGCGGCTCAACCGCGGCGGGCATGATCCGCACAAGATTCACGCTGCCTACAAGGCCGCCATGGAGCACAAGGGTCAGCCTACCGTCATTTTGGCCAAAACCATCAAGGGCTATGGGCTGGGACAGGATGGTGAAGGCCAGAATATTTCACATCAGCAAAAGAAGCTGGACGACGATGGCATTAGGTATTTCCGCAACCGCTTCAACGTGCCGCTGAGCGATGAGGAAATCGAGGGGGTGCCCTATTACCACCCCGGCGATGATTCTGAAGAGATCAAATACATGAAAAAGCGCCGCCAGGAGCTGGGTGGCTACCTGCCGCAGCGCAGGATAGAGGAAAAGCAGCTCAAGACGCCTGATCTGGATGCGTTTGACAGAATCATGGCGTCGACCGGTGACCGGGAGATATCGACCACCATGGCCTTTGTGCGCTGCTTGACCGTGATGCTGCGCGACAAGAACATCAAAAAGAACATTGTGCCCATTTTGTGTGATGAAGGCCGCACCTTCGGTATGGAGGGCCTGTTCCGCCAGCTGGGCATTTATGCCCACACCGGGCAGCTCTATGACCCGGTGGATTCCGACCAGCTGGCCTACTACCGCGAATCGCAGGACGGTCAGGTACTGCAGGAAGGCATTACCGAGGCCGGTGCACAAAGCTCGTGGATTGCGGCGGCCACCAGCTATGCCAATACCGGCGTGCCCATGATCCCGTTCTATGCCTTTTATTCCATGTTCGGCTTCCAGCGGGTGGGTGACCTGCTGTGGGCGGCCGCCGACAGTCACGCGCGCGGTTTTTTGATTGGCGGCACCTCCGGACGCACGACCCTCAACGGCGAAGGCCTTCAGCACCAGGATGGCCACAGCCATGTGCAGGCCGGACTTATTCCCTGCTGCATCAGTTATGACCCGACCTTTGCCTATGAGTTGGCAGTGATCATGCAGGACGGCCTGCGCCGCATGTATGCCGAAAACGAGGATGTTTTCTACTACATCACCGTGCTCAATGAAAACTACAGCCATCCGGAAATGCCCGAAGGTGCCGAAGAAGGCATTCGCAAGGGCATGTATCTGCTTGAGGACTCCGGCGTCAAAAATGATGATGACAAGCCCGTTGTCCAGCTGATGGGCTCGGGCGCAATTTTGCGAGAGGTCATGGCCGCCGCCAAAATCCTTGATGAGGACTACGGCGTGGCGGCCGACCTGTGGTCGGTGCCCAGCTTCAACGAAGTCAGAAAGGATGGCCAGGCCGTTGCCCGGCGCAATCATCTCAACCCCGACCAGCCGGCCCGCACACCCTGGATTACCGGGCTGCTCAAGGATCGGCCGGGGCCGGTTGTTGCCGCGACCGACTACGTGCGCGCCTATGCCGATCAGGTGCGCGAATACGTGCCCCAGCAAGACTACACCGTGCTTGGCACCGACGGCTTCGGGCGTTCGGACACGCGCGAGAATCTGCGCCGCTTCTTTGAGGTTGATCGCTACCACGTGGCCTGGGCGGCGCTGGTGAGCCTCAACCGCCAGGGCAGGTTTGACGACGAGCGTCTGATCAAGGCGCGCAGCGCGCTCAACATCGACCCCGACAAGCCAATGCCAACGACGGTTTGAGGCCGGGCAGGATGAAAAGCTCCCGGCAGGAATGGATCATGACGGCCGTCAGGCTGCTACAGACACAGATGAGAGTGAAGCCATGAGCAACAAGCAAGAGATCAAGGTTCCCGACATTGGCGGCGGTGACAAGGTGTCGATCATCGAAGTACTGGTCTCCGAGGGAGACGAGGTCGAGCGCGAACAGTCGCTGATCACGCTTGAGTCCGACAAGGCCACCATGGAGGTGCCTTCATCAGTGGCCGGAACAATCGTCGAGCTCATGGTGAGAGAGGGCGGCGAAGTGGGCGAAGGTGACGTCATTGCCGTTGTGGAGGCGGCAGGTGAGGCATCGGACAGTCCGTCCGCTGAAGAGCAAGCTGAAACGGCGCCGGATGAAGCTGGTGAGGATGATGCTGATAAGGCCGGCGAACAGCGTGAAGAGCCGTCGCAGGCTGCAGATGACGACCGGCCCGAAGACGGGCAGGCGCAGCGTCCGCCGGCCGGCGACAGTGATGATTTGCCGCCGCCGCCCATTCCCTATGAAGCCATGGGCGAAGACCCGTCCAAAATCCCCCATGCTTCACCCGCCATTCGTCGCCTGGCGCGACAGCTGGGCGTTGATCTGAGTCAGGTGTCGGGTTCGGGGCGCAAGGGGCGCATTACCGAAGAGGACCTCAAGGGCCACGTCAAGCAGGTCATGCAGGCCGGCGGCGCACCGGCCGCTGGCGGCCTGCATGTGGCTGCCGCGCCGCAGGTTGATTTTGCCAAATATGGCGAGATTGAAGAGGTCACGCTGTCGCGCGTCCAGCAGATTTCCGGCCCGGCGCTGCATCGCAACTGGGTGTCCATACCGCACGTGACCCAGTTTGACCAGGCCGACATTACCGAAATGGAGGCGTTTCGTCAGGCCAGCAAGTCAACGGCCGAGCAGGCGGGCACCAGAATGACGCCGCTGGTGTTTCTGATCAAGGCGGTGGTCGCCGCGCTCAGGGAGTTCCCGCACTTCAACGCCTCGCTGGCGCCGGATGGCAAAACCCTGGTGATGAAAAAGTACTACCACGTGGGCGTGGCGGTTGATACCGACAACGGGCTTTTGGTCCCGGTCATTCGCGACTGCGACAAGAAGGGCCTGATTGAGCTGGCGCACGAGCTGACTGATTTGTCCGAGCGCGCCCGCGCCGGAAAACTCAAGGCCGATGAAATGAGAGGCGGCTGCTTTTCAATTTCCAGCCTGGGCGGCATTGGCGGGACGGCCTTTACGCCCATCATCAATGCGCCCGAGCTGGCCATTCTCGGTGTATCACGTTCGGAGATGGCGCCGGTGTGGAATGGTGAGGCGTTTGAGCCGCGCCTGATGCTGCCGCTGTCCCTTTCATATGACCATCGGGTCATCGACGGCGCCGATGCGGTTCGTTTTACCCGCTATCTGGCGGCACAGCTTGAGGATTTGCGGCGCCTGCTTCTTTGAGCACCCGGCGCACCGGGCATGGGATGCTGCTGGCGGCAGCGGTGGGTTCACTGCTGCTGCTTGCCTACATCTTTTCGGGCTTGATCGAGCGCCGCCAGTCGGTGTCACTGCCGGTCAGTCAAAACGTCGATGGCCGTACAGAAGTGATTTTGCAGGCCGACAGAAAAGGGCATTTTGTCGCGCCTGGCAGGATCAATGACCGGCCAGTCAGGTTTCTGGTCGATACCGGCGCCACCCTGGTGTCCGTGCCGGCCAATCTGGTCGGCGAGCTGGGGCTTGAACGCACCGTTCCTGTTGGCCTGGAAACTGCAGCCGGACCGGTCAGCGGCTGGATGACCCGCGCAGGGCAGGTGCAGCTGGGAGACATTGTGCGCCATGATGTGGCAGTCGCCATCAGCCCCGCAAACAGCGATACCGTGCTGCTGGGCATGAGTTTTTTGCGCCACCTGGATCTTGACCAGCAAGGCGGCAGGCTGCGCTTGAGAACGGCTGAAAAAGAAGAATGAAAGCGCTGAATCAGCGCGGTTCCGGTACGATTGGGTTTGTGTCTTTGTGATCCGAACATGAGGCTCGGTCCTCATGCCAGCCAGTGAGAATGTCATGAGCAACAGAAAAGAAATCGTCGTTCCCGATATTGGTGATTTTGACAAGGTGCCCGTCATCGAGGTGCTGGTCGCCCAGGGCGACAAGGTCGAGAAGGAAGACAGCCTGCTGACCCTGGAGTCGGACAAGGCCACCATGGATCTGCCGTCGCCGGCCAGCGGCCAGCTGGTGGAGCTCACCGTCTCGGAGGGTGACGAGGTGGGTCAGGGTGATGTCATTGGCATCATTGAAGTGAGCGGGCAGGCCGGCGGCAATGGCGACAGCGCGCCTGCCGGTGCAGCCGCTGAAAAACCTCGGGAGAGCGCCAGCCCTGAAAAGTCGCAGGCGGATGAAGGCCGTAGCGGGCAGGACACCTCACCCGTGTCTGCGCCTGATGCAGACCACGACCACGATTTTGACCTGCTGGTGCTCGGCGCCGGCCCGGCCGGCTACAGCGCCGCATTCCGGGCCTCCGACCTGGGCATGAAAGTGGCGCTGGTGGAGCGCCATGAAACCCTGGGCGGCGTGTGCCTGAACGTTGGCTGCATTCCTTCCAAGGCGCTGCTGCACGTGGCCGGCGTGATCAACTCTGCATCCGCGTTGAGCGACGCCGGCATTGACTTTGGCGCGCTTGAGATTGATATCGACAAGCTGCGCAAGCACAAAAACCAGGTGGTGGACAGGCTCACGGCCGGCCTGGCCGGCATGGCCAAAAAACGCGGGGTCGAGGTCATTCACGGCCGCGGCCAGTTTAGCGGACGCAATGAAATGACCATTGAGCATGCAGGCAAAAGCCGGCATGTCAGCTTCAACCAGTGCATTGTGGCTGCCGGCTCGCGCACCGTGAACATTCCCGGCCTGCCCGAAAACGACAGTCGCATCATGGACTCAACCGGCGCGCTGGAACTGGAGGATATCCCCGAACGGCTGCTGGTCATCGGCGGCGGCATCATCGGCCTTGAGATGGCCTGTGTCTACAGCACGCTGGGTTCGGAAGTGACCGTGGTTGAAATGATGGACCGGCTGATTCCCGGCGCGGATGCCGATCTGGTCCGCCCGCTGCAGCAGCACCTGAAGAAAAGCGGCATACGGATATACACCGGCACAAAAGTGGTTGAAGTGGAGGCGGGGCGCGATGATCTGGCCGCGCAGCTGGAAGGCGGAGACGCCCCGGAAAGAGCGCGCTTTGACCGCGTGCTGGTCAGCGTTGGGCGTCGCCCCAACGGCGACAGGATCAACGCCCAGGCCGCCGGAATCGAGGTTGACGACAAGGGCTTTGTAAAGGTTGACGGCCAGATGCGCACCAACCATGCGCATATTTTCGCCATTGGTGACATCGTCGGTCAGCCCATGCTGGCCCACAAGGGCTCGTACGAAGGCAAGGTGGCGGCGGAAGTGGCCGCCGGGCACAGGCGTGCTGCCGATGCGCGCGTGATTCCCTCGGTGGCCTACACCGATCCGGAAGTGGCCTGGGTTGGCGTGACCGAAGAGCAGTGCCGCGCCGACGGCATCGAATACGAACTGGGCAAATTCCCCTGGGCGGCCTCCGGGCGCGCTCTGGGCCTGGGCCGCAGCGAAGGCTTCACCAAGCTGATCTTTGACCGCAAGAGCGATCGCCTGATCGGCGCCGGCATTGTCGGCGTCAACGCCGGCGATTTGATTTCAGAACTGGCGCTGGCCATCGAAATGGGCAGCGTGGCTGCTGACCTGGCTCTGACCATCCATCCTCACCCGACCCTTTCGGAGTCGGTCATGATGGCCGCAGAAGTGCACGAAGGCACGATAACCGACCTGTATTTGCCAAAGAGTTAACATCGCGGCGCCGCGAGCCGGCAGGCCGCGGCTTCTCCCGCTTGCAAAAGATCGGATGATGTTCCTATTATACGAATGGGCCCTGCTGAAGCTGCGCCATACCGCACAGTATAGTGGGTCACAAATCCATCTCTGCCTTGGGGAGAACTCTGATGAAGTCATGCCGATTCCTGGCCCTTGTTCTGGTGCTGCTGTGGCTGGCCGGCTGCGGCGGCAGTTCCAGCGTGGATCGCACCGCGCCGCAAGAGCCTGCAGAAAGACCTGACGGAAGTCCCGTCGACGGTGTTATCACCGCTGTATTCGATCCTTCGGGCGGCGAAATTCCGTTTCCCAACAGCCTGCTGCTCTCCGGCAGTGATGACCTGACGCTGAATATTCCGGTGGCTGATCCGGGCGATTTCGGCGATCCGGCCGTGGCCATGAACGCGCTGGACGGCTTCAGCACGGTGGCCCCGTGGACATTTACCTTCAGCGCTGAAATTGACCCGGACAGCGTTGTGCCCGGCAGCAGCGTGCGTTTTTATGAGGTCTCTTTTGCCACCGGCACAGCCGCGGTCACCGGCGTCAATCGCGAGCTGGTGCCCGGCCAGGAGTACGTGGCCACCGTGGCCGGCTCGGACCCTTCCGGGCAAACCGTTGCCATTGTGCCGCTTGTGCCGCTGGCGGAAATGACCGGCTACATGGCCGTTCTCACCGACGGCATTTTGGACACCAGCGGCAACCCGAGTACGCCGGATCAGCCGTATTTTCTGGCCAAGCGCACAGAGCCCCTGCTGGATGCAGACGGCAACAGCACCGACCCGCTTCTTGACACGCCAACAGCCCAGGCGCTTGAGCCGCTCAGGCAGCTGGTCAATACCCACCTGGCCGCAGCGGCGGCACAAGGCGTGTCGCCGGACAGCGTGGTGGTTTCCTCAACGGCCACCACCCAGTCGGTCACGCCGGTGCTGTCCATGATCAGGTCAGCCATGCGCCCCACCCAAAGCAGGGTGGCGCAGGCCTGCCTGGCACCCGACAGCTGCCTGACCACCGCCGACGTGTTGCCGCCCGGGGCATCGCCGGGCATTGCCGACCTGTACATGGGCGCCGTCGAGCTGCCCTATTTTCTTGGGGTGCCTGCGGCAGACAATCCAACGGCACCAATTACGGATTTCTGGCAGGCCGAGCCGGGCAACTACATGCCGCCGTTTGACGAGCTTGGACTCAGCCCGGAGTCAACCAATGTCACCGTGGCCAACCCGTTTCCGGTTGAGACCGCGCGGGTCATGGCCCCGGTACTGATGACCGTTCCAAACGAGCTGTCGGGGCAGTCGCAGCCTTCTTCAGGCTGGCCGGTGGTTATTTTCCAGCACGGCATTACCGGCGACCGCTCGCAGATGCTGGCGCTGGCCGACACCATGGCAGCGCAGGGCTTTGCGGTTGTCGCCATGGACATGCCGCTGCACGGCATCACCGACCCGTCCAGCCCGCTTTATGTGGGCAACACGCCTTTTGGCGAAATTGCCACCGAGCGGACCTTTGATCTGGACCTGCAGGACAACGACACCTCGGCGCCGGGACCCGACGGCCGGATTGACGATTCAGGCGCCTGGTTCATCAATCTGCAAAGCCTGCTGACCTCGCGCGACAACCTGCGCCAGGCCCAGGTCGACCTCTCGACCCTGGCGCTCAACCTGCCGGACATCGACCTTGACGGCGACGGCGTCAGTGATTTCGACGGCTCGAATATCAGCTTCATCGGGCTGTCGCTGGGCTCCATGGTCGGAACACCGTTCCTTGCCGTTGAGCCAACCGTAGGCAACGGCGTGATGTCGGTGCCCGGCGGCGGCGTGGCCAACCTTCTGGCCGGATCGGAAACCTTCGGGCCGGTGATTCGTTCAGGCCTGCAGTCGGCCGGTGTCGAGCCCTATTCGCCCGACTACTATCAGTTCCTGCTGGCTGCACAAACGGTGATCGATTCGGCCGACCCCATCAACTGGGGCCAGGCCGCGGTGGCCCAGAACAGCATCCTGCTTCAAGAAGTGCTGGGCGACAGCGTGGTGCCCAACGCGGTTGAAGGCGCACCGCTGTCGGGCACCGAGCCGCTGATAAGAATCATGGGCCTTGATGCCATCGCGGAGACCACGCAGGACCCCATGGGCATACGCGCTGCCACGCGGCTCAAATCGGGCGGGCACGGCTCGCTGCTTGACCCCGGACCTGACCCGGCAGTGACTGCAGAAATGCAGGGACAGGCCGCCAGCATGGTCGCATCGGGCGGCGGAATGGTCGTTATCGGCGATCCGTCACTCATCCAGACCGATTGAACAGGAGACTCAAGAACATGAAAGGCCAAGCATTTAAAGTCAATCGGTATCACACCGGTATCAAGGCCGGTATCCTGGCCGGCGCGCTGGCGCTGGCGATGCAGCCGGTTCAGGCGCTGGACTTCAGCACCGACAGCGCGTCCATCAGCTGGGATACCACCATCAGCTACGGCATTGGCATGCGCATGTCCAAGCGCGATGACGATCTGATAGCCAAGGCACACTTCAACCCGCTGATTTCGCAAATGCCGCTGGAGGCACAAATTGCCGCACCCGGCCGATTTTCAGCCAACTCCGATGACGGCAACCTCAACTTCGACCGCCACGACCTGATTTTCAACCAGGCGCGCATCAACACCGAGCTGGCGATTGACTTTGACCGTTTCGGGTTTTTTGCCCGCGGGAACTATTTTTATGATTTCACGCTGAACGACATGGACGTGCTGCCCAAAAAGGCGCGCGACTATGTCGGGTCCCGCGCCCGCCTGCTGGACGCCTATGTATACGGCGATATCCCCATGGGCGATCGTTATTTGTCCATGCGTGCAGGCCGGCAGGTGGTGAGCTGGGGAGAAAGCACTTTCCTGGGCGGCGGCATCAACAGCATCAACCCGGTTGATGTCACCGCGCTGCGCACCGCCGGGGCCGAGCTCAAGGATGCCTTCCTGCCGCAGGCCATGCTTTGGGGCAGCCTCGACTTCACGCAAAACCTGTCGGCCGAGGCTCTGTGGCTGGCCGAGTGGGATGAAATGGAAGCCGAGCCATCCGGCACATATTTCGCCAGCAGCGACTTTGCCACGGCCGGCGGCAGCTACGCCATGCTCAACTTCGGGCTGGTGCCGCAGCCGGTGCGCAACCCTGATCTTTACCAGCCGGTGTGTGCGGAAGGCAACTATGGCGCCAGCGACAGCGGCCTGCCGCCTGAGCTGGTGGCGGCCGGGTGTGCGGCGTCCTTCCCGCGGGCCGAAGACAACAAGCCCGGTTCTGGGGGCCAGTACGGGGCGGCACTGAGGTATTTTGCGCCGTGGTTCGGAGACACCGAGTTTGGCCTGTACTACCTGCGCTACCACAGCCGCCTGCCGCTGCTTTCGGGCCGCGCCGTCACCGGTGCAGCGCCGTCCTCGGGCGCGGTGATTGTCGAATACCCGGAAGATATCAATCTGTTCGGCGTCAGCTTCAACACCAACCTGGCCGGCTGGTCGGTGGGTGGTGAAGTCAGCTACCGCAACAACCTTCCCATACAGATTGATGACGTCGAGCTGCTCTATGCCGGCCTTTCGCCACTCAATGCCGCCATCCCCGAACCTTACAACCAGTTCATCAGCCAGCTGGGCGACTATTCGCCTGGCGAGTACATTCAGGGCTACGAGCGGCGCAAGGTTTCGCAGGCCCAGGTCACTTTCATCAAGGTGTTTGGACCAGGCAACCTGGCGGCTGCCAATGAACTGTCTTTTGTCGCCGAGGTGGGTACAACCCATGTCTGGAACCTGCCTGACCCTTCCGAACTGCGCTTTGAAGGCCCGGGCACGGACACGTTTGGCGGCCCGTCGCAGGAAACCGGCGGCAATTCGCGCAGCCCCACAACCACGACAAGCGGTTTTGTCACCAAAAACAGCTGGGGTTACAGACTGGCGCTGGCGCCTTCCTACAACAACGTTTTCGGCTCGGCCTGGAACATGACCCCGTCACTGGCGTTCAATCATGACGTCAGTGGGGTGTCGCCCGGCCCTGGAGGAAACTTTGTCAAGGGAAGAAAGAAGGCAACGGTTGGCGTAAGTTTCGACTACATGTCGCGCTGGCAGGCCGGTCTGTCTTACACCAATTTCTTTGGTGGTGGTATCAACAATCTGCTCAGGGACCGCGACTTTGTGTCGGCGTCGCTGAGCTATTCATTCTGAGTCGAGGTTACTTATGACAATCAATTTAAAAACCCTGCGCCGGACCGCATTTGCCACCGCTCTTGCCAGTGCAGTTCTGATGGCCTTCCCGATGACGGCCGTGGCCGATCAGGCAGCCGGCAGCCAGGATGAGCCGGTAGAAGCGGCTCGCAATCCGGCCGTGCCCAATGCCGACTTCGATTTCATCGTGCCGCGCACCGAAGCCAATATCGACAGGCTGGGCAGCGAACTGACGCCCATGGGCTCCCTCAAGGCCGGCAATGAAGACGGCACCATTCCGGAGTGGACGGGACTGGGCAGGGACGACTGGCCGGCAGGTTTTGAGCCGGGCGATCGCCATCCCGATCCGTTTGCCGACGACGAGCCGCTGTTCACCATCACGTCCGACAACTACAAGGACTACGCCGACCAGCTGTCAACGGGGCAAAAAGCCCTGTTTGAGCGCTATCCCGACACCTACAAAATGAAGGTGTACCCGAGCCGGCGCACGGCGTCGTTTCCGCAGAATGTGTACGACGCATCGCAGGACAATGCCCGCACCGGTCGCCTGGTGACCGAGGGAAACGGCGTTGAGGACGTCTACGAGGGCTTTCCGTTTCCCCTTCCCCAGAACGCCTACCACCTCATCTGGAACCACAAGATGAAGTACAAGGGTGTGGGCATGCGGCGCTGGAACAACCAGGCCATGCCGACCACGTCCGGGTCCTACCAGCTGATTCGCCTGCGCGAGGAAGCCCTGGGGCTTTACTGGAAGGAAGGCATCACCATTGAAGACACCGACAACGTGCTGCTGTATTTCTTCCAGGAAGTCGAGTCGCCGGCACGCATGGCCGGCAATATCCTGCTGGTGCATGAAACCCTCAACCAGATTGAGCAGCCCCGCCAGGCCTGGGTATACAACCCGGGCCAGCGCCGCGTGCGCCGGGCGCCCAACGTGGCCTACGACAACCCGGGCACGGCATCCGACGGCCTGCGCACCACAGACATGACCGACATGTTCAACGGCGCGCTGGATCGCTTTGACTGGGAAATCGTCGACAAGAAGGAAATGTACATTCCGTACAACTCCTACCAGGCGCACAGCGGTGATATCAAGGTGGACGATCTCATTCGTCCCAATCACCTCAACCCGGAATACATGCGCTATGAGCTGCACCGGGTATGGGTGGTGGAGGCCACGCTCAAGGAAGGCACGCGTCACATCAACCCGCGCCGCACGCTTTATCTTGACGAGGACAGCTACCAGATTGCGCTGATGGACCATTACGACAAGCGCATGGATCTGTGGCGGGTGTCCGAGGCACATACCATCAACTACTATGAAGTGCCGACCTACTGGTCAACCATCCTGACTCATATGGATCTGCAGTCCGGACGCTATCTGGCCGACAGCCTCGACAATGAGGACAGCGTGCCCGATTTCTTCCTTGAGCTGAAGCCGCGTGACTATACGCCGCAGGCACTGAGAGTGCGCGGCCGGCGCTGATTCGGCACCTGTCGAAACCCCAAAAAGCCGGCTGTCCGCCAGCCGGCTTTTCTTCCGGGAGTACTGCGGATGCGCATGAGCAGGCTGTTCTTGTTCCTTTTTCTGGCTTTCCCCCTTTGGCTGCAGGCCCAGGATGAAGCACACCAGCCGCGCCCGGCGGTGCAGGCAAGGCTTGCCGACAAGGCCCTGCTGCTGGATGTTATCAACACCGGCCAGCAGTTCGTTGCCGCCGGCGAGCGCGGCATTGTGCTGACCTCCGGGGACGGGCAGCAGTGGACGCAGGCGGAAACCGTTCCGGTGCAGTCCACGCTGACCCGGCTGGCTTTTGTGGGTGAGCAGCTGTGGGCGGTTGGGCACGACAGCACCATCATTCACAGTTCGGATGCAGGCCGAACCTGGTCGCTGCAGAACTTTGAGCCGGAAAATGAAGAGCCCCTGTTTGACGTGCATTTTTTTGATGACCGCAACGGCCTGGCCATTGGTGCCTACGGGCTGATTCTGCACACTGATGACGGCGGGCAATCCTGGCAGCAGGCCTATATGGCCGACGAGCTGACCGGTGAAGCCATTGACTGGCCCGATGTGGAACAACGTGCAGCGGTGGGTGAAGATGACGACGATGGCCTGGAAGAGGACGACGATCTTTATGACTCGGCGGCCGACTTTGACCGCGGCTGCTACGAGTTTCTGGAGTGCCATCTCAACGCGCTGGTGGCCGTTGACGGCCAGGGTTTGATGATTGCTGCCGAGGGTGGCTACGGCTTTCGCAGCGAGGACGCCGGCCAAAGCTGGGAAAGTTTCCGTTTTCCCTATGCCGGCTCCATGTTTGGTCTGGTGGCCGTCGGGAGTGAGATTCTGGCTTACGGGCTGCGCGGCCATGCCCAGCTGACAAGCGATTTTGGCCGCAGCTGGCGCGAGCTGGACACCGGCATCAGCTCCAACATCATGGGTGCGGCCGTTACCGGCTCCGGCCAGGTCATGCTGGTTGGAAACGGCGCCAGCATTCTTGCCTATGATCCGGCCACGGATCAGTTTACGGCTTCCCAGAACCAGCTGGGCAATGACTACGCTGCAGTGGCTGTGCGCACTGACGGCAGTCTGATTGTGACGGGCGCAGGCGGAATAAAAAATGAATGAATCGGGATCCCTGGCGCAACGGATCGCAGCCGCTGTTTTCAGCATACGGCCGCTGATCCTGCTGCTGTTTCTGGCAGTGACCGCTGCCATGGTTTATTACAGCACCCAGCTGCGAGTGGATGCAGGCTTCAAGAAGCAGCTGCCGCTCGGGCACGAATACATGCAGACCTTTTTGGACTACGAGCGTGAATTTGGCGGCGCAAACAAGGTCATGGTGGCGCTGGTGGCCCGTGACGGCAACATGTTTACCGCCGAGTTTTTCGACGCACTTGAGAAGGTCAGCAACCAGGTCTTTTTCGTGTCCGGGGTGGACCGCTCCAGCGTACGCTCCATTTTTACGCCCAACGTCCGCTTTGTTGAAATTGTCGAGGATGGTTTTGCCGGCGGCGATGTCATCCCGGCTGATTTCTCGCCGGCACCGGACATGTTCAAAACGGTGCGCGCCAACATCATAAAGTCTGGAGAGGTGGGGCGGCTGGTATCGGAAGATTTTTCCGGAGCCATGGTGGAGGCCAACCTGCTGGAGGAAGACCCGCACACCGGAAAAACCCTTGATTATCAGGAGGTGGCCGGCCAGCTGGAGGCCATTCGCAGCCAGTTCGAGGATGACAATCATGAAGTCCTCATCATCGGCTTTTCAAAGATTGTGGGTGATATCGCCGATGGCGCGCGCAGCGTGGTTGTCTACTTTGGCGTGGCGTTTTTGATCACCGCCCTGCTGTTGCTGCTTTACTCCCGCTCGATATGGCTGACCGTACTGCCGCTGGTGTGCTCGGCAACGGCCGTTATATGGCAGCTGGGCCTGCTGAGCCTGATGGGGTTTGGCATCGACCCCATGAACATCCTGACGCCGTTTCTGGTGTTCGCCATTGGCGTCAGCCATGGTGTTCAGATGATCAGCGGCTGGAACGCCGAAAAAATGTTTGGCGGCCGCTCACCGGTAGATCTGGCCCAAACGGGCGTGCGGCTGGAAGACATTGAGCCCGTGTCCAGCCTGGCGGCCTCAAAAGCGGTTTTTGTGCGCCTTCTGGCGCCCGGTGCCATAGCGCTGGCCAGCGACACCATCGGTTTCTTGACCATCCTGCTGATCAAGATCAGCATTATCCAGGAATTGGCCATCACCGCCAGCATTGGCGTGGCGGTCATCATACTGACCAACCTGGTGCTGCTGCCGGTCCTGCTTTCGTATGTGCGCCTGCGCAACGAGGACAGAATGCGTCGCAGCCAGTATGAAAAGAGCCAGCGTCCCGTCGCCATGTGGAATTTCATGGCGGCCTTCACGCGTCGAGATGTTGCCGCAGCCGCCGTGATTGCCGGCGTGGTTCTGTTTGCCGGCGCCTGGATCAAGTCGCATGACATGCAGATTGGCGATTCCCAGACCGGGGTGCCCGAGCTGCGTGAAAATGCGCGCTATAACCAGGATGCGCGCGCCATCCAGGAAAAGTTCTCGCTGGGCACCGACATTCTCAACGTGATCGCGCAGACTGAAGCCGATGCCTGCACCGAATCATGGGACATCATGGACGCCATTGACCGCTTTGCCTGGCAAATGCGCAACGTGGAAGGGGTGCAGCGCGTCGTGGCTCTGCCCATGGTGGCCAAGGTGGTCAATGCCGGCTGGAACGAGGGCAGCCTGCGCTGGCAGATTCTGCCACGCAACAAGTTTGTCATGCGCCAGAACCTGCAGGACATTGGCACCGACACCGGCCTGCTCAACAGCGACTGCAGCGCCATGCCGGTCATGATTTTTGCCCGCGACCATCGCGCCGGAACCATCAACCGGATTGTTGAGCGCGTCCATGCGTTGCAGGATGAAATACGTGTTGACAAGGATGTCTACATTGCCACTCGCGCTCCGGCCCATGAACAGTGGGCCGAGGATGAAGACCACGCACCGCTGACCTTCAGGCTGGCCACCGGAAACCTGGGCGTCATGGCGGCCACCAACCAGGTGGTGCAAAAGGCTCAGACGCCCATCCTGCTGTACGTGTATGGCGCCATCATCGTGCTGTGCCTGATCACCTTCCGCTCCCTGCGCGGAACGCTGTGCATCATTTTGCCGCTGGCCCTGGTCAGCTATCTGGCCTACGCGCTCATGGCGTTTTTGAATATCGGGCTGAAGGTCAACACCTTGCCGGTGGTGGCTCTGGGGGTGGGCGTGGGCGTGGACTACGGCATTTACATTTTCAGCCACATGAAGCGTTTTCTCGACGCCGGCCTCAGGCTGGATGACGCTTATTACCGCACCCTGCGCCTGACCGGGCGGGCTGTGTTCTACACCGCGCTGACGCTGGCGGTGGGCGTGGGCACCTGGCTGTTCTCCGACCTCAAGTTCCAGGCCGACATGGGGCTGCTGCTGGCTTTCATGTTTTTGTTCAACATGTTTGGTGCGGTGCTCCTGCTGCCGGCCCTGGCGCGCGTGCTGCTGGCCTGGCGCGAACCTGCGCAGGATGCCTGAGCAGGGGCGTGCCAGCCGGTCGCATTGCGGAATTGGTCGACAGACATGACCGGACGGCTGGAAACACCCGTGGTTGCGATGTCATCCGGCGGCAAGGACAGCCTTTACATGGTGCACAAGCTGTCCCGCCAGCAAGGGCGGCGCATTGCAGCACTGCTGACGCGCGTGGATGAGGAAAACGGGCGTGTGCCCTTTCACGGCGCATCAAGGCCCCTGCTGCAGGCCGAGGCCGATGCGCTGGGGCTGGATCTGTATACGCTCGATCTGCCTTCAGGATGCAGCAATCGCATGTATGAAAAGCGCCTCGAGCAGGCGCTGAAACCTTTTTTGGACAAGGGGATTGATGTGCTGGCCTGCGGCGATCTGCACGTGGTCGAGGGCCGCCAATGGCGCGAGAAAAGCATGGCCGGCATGGGCTGGAGAGCCGTGTTCCCGATCTGGAAAACCCCGCTTTCAGGCATGCTGGACGTGCTGGAAAATGAAGGATGGGGCGCAACCGTTTGCTGCGTTGACCTGACGGTGTTGCCGGAGGACTTTCTCGGCCGGAACTACGATCGGGCATTTGTTAATGACCTGCCGCCAGGCGTGGATCCGTTTGGCGAAAACGGAGAATTCCATACCTTTGTGCACACGGCGCCGGGCTTTTCGGCGCGGGTCGGGCTGGCGACGGGTCAGCGCCGGCTGACCCACAGCGGGCAATTTCTGACGCTGGAGCTGAATCCGGCCTGATCAGTTCGCGGTTTCAGTCACCAGTTCGCAAATGAATTCAATGCCCTCGATGATGCGCAGATTGGGGCGCACCAGCAAGTCGGCATCCACAGCGACCAGCCGTGTCCGCTCACGGTCTACAAGCCGCGATTCCTCCCATTTGGCAAGCGCTGCCGCAGACTCGTCGCTGGTACCGGCGATGATGAAATCGGGCTGGCGGTCAATGACGGCCTCGCGGTCAACGGCGGCCGCTTCGGTGTCCAGGTCGTCGAAGATATTGTGCGCGCCGCAGGTCCTGAACACCTCGCTGATCACGTGGCGGCCTCCAAGCGTAAACAGGGGCTGGGCTGAAACCTGATAAAAAATGGATGCAGGCGGGTTGTCTTTGTAACGCTCGCGCAGGCGCTCCGTTTTGTTGCGAAAGCGGTCGGCGATTTCGCGAGCGGGCCGGGCAGTCTCCAGGCGCTGGCCGAGCAGTTCAACCGCTTCGGCAATTTCGTCCAGGCTGCGCGTTTGCAGCCACAAAACCTCTATGCCCAGTTTTTCGAGCTGTTGGCCGACCGCTGCCGGCGTGCCGCCCGACCAGGCCAGGGCAAGTTCGGCTTCCAGGGAAAGTATGGCCTCCATGTCAAAACGGAAGGCGCTGCCTATGCGCGGCAGGGCCTTGGCTTCTTCGGGCCAGTTGCTCCATTCAACCACGCCCACCAGATGGTCCTGGGCGCCGATCTCGTACACCAGCTCGGTCAGGTGCGGCGCCAGGGTCACGGTGCGCATTTGCCCATCGCCGGCGGCGACTGACGAGCATACAAGCAGCGCAAGGGCAAAGCCGGACAGCGCCAGCCGGACGAGCAAGCCAACAGGTTCAGATTTGGTAAACATAGGTCAGAGTCAGGGTCAAAACCACCCACAGGATAAGCATCAGCGGCACGCCGACGCGCACAAAGTCATTGAACTTGTAGCCGCCGGCGTTCATGACCAGCAGGTTGGTCTGGTAGCCCATGGGCGTGGCAAAACTGAAGTTGGCGCCAAAAAGAACGGCCAGAACAAAGGGCTCAGCCGGCAGCATAAGCTGCTGGGCCAGGCTGATGGCAATGGGTGTGCCGATGACGGCGGCGGCGTTGTTGGACACCACGTTGGTCAGCATGGCCATGGCGAGCATCAAAAGACCCAATATGGCCCACGAGGGAATCCCGAAACTCAGCGCCAGAAAAACCTGGGCCAGCCACTCGGCACCGCCGGTGCGCATCAGGGCCACACCCAGCGCCAGAGAGGCAACAATAATCATGACCACCTGCACCGACAGGGCCTGCAGCGCATCCTGCCAGTTCAGGCAGCGCGTCAGCATCATGACCAGCACGCCGGCTACAGCGCCCACGGTGATTGGCATGATGCCAAAGGCGGCCAAGATGACAACCAGCGCCATGATGGTCAGGGCCAGGGGGGCCTTGGAGGTTTTGGGCAGGTTGACCGACCCGTCCAGCACCAGCAGGTCGCCACCGGCCTTGAGCTTTTCCAGCTGCTCGCCCGGAGACTGCACCAAAAGAACATCGCCTGAGCGCAGCACGGTATTGTCCAGGCTCTGGTTGCGCCCCTTGGTTTCGCCTTCCTGGTCAAAGCGATGCAGGGCCTGCAGGCG
>Ga0079226_10001383_pt1 | contig 18604 bp, 15 predicted proteins | sample Poulit2014_FD_76345 | JGI IMG/M metagenome (GOLD analysis project Ga0079226, IMG submission 76345) | Agricultural soil microbial communities from Georgia to study Nitrogen management - Poultry litter 2014 | ecosystem: Environmental > Terrestrial > Soil > Agricultural land | place: USA: Georgia... | reverse complement strand
TGGTTTTCCTGCAAAAAACAAGCCTGCCAGCCAGGACGTTTGGAGCAGGAAACAGGGCACCCACCTGCAAATAGCAGGCCAAAATAATCAACAAATACACACGGCTTTAGCTCGGATATTCCAGTAAGTACCGGATGATTTCATCCGGTGCTTATTTTTTTGTTAAAATTTAAATGGAGCATCTTTTCGGATGCTCCATTCCTACATATTTTTAAGCTTGGTGTATATATCGTTCAGCTGCTTTTCGTATTTTGATACATCCGATGTTTCGAAATAATTATTTTTCGTCATCGTATCCGGCAGATACTGCTGTTTGACGACGTGGTTCGGATAGTTATGCGGATATTTGTAACCGATGGCATTGCCCAGCTTTTCCGCACTGGAGTAGTGCCCGTCCCGCAGGTGTTTCGGCACCGCTCCGATTTTCCCTTTTCGGATATCCGACAGTGCAGCATCTATGCTTTTGATCGCGCTGTTGGACTTTGGCGACAGTGAGAGTTCGATGACGGCCTGTGAGAGGGGGATCCTTGCTTCCGGAAACCCTAGACGTTCCGCTGACAGTATGGCGTCGAGCGTTCGGCTGGCAAGCTGTGGATTAGCGAGTCCGATGTCTTCATAGCTGATGACGAGGAGCCGTCTGGCTATGGTTACCAGGTCGCCAGCTTCGATCAGTCTGGCCAGGTAGTGAAGGGCCGCATCGACATCACTGCCCCGGATGGATTTCTGGAAGGCACTCATGACATCATAGTGCTGATCCCCGTCCTTGTCATGCAGAAACGCTGATTTCTGCATACAGGCCTCTGCATCCTCCAGTGTAATCGTCACTTTGCCGTCTTCACCTTTCTCCGTACTGAGGGCAGCGAGTTCAAGCGCATTGAGCGCACTCCGAACATCACCGTGGCTGGAGAGGACGAAATGCTCCATCGCCTTGTCTGCGATCTCGATATACATACTGCCAAGGCCGCGTTCCTCATCCTCCATCGCCCTTCTTATGGAGACCCGGATATCTTCCTCCTCGAGTGAGTTGAGTTCGAAGATCTGGCACCGGCTTCTGATTGCGGGGTTTATGGCATGATAGGGGTTTGAAGTCGTTGCTCCAATGAGAACGATATTGCCGCTTTCCAGGTGGGGGAGGAGAAAATCCTGTTTCGCCTTGTCGAGCCTGTGGATCTCATCCAGCAGCAGGATGACGGAACCGCTCATTTTTCCTTCATCCGCCACAATCTGCATATCCTTTTTTGTGTTGGTTACCGCATTCAGTGTCCGGAATTTATAACTGGTAGAGCCCGCAATGGCACTGGCTATGCTGGTTTTCCCAATTCCGGGCGGGCCGTAGAGTATCATTGAGGACAGGCGTTTTGCCTGCACCATCCTTCTGATGATGCCGCCTTCACCTACGAGATGCTGCTGGCCGAGCACTTCATCTATCGATTTCGGTCGCATTCTGAAACTGAGTGGCTGTGTTGACATATTTTCACCTGCTTCTGTGAGTGTGTTATATTTATATTACTACACTATATTTTAACATGAACTTAAGTGATGAGGTGCTTTATGAAAATCTCGACAAGAGGAAGATATGGACTATATTTTATGCTGGCTTTGGCCGAAGATTATGAAGTGAAGAAGAGAAGTGTGAAATCAGTTGCTGAAGAGCGGGGGATCAGTGATCTTTATCTGGAACAGATTGTGGCAAGCCTGAAAAAGGAAAACCTTGTAAAGAGTACGCGGGGGGCATATGGCGGATATGAGCTGAATTTCCCGCCGGATGAGATCATGGTCGGAAGGATCTTCCGGACACTGGAGGAAAATATCGTAGCAGTGGAAACGGATGAGAAGGATACCGAAACGGAGAGGTATCTCTGGAGAAGGATCCGGGATGCGCTTCGGGACGTTCTTGACCATACGACGCTTGCCGATCTGCTGAGCCACTCGGAAGATGAAATTGATGATTATATGTTCTATATTTAAAATGCATCCGGAGATTTCCTCCGGATGCATTTTTTGTCAGAACCGCCCTGACTTGAATATGGCGTAAAGCATGCCCATGAACAGTATCATGGCAAGGATGAAGCCAATCTCGATGACCGGTATGTTCCAGAAAATGTTGGTCTCGCCGCTCATCGCCTGGCCGATGATCAGTCCGACCATGATGATGCTGAATGACAGGAGTACTATACTGAATGACAGACGGTTGCCGAGCTGGTCAAGACGTCTCATATAGCGTTCGCTGCGCTTTAGCTCGATTTCGACCGGCACCTGTCTTTTCTTCAGTGCCTTCGTGAATTCGTAAAGGTTGCCTGAGGCACTGGCGAGATCATCACTGAAGGCAGTCCATTGGTCCGCTGCCCGCCCCGCGATGTTCTTCGGATTATACCTTTCTTTGAGCAGCTGTCTGCCGAAAGGTTCAGCGACATCTACGATGCTGAATTCCGGGTCCAGTTCGCTGACAGTGCTCTCCAGTGTCAGTATGGTCTTGCCCAGTATCGTGAAGTCCGAAGGCAGTTTGATGCGGTGCTGGTTGGCGATGCCGAACAGGTCCTGAACCGCCTCACCCAGATGCATCTGACTGAGCGGGATGTCATAGTACTTGTCCCTGAGCAGCTCCGCATCTTTGGTGAGCTGTTTCATATCGACATCATCCGGCACGACCCCCATACGGGCGATTGCCCGGACCACACCGTCGGCATCTTTTTTCATCAGCGAGATGAGAAGGGTGCCGAAATTCACCTTCATTTCCTTTGTCATCTTGCCAACCATGCCGAAATCCATGAATGCGATGGTTTCACCTGGCAGGACATTGACGTTACCCGGATGGGGGTCTCCGTGGAAGAATCCTTCGATCAGGATCTGGTGGAAGACGGCATTTGTCAGGCGCTCGGCGAGTGTCGTTCGGGAATAGCCGAGTGCCTCAATGGAGTCGAAGTCATTGATCCGGATGCCTTCGATATATTCCATCGTGAGAACATTTTTTGTGGTGGCTTCCCAGTAGATTTCAGGGATGTATACTGTCCTGTCCTCTGCAAACTGCTTGCTGAGCCGCTCGGCATTCCTTGCTTCTATCGTATAATCGAGTTCCTCCAGTATGGCGTGTGAAAATTCATCGATCATATCCTTCACTTGGTACTGTCTGGCCCAGTTCATACGGGACTCTGCAAGGGAGGCAAGCCTGTGCAGTATCTCAAGGTCATTGCGGACAGTCTGTTCTATATCCGGCCGCTGGACTTTGATGGCTACGGTTTCGCCGCTCAGGAGTCTCCCTCTGTGAACCTGCCCTACGGAAGCGGAGCCGAGGGTCTTTTCCTCTATATACTCGAATATTTCGTCCTTCGTTGCCCCGAGTGAGGTTTCTATGATTGATACCGCATCTTCGTAGGGGAAGGGCGGGACATTGTTCTGCAGCTGTTCAAGTTCACTTATGATATCGTCAGGTACGAGGTCGGGACGGGTGCTCGCGATCTGTCCGATCTTGATGAAAGTAGGACCCATCTCTTCCAGGAAGAGCCGTATGCGCTCCCCTCTGGATTTTTCCTCGTTGTCGCTTTTCCCCTGGCGGAGCAGTATCCTCTTGGGCAGTGAAATCATTTCATCCAATGCAAGTTCCTCTACAATGAAACCGAACCCCGATTTGGAAAAGGCGACCGCAATTTCTCTGTATCTTCTTATGAACTTTATCCTTTTTTCGAAAATCATATTGACCTCCTGATTCAGATGGTGCTATTGCTCCTTTAATACCAGTATACCCGCAAAAAGGTGGATCATCTATTGAAATGCAAAAGGGCCTCCGGAGGGAAGCCCTTTTCCTATACACCCACATACTGGAAATAGTTGTTGTAGATTGCATGCAATGCTTTTTCTTCATCTTCTATGGCTATTGCGAACATCATGCTGATTTCCGAAGCCCCCTGGTTGATCATGCTGATGTTAACATTGTTGTCGCTCAGGGCGCTAGTCGTTTTCGTGGCAATGCCGATGTGTTCTTTCATACCTTCACCGACGATCACAAGGAGAACGAGGTCCTCCTCGACATACATATCTTCCGGTTCTAGGTGCTCTTCGATATCCCTCAGTATGTCTTCAAGTTTCGTGTTGCCCTCGAACTGGTTGCTCCTTATGATGACAGAAAGGTTGTCTATGCCCGAAGGGATATGTTCAATGTTGATTTCGTGGTCTTCCAGAATCTGCAGAAGCCGTCGTGTAAAGCCGATCTGCCTGTTCATCAGATATTTCCTGAGTGTGATCGAGGTAAAACCCTCATCACAGCTGATGCCGATGACGGGCATTTCAGGTATGAACTCACGTTCGGCCACAATTTTGGTGCCTTCCACTTCCGGATCGTTCGTATTCCTTATCATGATCGGTGTTTTATGCTTGTACAACGGTTCGATGGCTTCGTCATGGAAGACGCTGAATCCTGCGTATGACAGCTCACGCATTTCACGGTACGTAATCTCCTTGATGGCATGCGGACTTTCAATCATGCCCGGATGAGCGGAGAAGATGAAGCTTACATCAGTGAAGTTCTCGTAGAGCTCGGCATCCACACCGCGCGCGACGATTGCCCCGGTGATGTCGGAGCCGCCCCGCGGAAAAGTAACCACCCGGCCGGTTTCGGATACGCCGAAGAACCCGGGGATGACAAGGACGTGCTCGGAATAGTCCAGGTTTTGGAGGGCATCATATGATTCAGGGAGGAGCTGTGCGTTGGAAGGCTCATCCGTCACTTTGATGCCTGCCGCGCCGGGCGGCATATATTTTGCAGGAACACCGGTTTTGTTGAGGAATTCGCTCAAGAGCTGAGCGTTGAAGTCCTCCCCGCAGGATTTAAGCGCATCGAGCAGCCGGTCCTTGTCTTTGATGGTCTCGAGATATTCATTCAAAGTGGCTTCGAAACCTGTCAGCAGTTCTCTGGATATATCCAGTTCATTTATGATCGATTCGAATCTTTCCAGAATCTGTTCCATAGCGTCATATGTCTTCAGACCTGTCACTTTGTTGCCGTGGAGGGCAATCAGCAGGTCCGTCACTTTTATATCATCATCAAACCTTTTGCCCGGGGCAGATACGACGACAATCCTTCTCGCCGGGTCACTTTCTATAATATTTGCAACTTTTTTCAACTGTTTGGCTTCAGAGAGGGAACTGCCTCCAAATTTAACTACTTTCATCATCGTTACACCCCGCTTGGAATTTTAAAATCAATAATACAACAAAAATTAGGAATTGTGTAGATATTATTCGAAAAACTTCTTGAATTTTTCAACTTTTCACTCTAATATGTTATCTTATACGGTATTCCAGAAACAGGAGGTATAATGACAATATGAAAATAGCGCTACTTGGTTTGGGTACAGTCGGCACCGGTGTCGTCGATGTACTTGGAAACAACAGAGAGAAGATCGCCGGACTGACTGGTGAGTCACTCACCATCAGCCATGTCCTTGTCAATGATATTAACAAGGAAAGAGACAGTGGACTGGACGGGGCGGTCATTACAGATGATATTGGAAAAATCATGGAAGATGACACTATAGATATTGTCATTGAAGTAATGGGCGGCATTGAAGGCACCAAAAATATTCTGAAGGCTTTCCTTGAAAAAGGTGTGCATGTAATCAGTGCAAACAAGGATATGCTTGCTCAACATATAGATGAATTGGTTGAAACGGCCAATGAAAATAATGCACAATTGCTGTACGAGGCAAGCGTGGCCGGGGGTATTCCGGTCATCCACGGTATCGAGCACAGTCTGAACAGCAACCAGATTACAAAAGTGATGGGCATCCTGAACGGTACGACGAACTACATCCTGTCAAAGATGACAATCGACGGCTGGGATTACGACCGGGCGCTTGATGATGCCAAGGAGAAGGGATATGCAGAGGCGGATCCGACAAATGATGTTGAAGGCATAGATGCACAGCGGAAGATTGTCCTGCTTTCCCGACTTGCCTATGGGCGCACTGTCGATATCGGCACGGTGCCGGTATCCGGCATCAGCGGTGTGGAAATTACCGACATCGAGTACGCAGCCCGGGAGAATCTGACCCTGAAACTGCTTGGCAAGAGTGAATTCAGGGACGGTGTGCTGTCAATCAGCGTCGAACCGGTACTATTGCCGTCGGACCATCAGCTGGCCGGTGTCAACTATGAGAAGAATGCCGTTTTCGTAAACGGCAACGCGGTCGGTGAAGCGATGTTCTACGGTCCGGGCGCCGGCAGTCTGGAGACGGCATCCGCCGTTGTGTCTGACCTGATCAATGCCGTGCGGACAAAGAACAGCAGTCATAAGAACTTTGCTCCGGATGCGCCTGCAGAAGTGGGAAACGGCAGCGGCATGAATGAATACTACATCAGGATAAAAAGCAGCGCCGCCGATGACAATCTGGCGGCTGTGCTGGATGAATTGTCACTCGGGTTCTCGCGCATCGATACAGAGTCGGATTTTGTCATCCGGACCGAACCGATAGAATCTTCCCGGATAGATGAGCTGAAACAGAATGATGCTGTAGATGTTGCAGCTGCATATCAAATAGATGGAGTTGAATAGAATGGCGAACTGGCAGGGACTTATAAAAGAATATGCAGAATATCTTCCAGTGGGGGAGGAGACACCGCGTATTACACTGCATGAAGGAGATACACCGCTCATCCACCTGGATACGCTGAGTGAAAAGTACGGTTCCGAAATCTATGCGAAATACGAAGGCGCGAACCCGACAGGTTCGTTCAAGGACCGCGGCATGGTCATGGCAGTGGCAAAGGCAAAGGAAGAGGGGGCACACACTGTAATCTGTGCGTCCACCGGCAATACGTCTGCTTCCGCGGCGGCTTATGCATCAAGGGCAGGTCTGAATACGGTCGTCGTCATCCCGGAAGGGAAGATTGCACTCGGCAAACTTGCCCAGGCGATGATGTACGGTGCCAAGATCGTCTCCATTGAAGGCAACTTCGACGAAGCGCTTAAAATCGTACGTAAAATTGCGGGTGAGAAGAAAGGGATTGCCCTCGTTAACTCGGTGAATCCATACAGGCTGGAAGGTCAGAAGTCCGCAGCATTTGAGATTGTCGATGCACTCGGCAAAGCGCCTGACTACCTGACGATTCCCGTCGGCAACGCAGGAAATATCTCGGCATACTGGAAAGGATTCAGAGAGTATAATGAAAAGAAAGGTTCAAAGCTCCCGAAAATATACGGTTTTGAAGCAGAGGGAGCGGCGGCCATCGTCAATGACAAAGTAATTGAGCAGCCGGAGACGGTTGCGACCGCCATCCGCATCGGGAACCCGGCAAGCTGGAATCTTGCTACAGCCGCACGTGATGAATCCGGCGGGATGATCGAAGCGGTTTCGGATGATGAAATAATGGAAGCATATGAATACCTTGCAGCAACAGAGGGTGTGTTCGCAGAACCGGGTTCGAACGCAGGTGTTGCCGGAATGCTCCGGTCACTTGAAAACGGCAAGATTGAAAAAGGGTCGACCGTAGTCACAGTACTTACCGGAAACGGGCTGAAGGATCCTCAGACCGCCATCGACCGGATTACACAAAAGCCGAAAGTGCTGCCGAATGACGAGGACCAGATCATAGACTATATAGAAAGCATCACTGAAGATGACAACACACCAGTTTAAAGTGCCGGCTACGAGCGCAAACCTTGGCCCGGGATTCGACTCCATCGGCCTTGCGCTTGAAAAGTTCCTGTATATCGAAGCATCAGAGAGTGAACAGTGGGAAATCAGGTTCCAAGATGATTTCCTGAAAGTACTGCCGGATGATGAAACCAACCTTGTAATAGAGACTGCCATCGGCACCGCGAGGAAATACGGCTTGGAAATGCCACCACTCAGAATTTTCATGGGAAGTGAAATCCCCCTGACACACGGCATGGGCAGCTCTGCCTCAGCAATCGTTGCAGGCATCGAGCTTGCGAACCACTTCTGCGGATTGAATCTGAGTGAATTCGAAAAAGTCCTGCGCGGAAGTGAGATAGAAGGCCATCCGGATAATGTTGGGCCGTCTGTTACAGGAGGTCTTTTTGTCGGCTATTATAAAGATGATGAACTCTTCTATAATACACTCGACCTCGACGGACTTGAAATCATCATGAGTGTCCCCGATTATGAAATTGATACGAAGGCCGCCCGCGGCGTGCTGCCTGAAATGTATCCCAAGGAGGATGCCGTGGACCAGAACGCGATCAGCAATGCCCTCCTCATGTCGATGTTCGCAAAAGACTTCAGATCCATGGGCCGTCTCATGATGAAAGACCGGCTGCATGAACCGTATCGCAGGGAGCTGATCAGGGAATATGAACCAATCAGGCAGGCAGCACTCGGGGCGGGCGCATACGCGACGGTCATCAGCGGGGCAGGTCCGACACTCATGACCGTATGCGACCGGACGGATTCAGTAAGGGTACTCGAGTCTCTAAAGAGTGTTCCGGACTGCATACATGAATGCATCAGAATCTATAAGAAGATATAGAGAAAGCCGCACAGGACAATTGTCCTGTGCGGCTTTCTCCGTTATCTATTGTATTTGGAGACGACTTCTTCGAATATATCATACGATCGTTTCTGTGCGTCTTTGTCATAAATGTAGCTGACCGCCATGATTTCATCAACATTGAACTGGGTCTGGAACAGTCTGAGCTTCTCCAGTACAGTGTCATGGCCACCGAGCATCGCCACCGGGAACCTGCTCTCCACTGCCTGCTTTTCATAAGGTGACCAGAGCGGTTCCATGTCATCCACCGGCGGCTGGAGTTTTTTGCGTCCACCGCGTATGACATTGAGTACGAACTGTGAGAGCGTGGTGCTCAAATACTTTGCCGCCTCGTCCGTATCCGCGCAGATGACGTTGAGGCATGCGATCTTGTAAGGTTCGGACAGCTGGTCTGACGGTTCGAATTCTGCCTCGTAAATTTTGAAGGCATCCTCCATCTGTCCCGGTGCAAAATGGGCGGCAAAGGCATACGGCAGACCGAGGCGTGCTGCAATATGTGCAGAGTCCGTGGAGGAACCGAGTATATAGAGTGGAATATTGGCACCGTTCCCGGGGAAAGCCACGACCTGGGTTTCCCTGTCCGAGAGGAAATCACGGATCTCTTCAACTTCCGAGCCGAAAGTATAGACTCCGTCATGGTTATTTCTTCTGATCGCAGCAGCGGTCCGCATGTCAGTGCCGGGCGCGCGTCCGAGGCCGATATCGAGCCTGTCGCCGAATATCGCCTGCATCGTGCCGAACTCCTCAGCGACAATGAGCGGTGAGTGGTTCGGCAGCATGACGCCGCCGCTGCCCACACGGATGCTTTCTGTGTGGTGGAGTATATGATGGATCAGCTGTCTTGTGGCTGATGATGCGATGGATGTTGTATTATGGTGCTCCGCCACCCAGTATCTTGTGTATCCAGAGCCGTCGACGTGCTTCGCAAGATCGACCATATCAGCGATTGCGTCACTGACACCGTGGCCTTCGCGGACGGGTACAAGATTGAGCAGGGATGCGGATAATTTCTTTGGCATGAATTTTATTCCTCCTTCATAGAAATAATTATCAGCCAAAGGAATTATTTTGTCTAATGAACAGTTTGAAAAGTATTAAAAATGGCTGTTCCATGTTAAAATACTTTAGTGTATAATTAAATCTATTTGAAAAGCAGAGGGTGAGTGGAAGTGGGAGTATATGCAGATTTTGCGGCAACGACACCGATGGATAAGGAAATCATGGAGCAGATGCTTGAGGATTCTATGGAATTCGGCAATCCGTCAAGCATTCATAAAGTGGGTAAGCGTGCAAAAGCGAAACTCGAGCACTCCCGCCGGGAGACAGCAGGCCTGTTGAATGCACATCCTTCCGAAATCACATTCACCAGCGGTGCCACCGAAGCGAACAATCTCGCCATCAGGGGCCTCGTGTCGCGTTTTGATCATCCGCATGTAATAACGACCGAAATAGAGCATGCTTCTGTACTGAACACATATGAAGCGCTCGAAGAAGCGGCTGATGTGACGTATATTCCGGCAACGGATAAAGGTACAGTTGACACTGCCGCACTCAAAGCGGCGCTGAGAGAAGATACCGCACTTGTATCGATTATGCTTGTAAACAACGAGACCGGCGTGATGCAGCCGATATATGAAATCGGCGAGATTCTGGCGGAACATGATGCGAAGCTTCATGTTGACGCCGTTCAGGCGTTCGGCCACATGGGCATCGATGTAAAAGAGCTCGGTGTGGATCTGCTGACCCTGAGCGGCCACAAGATATACGGTCCTAAAGGGATCGGTGTGCTGTACAGGGAAAAAGATGTGGTCCTCGCCCCGATGATTACCGGCGGCTCCCATGAAAAAGGCAGGCGGAGCGGCACTGAGAACAGCCTGTTCATAGGTGCGATGGCGGAGGCGATGAAAAAGGCGGATGCTGAAAGGACAGTGCGCAGCATCAAAGAGATGCAGCTGAAAGAGAAATTCCTGAACAACATGACCCATGAAGAAATTCCATTCGAAGTGAACGGTGATGTCAATCAGGCCTCAAGCCATATCATCAGCATCCATTTTCCGTGGGCGGATTCGGAATTCCTGCTCACTGCACTCGACATGGCGGACATCTACGTTTCCGGCGGTTCGGCATGCAGCGCAGGCACCGTGGAACCGTCGCATGTTCTTGAATCGATGTTCGGCAAAGACCCACGCGTCAAAAGGTCTGTGCGCTTCAGCTTCTCCCATCTGATGGGGGAAGAGGAAATAGACACTATAACAAAAGCTCTTAAGGATATATATGAAAGGCTTTCATAGAAAGATGATTTGAAAGGGATGAAAGAATTGGATAACAAAGATATTACCGTAGTGGTCGGCATGAGCGGCGGTGTGGACAGTTCCGTAACCGCCAAACTGCTGAAGGACCAGGGTTATAACACAATAGGCATTTTTATGAAGAACTGGGATGATACAGATGAGTTCGGTGTATGCACCGCAACGACGGACTACGAAGATGTAAGGCTCGTGGCTGAGGAAATCGGCATTCCGTACTATTCCGTGAACTTTGAGAAGGAATATTACGACAGGGTCTTCCAGTACTTCCTCGATGAATATAAAAAAGGGAGGACCCCGAATCCTGATGTGATGTGCAATAAAGAGATCAAATTCAGGGCGTTTCTGGATCACGCGATGAAACTCGGTGCAGATTATGTGGCAACGGGCCACTATGCACAGGTCATCCGTGATGAGAACGGTGTGCAGATGCTGCGTGGTGTGGATAACAACAAGGATCAGACCTACTTCCTGAACCAGCTCTCCACAGAACAATTGTCCAAAGTCATGTTCCCGCTCGGCCATCTGAACAAATCGGAAGTGAGGGAGCTTGCAGAGAAATATGACCTGGCGACCAAGGACAAGAAAGACTCCACAGGCATATGCTTCATCGGGGAGAGGGACTTCAAGGAGTTTCTGAGCGGCTATCTTCCGGCGAATCCAGGACGTATGATAGAAATGGATACCGGTGAAGACAAAGGGCGGCATGACGGCCTGATGTACTACACAATTGGCCAGCGTCAGGGCCTCGGTATCGGCGGAGACGGCGGACCTTATTTTGTTGCAGGCAAGAATCTTGAGACGAATGAACTGTATGTTGTCTCCGGCTACGATAACCCTGCACTCACATCCTCCAGCCTGGAGGCATCCGGACTGAACCTGATCAATGACATGCCGGAAACATACGAATGCACTGCGAAATTCAGATACCGCCAGGACGATGTGCCGGTCACAGTGACACGTCTCGGAGCCGATGCGATCAAAGTGGACTTCCACGAGCCGGCCCGTGCGGTCACACCGGGACAGGCTGTTGTCCTCTATGACGGCGATGTATGTCTCGGCGGCGCGACGATCGACCGTGTGTTCAAGGATGCCAAAGTATTGGAGTATCTTGGATAATGGCACTCGACTACGAAACCCTGATAACTGAAGGCAAAACAGAAGAGGCCATTGAGGCGATTTTTTCAGCGATTGAAAAAGAGCCGGAAGAGGAAGCCCACTATATCAACGGCGGCAACATGCTGCACCGTGCGGGCAAGGACGAGGAGGCAGAACGCTTTTTCCAGAAGGCGATTTCTCTCAATTCAGGCAGCACCAGCGCCTTTTATTCACTCGCTAACCTGTACTACGATCACGGCCGTTACGAAGAGGCTGTAAGGCTGTACCTGCTTGCATATTCCAGGAACGACAGGGATGGGGATTTGAACTTCATGCTCGCAATGTCGCATGTGCATCTTGGAGCGGCTGAAAAGGCGCTCCAGTTCTTTGAAACGGCACATGATGTAAAACCGGGTGATACTGATATCAGTTTCCAGTACGGGCTGCTCTGCTGCCGGCTGGGGCTGTATGATCCGGCTGAAAAGCTGCTTGGCAAAGTGACGGACAAAGAACAGCATGCCGATGCGGAGTACAACATGGGGTTGTTGAAGCTCATGAAGTATGATGACAAAGATGCGGCCATTGTCCATTTTGAGAAGGCCAAAGATATACAGGCAGACCATCATCTGGCGCACAACGCGATTAAAAATCTGAAAGATACCGAGTAAAGTCTCCAAGGAAAGTGATCCCTGATGGAACAGTCGACAATCTATGATGATATATATATCACAGGGGAAGTGGAACGCGTCATTTTCATGAGTGAGCAGACGCGTTTTGCTGTCCTCAAAGTGAATATAAGCGAGACCAATACCCATTTCAATGACGAAGCCATTGTGACGGGTTATTTTCATGCCGTCTCAGAGGGTGACTCCTACCGGTTTTCCGGAAAGGTCACCAATCATGCAAGGTACGGAGAGCAGTTCAGTGCAGATTCTTTCAAAAAAGAGCTGCCGAATACTGTACGGGGAGTCATCCAGTACCTCTCCGGTGATACATTCCCCGGAATCGGTGAAAAGACTGCCAAAAAGATTGTGGAATCACTCGGGGTGGATGCACTTGAGAAGATTTCGGATGATGCTTCTGTTCTTGAGGATGTCGGTGGACTGCAGAAAAGCAAGATGGAGATGATCCACCGTACGATCCTGGAAAACCGGCAGACAGAGCAGTCGGTGATCAAACTGACGGAGCTCGGATTCGGCCCGAGGATGAGTGCCAAAATCCTCAAGACCTACCAGGATGAGACGATGGATATCATCGAAAAAGAGCCGTACAGGCTTGTGATGGATATTGAAGGGATCGGTTTCGCCACAGCCGACAAGATTGCGACAAGCTCAGGAATCGCCATGAATGACCCGGGGCGGCTGAAGGCCGGGATAATGTATGTGATGGAATCGACAATCATGGGTGATGGACACACATATATTGATATGGATGAGCTGATCGTGCTCGCCGATGAGCTTCTCAGCAGGAATGGGAGCCGTAATTTCACCGATGAAGAAATACAGCAGGCGATCGCAACGCTTTTGGACCGCGATCAGCTTGTTGAATATTCCGGTCGCATCTACATCCCCTCACTGTTCTACTCGGAATATAAATCCTCGGAACAGATCTACCGTCTGATCAACGACAGGACGGACATCTCGATCAGCGGGGAGAAGGCGGGGGACATGGTCACTGAAATCGGTGAACATTTCGGTATAGGTTACAACACCAGGCAGAAGGAAGCGATCATTTCTGCATTGACCAGAAAGATTTCAATCATCACCGGCGGGCCGGGAACAGGCAAGACGACGATTGTCAAAGGGATCATCAATGCCTATCACCGGCTGCATAAGCTCAAGGATTATGACGAGTACGAAAAGGATGAGTATCCGATACGGCTGATTGCCCCGACCGGCCGCGCCTCCAAAAGATTGAGTGAGACTGCAGGCATCGGAGCATCAACCATCCACCGGCTCATCGGCTGGGGGATGGACACGGGCAAGGATGAGATTATCGATGCGGAAATTGATGCTGAATTGATCATCATCGATGAAATGTCCATGGTCGATACATGGCTGTTCTACCAGTTCATGAGAAATGTCAAACCGTATACAATCCTTGTCTTTGTCGGAGACAGGGACCAGCTGCCGTCGGTGGGACCGGGCACAGTATTCAAAGATCTGATTGCATCGGAGGTGGTTCCTGTAACGGAGCTCGACACCATCTACCGTCAGGGAGAAGGTTCCTCCATCATCCGGCTCGCCCATCAGATAAAGATGCGTGAACCGATGGACATCACTCGGAAATTCAGCGATCGGCTGTTCATTCCGGCCCGGGTCAATCAAATACCCGACCTTATTGAAAAGGTCGTCGACAAAGCAGTCGGCAAGGGCTATGACATGCGGGACATCCAGGTTCTCGCCCCAATCTACAGGGGGAACGCCGGCATATCCAAACTTAATCAGATACTGCAGACGATACTCAACCCCAAAGAGGATGACAAGAGTGAAATCGAATTCGGCGATGTCATCTTCCGCGAAGGGGATAAAGTCATCCAGCTCGTCAACCGCGGAGAGGACAACGTATTCAACGGCGACTCCGGCATAATCGAATCCATCTTGTTCAAGGATCAGGACGAGGCGGAGAAGGATACGGTCATGGTGGATTTCGACGGCATCCACATCGCCTACGAACGGAAAGAACTGACAGAACTGTCCCATGCCTACTGCACCAGCATCCATAAGGCCCAGGGCAGTGAATATCCGATTGTCATCATGCCTGTTGTGAAAAGCTACTATCATATGCTGATGAAGAATATCGTGTATACAGGGATTACACGTGCCAGCGAATCCCTGATCATCTGTGGTGATTCGGAAGCCTTTTATGATGCACTCGGCCGAGAAGGGATAGAACGCAACACCTCTCTTTTGGAAATGATCCATTCACTGTTCGGGGTCAAAGCTGAACAGCAGGAAGACACGCTGCCGGAAGATGGCGCCTTATTAACCGAAGGTAATATGATGAAAATCCCGGCAATGATCAACATGGGGGAAGTATCTCCCTATGATTTCAATTGACAGGCGGGTTCTGAATATCTATAATCAGAGTCAAGAAAGCTGGGAAATCGAGTTGACGATGCGCACTGGACAGAGACATTGTGGCTGGTGAAAACAATGATGCGTCCGTCACCGTGCTGTTTTCCGGTACAACGTGATAATACAGGAGTGATGGCTCAGGCCATAACTTGGGTGGTACCGCGGTCCAGATCGTCCCATTTTATTGGGGCGGTCTTTTTTTGTTTCATAAATTTGGATATGGAGTGATATACATGAGAAAAAGAACAGGCAACGAATTAAGGGAGCTTTTCCTTGAATATTTTAAAAATATAGATCATATGGTGGAACCGAGTGCGCCGCTTGTGCCGATTGACGATGACTCCCTGCTGTGGATCAATTCGGGTGTTGCAACACTGAAAAAATATTTTGACGGCCGGGTGATACCTGAGAATCCGAAAATCGTGAATGCACAAAAAGCAATCCGCACGAACGATATTGAGAACGTCGGTTTCACAGCCCGCCACCATACTTTCTTTGAAATGCTCGGCAACTTTTCGATCGGGGATTACTTCAAGAAAGATGCGATTGGATATGCATGGGATTTCCTGACGAATAAGGAATATATCGGCTTCGATCCGGACCTGCTGTACGTGACGATCCATCCGGAGGATGAAGATGCGTACAGGATATGGAGTGAAGATATCGGTCTTGAACCTTCTCGCATCATCCGTATCGAAGGCAACTTCTGGGACATCGGAGAAGGTCCGTGTGGACCGAACAGTGAAATATTCTATGACCGGGGTCCATCCTATGAGCTGGATTCTCCAGACGCGGAATTATATCCAGGCGGCGAGAACGAGAGATATCTTGAAATCTGGAATCTGGTGTTCAGTGAATTCAACCACAACAAGGACGGTTCATACACACCACTTCCAAAAAAGAACATCGATACAGGCATGGGGCTTGAGAGGCTTGCCAGTGTCATCCAGGAGGCACCGACAAACTTTGATACGGATCTTTTCACACCGATCCTTGCCTCCCTTGAGGAAATCAGCGGCAGCAGGTATGGCCGGGATACAGTGGTGGATACCGCATTCAAAGTCATCAGCGATCACATAAGGACCGTCAGCTTTGCAGTGGCGGACGGGGCGCTCCCTTCAAACGAAGGGCGCGGTTACGTCCTCCGCCGTCTCATCAGGCGTGCTGTACGGTTCAGCAAGGACCTCAATATCAAACGTGCCTTCATGTACGAACTGGCCGATACTGTGGCGGATGTCATGGGTGGATTCTATACCAACGTACGCGATCGTCGTGACTTCATCAGGGAAGTCATCAAGAAGGAGGAGGAGCGTTTCCTTGACACGCTCGATGAAGGCATCCGCATATACGAGGGGCTGCGTGATGAAGCGAGAAAGAATGATTCGGTCATCAAAGGCGAAGATGCATTCCGCCTCTATGACACATACGGTTTCCCGTATGAACTGACCAGGGAATATGCCGGGCAGGACGGGCTGAGTGTGGACGAGGAAGGCTTCATCGAGGAGATGAAACAACAGCGTGAACGTGCAAGGAATGCAAGAAAATCGGGTGAATCCATGCAGGTACAGTCTGAAACGCTCGCAGGCATCACTGAACCGAGTGAGTTCACAGGTTATCAGTCCAAAAAAGAAGAAGCTGTCCTCACCCATATCATCAAAGATGATAAGGCGCTTGATTCGCTGACACAGACGGGTGAGGTTGAACTTCTGTTCGACAGGACACCGTTCTATGCTGTAAGCGGCGGACAGGTGGCCGACAAAGGTACCATTGAGAGCAGCAACTCAAAACTTGAAGTCACATCTGTCTACAAAGCACCGAATGGCCAGAATGTACATGTCGCAAAACTGATCAGCGGGACGATCAATACGGAGGAGACCTATACGCTCGCTGTCAACCGTGATGAGCGGAATTTCATCATCAAAAACCATACAGCGACACATCTGCTTCACCAGGCGCTCAAGGATACGCTCGGTGACCATGTGAATCAGGCTGGCTCCCTTGTGGAAAGTGAACGTCTGCGCTTTGACTTCTCACACCTTGAAGGCCTGTCCGATGCTGAAATAAAAACCATCGAGGAGATTGTGAACGAAAAGATATATGAAAACCTTGAAGTCCATATCTCTGAAATGCCGATCGAGGAGGCAAAGGAGAAGGGCGCAATGGCGCTTTTCGGTGAGAAATACGGCAATGTAGTACGTGTTGTTGATATTGACGAATATTCCGTGGAACTCTGCGGCGGCATACATGTCAGGAACACTGCAGAAATCGGCCTGTTCAAGATCGTTTCAGAATCAGGCATCGGTGCAGGTGTGCGCCGGATTGAAGCGGTGACAAGCAGATATGCAGCGGATGTATATAAGGAAAAAGAGGAACGTCTGAATGAAATTGCCGCTAAACTGAAGGTGAAAGAAAGCCAGGTCGTGAAAAAGGTGGACTCAGTCCAGGCAGATATCCGTGAGCTGAAAGAGGAGAACAAATCTCTCAAAGCCAGGAGGCAGGATGAGAAACTCAACAATATCGACGAGCTGGCAGAAACAGTCCAAGGCGTGCGTGTAATCGCCGCTGAAGTCCCGGCGGGCAGTGCAAAAGAGCTCAGGGAAACGATGGACAGCATCAAATCGAGAGCCCAGGATGCAGTCATCGCACTTGCATCCCAGAATGAGGGCAAGGTTTCACTTGTCGTAACCGTCCCGAAAGAGCTGACTGGAACAGTGAAGGCCGGGGATATCATGAAGGAGATGGCTGAAGCCGTCGGTGGAAAAGGCGGCGGCCGTCCGGATATGGCACAGGGCGGCGGAACAGATCCTTCGAATATAACAATTGCGTTACAATTGGCTAAAAACCACATTAAAAGTTCATTCTAGGCATTCAGAAATGCTATAATAGAATGTAAATGCTAGTAGGATGGGAGTGCTGATTTTGAATCAATTTGACGAAACGATGAAGTTCAATGTTGAAGATACACAGGCACATGATGTCAAAGAAATACTCGCCAATGTCTATAATACCCTGGAGGAACGCGGCTATAATCCTATCAACCAGATTGTCGGCTATCTTCAGAGCGGTGATCCGGCCTATATTCCGCGCCATAACGAAGCACGGAACCACATACGTCACGTGGACCGCGATGAGATCATGGAAGTTCTGGTCAGGACGTATATCGAGCGGGAGATAAATGACTAGGACGCTCGGCCTGGATGTTGGCACCAAAACAGTCGGGGTCGCCCTCAGTGACGCACTGGGATGGACGGCCCAAGGGTTGACGACTCTGAAAATTGATTCTGAAAACGGGCATTTCGGCATTGACGAAGTGGTGAAAATAACAGAAGAGAATGATGTCTCCACCATTGTGGTCGGACTGCCAAAGCACATGAACAACTCCATAGGCGAGAGTGGTGAACGTTCCATCCATTATAGTAAATTGCTTGAAAACAGCATGCCAGATGTTAAAATACTATTATGGGATGAGCGTCTCAGTACCGCGGTGCCGAAAGGACGCTGCTTGAAGCTGACGTCTCCCGCAAAAAACGGAAAGCTGTGATCGACAAGATGGCTGCAGTGTTCATACTGCAGGGTTTTCTTGATAATCCGGCAAAAGGAGAATAACCAATGAGCCAG
>Ga0079226_10001381_pt1 | contig 18615 bp, 17 predicted proteins | sample Poulit2014_FD_76345 | JGI IMG/M metagenome (GOLD analysis project Ga0079226, IMG submission 76345) | Agricultural soil microbial communities from Georgia to study Nitrogen management - Poultry litter 2014 | ecosystem: Environmental > Terrestrial > Soil > Agricultural land | place: USA: Georgia... | reverse complement strand
TGAACATTATGCTTGTTTCTGTTACAGAGCGTACTCGGGAGATTGGGCTTCGAAAAGCTATCGGTGCGACGAGAAGTCGAATTTTGTTACAGTTTTTAATTGAAGCGATGACGTTGACATTATTGGGTGGTTTAATCGGAATTGGCATTGCAATTATAGGTGTGTCAATCGCAGGCCAAGTGTTACCGTTTAAACCAGTTGTTAGCCCGCTTGTCGCATTCATAGGAGCTAGCTTCTCAGCGTTAATTGGTGTTGTGTTTGGTATTTTACCAGCAAATAAAGCATCTAAATTAAGCCCAATTGACGCCTTACGACATGAATAAAACTTTTTCAAATAACGTTAATAATAAGATTACTATTAAAAGACATGTTCGACAAACGTTTGAATAAACTGTAGGTTTTTTAATTAAAAAGTAAATTGGTGACATCGTAGAATTCCCCTTTTAGTTAATTGAGTTAATATCGCTAAAAGGGGGATTTATTAATATAAAGAATCAAGCGGAGTAACTAAGAAATTCTAACGGTACATATATTTTGTATAGCTATAAAGGAACAGGAACATCCATAATTATTATAAACTACTAAACAACTACTAGAAAGTTGATTCACATATTGTTTAATGTTCGTCTAATGTCTTTAGAATGAGTAACTACTGAAATGAAGGAAACACCGTCTGCCCCAGCTGTAATGACTTGTTGAGCATTCGTTTCATTTATTCCACCAATGCCGACGATTGGTAAATCAGGGTGTAACGTTCGTAAGGTTGTAATCCACGATAACCCGACGGCTTGTTTCGCGTCTTCTTTTGTATTCGTCCCAAAAACGGGCCCTGCACCTACGTAATCGATCACTGACACATTGCTGTTAGCGAGTTCCGTTTCGTTTGAAATTGAAAGACCAATGATTAATTCCGGATATCTTTCGCGTAATTGTTCGACCGGTACATCATTCTGCCCGACGTGAATCCCATCGGCATCGAGCGTTTCAATTAACGCTTCATCATCATTAATAAAAAATGGGATATTATATTCGCGACAAATAGTGCGTAGTCGTTTTCCAAGTGTGATTTTTTCATCACCAACTAATGAACCGGCCCCTTTTTCTCGAAACTGAAATGCTGTAATTCCAGCTAACGCAGCTTCTTCTAAAATTTTCTCGGGATTTCGTTTACAATTTTGACTTCCCATTATAAAGTACTTTCTTATTTTGCGTACAATGTTCATTTTTTTTCGCCTACTTTATTGTTGTAATTCATCAAGAAATGCAGGAATGAACGACCCCGAACCTTTAACATGTTCATGTTGAATCGCTTGTTCCGCAGCTAAACCATAAAAGCGGACTGCTTCATATGCTGCCTGGAGTGAGTCGTCACTTACGGCAAGGCTCGCGGTAACAATCGACCCAAGTAAACAGCCAGCCCCCGTAATTTTTGTTAACATAGCATGTCCGCTATCATTCCGAAATATTTTTGTGCCATCACTTATAATATCAACTTCACCTGTTATAATCGCAATTGTTTTGTATTTATTTGCGATATTTACAGCAATTTCTTCGAGTTGTTCGACAGTTCCATCAACGGAATCTACCCCTCTTGTCGTCCAAGCAACATTGACTAAATGCGCCATTTCACCTGCATTTCCCTTTATTGCAGTAAACGACACTTCAGTTAATAATCGCTCAACAGATGTTTGTCGAAAAGAAGTCGCCGCAATTCCAACGGGATCAAGTGTGACAGGAATACTGCGTTCGTTCGCCTTTTTCCCGGCAATAACCATCGCTTCTAATTCTGATTCCACCATCGTACCAATATTAATGAGTACCCCATCGGCAATCGAAGCCATCTCTGCAACTTCCTTATGTTCTTTTGCCATAATCGGCGCTCCACCAAAAGCGAGCAGTCCATTTGCTGTAAAATTCATCACTACTTGATTTGTTAAATGATGAATGAGAGGGGTGTTTTTCCGTACCTTATTAATGATGTTCATAAGCGAATGCCCCAATGATTCGTAGGACCGCTTCCGGCGCCTATGTCTAGTGAATGTTCAATTGCCTTTGTCACGAAAACTTTTCCTTTTTGAACAGCTTCCAGTAACGATAACCCTTTACTTAAATAGGCAGTAATCGCAGCGGAATACGTACAACCCGTACCGTGTGTGTTAATAGTATCGATACGTTGAGCGGAAAACTCGTGCATTTTTTCACCGTCATATAAATAATCAATGGCGTCATCTCCCACCAAATGACCGCCTTTTACTAATGCGGAACCGGCACCAAAATCATGAACAATCATTTCTGCCGCCTGTTGCATTGTCTCAATTGAATCTACTTTCATTCCTGTAATATATTCTGTTTCTGGTAAATTAGGTGTAACAACCGTGCTTATAGGTAATAATTTATCACGTAAATAATCGCGCGCTTCGTCGCTAATCAACGTGTCACCACTTGTTGCGACCATGACCGGATCAATGACAAACGGAATATGTTTATTTTGTACATGTGTATAAATAATTTCCATCATGTCGACATTCGCAATCATCCCTGTTTTAAATGCATGCACTGGCATATCAGAGAATACAGATTTTAATTGAGCCTCAATCATTGATAACGGTACGTGGTGAATGTCTTGTACACCGGTTGTATTTTGCGCAACAATCGATGTAATAATGGACATTCCATAACTTTTTAACTCTTGGAATGTTTTTAAATCCGCTTGTATACCTGCACCACCTGAAGGATCTGTTCCAGCAATCGTTAATGCGCATGTAACATCTTTCATACTAAATATCTCCTTTTTTAATTATTGATTAATAGCTAGGATATTATCCGCTTTTATTCTACTTGCGATCAATATCGCGATAAGTGATCCTGTTACACTACTGACGATAAATGGTGGAATGAAAAATAACGCCCCAAAAGATGTACCCATCAATAATTTTGCAAAAGGTACAGAAAATAATGCCCCAATAATCCCTGTGCCAATCACTTCACCGATTGCGGCGATGTAATATCGTTTATAATGGCGATACATCATACCGGCGACAAACGCACCAATCATTCCGCCAGGGAAAGCTAATAACGAACCTAGACCTAGCATATTACGCAATAATCCAATGACAAATGCAATAGCAACCGCTGGACCTGGTCCTAACATAATTGCTGCAAGAACATTTACTGCATGTTGTACTGGATACGCTTTTGCAATACCTGCTGGGAACCAAATAAACTGTGAACCCAACGTTCCAATAGCTACAAACAGTGCCATAACGGTCAATTTCCGTGAATTTTTCATATTACTCCTCCTTGAACAATAAAAAAACCAAGTTCAATAACGAACCTGGTTTAGTCTTGTGAAGGGAAATAAATGGATTCACTACTTCCCTCCGCTAGTACAAGCTAGATCAGGTTCAAAAGGGTTAGAAGTTTGTCACTTCCTCTCAGCCGTTAAAGTGGCACCCCTAGTAGTCATACAATATAGGTAATGTCGTTTTCATTATAGCAAATAAGTGCCCCCTTGTCATCGGGATGGAAATATTCACTCAATATAAATCATGATTATTTAACTGTACAGAATTGTAGAACCGATTTAGATAAATTCATTTTTGAGTGATTCATTTAATAAAAGGAATAATTAATACGTAAATACAGTTATTCGTAAATAAATCATCTCTAAAGGGTGTTAATGGAAAAATAAAGACAATAGCTAGTAGATCTTACTAAGTTTAATAATGATGCAAAATATTTAGGTTAATATTAATAAAGTTAATCCCGATATTAATATATTTAATTTTATTATTGACAACATTAATTAATGTGTATATACTTTAGATAATGAGAAAGGGGTTGTGAAGATGCATTCACTAATTCATCAATGTCCCGTTTGTGATCATGCATTACACGTAACGAAACTAAAATGTAAACAATGTCATACAACAATTGAAAATAATTTTAGTCTATCAAAGTTTGCTACCCTTTCAAAAGATCAATTACACTTTGTCGAAGTGTTTCTTGTTAGTAGAGGAAATATAAAAGAAGTTGAAAAGGCACTTGATATTTCCTATCCAACTGTTCGCGCAAAATTAAATGAAGTAATCGCCCGGTTAGGCTATGAAAATAAAGAAAAAGACGTGAATCGAAACAAAGAAGTGATTGGGCTTTTGGAATCAGGTGAAATTACGTTAGAAAAAGCAATGTCTCTTTTGAAAAAATAGCAGATGAAACATGGGATAACAGGATAACTTTGAACATAAACGATTAGCAAATACAAATAAATCAAAGTAGTTTAATCTGAAAAAAATCCGAACAGAGACTAATAGTTATGATCACACATAAATTAGACCAATGTTTTGTCGGAAAGTGCTAAATAGTCACGTATAATTTTAAGGAGGAATTAAGATGAATGAAGAAGTCGAGAAAATATTGAGAATGGTGGAAGAGGGGAAAGTGAACTCTACAGAAGGAGCGGAATTAATTCGTCTAATGAAGGAAGGCTCCCCTCAGCCTGAAAAAGAAACAGTTTACTCAAAAAAGTCAGTCCGTATTAAAATTTTATCCGGTGACGTAACGAAAGTGAATTTAACGATTCCGTTGAAGTTAGTTCAGGTTCTTATCAATGTTGGAAAAGGCATTGCTGCAAGTGTTCCTGATGCTGAAAAGCATTTGAAGGATATTGATTTAGACGTCATAACAGAAGCAATCGAACAACAAATAGAAGGTAATATTGTAGATTTAGAAACAGAGGAAGGCGACAGGGTTTTAATTACCATTGAATAGCTATACTGAAATATCCAAACAGAATGAGTAGGTCTAAAATTATTATGAGATATAATAAATAATAGCTTAATAATTTACAACTAGATTACTCATTAACTAAGTCGCAATTAAATTTACTATACAGGGAGAGTTCGTAGGTGGAACAACAATACGTAGTTGGATGGGGAACATTAGCGCTAATTAATGCAGGAATTGCTCAAGGGAAAAATCGAAGCGGTCTAAATTGGTTTTTACTCTCGTTATTATTAGGGCCGATTGCAACCTTATTAGTAGTTGTATTTGAAAAACAGTAATTTCCTATGACATAAACGAAATTATCTGGCCGACATAATCAATGTGGACGAAACCCGGTTTATGTTGACATCACCGTGGCGGTAACTTAAGGTGAAAGTAGGTTACAACAGATTAACGGTAAAAGGTGATAATAATGAGAATAGGTATGTTAGGTTGCGGAAATATTGGAACTTTTCTATTACAATCACTTAACAATAAAAAAACAGATGAGAAAATCGTCGCCATTCATTCACGCAATGTTGAAAAAACGGCAGAAATCGCCAAACAATATGGAGCATCTAGCTATGAAACGCTTGAATCATTTCTCGAAACTGATCTTGATTTAGTGGTTGAAGTAGCAACAATAGAAGTAGTGAGGCAAGCGACGTTGCCCGTGTTGCAAAAAGGTATTCCGCTAATTATCAGTAGTATAGGTGCATTTAGTAATATTGGTTTTTTGAACGAAGTAAAACAAATAAGTAGTCAATATAACGTGCATGTGTATATTCCATCCGGGGCAGTTGGTGGACTTGATGTGTTACAATCAGCAAATGTATTAAATGGATTACAGTCAGTACAACTGACGACGCGCAAACCAGCCCATTCTTTAAAGGGAGCGGAACATATTACAACTGAAAAAGTCATTTTTGAAGGGATTGCCAAAGATGCCATTGATCGTTATCCACGAAATATGAATGTTGCAATAGCTATTTCATTAGCTGGAATAGGGGCAGAAAAAACGGCTGTTCAACTTATTGCTGATCCAACTATCGAGAAAAACATCCACACCATTTCTGCGGAAGGTGATTTTGGGGACTTTTCCATTGAGGTAAGCAATGAAGCGATGCCGCAAAATCCTAAAACGAGTTACCTTGCAGCATTAAGTGTACTTTCAAGTGTAAAAGAACAATCACGCCGATTGAAAATCTTATAATATAATGGAAGGTAATTTAATAGGAAAAAGCCCTCTAAATAAATAATATTCCCAAACTGAGACTGCAAATATATATTGTGCAGTCTTTTTTGGCTATAATAAATAGTGATAAAGTTGCACTGTTAAACTAGATAATTTAAATAAACTTCGTTAGGATAGTTTTAGATATAATAAACTTTCAGGAAAAATAACTTCTCATTAACTGTTAACTCCAAATAGAAAGACAATTTTAAACGAACGGCAATTAAAATAGTAATTTAAACAGGAGGAAATTTGTGTGCAAGTAATTATTTCCCATATGAATACTGACTTTGATGCATTGGCCTCTCTTTTGGCGGCAAAAAAACTTTATCCTAAAGCGACAATCGTTCTTTCGGATAAACAAAATACTCAAGTGAAAAACTTTTTAAATATATATCGCGATATGTTCGACTTTGTGCAGGACAGGGATATAAATTGGCAAGAAGTGACCGAACTAATTATCGTCGATGTCGCCTCCTTAAGTAGGATTGGTAATTTTACGAATGAATTACCAGTCGAGCAAATGAAGATTATCGTTTATGATCATCATCCTCCTGCTGATAAAGATGTACATCCAGATGGGGGAGTGATTGAACAAGTCGGAGCAACTGTTACACTACTCGTTGAAAAAATAAAACAAAAATCACTAGATATCTCGGAATTCGAAGCGACTATTTTTGGACTAGGAATTTATACGGATACGGGTAATTTCACGTACAATACAACAACTACACGTGATTTTCAGGCAGCGAGTTATTTAATGGAATGTGGCATGAACTTGGAAATCCTTCAACGATTTGTTGAGGAGACGCTCGTGCCGGGTCAACAAACATTATTAGAAAAGTTATTTATCGCATCAAAGTCGATAGAAATAGATGGATTAGAGATTGTTGTCGCTATATATGAACAAGAGGATTTCCAAGGCGGATTGGCAACTTTAACACAAAAATTACTTGATACGAAAGCTGCCGATGCGGTAGTCTCTATCGTTAAAATGAAACATCACGTCTATATCGTCGGAAGAGCGTCAGCCGATCGAGTGAATTTACAACCTTTACTAAAGATGTTTGGAGGCGGGGGACATCAGCATGCAGGTTCAGCCACTGTAAAGCGGGGTAATTTGACGGAGATAACAACTTCCGTTAAAGAGAACTTGAATTTGATATTACAACCTGCTGTTACAGCCAAGCAAATAATGACATCACCTGTCAAAACACTTTCACCGGAAACGACAATTGAAAAAGCTGGTGACTTAATGTATCGGTATGGTCATTCAGGGTATCCAATTGTAGAAAATGATCGACTAGTTGGCATAATTACACGACGGGACTTAGATAAAGCGAACCATCATGGCTTAGGTCATGCCCCTGTGAAAGCGTATATGACAACTAATCTTATTAGTATCAACCCAGAGACAACGTTAGAAGAAATTCAGAATATCGTCATTGAACATAACATTGGACGTTTACCTGTAATTGATAGTGAGAAAGTTGTCGGAATTGTCACGAGAACTAATATTATAGAAAAAATTCATGAACAGACGCAGGTAATAGATAAGCATGATGTAGTAAATAATTTGAAAGACAACATTAAACATGAAGTAGAAAGTCAGTTATCACCAGAAATTTTCTCAGTATTACAACATATTAGTGAAACAGCGACTAAAATGGGAACGAATGTTTATTTAATCGGCGGTATTGTTCGAGATATTTTGTTAAAAAAACCGAATGACGATGTTGATATCGTCGTTGAAGGGGATGGAATAGCATTCGCGAAACAATTACATAAAAATTACGGTGGTACTATCAAAATTCACGAAAGTTTTGGTACAGCAACGTGGCAACACCCTAGGGGACTAGAAATAGATATTGCCACATCACGCTTAGAATATTATGAACGACCAGCATCCTTACCAGACGTGGAAGTTTCGACATTACAAGAAGATTTGTATCGTCGGGATTTTACGATTAACGCAATGGCTATTTATCTTAATGAGTCCCAGTTTGGTCAATTAGTCGATCCATTCTCTGGCCAATCGGATTTGTATAATGGCACGATTAAAGTGCTACATAATTTAAGTTTTGTAGAAGACCCTACTAGAATACTTCGGGCCATTCGATTTGAAACTAGATTCCAGTTTTCAATGGATGAACGAACAGAAGCATTAGCAATACAATCAATGGAACAAATGCGAGGTGTTTCGGCTAATCGGATTATCCATGAGATCAAGCGTATGTTTCAGGAAGAAAATGTTGTCAAAGTCATGAGAAGATTATATGAATTGGACTTTTGGCAGCAATTTACCGGTGAACAATCAGTAGCTGAACAAGCGATGACAACCGTAGAAAAACTCCAATCATTGCAAACGTATTTGTCAGATGAATCCCAGAAGAATGAACATTGGTTTATTTATTTTTGTATACCATTTTTTGCTGCGGATAGATTTAATCAAACTGAACGGTTTATTTTAACGAAACATCATCGACAAATTTATGAAGACATAAAGCAATTAACAAAAATATCCCTCGAGGAATATGCATCAAAAGGGGCATTGCATCGTCAACTAAAATCGCTAAATGATGAGTCGATTATATTTATAATTGCGAGTCGAAAATTACCGAACGAAACAATTATAGTACAGTATGTCAATGAACGACACAGCTTACGACCGTATATTACAGGTGAACAATTAAAGCAATACGGGTTACAACCTGGACCTGTTTTTAAAAAAATATTGTTAGAATTAGAAGTGGCAATGCTCGATGATGAGATACAATCGAGGAAGACAGCGGAAGATTGGCTACAACAGTACATTGAGAAATTGTAAGTTTTAGTACGTAATATCTTGTTAAAGTTATTTCTTAATCGATCATTTGGGTTTAACGGATAAGTTCCTTCCATACGATTAATATACAATTTGAAACGAGTCCAAGAGAATTAAAACAAATGATGCACGTATTTAATGAAATGACTGCTTCAATCCAAGAGAATAAACAATTATTAAAACAACTTTCTAATACAGATGGATTGACCGGTATAGCGAACCGACGGCTTTTTGGGGAACATTTTAGGGAAACATGGCTCGTCTGTTTGCGAGAAAGTAAACCTATATCTTTACTATTTATCGATATTGATTACTTCTAAACGTTTAATGATAGTTTTGGTCATCAAGCGGCGGATCAAGCATTATACGAAGCAAAACCACAAGGTAGAAATAAAATAATGGTTAAAAATACTCTGTAAATCTATATTAGAATCTAGTATCTCATTCTATTAAACATATCATTCACGAGATTCGTAAAGGTGTGAGCATATGCATAAACGTAAAGAAAACCGTACCTATTATGTCGTCGTTCACGGGCGCAAACCGGGCATATATAAAAATAACGAACAGGCACAATCACAAGTGCACAGCTTTCCAAATGGCAAAATGAAAAAGATAAAGGGGTTAAAAGCAGCCAAGCAATACTTTTCAGAAAATCGTCAAACAGATTCAAAAAATAAAATATATTACGTCGTGAAAAGAGGGCGTAATCCAGGTCTTTATTTAGAAAAAACAAAAGCATTACAACAAATTAAAAATTATCCATATGGTAAAGTAAAACGAATTAAAGGGTATGAACAAGCACATGCTTATTTTCACAATGAAGAATTTAAAGAACGAGAAAAAATTCCGAACATCTCTATAGACGGTAGCTATATTCAAAATAGCTCGTTTTCTGGATATGGATTTGTCGTACAAGAAAATGATCAAATAATTGCAAGAGACAGCGGAACTATATTAGATTTTGATATTATTAATTTGCGTAGTCAAGGTGCCGAGCTTTACGCATTCATACGCGCACTAGAATGGGCAATAACGAATAGCTATAAATTTATCCGCATTATATATGATTCACAAGTAATTATTCAACTGCTCGATGAAAACGGCTTTAAAGCATCAAAACGTTCAAGGGGTATAGTAAAATTAGTACGCCTTTATCAACGATATAAAGATCTAATAACCGTTGAACTTTATCATAAAAGTGATCATGAATCATATGAAACTCAACATAAAGAAGCTCATGACCTAAGTCGGCTAATGAGTAATATTATTCATAATAAATAAATGATAAAACATAAATATATACTTGGAGGAACAGATATATATGACAGACCGATACATAGTAAATATTCCATCATTACATAAAGAGGTCGGAAAAAAAGTTGCAGCATATATCGATACACTTACCAAGCCAATCGGTAGCCTGGGTCGATTAGAATCAATCGCCATTGAATTAGCCGAAATCACAGGTGAAGATTTTCCGAACGTCACACCACCGGCAGCAATCGTGTTTGCAGCGGATCATGGCATTACTGATGAAGGTGTATCTGCTTATCCGAAAGAAGTGACTGCTCAAATGGTCTATAATTTCTTAGAAGGTGGCGCGGCAATGAATGTTTTCTGTAAAAAAATTGATGCCTTCTTTACTATCGTAGATGTTGGAGTAGCCGAGGATATCGCTCATGAACAATTAACATCGAAAAAAATACGCCATAGCACGCGTAATTTTTATCATGAAAATGCAATGACAAAGGCGGAAGCAATTGAAGCGCTCAATGTTGATAGAGAAGAAGTACAAAAGATGATTGAAAAAGGCTCAAAAGCAATTATAGTCGGGGAGATGGGGATTGGAAACACAAGTGCAGCAAGTGCTATTATTGCCGTCATAACACAGAAGTCACTCCAACAATTAACAGGGCCAGGAACAGGTTTATCAGATGAAGGAATGGAGCGTAAAGCACAAATCATCGAAGAGGCGATTAAAAAACGCCAACCGAATCCGGAAGATGCACTTGATATTTTGGTGAAAATTGGTGGGTATGAAATTGCGGCGATGGCAGGTGCAATGTTAGAAGCGGCCAAAAACAAATTGCCGATTATCGTCGACGGGCTCATTTGTACATCAGCGGCATTAATAGCAAAACTAATAAATGAACGCGTTGTAGATTACATGTTTATTGGTCATCATTCGTTAGAACCAGGCCACGAAAGTGCCTTTACTGTATTGGAAAAAGAACCAATTTTGAATTTAAATATGCATTTAGGAGAGGGAACAGGAGCGGCTCTTGCCTTTCCAATCATTGAATCTGCATCTAATATGTTACGTGACATGGCTACATTTGCAGACGCAGGAGTTTCAGAAAAATCGACATAAATGAAGAAATATTAGAAGATAAGCGAAATAATTCGACCAATCAGCATATAATAATTAACATAAACACATCTAGGTAGGGAGATTATAATGACTCAACTGAAAGAAGCACAACAAGAAAAAATTTGGACGAAAAGTTTCGTTAGTATTGCTTTGACACAATTTTTATTATTTACAGTTTTTTATACGTTACTAACGACCCTGCCGATATTCGTTATCGATCATTTGAATGAATCGGAATCAAAAGCAGGATTAGTCGTCACATTTATGTTACTTTCAGCAATTATCATACGACCGTTTTCGGCTAAAATAATTGATGTCATAGGGAAAAAGAATATTCTTATAATAAGCGTGTTTGTGTTTATGCTTACGACAATCACGTATTTGTTTGTTGATCAATTTGTAACATTAGCGTTAATTCGATTGTTTCATGGTATATCGTTCGGTATTTTAACGACTGTGACAGGTGCAATCGTCGCTGACATAATACCCCCATCTCGTCGTGGTGAAGGGATGGGCTATTTCGCTATGTCGATGAATATTGCTGTCGTCGTTGGGCCATTTATAGGTTTATTACTAATCCAGTTCATTTCATTTACAGGTCTTTTTGTCGTATTAAGTGTGTTAATGTTATTAAGTTTTATTTTTTCAATGCTTGTTGAAACGGGACAGGACAATGTACGTGAAACAAACACACTGTTTTCAATCACGTGGAATGATTTGATTGAAATAAAAGCTCTCCCAGTCGCTATTATTTCCGGAATGGTCGGATTTTCCTATGGAAGTATATTATCATTCGTTCCTGTATATGCTGAAACGATTGGTCTTGCCCACGTTGCAAGTTACTTCTTCTTAGTATTTGCCATCGTAATGATAGTGTTCCGTCCCTATTTGGGGCGAGCTTTTGACGAAAAGGGTGCACGGATTGTGCTCGTTCCAAGTTTATTTGTATTTGCCATTGGTTTATCGCTCTTATCTGTTACTAGTACGACGTTTGTGTTCTTGTTAGCCGCTGGAGTCATTGGACTAGGATACGGAACGATATTGCCAGGGTTTCAAACACTCGCAATACAACAATCAGGCCCAAAACGAACGAGCCAATCAATGTCGACGTTTTTTATGTTATATGATTTAGGAATTGCTTTAGGTGCATTTGCATGGGGAATTATTAGTGCAAGCTACAGCTTTGAAACAATGTATGTTATCAGTGCACTACTTGTTTTTCTTACAATGATTATATTTAATTATTATATGTCTCCACGAAAATGAGTAAATATGACTATTCATTACGATAAAACAACGATTCATTTAAATAACTCTTGCTGAATTAAGACTTATAGACTAGAATGGTGAATAAGTAAATGGAATGTAAAAAGATGATAAAAAATCTAAATCACAAAATTAAAACTCACAAAAAATACTTATAATAGTAAGCGCTCGCTTATCACTAGTTACGGTTTTAATTAAAACTAAGGCAGGAGGGAAGTTGATGAAGTTAAAGGCAAAGTTACTGATCATGTTTGTTGTACTACTTGTTATTCCAGGCCTTGCGATTAGTTATTTTGGGTATCAAAATACAAACAATAGTGTTGATGAATTGACGAAAAAAGGGTTAAAAGGAAATGTCCAAATAGCCTTAGAATTGATTGAATCCCAACAAAAATCCGTTGAATCAGGCATGCTAACAATTGAAGAAGCGCAGGAGCAAGTGAAGACCCAGTTGATTGGGAATAAAGATACAAATAACATTCGTGAAAATCATGGCAAATTTGATCTTGGTGAACATGGCTACTTTGTGATTTTCGACTCAGAAGGAAATGTAATCGGCCATCCGACAATTGAAGGTGAAAACGTCTGGGATGAACAATATAATGGTATTTATTTTATTCAGGAAATGGTAAAGCAAGCTCAAAATGGTGACGGTTTTACATATTATAGCTATCCATTGCCAGATGAACCAAATTCTATAAAGGAGAAAGTTTCGTACACAGAAGAAACGCCATATTGGGATTGGATAATTGGAGTAAACGTATATGTTCACGAATATAGTACAAGCTCTGGTTATTTGTTAATTACAACAGGTATCACGCTATTTTTAACCGTTATTGTTGGGTTGTTGTTTGGGAATTTCTTTGCGAATCATATATCAAAGCCGTTAAATTTAATTGTTGATCAAGCAAATGACATTGCCGCTGGTAACTTAAATACTAAAAAGCTAAGCTTGAATCGTTCAGATGAAATCGATGTTTTAGCGACGACAATGAATGAGATGTCTAATCATCTACGTAATGTAATTAGTGAGGTATATGATGCTTCAAATAAAGTTGGAAATGAAAGTGTAGGGCTAGCCCAATCGGCACGCGAAGTAATGAAAGGTTCCGAACAAATTACCGCGACAATGCAAGAATTATCGACTGCAACTGATATGGAAGCGAATTTAGCTTCAGAATTATCAAGTTCAATGACCGTTTTTGCGACAAAGATGGGTGCAGTAGACAACAACGGTCGGAAATTACGACAAGGATTCAGAGAAGTTTTGCAATTGACGGACGATGGGCAAGAGACGATGGAAAATTCAGTAGGCCAAATGAATATCATTAATGGAATCGTACAAACTTCTGTTAAAGATGTTCAAAACTTAGAGCAAGAATCGAAAAAGATATCGGAGCTTGTCTCCGTTATCCAAGGGATATCAGAACAAACAAATTTGTTAGCATTGAACGCTACAATTGAAGCGGCAAGGGCAGGAGAACATGGAGCTGGGTTTGCAGTGGTGGCCGACGAGGTTCGCAAGCTCGCTGAAGAAGTAGCTAATTCAGTAACTGATATTACAAATATTGTCACGGGTATTCAGTCAGAAACAAGTTCAGTAACTACTGCTTTAGAAGAAGGTTATCGTGAAGTAGAAGCAGGCACGAAACATATTGCTGAAACGAAATTTATTTTCACCAATATTACTAATTCGGTTAATGAAATGGTACGAAATATAAAAGAAGCTACCGATAGCCTATCTGATATATCAAATGAAAGTGAACAAATGAATAAAATGATTAGTGACATAGCTGCGATATCAGAGGAGTCAGCAGCAGGTATTGAGGAGACGACTGCATCTGCGGAACAGTCGAGTAATTCAATGAGTGAAATAACCAAAAGGTCAGATGATTTGGCGAGATTAGCTGGACAATTGAATGAATTAGTTAGACGTTTTCAATTATAAATAGGAGGAAGGGTTTTTAAAGAGTGTGATTGAAATCAATCGGGTTTGCAGCGGATTCGTATCCTAAATGCAACATTTTAAAGGATTCACATACATATTCGTGAAATAAAAAAACAAAAGATTGTTTACAAAGTTGCGGATGATTTTTTATAAATATTTAAAAAGCTCAGTGATACGTATACTGAGCTTTTATATTTGGTGGAATAATATTTAATTTAAATTATAAAGACGACTTAAAGATTCACCTATCTTAGGGTTGCGTTATTCTAATTTAACGTTTGTATCTAGTTTGTATCTATTTATGCCGTTGGTTCTACTTTATCATAATGGACGATTATTTTATATTTTGCTAATCGATAAGCAAACACTCCTGCCATAACGGATAAAATAAGATCCTTTGGAAATGGCGGCACCATCCATAGCCAAACTAGTTTGTAAGATAATCCTGGGGGAGCCTCAAACCAGAATTGATATGCAGCATACATCCAATTCGTACCGAAAACATAATTAATAACTAACGCAACTAACGCTGCGACAATATAAGAAGCTAAGCTGCCACTTAATTCTCTTATTTTCCCTGCTATATAAGCGATGATAATAAACGATACAACGAAACCAAAAGTAGGTGATAGAATCGAAGCGAATCCTCCGCCAAATTGAGCAAAAACTGGCACACCGGCTAATCCGAGCATCATATAAACGAACATTGAAAATGCACCTAAACGACTTCCTAACACTAGTCCTGCTAAAATAGCAAAAAAGGTCTGTAATGTTATCGGCACTCCACCGATGACGAGAAAGGGAACGATGGAAGTAATATTTGCACCGATAGCAGTTAAAGCGACAAACATTGCCCCGATCGTCAATTTAAAAACGTTACTCTGTTTATTCAAAATGAACATCTCCTTTAACCTTCACGTTAACCAAATGATTAATGGGTGAACGTAAATAGTATAATTAGTAGTTTAACATGAAAAACCAATCTGTCAACTCATAGCGTTGTTGGTTAACAATGGTTGGAAATTTGAAGTTGTTTGAAAGCATACGAATTGATAAAAACCGACTTTCACATTGTATTTATTTTTGGAGATGATTGTAGTGATCGTTTTGTTCGACAAGGCCTAAATAGTTGTTTAAATTTGAAATCGGAATTTTATCCTAAAGAAGAAAATAAAAAATGGTTACGTGCACAAAGTCACGTAACCTATATAAAAGGAGAATATAACGAAAATTAAGCATTAAGCAAATGCTTTAGTTCTCGAAGATAACGTTGGAGTCTTACAGTGCTTATTTCAATTAATGGTTCCCAAATAGTCACCATAAATCGACTTGATAAAATATAAACAATTATAGCGGATAACAGAGCGATACCAATGATGTCGAAGAAATTCGTTACATGTAATATATCGACTTCCCGCAAGTACTGTATAATAAACCCATGTAATAAGTAAACATATAATGTTCGTTCACCTAAAGGGGTAAATGAAAATTTACGCTCAGGAATCCAAGCTAATACCGAAGCAACCATCAATGTTGATGTACTATATACAACCAATCGAGCTAAGCCTCCTAAGTAATCAAGGCCTAACGACGTATATGACTTAGAAGCGAGTAACCAACCTGAATTGATATGTGGTAAATAATAAATCGCAATTGCAAAACTAACTAAAATCAAAATTGATCCCCATTTGAATGCTTTACGTTTTAACAAGCGGACGTGATCCATTGTCACATAATATCCGAGTAAAAAGAATGGGAAAAACACAAACGTACGCGACAGACTAAATGTATGTTCAACGTTATCGAAATATCCGATAAAAATCCCCATTAGTAAGGCAATTGCCAAGCCAATATAGGCAGGCATTTTTCGGTAAAAAATCAATAACAAGTGCCAACAAAACAAGCTTACTAGAAACCATAACGACCAATGTGGATAAAAAATGTGATCCGTTAGCCAATTGTTTTTACCTATTAAAAAGTAATAGCCCGTATATAATAGTTGGAAAATTAAATAAGGAACTAATAATTGTTTCGCTAAACGCACGATGTATTGTAGTGTGCCGGAACCTTTTGCAAAAAAACCAGCAAGGAAAATAAATGCCGGCATGTGAAATGTGTAAATAAATGTGTATAAAGTGCCTATACTGTTAGACTCACTGGTAAATGGTTGAATCATATGACCAAATACAACGAGAAAAATTAAGAGCAACTTTCCATTATCAAAGTATGCATTTCTTTTCATTATTTTTATCTACCCTTTTGTCTAAAAGTGAATGTGTGTTAAATTATAAACCGTATAATCGATAAATGCGATATCATTACACTGATTTAATCTAATTGTTATCTTTTTGTAATTCAAAGTTATGAACAATTTAAATTTAGCAAAACGATTCTGTTTAATGAATGTTTCGGAATAATAATAAACGAATTTTGCATAAGAAAGAAATACATTACATGATTTCGACTAATAAAATAGAAAATAAATTTTACATATTTACATATATTTTTTCTTTAAATTCTCCGATATCTTAACTAATAATTGTTGTTAATTATGGTATATTACAATATACAAGTCCATTTTGGGCGAGTCATGTAGCGATTAGTATGTTAAAAAATGAATAAACGAGGACCCTCACATAACACAAATGGCATAATCCATATTGATTAAATAATTGATCTTCATTCTTGCCTTCAAAACGAAACGAACATCATGATAATTAAGAAGGATGGTGTTAATCATCGAAGCTATTTTGATACTGTTAATAATATTTCCATATCTCACTCTAATAATTTCTACAATGGGATTACTGGCGTGTAGTGTAAATGCTCTATTCAACAAAATGACACTACCGAATATTCGCATTAAGTTTTCCGTTTATAAAACATTGTTAATTTTAATAATTTTATCGTTCTTTTTATTTATAGGCGGCATTTTTTTAGCAGATGAACCCGTGCTAGCAGCAGATACAGAAGTAATTACAACTAAATTAAATGGAAAAAATATGCCGAAAGAGACCGATACAAAGAGAAAAATCGAGGAAACCATTGAAGTAAGTCAAAAAGAAACGATGCGATTTAAACTTGAAAAGAAAAAAGAACAGATAGAGGCGACGCCCAAACAAGAAAAGGAACAAGATAAAAAACGACCAGAACTTAAAGTGCACTTTATTGATGTTGGGCAAGCTGATGCGGCACTTATTGAATTTCATAATAAAACAATTTTAATTGATGCCGGAGATTGGGATAAAAATGATGTACTCGATTATTTAAAACAAAGAAGCATTAAAAAAATTGATTTAGTCGTTGGCACCCATGAACATGCAGACCATATTGGACAAATTGACAAAGTGATTCAACATTTCGCCGTAAAAGAAGTGTGGCTTCCAGGAGGAAATGCTACTACAAAAGTGTTTGAGCGAGTAATCTCTGCAATCGATGCTAACAAAATAGCGTACGATGAACCACGCGCCGGGGACAAGTATAAAATAGGCGACCTGAGTATTGATATTCTCAGCCCGAAACAATTAACTGGGAATTTAAATAGCGATTCACTTGTCATTAAGCTGACATACGGTGCAATTTCCTTTTTATTTGCAGGCGATGCTGAAAAAAATACGGAAAAACAAATGGTTAGAAGTGGACAAAATTTAACATCAACCATTTTAAAAGTCGGTCATCATGGATCGAACACTTCAACAACAAGTATCTTTTTAAATGAAGTCAATCCACAAGTCGCTGTCATATCAGTGGCTAAAAATAGTCCGTACGGTCACCCTGCTCAACGTGTAATTGACCGGATTATTAAAAAAGAAATAGAATTATACGCTACCAAAACGCATGGAAATATAATCATTGAAACCGACGGGAACCAATATCATATATCGACAGATAAAACGGGGAAAGTTACGTCTGGTAATTCAAAAACGAACAGAAAAACTAATTAATATAATCATCGACGATTAAAAAAATGGCAACTTAAGAGTCAATTTCACCCAACTGTATCGATATTAATCGGCTGAATAAGCATTGGTGTTAATTTTCCCCATCTAAGGAATTACAAGTACGTGCGTAGAAAATCTCGTCTGAAGGTAACGCAACTGCTTGATTCGTTCCCTTCGTGGTGAAAATCTTGTCTGAAGGTAACGCAACTGCTTGATTCGTTCCCTTCGTGAGGAAAAATCCGTCTGAAGGTAACGCAACTGCTT
>Ga0079226_10001380_pt1 | contig 18621 bp, 15 predicted proteins | sample Poulit2014_FD_76345 | JGI IMG/M metagenome (GOLD analysis project Ga0079226, IMG submission 76345) | Agricultural soil microbial communities from Georgia to study Nitrogen management - Poultry litter 2014 | ecosystem: Environmental > Terrestrial > Soil > Agricultural land | place: USA: Georgia... | reverse complement strand
TTGATGGAAGCACCTACAGCCGGCGCTGGCGCCGAGTGCCAAAGCTGTGCACAGTGCCCATGGATGGCCATGAATGGGTTGGAAAACCTCTGCCAGGTACTAGAGGCGGATGATGCAGCAGGCCAAGAAATTCTAGTGGATGCAGAGCTTATTAAGAAAGCGAAGCTGCCGTTAGATCGTATGCTCGAGTTTGGTGCATCAATTAACCCTTAAGCGTTAATGCAACACTAAAAGCCCAGTTCCACTAAGAGCTGGGCTTTTTTGTGCCACTTAAAATTGTTCGCCGGCTAATTGCTGCATGGTATCTAAGCGCGCTTTAACCTGGCTATAGAGGGCGAAGTTGCCTTTGCTGTGTTGTAGAGCATAGTGCAATTGCTGAATGCCGCCTTCATCGTCACCTAATGCAAACAGCAGTTCGCCATGGGCCAAATGGCTGCGCGCTTTATCTTTTTTCTCGGTCCAAATTTTGGCCACTAAGCGCTTTATTTCCACTGTATCGTGCTGCCACTGCAAGCGCTCTAAAACCTGCCTAGCGGTATCAAGTTCATTGATGCTAATGAGGTTGCGAGCATAAATAATGCTCGCGCCATAGTGGCCAGGGCTCAAACGCAGCACCTTAGCAGCCGTGTCGGCCGCTTCTTGATACTGCCTTTGGCGTTCTAGGTTTTCTGCCGCCGCAAGCTGATACCAGATTTGGTTAGGCGCTTGCTGCTGTAGTAGGGCCAATGTTTCCTGTGCCACATCGTATTTTTTTGCGCGCATGGCAGCCATGGCCAAACCAAAGCCTAAAGCTTGTTGCTCGGCAGAGCTGCCTTTGTTGTAGTCGCGCTGAAAGTGCCGTATGGCATTCTGTGGATCGGCGATATAGAGCGCCTGCAAGCGGTTGCGGATTAGCTCGAACTCCAAGGCGTCGCGGCGCGGGCCCCTAGGTAGCGCACGTGCACGGCTTTTACTATCTGCCACCCGTGTTTCGGTAACAGGGTGGGTAAGAATAAACTCGGGCGGCTTGCCAGAGAATTGTTGCGTTTTAAGCAAACGCTCGAAGAAAGTGGGCATAGCCTGCGGGTCGAGCCCAGCATCGAGTAATATTTGCATGCCCACACGGTCTGCTTCTCGTTCGTGGTGGCGCGAATAAGTGAGTTGTGCTTGAATCGCAGCAGCCTGAGCACTCATAACCCCCGCCATGCCCGCTTCGGCTTCACCAGCGATGGCGAGGGCAAGACTGGCTAAAATCCCGGCCATCATGTTGCGGCTTATTCTTTTACTGTCGGCGTAACGGCGGGTGAAGTGTTTCTGGCTAACGTGAGCGATTTCGTGAGCAATTACAGCAGCTACTTCATCTTCACTTTGTGCATGCAAAAAAAGCCCAGCATTTAAACCAATTACGCCACCGGGAACAGCGAAAGCATTAATTTCTCGATTGTTTACCACCACAATGGCCAAATCGGGTTCTTTTAAATCGCTATGGGAGGCGAGGCGATAAACGAGGTGCTCAACGTAATCTTGCACCAAAGGGTCTTCAAGTAAAGAAACTTGGCCGCGTAGTGAGCGCAGCCAAGCGCGGCCTAAACGGTGTTCTTGTTCAGGCGTAAGTAGTGCGCTGCTTGCGTCACCTAAATCGGGCAGGTTGTTGGCCTGCACAGAAAGAGGATTTAGGGCAGCGAGCATTACGCCTACCATAAGTAGCAACAGCAACGCTTTATGTATAATTGCTTTGGGCACTACTTTCTCCGTGTAAGCAAATGAGAAAACAAATGTAAGCCTAGGCTAACAACGGTGTGAATATACAGTATAAGGTGAATAAACGATGGAATCAGGCTGGCATGCAGAGCAAACACTCGACGCCCGGGGCTTATTGTGCCCAATGCCGTTGTTGCGAACCCGCCAAGCGTTACGGCGAATGGTGGCAGGGCAGTTGTTGCTAGTAAAAACCACAGATCCTGGTGCCCATCGTGATATTCCTGCCTACCTAAGACAAGCAAGCCACGAACTGGTTCGTTTTGCAGAGCAGCAGCAAGAACTGTGGTTCTTAATTAGGGTGGGTGCAGAGTAGCTTATAACTCTTGCAACGCAGCCAAGGCATCAGCGGCATTGCCTTTTGCTCTTACCTTTCGCCACTCTTGGCGTAGCACGCCATTGCTGTCAATCAAGAAAGTGCTGCGTTCGATACCGAGGTGCTCTTTGCCATAGAGTTTTTTCAGTTTGATAACATCAAAAAGGCGGCAAAAGCTTTCATCCTCATCCGCAATAAGAGGGAAGGGGAAATCGTGTTTTTCGCTAAAGCGTTCATGGCTGCGCATAGAATCTCTTGAAACGCCGATCACTTCGCAATTTAAAGCCTTAAACTCTGCATATAAATCGCGAAACTCTTGCCCTTGGGTGGTGCAGCCTGGGGTGTTGTCGCGCGGGTAGAAATAAATAACGGTGTTACGGCCTTGTAAATCTTTCTCGGTGAGGGTGAGTTCACCGGTGGCCTCGGCCGTAAAAGCAGGGATAGGTTTATTTAATAGAACTGTTTGCGACATAAAGCCTCCATAGATAGTGTTATGCAGCGCAAGTAACAAAATGGCGCATGGGCATAGATTGTGGCAGTGGTGATAGCGAAGCGCAAAGGCAATCATACCTTGTTCAAATCCCGCAGGCCGAGTAACATAGTTTTTTTGTGGCATGTGTTATGTATCAATGTTTTGCCACTTTGTGCCTCATGGGCTCCCATGGGCATTCAATATTTTGCGAGTCATCTTTTAACAAGCGGAGTTAACCGTGAAAATTCGTGGCAGTATCGTTGCTTTAGTTACCCCAATGCATGCCGATGGCGCAGTGGATTGGGAGCGTTTAAATAAATTAGTCGATTGGCATGTGGAGCAAGGTACCGACGCTATTGTGGCGGTGGGCACCACGGGTGAATCGGCCACGTTAGGGTTTGAAGAACACGATATCGTGATTCGTGAAATTGTATCAGCGGCCAATAAACGTATTCCTGTTATTGCGGGCACGGGCGCTAACTCCACGGATGAAGCCATTCGTTTAACGCGCGGCGCTAAAGAAGCGGGTGCCGATGCGTGCTTGTTGGTATCACCTTATTACAACAAGCCTACGCAAGAAGGGCTGTATCAACACCACCTAGCTATTGCTGAAGCCGTTGATATCCCACAAATTTTATATAATGTTCCTGGCCGTACCGCTTGCGATATGCTGCCAGAAACCGCTGCCCGCCTCAGCAAAGTGCCAAATATTATTGGCATTAAAGAAGCTACCGGCGATATGGAGCGCATGCAGAAATTGATCGACCTGTGTGGCGAAGATTTCTTGGTGTATTCCGGTGATGATGGCATTGCCATTGAATCTATTTTGATTGGTGGCGCAGGTAATATTTCGGTAACGGCAAACGTCGTGCCGGCCAAAATGGCTAAGGCTTGTGCTGCAGCACTAAATGGCGATACCGAAGAAGCGCGCCGTTTAGATATGGAAATGTCGCCGCTGCACAAAACATTGTTTATTGAATCCAATCCTATCCCCGTGAAGTGGGCGCTTTATGAAATGAAGCACATTGACCGCGGCATTCGTTTGCCGCTCACACCATTGGCTGAAGAATGCCGCCCAGCGTTGCTTGAAGCGCTAAAACAAAGCGGAGCGTTGGAGAATTAATGAGAGTTTTACTTGGGGTTACCGTTGTAGGGTTGTTCGTGGCAGGTTGCGGCGTGTTTCCAGACCGCACCCTCGAATACCGCGAAGCAGAAACCATTAAAGAAATGGAAGTGCCTGCAGGCATGCATTTTTCGGGCAAGCGAGATGCGTACGTAGTGCGTAACGAAGAAAGCCGCTTACATGAAAAAGTGGCGCGTAAAGATCGCTTTGAAGTGCCAGAGCCGCCGCAGCTTGTTGCCACAACCCCCGATGGCGAAGCACCCGCCAAAGCAGAGCCCACTAATGTGTCTGCCGTGTTAGGCCGCGACGGTAATGGTTACCCCATTTTAATGCTCAATACCGATTTCACCTGGGCATGGGAATACGTGAACCGAGGCCTCGCCAAAACAGAATTTACTGTGGAGGACGTAAACCGCTCAGTGGGTGTAATTTACGTGGTGCTACCTAAGCGTTTCGCTGTGGCCAACCAACGCGCCCAGCTCAAATTGAGCAATACCGTGAACGGGGTGCAAGTGGCTGCGCTAAACCAAAAGGGCACGGCTTTGTTAGATAAAGAAACGAGCCAGCAATTGCTAGAGGCACTGCGCAGGCAGCTGTGAAACTTGCGTCTTTAGGTAGCGGCAGTAAAGGCAATGCCACCTTGGTGCGCGCGGGCGATACCTTGGTGCTCATTGATTGCGGCTTTACCATGCGCGAAACCTGCTATCGTTTAGAGCGCTGCGGGCTATCACCAGAAAACCTTGCCGCCATTGTGGTAACCCATGAGCACGGAGATCACGTTCAAGGTGTGTTACCGTTAGCGCGTAAATATGGCTTAACCGTGTATATGACGGTGGGCACGCGCTTAGCCATGGAAGCCACTGGGCGCCACAGTTTTAAAGGCGTTGCCATGCGCGAAGTGCGCTTAGGGCAGCGCTTCAGTATTGCCGATGTTGAAGTGTTATCCGTGGCGGTGCCGCATGATGCACGTGAACCGTGCCAATATTTGTTTTCGTTTCGGCAGCAACAGGTGGGAGTGCTCACCGATTTAGGTGAAATTACGCCACATGTGGTGGAATCTTATCGCCAATGCGATGTTTTGCTACTAGAATTCAACCACGATGTGGTGATGCTTGAAGAGGGGCCATATCCCTATTCATTAAAGAGACGAGTGGGTGGCCCGTGGGGGCACCTCAATAATGTTCAGGCTGCCCAGTTATTGCAGCAAGTGGAACAAGAGCGATTACAGCACCTAGTGCTATCGCATATTAGCGAACAAAATAACTGCCCTAATTTGGCGCTAACAGCAGCGACTAACATGGGCGGTTTTGATACACAGCGCGTTTTGGTGGCCGATCAAGAACAAGGTTTTGATTGGCTAAATGTTCAATAAACACAACGAGTTTTACTAATGGAAAAACGCAACGAGCTCTATGCCGGCAAAGCAAAGTCTGTTTACACAACAGATGACGAAAACCTCTTAGTCTTAAGCTTTCGTAACGATACGTCTGCTTTCGACGGCAAAAAAATGGCGCGACTAGAGCGCAAAGGTGCAGTGAACAACCAGTTCAACGCCTTTATTATGGAGAAGCTGGCTGAAGCGGGTATTCCTACTCACTTTGAAAAGCTCTTGTCTGCTGAGGAAGCGTTAGTAAAGCGCTTAGATATGTTCCCCATCGAGTGTGTGGTGCGTAACATCTCTGCAGGCAGTATCTGCCGTCGTTTAGGTGTGGAAGAAGGCCTCGATCTTAACCCGCCCACCTACGAACTGTTCCTCAAGAATGATGCCCTCGGCGATCCGATGATCAACGAATCTGTAGCACATAGCTTCGGTTGGGCAACGCCTGAGCAAATGGAAGAAATGCGCGCGCTCACGTTAAAAGTGAACGACGTTCTCAAAGCATTGTTCCTTGCTGGCAACATGCTACTGGTGGATTACAAACTAGAGTTTGGCGTGTTCGACGGCAAAATTTACCTCGGCGATGAATTCAGCCCCGATGGATGCCGCTTATGGGATAAAGATACCCGCGAAAGCCTAGATAAAGACCGCTTCCGCAAAGGGTTGGGCGATGTGGTGGAAGGCTACGAAGAAGTAGGCCGCCGCCTCGGCATGACCTTTAAGTACGACTAATCACGTAAGTCAGTGTGATAATAAAAGCACCGTAGCCCAAGGTTATGGTGCTTTTTAATGCCTAAAATAACTGGCTGCACCAACAACAAAATAAGAGGTGAGCTATGTTGCGCTCCATCCAGCAAGGGTTAGGTTTTTTAGCTTTAGGCTTTAAAGTAGCAAAGCAGAAGCGTGTTCGGGCTTGGTTAGTGCTTCCCATTCTGGCCAATAGCTTATTGTTTGCCGGCGCCTGGTATTGGACGAGCGGCTGGATAGTAGAGTGGATGCAAGCCTTCACCGCTGGATGGCAGTTCGAAGGTTTTTTCGGCTTTATAAACCCTTTCATTGGTTTTTTGGTGGGTGTTTTAAAGTGGCTAGTGTGGATAGTGCTGCTTGTTTTATTGGCCACCATTTTCACTAGCTTTGTACAGTTAGTGAGTGCGCCTTTTATGGGCTTCTTGGCAGCGCACATTGATACCTTGTATGCACGCACCCCCTTGCCAGAGGAAAGCATCTGGGCCATGTCTAAGCGCGTGGTATGGCGCGAAACAGTCAAGCTCTATTACTGGGGTTGGCGGGCCTTGCTCATCTTTCTGCTCACCGCGCTGCTGTCGTTTGTATTGGCGCCGTTTCCAGGTTTGAATTTAATTGGCCCCGCCATTTGGTTTTTGTGGGCCAGCTGGATGTTTGGCATTCAGTACATTGATTACGGCGCAGATAACCGCATTGTTTCCTTTAAAGATGCTTTGCGCGAACTGCGTGCCAAGCGTTGGCTAGTGATTGGCTTTGGTGGTGGGGTAATGGCGTTAACGTTGGTGCCGCTAGTAAACCTAATCATCATGCCCATGGCCGTAGTGGGCGGCACCTTGTTGTGGTTGCATATTGCTCAGTTAGAGAAAACGCCTAGCGACGGCGCCTCCCCCAAGCCGCTTCAATTTGACGAGCACGCTGAATCGATTCGCTCACCAAGGCCGATTGATGCTCAGCAAACTCGCGAATAATTTCAAGGGCAGAGCGCGGGTCGCGGCGGAAAATGGTTTCCACAGTGGCTTTGAAAAAAGCGAGGCACTCTTTAGTTTCAGTGTCGTTTAGATGAATGGCCATGTAGTAGCAGCGGCGTAGTGCTGGCTCTAAATCGGTGAGTGCACCTTCCACATAAGGGTTGTTGGCGTAGGGGTAAAAGAGCCCGAAAAACTTGAAGCTATTGGTGAAAAAGCCTTCTAAATCTTTTTCTGTTACTTGCTCTTGTAGATGATGAATAAGCTCGATGAAAGGGTCGAGCTCTTCTTCTTTGATGGAGCGAATAGTTTTGCGCACCACTAAGCCCAATAAAATCTGAATAATTTCATACAGGCTGCGCACTTGATGCTCAGACAACTCACACACGGTGGCGCCTCGGCGCGGCAAAATATCAATAAGATGCTGGCGTTCTAACAGCAGCAAGGCTTCACGCACAGAACCGCGGCTCACTTCTAGTTCAGAGGCAATGCGCAATTCCTGAATGCGTTCACCAGGAATAATTTCGCCACGAATAATTTGCTCACCAAGGTGTTGAGCAATTTGCTCTGCGAGGCTGGCGTTGGCTCGAAACATGAAGTGCTCCTTACTGATGTTTTAATTGTTCAACAGTTTACTTGTCTTGTTGGACTATACTACAGATCGAACAAAGGTGTAGTGTTCACTGATACATCACAGGGTGTCATTAAAGGCAAAAAAGTTACCCACAGAATCTGTGGATAACTTTGTGGATTAAGCGCGGATAAACGCCGCAAAGCCCCATTCTACGCGCACTTGCGCACAATGACGAAAAAACACACAAAGATTTAATTTGTTTAAAAATCAATAAGTTACAAGTGGTGCTAAGAAAATTAAGGAGTTAGCGGCGCCCTTGACAATGGCAAAAACTTTTCTTTGTTAAGCTGTGTAGAACTTCTTTAGGCGGCAAACCCTGAGAGGCACATACTCAGGGCCAATGCACAACGCTTTGAGGCAGTGTAAAAAAGTAACAATTGAGTGGATCTTAAAAATGCATCCACTATAAAGAGTTTTTTAGGTTACAATTTGTCGTTTTTACGAGGTGTTTTTATCACCGCTATCTTTATAGAAGAAACAACAAGGAATTCCTGAGGCCCTAAATAAAACGCTATGCGCTTAAAAAATATTAAATTGGCGGGGTTTAAATCCTTTGTAGACCCCACCACAGCATCCTTTGTATCGAACCTTACCGCCGTGGTAGGGCCGAACGGCTGTGGCAAATCTAATATTATTGACGCCGTGCGCTGGGTAATGGGCGAGTCCTCGGCTAGGTACCTACGTGGTGAATCCATGGCCGATGTTATTTTCAATGGTTCTAGCGCGCGTAAACCCGTGGCACAAGCCTCGGTGGAGCTTATTTTCGAAAACGATAAAGGCCGGTTAACCGGTGAGTATGCAGCCTTTAACGAAATATCAGTACGCCGCCAGGTAACGCGCGATGGGCAGTCACAGTACTTCCTCAACGGTGCCCGTTGCCGCCGTCGTGATATTACCGATCTTTTCTTAGGCACAGGACTTGGCCCCCGTAGTTACGCCATTATTGAACAAGGCATGATCTCGCGCTTAATCGAAGCACGGCCCGAAGAATTACGCGTGTACATTGAAGAAGCCGCAGGCATTTCACGTTATAAAGAGCGCCGCCGAGAAACAGAAAACCGCATGCGGCGCACCTTCGATAACATAGAGCGCTTAACCGATATTCGTGAAGAGCTAGATCGCCAACTTGAACGCTTAGCACGCCAAGCAGCGGCGGCCGAACGCTATAAAGTGTATCAGCAAGAAGAAAAGCAGCTCAGCGCGCAATTGCTTGCTATCCGTTGGCGTGGGCTGCAAGAGCAAGAAGGCGCACTGAGAATAGAAGTGGCAGAAGTGGAACGCTCATTAGCAGAAGAGCAGCGCCGTTACACAGAACAAGAAGCCATTATTGAAAGCCACCGCGATACTTATACAGCGCATCAAGAGAGCGTGGATGAAGCGCAGCAACATTATTACACCTTGGGCGCAGACGTAGCGCGTTTAGAGCAGCAGCTACAACATCAACGCCAACGGCAGCGCCAATTAGAGAAAGACCTCGCAGACGCTAACGAAGCTTGGCAGAAAGCCAATAGCGACAGCCAGCACGATAAGCAGCAATTACAGCAGTGGCAAACACAGCTCGAAGAACGTTTGCCGGCGTGGCAAGAATTGGAAGAAAAGCTAGCGGTATGTAACGAACAGCTTGCCGCAGCAGAGCACGATGGCGAGCAAAGTTTACGCAGCTGGGAGCAGTTTCAACAACAAGCTAGCCAACGCCAACGCGATGCTGAAATTTTGCAGTCGCGCATCCAACATTGGGAAGAATCACTTACCCGCTTAGAACGCCGCTGGCAACGTTTGGAAGCCGAACAGCAAGAACTTAACAGCGCCTCCCTAATGCGCGAAGTGGCCGAACTAGAAGCGCAAGCAGCTGTGAAAGAAGAGCAGGCTCTGCAAGCTGAAGAGCAGCTGGCTACGCAGCAAGCATTGCAGCAACGCACGCGCGAACAGCAACAAGTGTTAGAGCAAGCCGTGGCGCAAGCCCGTAAAGCACTGCAAGAACAACAAGGTAAACTCACCACCTTGCAGGCACTGCAAGAAGCCGCCATGGATGATGGTGATTTAGGCGCCTGGAAAGCAGAGCATGGTTATACCGAACTCCCCACATTAGCTGCTCAATTAACCGTGGCACCACAATGGGAAAAAGCAGTGGAAACGGTGTTGCAGCACGGCTTACAAGGGGTGTATGCCGATTTACCCCAGGGCTTAACAGAACAGCTTCATGCTTTACCACACGGCCATCTGTGGTGGTGGACTAGCAGCGCAAGCCCAGCCCCCGAAGGAACACTCGCAGCGCAAGTGCAAGGGCCAGCCCCTTTATTGCTGCATAGCATTTACACAGCACCCAACATGGCCGCTGCTTGGGAACGCCGCCATCACCTTGCGCAAGGTGAATCTGTAATTACTCCCGAGGGGTTATGGCTAGGGCCGGATTGGCTGCATCTGCAAGGCGCAGAGCAAGATGAAGCCGGCTTGCTTGCACGTGAACGAGACCTACGCGCACTAACGGCCACAGTGGCGGAACAAGAAGAAGCGCTCATTGAACAAGAAGAGCAGCTAGCCCTACAACGAGAGCAACTAAGCGAATTAGAAGAGCAACGTGAAACCGCACAACAAGCGCTAGCGTTAGTGCACCGTGAATACACTGAACTTTCTGCGCAAGCCGGTGCCAAAGCTCTTCGGGTTGAGCAAGTGCAACAGCGCTTGCAACGTCTTGAAGAAGAGCAGCAAGATATTGCCCAGCAGCGCGAAGAAGAATTTAAAGCGTTGAAAGCAGGCCGCGTAGAGCTTGAAGCGATGGTGGAAAGCATGGCTGCAGACACAGCTGAACGCGGTTTGCAGCAAGAAGAACGGGAAATGCATCAGCGTAAAATCAGTGACTTGCGCCAACAAGTAAGGCAATATCGCGAACAGCACCATCAGCTAGCCATTTGGGTGGAAGGTGCACGCACCAACATCCACGCATTAGAGCAAAGCCTTGCGCGTTTACAAGGGCAGGTGGAGCATTTGGTGTTGCGCAAAAACCAGCTTGAATTACAGCTCGGCACAGATAGCGAACCAGATACGGTTATTTTGGCGCAGCTGGAAGAAGTATTAGAGCGCCGTTTAGAAGCCGAAGAGTTGTTGCAGCAGCGCCGTCGCGATCAAGACACTGTGGCACAGCAGTTGCGCCAAGCAGAAACAGTGCGCAATACCGCCGAGCAAGCCAGCCAAAAATGGCGTGAAACGCTCAGCCAAACACGCATGAAATGGCAAGAGGTAATGGTGCGTCGGCAAACTGTGGAAGAGCAGCTCACAGAAGCGGGCTTCCACTTAGAAACATTAATACGTAATTTGCCAGAAGATTTTACTGAAGAAAAATGTCAGGCTGAACGTGAAGCGGTGGCCAACAGAATTAGCCGTTTAGGGCAAATTAACTTGGCCGCCATTGATGAACATAAAGTGCAAAGCGAGCGTAAAGCGTTTTTAGATATGCAAAACGATGACCTCACACAGGCCCTCGAAACACTCGAAAACGCGATCAAGAAAATTGATCGTGAAACGCGCGCACGTTTTAAAACCTATTTTGATAAAATTAACGCAGGCTTGCAGGAGCTGTTTCCCAAAGTATTTGGCGGAGGCAGTGCAAGCTTAACGTTAACCGGTGAAGATTTATTAGATACAGGGGTGGCCATTATGGCGCGCCCCCCAGGTAAGCGAAATAGCACCATCCATTTGTTATCGGGTGGGGAGAAAGCGTTAACCGCTTTGTCGTTAGTTTTCGCTATTTTTCAGTTGAACCCCGCTCCTTTCTGTATGCTCGATGAAGTGGATGCGCCTTTAGATGATGCTAACGTGGGCCGTTTTTGTAATTTGGTTCACGAAATGTCTTCCATGGTGCAGTTTGTGTTTATCACGCACAATAAGATCACCATGGAAATGGCTGACGTGTTGATGGGTGTTACCATGCACGAACCAGGCGTGTCCCGATTAGTGTCGGTAGATGTAGAAAAAGCAGTAGAGTTAGCAGCTCAGTAAGCGGGCATCCTAAATAGCATTAAGGTATGAGGCAAAGTAATGGGCCTGAATTTTGAAACCCTAGTGGTGATTTTAGCACTCTTAATAGTAGTTATTTTAGCCGATGGCATTCGCCGCATGATGCGCGAGCGCCGTTCGCAATCAAACCTTCACCATTTAAGTGGTGATGAAGATGATCTGTTCGGTGAGTACGACAACCCAGAATTGCCAGGCGAAGTACGTGTTCTACGCCGTAGCACCACCGCTAGCCAGCAAAGTGTGGCGGCACAGCCAGAAGCGGCACCAATACAAGAGCCAGAAGCAGTGCCGGCAGAGCCAGCTCCAGAAGTGGAGCGGCCAGCGCGCATTAATACTCCCGCGCCCACACCCGCCCCTGCGCCTGTGGCCCCACAGCCTGTCGAACCTGCACCGGTAGCAGCAGCGCCTTCAGCGCCAACACCTCAGCCTACAGCACCGCGTGCAGAACAACCCGCGCCTAAACCCGCTGCCAAAGCAGCTAAAAAACCGTTGCAACAAGAACCTAGCGAAGTTATCGCTGTGCATTTAGTGGCGCCAAAGGGCTATAGCTTCGGTGGTGAAGGCATTTTACAGCTGTTCACCTCGCACGGGTTAGTGTTTGGTGATATGAATATTTTCCATGCTTACGGTGAAGGCAAAGAAGCAAATACCGTTCAATTCAGCATGGCGAACGCAGTGGAGCCTGGCGTGTTTAATTACGACACCCTTGAGCAAGACGATTTTGTTGGCTTCACTTTCTTCCTCGCTTTGCCAGGCCCACAACGCCCCTTGGGTGCCTTAGATGAAATGCTCAGCGTGGTCACGTCATTAGCTAAAAAACTCGGTGCTGAAATGAAAGATGAGCACCGCAGCGTGTTAACTCAACAAACCATGGAGCACTTGCGTGAGCGTGTGCGTGAGTTCGAACGTCGTTCTCATTTAGTACGAGGCTAAGCGCATGGCAGTTAAAGAAAAAGCGGCGGCACTGCGCCGGCAGCTTGAGGAGTGGAGCTACCAATACTACGCCTTGAGCAACCCCGAAGTGCCCGATGCCGAATACGACCGTTGGTTTCGTGAACTAGAAGCCTTAGAGGCACAGCATCCTGAACTTGTTACACCAGATTCGCCCACACAACGCGTGGGCGCAGCACCCTTAGATGCCTTTCAGCAAGTAGATCATCAAGTGCCCATGTTATCTTTGGGCAACGCCTTTGATGAGCAAGAAGTGCGCGATTTCGACCGCCGCGTGCGCGATTTACTCGATACTTCAGGCACCATTGTGTATGTGGCTGAGCCGAAGCTCGATGGCCTAGCGGTAAGCCTCATTTATGAAGAAGGCGTTTTAGCACAGGCCCTCACACGTGGCGATGGCCACACCGGTGAAGACATCACGCAAAACGTGCGCACCATTAAAAGCGTGCCTTTGCGTTTACGAGGAGAAGTGCCAGGCGTGGTGGAAATTCGTGGCGAAGTGGTGATGCAGCATGCCGGCTTTGCCCGTTTAAATGAACGCCAAACCGAACAAGGGCTCCCACCTTTTGCAAACCCACGTAACGCCGCCGCCGGCAGTTTGCGCCAATTAGATGCACGCGTAGTGGCCGAACGGCCTTTAGATTTCTTTGCCTACAGCGTGGCACAGCTAACAGCAGTGCCTTGGCCTGAAACGCATAGCGCCATGTTAGCCATGGTGCGCGAGTGGGGCCTACAGGTAAGCCAGGAAGTGGCTACCTGTGCGGGCATAGAAGAAGTATTAGCGTATTACGAAAAGCTCGCCGCCAAACGTGATCAATTGCCCTATGATATCGACGGCATTGTTTACAAAGTAGATCGGTTCGATTGGCAAGAAGATTTAGGCTACGTTTCCCGTGCCCCGCGGTGGGCGGTGGCACATAAACTGCCCGCTCAAGAAGAAGTGACCACATTGCTAGATGTGGAGTTCCAAGTGGGCCGCACCGGTGCTGTAACCCCGGTAGCACGCCTCAAACCAGTGCAAGTAGGGGGCGTCACAGTTAGTAATGCCACCTTGCACAACATGGACGAAATTGCCCGCTTAGATATTCATATTGGCGATGAAGTGGTGCTTTACCGCGCGGGCGATGTGATCCCCAAAATTGTATCGGTGGTGGCAGCACGCCGCCCGAAAGACGCCAAAGCAGTGCAGCTGCCGAAAACCTGCCCAGAGTGCGGCAGCGAAATCTTCACTGCTGAAGGGGAAGCCATAGCGCGCTGCACTGGCGGTTTAATTTGCCCCGCACAACAAAAAGAAGCGTTGCGCCATTTTGTTTCGCGCCGCGCCATGGATATCGATGGCCTAGGCATTAAATTGATTGCCCAATTGGTGGATCAAAAATGGGTTAAAAATGCCGCAGATCTGTATGCGTTAAAAGCAGAAGAGGTTGCAAGCTTAGAGCGCATGGGGCCGAAATCAGCCCAAAACCTGATTGAAGCGTTAGAAAAAAGTAAACAAACCACCTTGCCACGTTTTCTTTACGCCTTAGGCGTGCGTGAAGTGGGTGAAGCCACGGCGCAATCCTTAGTGGGCCATTTTGGTTCTTTGCAGGCCATTGCCACCGCAGATGAAGAAGCGCTTATGGAAGTGGCCGATGTGGGCCCCATTGTGGCAGGGCACATTAAGCATTTTTTTGCAGAAGCACATAACCGCGGCGTCATCGATGCATTATTACAAGCAGGTGTTACTTTCCCAGAAGGGGAAGCCACCCAAGCGCCCACAGAGCAACCCTTAGCTGGCCAAACCTGGGTGTTAACCGGAAGCCTGAGCCAATTAACACGAGGCGAAGCCAAAGATGCTTTGCAGCAGCTAGGGGCTAAAGTCACAGGCAGTGTGTCACAGCGCACCGATGTGGTGGTAGCTGGAGAAGCTGCAGGCAGCAAACTAACTCGAGCACAAGAGCTAGGTATTACAGTATGGGATGAAGCCCAACTGCTAACACTGCTACAACAGAAGTCATAACAATGAGAATTTTACCGGTAGTTTTGGTGGGCAGCCTGATGTTGTCAGGCTGTGCTATGCGCCCACCCGCGAAAGTAGATAACGCTTGTACTATTTATCAGCAAAACAGCAGTATTTTTAATAGCTGGGAGCGGCAAACCAAAAAAGTAGAGCGCCAGTACGGCGTTCCCGCGCCCATTTTGCTGGCCACTATTCGGCACGAATCTAGTTTTCACCCCCGTGCGCGCCCACCGCGCAGGCGCCTGCTAGGGTTTATTCCATGGAAAAGGCCTTCTAGCGCTTTCGGTTATGCGCAAGCTCTTGATGGCACCTGGTATGAGTATAAGCAGGAAACAGGCCGAAAAATGGCCCGCCGCTCTCGCTATAAAGATGCCGTTCACTTTGTGGGTTGGTATCACGATAAAACGCATCGCATGGTGGGGGTAAGCAAAGCAGATGCTTATAGCTTGTACCTGGCTTATTACGCAGGACGAGGTGGTTTTGCCCGAGGGCAATACAGCCAAAGCATGGCCAATAGCGCCCGCCGTGTGGCAAACACAGCGCAGCGTTACGATCAACAGCTAAGAAGCTGCAATAAGCGCTAACGTTAATTGTATAAAGCACATAAAAAAGGGGCACCATCTTCATGATGGCGCCCCTTTTAGCGTTTAGAGCCTAAGGTTTATGCGCTGAACTTCTCACGCAATACCTTGGTAGCTTTAACCATTTTCTCTAGCGCAGGCTTGGTTTCTTCCCAACGACGTGTTTTCAAACCACAGTCTGGGTTTACCCAAATCTTCTCAACAGGCAGCTGCTTAGTAGCACGCTTGATGAGTTCAACCATCCACTCAACATCTGGGATGTTAGGGGAGTGAATGTCGTACACGCCAGGGCCAATGTCGTTCGGGTATTCAAACTTCTCGAACGCTTCGAGTAATTCCATGTGCGAGCGTGAAGTTTCAATAGTGATCACGTCGGCATCCATGCTAGCGATAGCCTCGATGATGTTGTTGAACTCCGAGTAGCACATGTGAGTGTGGATCTGCGTGCTGTCTTTTACCCCTGCAGTACTAATGCGGAAGCTTTCAGCCGCCCAATCTAAGTACTCTTTCCAGTCTGCTTGGCGTAGTGGTAACCCTTCGCGGAAAGCAGGCTCGTCCACTTGAATAACAGTGATACCAGCGGCTTCAAGGTCGTTCACTTCGTCGCGAATGGCGAGAGCAATTTGCTCACAGGTTTCTTTACGTGTTTGGTCATCACGTACGAAAGACCACTCAAGAATAGTTACAGGGCCAGTGAGCATGCCTTTCATGGGCTTGTCAGTAAGGCTTTGTGCGTAGGTAGTCCAGCTAACAGTCATGGGGTTAGGACGGCTCACGTCACCAAAAATAACCGGTGGTTTTACACCACGGGAACCGTAGCTCTGTACCCAACCGTTTTGAGTGAAAGCAAAACCTTCTAGCAATTCACCAAAGTATTCCACCATGTCGTTACGCTCAGCTTCACCGTGCACGAGCACGTCGATGTCGGCTTCAACTTGGAACTTAACCACTTCAGCAATCACTTCCTTGATGCCTTTTTCGTAGGCTTCAAAGCTTACATCACCGCGTTTGAAATCACGGCGTAGGGCACGAATTTCAGGCGTTTGCGGGAACGAACCAATGGTAGTGGTAGGGAACAACGGCAAGTTTAACGCTGCACGCTGCTTCTGGATGCGCTCATCGAAAGCAGGGCGCTTCACCGCTGCAATTTCGTCTAGCTTAGCCATGCGCTCTTGCACCGCAGGGTTGTGAATGCGGGCAGAAGTACGACGGTTAGCAATGGCTTCGCGTTGTGCTGCAAGGGCAGCATCAGCAGAGCTATCCTTATCGAGGCCTTGGCGTAGCAACTGTAGTTCTTCGAGTTTTTGCTGGGCAAAGCTCAACCAGCTTTTTAGTTCATCATCCAGCTTGGTTTCGTGTACAAGGTCCACAGGAACGTGTAGCAACGAGCAAGAAGGCGCCAACCAAAGGCGATCGCCGAGCTTCTCTTTTACAGGTGTAAGGGTTTCAATAGCCTTGTCTAAATCGGTGCGACAGATGTTGCGGCCATCGATTAAGCCCACAGACAATACTTTCTTGTCGTCTAAGCGCTCAACCACTTTTGCCACTTCTTCAGGTGCACGTACACCATCAATGTGTAAACCTTCCACAGCCAGTTCTAGCGCAGTGAATAGGTTATCTTGAAGAGCACCAAAGTAAGTGGCTACCAATACTTTAGGCGTGGCCACAGCTAGTTGCTCATAGGTGCGCACGAAAGCACGCTGCCATGTGTCAGGTAAATCGAGGGCTAAAATAGGCTCATCGATTTGCACCCACTCAACGCCTTGCTCCGCTAAGCGCTTTAGCACGGTGCGGTAAACAGGCACTAAGTTTTCAAGCAATGCGAGTTTGCCCGCATCGTCGGCTTCAGGGAACGCTTCACCTTTACTGAGGTAAAGGTAAGTAAGAGGGCCAGGAATCACAGGTTTAACGTTGTGGCCTTTTTCTTTTGCTTCAGCCACTTGCTCGAAGAAAGATTCGCGCGCAATGCGGAACGTTTGGTTTTCTTCTAGCTCAGGAACGATGTAGTGGTAGTTAGTATCAAACCACTTAGTCATTTCGCTTGCCGCAGCGGGTGTACCGCTAGGCGCACGGCCACGGGCAACACGGAAGAGGGTGTCTAAAGAAACAGGCTCATTGTCGTCTTGCTCGAAACGAGCAGGGATTACGCCTAGCAAGCAGCTCCACTCTAGAATATGGTCGTACCAAGCAAAATCACCCACAGGGATAAGGTCAACACCTGCATCCGCTTGTAGCTGCCAGTGGCGCTCACGTAGCTCTTTACCTACGCGCTCTAATTCCGCGGCATCAATTTCTTTTGCCCAATATTTTTCTAATGCAAACTTCAACTCGCGCTGTGCACCAAAGCGGGGGAAGCCTAAGTTATGTATGACTGTCATTATTTTCACCTTTAACTATGATTTGGCCCCATATCAGCGTTCATGCTTTTGGGATGAGGGTATTGTGCACACTATGCGTTGTGAGGCAAAATCATAATTTACATGGTTAGTATGAATAAATTTCAAGGTAGGCTGAAATGATAGAGATTAGGCATTTAGAAACGCTCACCGCCATTAAAGAAACAGGCAGTATGGTGGAAGCAGCGGATAGGTTGTTCGTCACGCAGTCGGCATTATCGCATCAACTGCGCGATTTAGAACACAAGCTCGATGTGCAGCTGCTTAACCGCCGCACGCGGCCCATACGTTTTACCACTGCAGGTTTACGGCTGTTGGCGTTGGCAGAAGAAATTTTGCCTAAAGTAGAAGCTACCCAGCGCGAATTGCGGCGCCTATCAGCCGGCCAAACGGGGCGCCTGCACTTGGCCATTGAGTGCCACTCTTGTTTTCAGTGGCTCATGCCCACGTTAGATTCTTTTCGCAGCGAATGGCCAGAAGTAGAGCTGGATCTTAGTGCCGGCTTTGCTTTTGCACCTTTACCCGCTTTAGTGCGCGGCGATTTAGATTTAGTTATTACTTCAGACCCAGTGGCCATGGAAGCCGTTACATATGTGCCCTTGTTTCGCTACGAACTCGTGCTAGGTGTGCAGAAAGATAGCCCCTTAGCGCGCGTGCGCTTTATTGTGCCAGAGGATCTAGCCGATAAAACCTTAATTACTTACCCAGTGGAAAGAGAGCGCCTGGATGTATTTACAGCCTTTTTAGATGCAGCAGGGGTGGAGCCTAAAGCCATTCGCACCGCCGAGCTCACCGCCATGATGGTGCAATTGGTGGCCAGCGGCCGCGGTGTCACCGCGTTGCCTAACTGGGCCTTAACAGAATATTTGCAGATGAATTTATTGGCAGCAGTACCACTCGGTGAGGGCGGAGTGTGGCGCACGCTTTACGCCGCTATTCGTGTGGAAGATGAAGAAGCGCCCTATATTCAAGATTTTTTCAACCTAGCACGCGAGCGTTGTTTCCAAGATTTATCGGGAATTAAGCAGCCAGAATAAATAAAAAGCCACGTAAAACAGTGGTTTGTGATGATTTTATGTGCGTCTGGTCTAAAAAATGAACGCTTGGCGTCTTTTTTTAAATAAAGGCTTGACCTATATCCTAAAATTGCTACACTTTGCGCCGTTAACAGCAAATGCTGTAACGCACAGCGTCCCCTTCGTCTAGCGGTTAGGACACCGCCCTTTCACGGCGGTAACAGGGGTTCGAATCCCCTAGGGGACGCCATGCGGGAATAGCTCAGTTGGTAGAGCACAACCTTGCCAAGGTTGG
>Ga0079226_10001379_pt1 | contig 18625 bp, 12 predicted proteins | sample Poulit2014_FD_76345 | JGI IMG/M metagenome (GOLD analysis project Ga0079226, IMG submission 76345) | Agricultural soil microbial communities from Georgia to study Nitrogen management - Poultry litter 2014 | ecosystem: Environmental > Terrestrial > Soil > Agricultural land | place: USA: Georgia... | reverse complement strand
ATGACTTAACCGATGCATTGCATGAAGCTTTCGAGTTTCGAACAGATTATGAAATTGTACCTACAAATAAAATGAAAAAAATAGTGAAGAAGACAAAAAGTGGGAAATAGTACTCACTTTTTATATGCTAAAAATACGTCTAAAACATTGATAAAACAATGTCTTAGACGTATTCACTCTAATAAAAGTGTCAAACTTGGGATTATATAATAAAGATTAAAATAAATAAAGACGTTTGACTATACAAATTTTAAGCAATTAGTATTACGCTTTTTAGCAAGAACTCACAATCCTGAAATTCCTATATTTCTTTATAATAAAAAAGCAAAATAAGCTATATCTGAACAGACTGCTTATTTTGCCAGTTTTTTTATTTTTCCAGACCAATTTCCTGACGTACTACATCTGCAATTTTATTAACATAATAGTCGGTCGCTTCATGAGTTTTGGCTTCTACCATCACTCTTAATAACGGTTCGGTACCCGATGGCCGAACTAAGATACGGCCACTATCGCCCATTTCATCCTCTGCTGCTGTAATTGCAGCTTTGATTGCAGGAACATCAAGTGCTCCATACTTATCTTTTACTCGAATATTCACTAGTTTTTGGGGATAAATCGTAACTTCACTCGCTAATTCAGATAATTTTTTACCAGTTTTTTTCATGATATTTAACAGCTGAATCCCTGAAAGCATACCATCACCGGTAGTATTCAAATCAAAGAAAACCATGTGACCTGACTGTTCCCCGCCGAAATTATAATTATTCTTGCGCATTTCTTCAACTACATAACGGTCGCCCACCTTTGTGACAACATCATTCAAACCAGCTGCTTTCACTGCACGATGAAAACCAAGGTTACTCATTACAGTAGTCACGATCGTGTCCTGCTTCAATTTATTATGTTCTGATAAATACTTGGCACATATATACATAATTTTATCGCCATCAACAACAGCGCCATTTTCATCTACAGCGATGATCCGATCACCATCTCCATCAAAAGCCAGACCTGCATCGGCTTGTTTTTCCACTACAAATTCAGCTAGTTTCTCAGGATGAGTAGAACCTACTCCATCATTGATATTCAAACCATTAGGCGAGGTGCCCATTGTATAAAAATCAGTCTCGAGATCAGCAAACAGACGGTCTACCGTTGAAGAAGTGGCTCCATTGGCAGCATCAATACAAATTGTTAAGCCCGACAGATCATCATCGATCGTGTGTTGTAAAAATTGCGAATATTTCAAAAGGCCTTCCGGAAATTCGTCTAGACTGCCCAAACCTTCTGCGCATGGACGTGGTAAATCGTCTACTTTAGCATCTAATAATTTTTCGATTTCTAATTCCTTTTCATCTGCCAATTTAAAACCATCATTACCAAAAAACTTAATGCCATTATCCGCTGCAGGATTATGTGAAGCCGATATCATCACTCCCGCACTGGCTTTTTGAATTTTAGTAAGATAAGCCACACCAGGTGTTGAAATTACACCTAACTGGAAAACTTCGATCCCGACAGACAACAAACCCGAAATCAAAGCCGTTTCCAGTAATTGACCGGAAGCTCGCGTATCTCTTGCCACTAATACCCGAGGGCTAACATCTTCTTGTTCATGACGACTTAAAACATAACCCCCACATCTTCCAAGTTTAAAAGCCAATTCTGGTGTCAATTCCTGATTGGCAATCCCTCTAACACCATCTGTTCCAAAATATTTACCCATAATAAAATTACCTTCCTGTTTCTTTTTATTCCTTGCTTTGTGTTGTTTCTGTAATTTCTGTTGTTTGCGTTTCGGTAGAGCTAGCTGCAGTTTGACTAGTCGTTTCACTTTCTTGTGTAGTTTCATCGGTACCGTCGACATCTGATTGATTTTCAAAGACAGGAGTAATATTTACCTTGATCTTATCTTGATCAGAACTTACATTTTCAGGCAGATTCAAATTAACTTCACGTGTTGTCGGTTCACTCACTCCAGTTATATCGATAGGAACTTCCAGTGAATCAATATTATCCAATAGATTTTGCGACCCTGTTATTGTAGCATTATTTTCACTTAATTGAAAATTGTAATGAGAAATACCGCTTGCTGAAGTTCCGGTTTGCACAGCTAACAAACTAACTTCTTTATGTGGTACTGATATTGATAGATCGACATTAACTGTTTTAGGTTCGATGATTGTCGCTAATTCATCACCATCTTTATTGACAGCCACCAAAGCTACTTTTTTAGAAGTTTCATTATTGATATTTTTAAAATCAGAAGCCAATTTAACTTTATCAATTTCCTTGATTGTTTTATTGCCCGTCGTAACCTCAACTTTTTGCGGATCAATTGTATAATCTTCTAATTCATAAGCGGTCTGCAGTCGATCTGCCAAGTCAGTAGTATCTACAGTAAACTCCTGGCTGGCTTTTTTCTCAATAGTTACTGTAAAAGTAGCAGGATTTAACTTAGCCGAAACAGAATTGCTCAGATTTTCTACTTTCAAGGCAACATCATGTGTACCTTCTGATAAGTCTGTCAAATCAGCCACTACTTTAAAGCGTCTAGTTTCCTCATTTTTTTCAGCCTGCAGTTGAACACGATTTTTCCCGCTCAAACGTATATTAACCGTCGGATCGTAACCTTGAATAAAATATTTATCATCATCATAATTGATCGTAACAGGAATATCTTTAACTGTTTCCTCAAATGGCTCATCATCAGTTGCAGTAAGCGAGTTAGTCGGCTCGGCTCGATTGACACTCAAAAAGAGGACTAGGCTGAAGAACAAGGCCGCGATCACATACACTATATTACTGTTCTTTTTATGATTAGACATTATTTTCCTCCTTTACTCAACCTATTCAATTCATCCAATAGATTTCTAAAGAAGTTCTTCTTTTCTTTTTTATTACTGCTTTCTACAAGTAAATTATCACGCATCATCTGCAAGTATTCATCCTGACTTAATTCAGTATACATATAATTATTCAAAGTTAAACTGACGCCGCCTGTTTCTTCAGAGACAACGATCGTCAGAGCATCACTCACTTCTGAAATACCTACTGCAGCACGATGCCGGGTTCCGTATTCTTTAGAGATATGTTCACTTTCTGAAAGCGGAAGATAAGCGCTAGCCACTGCAATCTTACCATTGCGAACAATAACAGCACCATCATGTAAAGGAGTATTTGGTATGAAGATATTGATCAATAATTCTCCAGTAATATCCGCATCTAAATCAATTCCTGTTTCGATATATTCTTCTAATCCCGTATTACGCTCGATCGTCACCAGAGCCCCAATTTTTCGCTTAGACATATACTGGATCGCCTTGTCAAAGGCCCGGATCATCGCTTCTTCTTGATTCAGCTTACTTTTAGACTGGGTAAAAAAGGCAGTCCGGCCTAAATGCTCTAGACCACGCCTGATTTCCGGTTGAAAAATAACAATCGCAGCGATTACCCCATAAGTGATGACTTGGTCCATTAACCAGGATAAAGTATGTAAACCGATGATCTCGGCTAAAAAACGTACTACGATAAACATAACGACCCCTTTGAACAGCTGGATCGCCTGTGTTCCTTGAACCATCTTGATCAATTTATAAACCAGATACCATACTACAAGAATATCTAAAATATTAATGAAAAAAGTCAGTGAAAGCACATCGACTGATAATAATTGCTTCCAATAATCTAAATTAAAAAGTTCAGTAATGTTAAACGACATCTCAAGTCATCCTTTTCTTTTACAAGTATATATCTTTAGTATAGCAAAGGGAATTTTAAAAATAAACAAAAGTTGTTAAAAACAATTCAAAAGACGGAAAACTTTAAATTCTATCAATAACTTTTGGTCTAAAAACTTTGCTTTCATTAGAAAACAAGTTAAACTGTAAGAGAAGAGGAGGAATCAGAATGGATATTTCAGTCATTAAGAGTAATGAAACAAATGGACAGTATGGAATTCATATTACCAATGATGGACCCAAGCAAATGATAGAATTTTTAAACTTGCGTTGTCCTTTCTGCCGACAATGGTTTAATGAATCCCAACAATTATTGGCAAAAGCAGTTGAAGAAGGAAAATTAGAACGCGTGATCAAGCTGACGGATCGCTCAAAAGAATCCTTACAAAGAGGCAATGTCATGCATCGCTTTGTAACCGATGACGACCCTGAAAAAGCACTGGAAGATATCACTAAAATCTTCGCTTCACAAGATGAATGGGGTAATCTTTCTTTAAAAGAAGTAGCTGATTATGCCAGAGATACTTTGCATCTTACCGAACACCACCATTTAGATATTGCCGAAGAAATCGTAGAAGAAACTAAAAGAGCTAATATTAAGTTCGTGCCGACGATTATTGTAGAAGATCATATTTTTGACGAAAATATTGATTTAGAAACTCTGAAAAGTTATATCAATGCCTAAAAAACAGACTGCAAAGTAAACTTAGCGCTTTGCAGTCTGTTTTTATAATTAATTACTACTTTCTCTCAAATTATCAGCAAATTCATTGATTTTCCGCATCCGATGGTTGACACCAGATTTGGAGATGCCGCCACTGGGTAAGACTTCACCCAGTTCTTTCAAGCTTACTTCCGGGTGTTCCAGTCTCAGTTGAGCCAACTCCTGCAACTTTTCCGGTAAAGCATTCAGTCCCACTCGTTCATCGATAAACTCGATGTTGTCTAACTGTTTTGAAGCTGCATCAATCGTTTTATTTAAATTAGCAGTCTCACAATTAACTAAGCGGTTAACAGAATTACGCATATCACGTACGATTCGCACATCTTCAAATTTTAACATCGCATTAGTTGCACCGATCAAAGTCAAAAAATCTGCAATGTGTTCCGCTCCTTTTAAATAGGAGATATAGCCATTGCGTCTTTCCAAGGTGCGAGCGTTCAAATGATAATAATTCAACATTTTACAGATATCCTGATTATGTTCTTCATAAATTGAAAAAATTTCAAGATGATACCGGCTCGTTTCCGGATTATTAACGGAACCTGTAGCCATAAAAGCACCTCTTAAATACGATCGCATTTTTTGCGAATTTCCCATGATATCGTTAGTGACCGAAGTATTAAAAATCGGTCCATCCATAATATTCAATTCATCTAAAACTCTTCTCGTATCTTGTTTTAAGCGGACAATATAAACGTTATTTTTTTTCAATTTCATTTTACGTCGCACTAATAATTCACTTTTAACATTGAAATGATCTTTTAACAAAGAATAGATACGCCGCGCGATTGCTGCATTTTCTGTCTGCACATTTAAGACAAACTGCTGATTAAATAAGTTTAATGAGCCGTTCATGCGAATTAAAGCTGCCAGCTCTGCCTTAGCATGTTCTCGATGTACTTCCAAATCAGTAAGCTCTTTTTTTACATCCGCTGCAAAAGACACCTGCATTCATCCTTTACCTTTTATTTTAGTCCTTTTTTATGTTTTTGCTTCATAGACGATCCGAAGTAATTCTGCTACAACTTTATCACCATCATGAAAAACGCCGCCATCACGTAGTTTTAAAAAGTCCGTTGAAACAACGCGACATCCCAAATTGCGTAAACCTTGAAAGTCATGTTTGACTTGCACTAAATACTCATCATAAATTTCAAAATCCATATAGCCAGCCGGAACTTTTTCAGTATTTACTAATACAGTATCGATGAACTGCTCGTTTAAATGACGATGTAAGACTCGTACATGATCAGCATCGCTAAAGTGCTCAGTCTCTCCTTTTTGCGTCATAATATTACAAATATAGACCCTTTCTGCCTGAGTTTTTAAAATTGCCTGACCAATTTCAGGAATCATCAGATTAGGTAAAATACTTGTAAATAAACTACCCGGCCCAAAAACGATCATATCGGCCGCTAAAATAGAAGACACAACTTTACGAGCCGCTTTGACATCATTATCATTGGCCTGATTTTTGACAGTTACGTGATCGATCGTTTTACGATCCAAGGCAATTTTAGATTCCCCGTCAACCTCAGTTCCATCTGTAAAAAATGCACGTAAAATCAGCGGTTCATCAGAAGAGGGGTATACATTCCCCTTTAGATGCATCATTTTTGATAATAATTGGATAGCTTCATAAGTACTGCCACGCATCTCAGCCATACCAGCAATAATCAGATTCCCCAAAGCATGATTGGCTAAAAACTTGTCTTCCTTATTAAAACGATATTGAAAAATATCTTCATACAATTGTGGCATATCTGATAAAGCAATCAGTACATTGCGCAAGTCTCCCGGTGGTGTGACTGAAGTGATCGATTCGCGTAATAAACCACTACTGCCGCCATCATCGGCAGAGGTGACAATGGCCGTAATGTCGATCCCCTGGTCACGTAAGCTTTTTAAAATAACGGGCAGCCCGGTTCCACCGCCAATGACAACAACTTTAGGGCGTTTGATCCGATAAGTTTTCATTCTCATGAGCGATTCACCGTTTCTTTCCGCTTGTCCTTATCACGATGCGTAATATTCACCCGATAATCTGCAGCTAAACTTTCTCCGACTCTTTGCGTCAAGGCTACTGAACGATGCTGCCCGCCTGTGCAGCCGATCGCAACTGTCAGACTGCTCTTTCCTTCCTTTATATAGCCGGGAATGATACCTTTTAATAAATTGAAAAAGCCCTGATAAAATTGCTCAGTTTCGTCAAAAGACATTACATAGTCATAAACCGGTTTTTCTAAACCTGTTAAAGGACGCAACTCCGAAATATAGTGAGGATTCGGCAAAAAGCGTACATCCATTACAATATCGGCATCGATGGGCAAACCATATTTAAAGCCGAAAGACACCATTTCAATATGAAAGCCACCTTCATTTGAAGTCTGAAATTCTTTATCGATCTTCTCTCTTAATTGACGTGGAGTTAGAGTCGTGGTATTAATCACCAGAGTTGCTTGAGCTTTCAGCTCTTCTAACAAGGCTCGTTCTTTACGAATACCTTCTGTAATCAGACCATCCATTGCCAAGGGATGTGTCCGGCGAGTTTCTTTATAGCGTGCTACCAGCTCATTATCCGAAGCATCTAAAAAAAGTACTTGTGTATCAATAAAGGCTGTATTTTCCATCTCCACCAGCATTCCTTGAATATCTTCAAAAAAAGAGCGTGAACGCAAATCGACCACCAAAGCAATCTGGGTAATTTTGCCGGATTCTTTGATCAGTTCCCAGAATTTAGGAATCAGATTCGGCGGCATATTATCAATACAGAAATAACCCATATCTTCAAAACTCTGAATGGCTACGGTTTTACCTGCACCACTCATACCTGTAATAATTACTAATTCTAAACTATCCGTCATATTTTCCACTTCCTATGTAAGGATTTAATTTTTATACTTTCATCAAGTATAACACGCCGGGCGTATCTTTACGATGATATTTACTGAGATTCATAGAAATTTCCAAAATCAAGTGACCTTTTTATCTGACTGGGCATGTAAAAACCAGCAAAAAAACTGCGTGAAAAAGCTCACGCAGCTTTTCTTTTATAATAATTTTTTAAGATACTGACCCGTGTAACTCTCTGGTGTGGCCGCAATTTTTTCCGGTGTGCCTGTAGCTATGACCGTTCCACCACGTGCGCCACCTTCTGGTCCTAAGTCGATCAGATGATCAGCTGATTTAATCACATCTAGATTATGTTCGATCACTAAAACTGTATTACCCGCATCGACCAGCCGATTTAAAACTTCTAACAAACGAGCAATATCAGCTGTATGTAACCCAGTGGTCGGTTCATCTAGAATGTAGAAATTTTTACCATTAGAGTTTTTATGCAGTTCGCTAGCTAATTTCATCCGCTGCGCTTCACCACCGGATAAAGTAGTTGCTGGCTGGCCCAGCTTCACATAACCCAGGCCCACATCATCAATGGTCTGTAGTTTACGGCGGATCTTAGGAATCGCCGTAAAGAAATCCAAGGCTTCAGAAACCGTCATATCCAAGACTTCAGAAATATTTTTACCTTTGTAATGAACTTCCAGCGTTTCTGAATTATACCGTTTACCATGGCAAACTTCACAGGGAACATAGACATCCGGCAGAAAGTGCATTTCAATTTTAATGATACCATCACCCTTACAGGCTTCGCAGCGACCTCCTTTGACATTAAAACTAAAACGTCCTTTTTTATAGCCGCGAATCTTAGCTTCATTCGTTTTAGCAAACAAATCACGAATATCATCAAAAACACTGGTGTAAGTTGCTGGATTGCTACGAGGTGTTCGACCAATCGGACTTTGGTCGATATTGATGATTTTTTCGATATTTTCATAACCCTCAATTTTTTTGAATTTTCCAGGTTTTTTAGAACTCCGATTAATTTTCTGCGCCAAGGCCTTTTTCAGTATTTCATTGACTAAGGTCGATTTACCAGAACCGGAAACACCGCTGACTGTAATAAATTTACCTAAAGGGAAATCAATATTGATGTTTTTTAAATTATTTTCTTGTGCCCCTTTAATGCTGATTTTTTCTCCATTTCCCTTACGCCTTTTTTCAGGAACAGAAATATTTCGTTTACCGCTTAAATATTGGCCAGTCAGTGAATGAGGATTCTGCTTGACTTCTGACGGCGTACCACAAGCTACGATTTGTCCGCCTGCCTCTCCTGCGCCAGGACCTACATCAATTAAATAGTCTGCTGCTAGCATGGTATCTTCATCGTGTTCGACTACGATCAGAGTATTCCCCAGATCACGCATTTTTTTTAATGAAGACAACAGACGATCATTATCTCTTTGATGAAGTCCAATAGAAGGTTCATCTAAAATATAAAGCACACCGGATAAATTTGATCCGATTTGAGTCGCTAAACGAATACGTTGAGCTTCACCGCCAGAAAGCGTTCCAGCTGAACGACTTAAAGTCAGATAATCAAGTCCGACATTTTTTAAAAAACTCAAACGATCATCAATTTCCTTGACAATTGGCTGAGCAATCATCTTTTCCTGCTCACTTAACGCTAAGGATTCAATAAAATCAATGGCCTCATTAATTGCCATTTCACTGACTTGACCAATATGATGGTGGTTGATCTGAACAGACAAAGCTTGTGGATTCAAACGGTAGCCATGGCAAGACTGACAAGTTAACTCAGTCATATACAAGCGCATCTGATCGCGTGTAAAATCGCTCGAAGTTTCGTGATAGCGCCTTTTTATATTGGGCAGGATTCCTTCAAAAGGTACGTCCACATCACGCACTTTCCCAAAATCATTTTCATAGTGAAAATGAAACAATTCTCCTTTTGACCCGTTTAAAACCAGTTCTTTATCTGCTTCAGACAAGTCTTCAAATGGCTTATCAAAATCAACATCAAAATATAGGCAAGCTTGTTCTAGCATCTGCGGATAATAATTCGAACTGATCGGATTCCAGGGTATAAGAGCTCCTTGGTGTAGAGTCTTCGTCGGATCCGGTACGACCAGATCTACATCTACTTCTAATTTGATTCCTAGACCGTCACATTCCGGACAAGCCCCAAAAGGAGCATTAAAGGAGAATAAACGCGGCTCTAATTCTCCTACTGTAAAGCCACAATATGGACAGGAATAATGTTCTGAAAAGAGCATTTCTTCTTGATCAATTACATCCACAACTGCATAGCCGTCTGCTAGCCTTAAAGCTGATTCAAAAGAATCGAACAAACGCGAACGGATCCCCTCTTTGATCACAATACGATCCACAATAATAGCAATATCATGTTTCTTGTTTTTTTCCAGCGCAGGGACTTCAGAGATATCATAAACCTCCCCATCAACACGCACACGCACATAGCCTTCTTTTTGAATTTTTTCCAAAATCTTTTTGTGCTGACCTTTTTTCCGATAGACCACTGGAGCTAAAATCTGAATACGACTTCTTTCAGCTAGTTCCAGGACTTGATCGACCATCTGTTCGGGTGACTGGCTAGTGATTTCGATATGGTCATTCGGACAAATGGGATGCCCCACACGAGCAAACAACAAGCGTAAATAATCATTGATCTCAGTCACTGTTCCTACTGTTGATCGCGGATTCTTGCTGGTCGTTTTCTGATCGATCGAAATTGCCGGACTTAAGCCATCAATACTATCAACATCTGGTTTATCCATCTGACCTAAAAACTGTCTAGCATAGGACGATAAGCTTTCCACATAACGTCTCTGACCTTCTGCATAAAGCGTATCAAAGGCTAAAGAACTTTTCCCTGAACCAGAAAGACCCGTTACGACAACCAATTTATCTCTAGGAATTGTTACATCAATATTTTTCAAATTATGAGCCCGTGCTCCATGAATCACAATTTTATCATTTGGCATAATTTCTACTACTTCCCCCTAAAACTACGCTTTTAGTTCCAAAAGCGTATCTCTCAAAGTCGCTGCTTTTTCAAAGTCCCAAGACTTAGCAGCTTCTTTCATTTCTTTTTCCAGTTTGGCAATCAAAAGTGCTTTTTCTTCGGCAGTCAGATCTTCATAGGACATTGTTTCTTCTGCCTTTTCTTCACTGACTGAGGAAATTGAAATCAAATCACGGATTTCTTTTTTGACTGTTTGTGGTACAATATTGTGTTCCTCATTATAAGTTTCCTGAATAGCACGTCTGCGATTTGTTTCATCCATAGCATATTGCATGGAATCAGTCACCTTATCAGCATACATAATAACTTTCCCGTTTACATTACGAGCTGCACGACCGATCGTCTGGACCAAAGAACGTTCGCTGCGCAAAAAACCTTCCTTGTCAGCATCTAAGATCGCAATCAGAGAAACTTCAGGAACATCCAAACCTTCTCTAAGTAAATTGATCCCGATCAAAACATCAAATTCACCTAGACGCAGATCGCGGATGATTTCTGTTCGTTCCAGAGTTTTGATATCACTGTGTAAATATTTTACTTTAATACCTAACTCACGGAAATAATCCGTCAGGTCTTCCGCCATTTTCTTCGTTAAAGTGGTAATAAAAATACGTTCATGCTGGTCTACCCGCTGATTGATCTCACCTACCAGATCATCGATTTGTCCCATGATCGGACGAACTTCGATCAATGGATCTAATAGACCGGTCGGACGAATGATTTGTTCAACTACAGTATCTGTCTGTTCTTGTTCGTAAGGTCCTGGTGTGGCAGACATATAGATAACTTGATGGACATGCTTTTCAAATTCTGCTAAGCGCAAGGGCCGATTATCCAGCGCTGACGGCAGGCGAAAACCGTAATCCACCAGCATTTGCTTACGAGCGCGATCACCATTATACATCCCTCTGATCTGCGGCATCGTCACATGAGATTCATCAATTACCAGCAGAAAATCCTCTGGAAAGAAATCAAGTAATGTATACGGAGGCTCTCCTTCTTTACGACCATCCATATGGCGTGAATAATTTTCAATTCCTGAAGTATAGCCCATTTCCCGCAACATCTCAATATCGTAGTTCGTGCGTTGTTCCAGACGCTGGGCTTCAAGCAATTGATTATTGGCTTTTAAAACTTTCAAACGTAAAGCAAGTTCTGCCTGAATTGATTGAATGGCTTCTTCCATATGCTCTTCATCTGTTACAAAGTGAGTAGCCGGAAATATTGATACATGATCAATATCACTAATAATTTCTCCGGTCAAAGCATCTACTTCTCGAATACGATCGATCTCATCACCAAAAAACTCGATCCGCAGAGCTCGTTCATCTCGCGAAGCCGGAAAAATTTCAACGACATCCCCTCTGACCCGGAAACGTCCCCGTTGAAAATCGATATCATTGCGTTCAAATTGAATATCGATCAGCGCATGCAATAGCTCATCACGCGAGATTTCCATTTCTTTACGTAAAGAAACCACTTGTTTTTGATATTCCATCGGCGAACCTAAACCAAAAATACAAGAAACTGAAGCTACCACGACTACATCATTGCGTTCCAGTAAGGAACTGGTAGCTGAGTGACGCAACTTGTCGATTTCATCATTAATACTAGAATCTTTTTCAATATAAGTATCACTTGAAGGCACATAAGCCTCGGGCTGATAATAATCATAATAGCTGACAAAATATTCGACTGCATTATTAGGAAAAAACTCCTTAAATTCTCCATACAATTGGCCGGCTAAAGTTTTATTATGAGAAATGATCAGAGTAGGTTTATTTACATTTTTGATTACATTAGAAATAGTATAAGTTTTACCAGTTCCAGTAGCTCCCAAGAGTATCTGAGCCTTTTTCCCGCTTAAAACGCCCTCAGTCAAGGCTGCAATAGCTTCTGGCTGATCTCCAGCTGGCTGGTATTGCGATACCAGCTCAAATTTATGTGACTGATCTTTTTCAATCATCCCGCTTATCCTTCTTTCTATTTAAACATTCATACTTTTTATTTTAACACACCGAACGTACTTTCGCTATTTAAAAAGCCTATAGTTTAACAGCTTCCAATTCATGTTAGGTTTTCTTACGTATATTCGTTTTTTTTGCTAGTATTTAACAAATACACTTGCTTTTACTAAAAACTTTGATATATAATTTTTACATTGAGATAAGTAAAGAAACTGATTCTTTGTGATAGTCTCAAAAAAGGAGGAGTTTTTAACATGAGAAAAAAATTACTATTCGTCTCGCTTTTTTCCTTTTTGATTAGTTTTTTTTGTTTAAGTGCCAAACCTGTCAATGCAGCTGAAAAAACTTATAAAATTGGAACTGACGTTACCTTTGCTCCCTTTGAGTTTCAAGATGAGCAGAACGAATACGTCGGGATCGATATTGATATTATCAACGCAATCGCAAAAGATCAAGGATTTAAAGTTGATCTTCGCCCACTCGGTTTTGATAGTTCCATTCAGGGAGTCCAGTCCAATCAATTAGATGCTATGATCGCCGGCATGTCAGTCACTACTGAACGGGAAAAAAGCTTTGATTTTTCAGATCCTTATTTTGAGAGCGGCATTCAGATGGCCGTCGCTTCTAATAACGACAAGATAAAATCTTATCAAGACTTAAAAGGGAAAACTGTAGCTGCTAAAGTGGGAACTGAAAGTGCCACTTTTCTAGAAGAAAACAAAGATAAATACAGTTTTAAAACTAAAAGTTACGATGATGCGACAGGACTATATGGTGCTTTAAAAAACAAAACAGTTGACGCTATTTTTGATGATTATCCAGTTTTAGGTTATGCCATCAAACAAGGTGAGAAAATAAAAATGGTTGGTGATACCGAAAGCGGTGCACCCTATGGCTTTGCCGTTAAAAAAGGCAAAAATACAGATCTCTTAGAAAAATTTAATGCCGGTCTTAAAAATCTAAAAGACTCCGGAGAATATGATAAAATCATTAATCGCTATATTGAATCAAAAGATAATGAAAATAGCTCCGAGAAAATGAAAAAGGTAAAAGCAAAAAAAGACCTTTATGTGATTGCTAGTGATTCAGCCTTTGCTCCTTTTGAATTCCAGAATAAAGATAATGAATATGTCGGAATTGACGTTGACTTATTGAAGCGAGCAGCTGAAATGCAAGATTTTAATGTCAAATTTAATTTTATTGGCTTTTCAGCCGCCGTTCAAGCTTTAGAAGGTAATCAGGCAGACGGACTGATCGCTGGTATGTCAGTCACTGACGAGCGTAAAGAAAGCTTTGATTTTTCCGATTCTTACTTTGAAAGTGGCATTCAGCTTGCTGTTAAAGACGGCAACAAGGATAAGATCAACTCTTATGAGGACTTAAAAGGTAAAACCGCAGGCGCTAAAGTCGGAACTGAAAGTGCTGATTTTCTAGAAGAGAACAAAGATAAATATGGCTTCAAAGTAAAACTGTATGACGCAGCCGATCAATTATATGATGCGGTTCGTGTAAATGCCATTGATGCTTTGATGGATGATTACCCCGTCATTGGCTACTCGATCGCCCAGGGTCAAAAACTAGAAACCCCAATCGAGCGGGAATCAGGTGGAGAATATGGCTTTGCCGTTAAAAAAGGTAAGAATCCAGAACTAATAGAAATGTTCAATGAAGCTTTAAAGGAAATGAAAAGAACTGGTGAATACGACAAAATCGTAGCAAAATATATTGAGGAAGGTAAACCGCAGGCAAGTAATTCCGGTCACGATGAGTCTACCTTAGGCGGACTACTTAAAAACAACTATAAAGTCTTATTGCGCGGTCTAGGGAAAACCATTGCCCTAGCACTCATTTCATTTGCCCTAGCGCTAATTTTAGGGGTCGTCTTTGGTCTGTTTAGTGTTGCACCAGTCAAGGCTTTACGCTGGATCGCTTCAATTTATGTAGATGTTATTCGCGGTATACCAATGATGGTACTGGCCTTTTTCATCTTTTTCGGATTATCAGATGCAATTGGTATTACGATCCCTGATTTTACAGCCGGGGTCATTACCTTAACGCTAAACGCCAGTGCTTACATTGCCGAAATTGTTCGTGGCGGCATCAATGCGGTACCTATTGGACAAATGGAAGCCTCGCGAAGTTTAGGCCTATCTTATGGTAAAACCATGCGCAAGATCGTTTTACCTCAAGCCGTTAAAATTATGTTACCGTCATTTATCAATCAATTTGTAATTTCATTAAAAGATACGACCATTATTTCGGCAATCGGTGTGGTAGAACTCTTACAAACAGGGAAAATCATAGTAGCTCGTACCATGCAGAGTACTTACGTTTATCTGATCATTGCGATCATGTATCTAATTGTAATTACTGCTTTGACCCGCTTGGCTAAAGTTTTAGAAAAGAAGGTGAAATAATTGAGAAAAGAAAAAATTCTAGTTCAGAACTTAGTGAAAAAATTTGATGATAATACCGTTTTAAATAATGTCTCAACTTCCATTCGAGAAGGTGATGTAGTTTGTATCATTGGTCCTTCTGGTTCGGGAAAATCAACTTTTCTACGTTGCTTAAACCGCTTAGAAGACATAACTAGCGGTCAAATCGTGATCGACGGAGCTGATTTAACCGATAAAAATACAAATATCAATCAAACACGTCAGCATATCGGTATGGTATTTCAACATTTTAATCTCTTTCCTCATTTGTCTGTAATCGAGAATATCACCTTAGCTCCAATTGATCTTAAAGGTGAAACGTCCACTGAAGCTAAAGAAAGAGCCGCAAAGCTATTAAAAACAGTGGGTTTAGAAGACAAGAAAGATGTCTATCCGGATAGTTTATCCGGCGGCCAAAAACAAAGAGTCGCAATTGCTCGCGCTTTAGCAATGAATCCCAATATCATGCTCTTTGATGAACCTACTTCAGCCCTGGATCCAGAAATGGTTGGCGACGTTCTTAACGTCATGAAAAAATTAGCCAAAGATGGTATGACAATGGTGATCGTCACTCATGAAATGGGCTTTGCTAAAGAAGTTGCTAATCGAGTAATGTTTATCGACGATGGCAATTTTTTAGAAGATGGTAGTCCAGAAGAAATCTTTAATCATCCGAAAAATGAACGGACTAAAGACTTTTTAAATAAAGTCTTAAATGTTTAAAAAAAGTCTCTCGACTATTTTTAGTCGAGAGTTCTATTATTTTAACAGAACGTACTCGGCAAATAAAAAGTTTCGCAAATTTTAAAAATAGGTTCATTTTTAAGATAATGACCGTAGTTTTATCCAAACTCCGTTCTTTCTTAGGATAATGTACGTAGTTTTATTCAAACTCTGTTCTTTCTTACAATAATATACGTGCTTTTGCAAAAACTCCGTTCTTTTCCCAGATAGGAGATAAAAAAGAGTAGAAAGTCTGAATACAGGCTTTCTACTCTTTCAACTTATTTCTTTCCAAAGGCATCTTTCATTTTATCAAAAAAGCCTTCTGATTGCTGTTCTTTAGTTGTCTGATGAGTCAATTCACCAAATTTACGCAAGGCATCTTTTTGTTCATCATCAAGATTTTTTGGTGTAATGATCTTAACTGTCACTTGTTGGTCACCATTGCCATTTCCCCGCAAACGAGGAGCTCCCTTACCTTTTAGACGAAACTTGGTATTTGTTTGCGTACCGGCAGGAATTTTTAATTTCACATCTCCATGAACAGTCGGTATAGCTAATTCATCCCCCAAAGCGGCTTGGATAAAGTTGATTGGTAGCTCATAAAAAATTTCTGAACCGTCCCGATCAAAAATATCACTATCTGCAACATAGAAAACAACATACAAATCTCCATAAGGTCCACCGTTTGTACCTGCTTCACCTTGATTGGCCAGTCGCATTTGTTGACCATCTTCAACCCCTGCGGGAACTGTAACCTTAACCTTATGAGTTTTCTTTTCAAAACCTGTTCCGTGACAAGTTTCGCAAACTTCTTTGATTTCTTTTCCTGTACCATGACAGACGTCACATGTTTGACGACTTCTTACTCGTCCTAATGGTGTCTGACGTTCGACATTGATCGTACCACTACCATGACATTTGTGACAAGTTTCAGGTTGGGTACCTGCTTTAGCGCCACTGCCGCCACAAGTATGACAGACATCGTTGCGCTTATAAGAAATCTCAGTATCCTTACCAAAAACTCCTTCTTCAAAAGTCAAATTGATCGAGTATTGTAAGTCATCACCTTGCCTTGGTGCATTGGGATTAGCAGTCCGTCCGCCGCCGCCAAAGAAAGATTCGAAAATATCTTCAAAACCGCCAAAGCCGCCAGCATCAGAAAAACCGCCGCCGCCAAAACCACCAAAGCCGCCAGCTCCACCATAATTAGGATCGGTTCCCGCATGGCCATACTGATCATAAGCCGCTCTTTTTTGCGGATCGCTTAAAATCTCATAGGCTTCTGATATCTCTTTAAATTTTTCTTCTGCATCAGGTTCTTTATTCAAGTCAGGATGATATTTTTTGGAAAGCTTACGATATGCCTTTTTAATCTCAGCGTCTGAAGCTCCTTTTTCGATTCCCAGAACTTCATAATAATCACGTTTTGTAGCCATTGGCTTCCCTCCATATAAACTTCACAGTCTTTTCGTATTCTACCACAAAAAAGACCTGAGCAACATTCCTTTTAACGAATAACTCAAAAGAAAAAGCCAAAGTGAATGTCTTTGGCTTTTTCACAAGCAACGAAATTATTTATCGTCGTCTACTTCTTCAAAATCTGCATCCACTACGCCATCGTCACCGGAATCATCAGAACCATCATTGCCAGCAGCATCGCCACCAGCTTCTTGTTGAGCTTGAGCAGCTTGTTCATACATTTTAACAGTCAAGTTCTGTACAATTTCATTCAATGCATCACGTTTGGTCTTCATTTCTTCAAGGTCATCGGCTTCAACAGCTGCTTTCAATTCATCGCGAGCAGTTTCAGCTTTTTTAACTTCTTCTTCTTCAACTTTACCTTTAAGTTCATCCAAAGTCTTGTCCACTGTGAATAATAAAGTATCAACGTCATTACGCAAATCTGCTTCTTCCTTACGATTCTTATCAGCATCTGCATTAGATTCAGCATCTTTGACCATACGATCAATTTCATCATCAGACAGACCAGAAGAAGACTTGATCGTGATTTTTTGTTCTTTTTGAGTACCTAGGTCTTTAGCAGACACATTAACAATACCGTTTTTATCAATATCAAAGGAAACTTCAATTTGCGGCACACCCCGTGGAGCTGCTGGAATATCATTTAACTGGAAGCGTCCTAAGGTCTTGTTATCAGCTGCCATTGGACGTTCACCTTGTAAAACATGGATATCAACAGCTGGCTGATTATCTGCTGCAGTTGAGAATACTTGTGATTTACTAGTTGGGATCGTAGTATTACGATCGATCAGTTTGGTAAATACACCGCCCATTGTTTCAATACCTAAAGATAGAGGAGTAACATCTAATAATACGACATCTTTAACATCACCAGTGATGACGCCACCTTGAATCGCTGCACCCATAGCAACTACTTCGTCTGGGTTAACTGATTTATTCGGATCTTTTCCTGTTTCTTTTCTAACTGTATCAACAACTGCCGGAATACGTGTAGAACCACCGACAAGAATTACTTGGTCGACTTCTGACTGAGACAAACCAGCATCTTGCAAGGCGCGACGTACAGGTTGTTTCGTACGCTCTACTAAATCGCTTGTCAACTCATCAAATTTTGCTCGTGTCAAAGTCATTTCTAAATGCAATGGGCCATTATCCCCTGCAGTAATAAACGGCAGACTGATTTGTGTGCTTGAAACACCAGATAAATCTTTCTTAGCTTTTTCAGCAGCATCTTTCAAACGTTGACCCGCCATTTTATCATTGCTTAAGTCAATACCATTTTCTTTTTTAAATTCACTTACCATATAGTTGATGATTTTTTCATCAAAATCATCTCCGCCTAAATGATTATCTCCAGCAGTAGATAATACATCGAACACACCGTCGCCTAATTCAAGGATCGATACGTCAAAAGTACCACCACCAAGGTCAAAGACTAAGATTCTTTCGTCTTGTTCTGTCTTATCTAAACCATAAGCTAAAGCTGCTGCTGTAGGTTCATTAACGATCCGTTCAACTTCTAAACCAGCAATTTTACCAGCATCTTTAGTTGCCTGACGTTGTGAATCGTTGAAGTAAGCCGGAACCGTGATAACTGCTTTTTCAACTTTTTCACCTAAATAATCTTCAGCAAAACCTTT
>Ga0079226_10001378_pt1 | contig 18629 bp, 14 predicted proteins | sample Poulit2014_FD_76345 | JGI IMG/M metagenome (GOLD analysis project Ga0079226, IMG submission 76345) | Agricultural soil microbial communities from Georgia to study Nitrogen management - Poultry litter 2014 | ecosystem: Environmental > Terrestrial > Soil > Agricultural land | place: USA: Georgia... | reverse complement strand
TTCCAGCAGCAGGAACAACAACGGTTTTAACCCACGGTGAAGCTTCGTCGCGATCATTAACCATATAGTCAAGATACATTCAAAACTGCCTAGCATATTTTGGAAACTCTAATAATAGACGATTTGTTGGCGAACTAATCTACTAATATCCGCAATGGCCTGGATTTTCAGCAGAAGTTCCAGTCCTCTTCTGCCACGAATGCATCGGTGCCTGAAACTTCTGAGTTAGTATCAAGCACAAACAACACAAATTCGACTTGAAGGTATTATTAAAATGCAACTACACGAGTTTATGCTTCCAGAAATTGTCCCCAATCCTCCGCAGCTAGAAGAGCTTACCGTTGAGAAACTCCCCTCATTGCTGTTTGTCGGAGTAGATCCTGAGAGGTCCCAAATTCTCTTAAATGAAGGTCTATTTGGCTCTGAGGACTTCGAAAAGGGCACAGAAACAGCCAGTTCGGGGTACAAAAGCTGGCGTCGGGCCTACGCATTCTCCCAGCCGTTTGACCAAGCACAAAGACGCTACTTCGTCGATTTCGAAGACGCATTACTGATGCCCCGAGAGTGCTACTTTGGAGCTGATTTCAATGTATTTCAATATAACCGTAGACGTGGAGACCGCACTTCCGTCCTCTGGCGGCTTCCGAACTACTTCGAACCATCACGCGGTATTGGACACCCACCGCGCGAAACAAAGAAGGACGAAATCGATTTTAAGGACAAGGTTGCAAAAGTCTACTGGCGAGGAGGTGTATCCGGCTCGCACTGGGCAACGCCGTTCAAAAAGCTCACAACGCCTCAGATATCACCTGAAACCTTCAATGATGCTACGATCCAGTCCAACTTTTCTAGAATCAAACTCGTCAACAGCTACGCCAATTCAAGAGTGGTAGACGCGAAATTCTCCGGTAACACGGTAGATCGATTTGTCGCCAGTTCATTACGCAAGGATGATATAACTTCTTCCGCGGTGCACACAAGTGAAATGATGGAGTATAGATACCTATTGTGTCCCGCTGGCAACGATGTCTCCTCAGCCCTCTATTGGATTATTCGGACGAATTCAATTGCGTTCAAAGAAGAAACCGCATACGAAACAGTGCCTGACTATTTCCTAAAGCCATGGGTGCACTATATACCTATATCCCCAGGCCTTCACGATATAGAGGAGAAGTTCGAGTTCTGCGAGAACAACCAAGATTACTGCAAGCAAGTAATCGAAAATGCCCAGTCGGCCTATTCAGCAATTACAACGACGAATACTTGGGTAGAATCGGAGAGTATTGTTCTTGATCGGCTGGGCCTACTTTAATTATTCCTAGTTTGAAGCGTTTCCGGAAGAGGGAAGATCCATAAATGAAGACCTATTGGTGGAAAGGCAGCCAATATCTCAATTTGGGGGATGAAGTCACCCAGCTCGTCTTAAAAAACTTATTTAATATAGACCCTGTACACGCTGACTTGACTCGTGCACAGTTTGCGTCTACTGGCAGCTTACTCGGTTGGATCTGGGAAACTGACGCAAGACTTCGAGACTCACCGCTACACGTCGTGGGATCCGGTTTTATGTCCAGCGATACTGTTGTTACCCCATTGGATTTCCTAAAAATTCATTCAGTCCGAGGTTATCTTTCAAAAAATAAGCTCGGAAAACTCGATTCCAACAAAATACTCGTTGGCGACCCTGGACTCTTAGTCCCGAGAATTATTAATCAGCTACCGGCAGTATCGGCCCCTAGCACCAAATATGGTGTCATCTTGCATCATAAGCACGCAGCAAACCAAGAGGTTCTCGACCGATTTTCACACCTTCCGGTAAAATTTCTCGATATACGTACAGCGGATTTGGCCACTTTTGCAGGTGAAATGGACTCCTGTGATGTCATTGTCAGCCAGTCGCTACACGGTCTAATATTTGCGGATGCACTCAACATACCGAATGTTTGGCTGGAACTGGGCCCAATACATTCTGGAGGAGCCTTTAAATTTTACGATTACTTCTCAACAATCGGTCGTGAATTCTATCGAAAAATCTCTTTTATCCCACAGGCCCCAGATAGAATTGATGCTCAAATACACCAGCCCAACGCTAAGCGGGTGGCAAGTATCAGTGACCAAGCGTTCAGGTCATTCGAAAACGCGTTGAGTGATTATAACAAGAACTAAGAGCGCGCGGGTGCCTTCAGCGCCAATGACAATGTTCGGATCCTTGGCTTAACAACTGCTGGGCAAATACCTTGGCGATCCGTCATTCTTTTTGTAAATTTTACTTGGAAACTTCTTTCATTAAATAAGCTTTGCCCACTTTGGGTTCATGCAGCGAATTGATAAAATAAACTCAATATCCAAGCACATTTCGCCACTGTATCCTCCACGGAATTGATGCCTTCAGTGCCTGTTCTATGATTGAGCCCTGCCTCAGAGTCCACGCGAAGATGGAACAGAGCAGCACAACCACTCAAATTCCTTGAAGGTTGTGCCTTACTATATTCACACAACGGCCCTAGTACCGCTAGATAAACCGCGCGTTCACGTCTACAGCACGGACGAGGTCCGCAATTCGCTGCGAATCATCATTCGAAAGATTCCCCTTAGGGACTTCAATTGTTCTCATATGCAGATCCCTGGAGAATAAAATTCCGTGTGCGAGGAGGACCCGCGAAAAATCAATCTCGTTCAGTTTAGCAAATACATATATATTCGATGCAACGATTGACTGGTGTGGAGATCCGAGTGCGCCATTAAACATCGTCCCGTCAGCTAAGAAAAGCTGATGACCGTGCACCTGGCCCCTTGGAGTAGTTTCAAACTCTGGAAGATCCGTAAACAGCTGGACATGTAACGTCCCCGCAGTCGGCCAATTGGATCGTGGAACATCAGACAAATTGCGTATCGATACTCTCCGGGTATTCAAATAGTCTTGAATTGCTTCAGCTGCTTGGCGCGCGATCGGCGTATCCAAATAGAAGTCATGGCCTACATAATCCCCATACAAAAGTGCTGCTGCTACCGCCACCTGCTCTGGAGACGTATTCGCAACGATCGTATCAAACAAAAGCCGTGCAATCTTTGGTTGCCCGTCGAACGTATCATCGGGCGTTGCTTCTAGTACCATTCCAGTATTATGAGACTGGATTGACAATTGGAATTTCATCAGTGGACGCCCTTCTCAAGAATCTCCATAAGTTCAATTGAACTATCCCCGGTGAACACAGAACAATATTCTTTCCCACAAAGCTCTGGGTCAAAGACTGTATCTAAATACACACGGTATAAATTCTTTCCCGCGCCGAGGTTGTCAAACACGTAATTCGTCCCTGTTGCGATCTGCGGCAAACATTGCAAGAGAAAATCCGACACCGGAACGGCATCATTCTTTGGAATCGCCAAAGTATCAATACGATCCTTGATGCTAAAATCTAACCCTTCCAACGAATCTGTAAAGATAAACTGTTTGCACTCGCCGCTTGGAGCGACGAGCTCGACCTGCACGGTCCGTGCCAGCTGTTTCTCCTGATTCGAAGGTGAAGCTACAAGATATCCCCGCCGGACCAGGTGAGGTGGAAGATATTTGAATACCCGAGCGCTTTCTTTCATTTCATCACTATAAACATGCTCGGTTATAAGTTTTGATGCTTCACGTGAACGGAATCGCTCGCCCTCACCCCATGCAATGCGTTGGGCAAAGCTTGAGCAATACGAAGCATTATGCTGCACAGCCTTGTCATTCAAGGTTACTTGACGATCGTGTAGGCGACGCAACAATACGAAATCGCCACAATGACGTAGTTGCATTCCCGTCTTGGCGATTCGCAGCGCTAAATTGAAGTCCGAACCGGACTGAAAATTTTCATCATAACCAATTGCTGATAAAGCTGCAGTCTCTATCAGCAAAGTAGCATGCAAGAAGACTTTCCCACCGTTAAGAATCGCATGAAGACTATAATCTCGGCCCGGAAATTGTTGAAGCTCGCCAGTAGCATTGGAAAAGTTATATGCTCCACCGTAGGATCCGACGAATCCAGATTGGATAGCACTCAACCGAGACTCAAGTGACCAAGGTAGCATAATGTCATCATCATCATGGATTGCCGTGTATTTGCCTCTCGTCTCGGATAAAGCGAAATTACGGAGTCCAGGAATACCCGTCTTCGGCATCTTGAAATATCGAACCCGTTCATCTGAGATGGACTCAACTACAGACTGTGTATCATCTGTGGATCCATCATCGAGTACGAGAACCTCGAAATCTTGAACTGTCTGAGTCAGCACGGATTCGATCGAATCTCGGATAAAATCGGCTCGATTGAATGTGGTTATCACCACGCTCACTAAAGGAGTACCTTCCGACTGCCAGTCAAGGTTTCGGACAACTGATTTGTCGTTTTTAGCTATATCAGAATTCTTGGACAGCTCCTTCTTCTGTTCTGGATCCAAATCAGCGGCTTCACGAGACGAAGGGTGCCATACGTGATACAGGCCAAAGTCCCGACCATTTACCCAAGTCAATCTATACCCATGCGCTCGAACCCGCTTAGCGATGTCATTGTCCTCGCCACCATAGATCTTCATGCGGTTGTCAAAACCGCGGATTTCCCAGAAGGCGTGAGCAGAATATGCCTGAACCCCCATCCCCCAACGTGGCCGCCAACTCGCCATTTCATCCAATTGATCAAAGTCGACATCAGACTGAAGTGAGACCGGTTCGACGCCCTGAGGCAGGTCTCGGAAGGAAAACATCAGGACAGTTCGCTTGTTTTCGACAAGCTTATGATAGGTAGCTGCCAAAACTCTCGGCTCAAAAACCAAATCCGCGTCTGCAAAAATATAATACGGCGCAGTAGCGGCGCTGGCTGCAACATTCATTGCCTTTGAACGCGACCAGACTTCAGCCTCTATTCGGATTAGCTTAGCATCGAACTCGGATACGACCGACCTCAAAGGCTCCGCGTCATCACTTCCGTAATCGACTACCACTATTTCATAATCAACATCTACCTGCGCTTCAAGGGATGCAAGACACATTCGCACCCTCTCTAGGTCCCAATTTCGAACGGTAAGCAACACAGAAATCTCAGCCATTTTTATACTTCAAATCTCCAAGCAAAAGCGCGATTTTCCAAAGATTTACCCAAGACTCCGACTGCTGCAATAGCCGCGGGTCGACCTTCTTCCGTAATCAAATCTATTTTAAGCCTACAACCAGCCAAGGAAGCTGCCCTGATGGTTGCAAACCTTTGTATATCACCTTTGTCGCCCAAGGAAATCTGTTTTGCAGGAAGTCCCAGAGGTGGGTGAACAGGCCAGCCTGGAATAACATATTCCGCTTCTTCACCTTCTACGTGTAGGCTGATCAAACTTCCCCTACGCGTCACATCTCTCCCGAGGCGAACCGCTATTTCTAGCGTGTCCAGCCTTCTAGGAAGCAGCAAGTCGATCATTTTACTCCTTGGTAGATTGAAATTCCTTTCTCATCATAAAGCATTTTGGAGACATCATCTTGATGCTGCATGATCTAGCGTCATTTCAATTATCATGTTACGGGTATCAAGGCTTGGTCGGGAAAAATCACAGTTCCTGTTGAAAAATAGACAAATGAAAACCGAATCTCTCTGTTCGCACTCTATGCAGGATATAGGCCCTTTAACACCAACTCCCCTAATTATGACCGCATCGTGCAAGTGACAGTAGGCACAATATAGTCAAGTATGGGGACCGATAATTACTCGTGCATACGTACTGCTCTAACTTCGTACGGTGAATGCTTACTTCGAATTTCTGTAATCAAATTATTCTAATCTACGTCTCGAGCGGTTACGAGTGAGCGTAACAAATACATCTCAAGAATAATTCGGTCACAATACAGACACCGACGGTTAAGAAGACCTAACACCTACTGCAGAAACGAAAGAGGCCCTTGAGGCCAACTTTAAGCGCGAATCAGTACGACTCGCCAAGTTCTTTAAACTTCGGACCACAAAATCGACTCGCGTCTGCTCCCCAGAAAACGCAATCTGAGACCTGCCGGCTTCAATCCCACGGAATACCCCGCTGACTTCACATTTCCGGAGTATCCCAAGAGCAGACGACTTAACCGAAGTGAGCGCACCCGTCTCATGCTCAATGACATATCGACGCCAAGCAGGTTCCCGAGGAACATTCAAAGGGGACAGAATCACTGATTCCGCTACCTTGTCTCTAAGTATTCGTGATACGTCATCTAATGCAAAAGCCCAGTTCTGGCCTCCCTGAATCGACTGGGTTCCTGGAAAATAATGATCAATAATTGCAACGGGTACATCACGGCTACTACCGAAACCAGGATAAATATGAGGTCCCAAGCCTGACGATGGATTCAATTCATTTACAAAGACAAATGCCTCCTCAGAGGTGTAATCCTCAAGAAGCAGATCGACCCCGCCGTGATGCAAGTTCATCGATTTAACTGCTTCAATGGCTATCGACTTAGCACGATTAGAGAGAACATCCGTAACGTCTACACTGTCTCCGCCTGCAGAAATGTTAGCCGGTCCACTCAGACTAGCTTTCTGCCCCCGGGCAAGCACCGTACCCCATGCAAGTCCTTGGTCTTGGAGATAGTTTTCAGCAACTGCGTCTTTTTGGATAAGGTTCAGGCAAAGATGTGGATTAACATTACGCTGCGAGTTCTTTACGTCAACCAACTGACTGACCGTCGAGATCCCATCACCCGAAACGTAAGCTGCAGTCCTTAAACTGGCAGCTACTACCTCGCCACCAACAACGGATACTCGAACATCTTTTCCAGGAATATGTTTCTCTACGATTATTTGTGAGTTTGTTCCCAGCCCGTGAATCATATTTACAGCGTTGATGACTTCTTCGGCGTTCTTAACTTTTGGAAAAACTCCCGTACCTTTGGCTAGGTTATTTGGTTTTACACAGACAGGAAAGCCGATGGAACTGGCATATTTGACAAGCTCATTTTTAGGAGTGTTGGCATCAAACAGCTCCCCTATAGGAGTTGGCAGTCCTTTACTCAGGAAAATCTCGCGCGCATGTTGCTTATCGTCAGAATTCCTTGCGCGAGTATCCCACTGACCTTCGGATAAACGAGTCTGGCGAAAAAAGTAGGACCGATTCGGATCGCTGATTTTATACCGGGCATTAGGCATAAGCTGAACTTCTAAGCCCCTTCGCCACGCCTCTAGTGGTATAAGCGCCCACAAGCTATTCGACAACGTGAATCCAGGTAAGTCAAGCTTTTCCCAACTCTTGTATTCTGCAGCATTCATCCATTCCCTCATTTCGTTGACAACAGAGATGAACAGTTCGTTTGAATATGCCCTGAGAACCTGCCCTTTTAGAGCTAGCTTCATCTTCCGAGTCGTGGCTTAAAGAACTTTTTGAAGAGGATTTAATTATCTCCACTACACCCCTGCATTCAGCTAATCATACTGCAACCGGCCCCTTGATGCTTCATGGTTAGGTTTCACGGATGTTTGCGTTAAAAACTAACACCGCATCGGATCTGAACAGCGACATACTTACTCGACATCACAGCTGACCACAAAGATCTGCTTTTACATTTTTCGCGTCCGCAATGCCCCATTCAGCATATCCGCCAATCCTTCATTCGTAGAAACCAAAAGACTCGACTGCGGAACATCACTGGAGCCTCAATTTAGATTCGCAGCTGCTTCGCTGTCTAAAAGTATTTGTGGACTTTCATATGTTTTCCGGGCGTGCCGTATGGCTTGACTCGCCTTTTTACGATCTTTGGCGGACAGCGCTTTAGTCCAACGCCGGTATGTTGAACTCGTACTGGCAACATCGCCGTCAGCTAACAGCTCCCCCTCGTTTAACCACATAGCGCGATTACAGTGGTTACGAATTGTCGAAGCTGAATGCGAAACGATAAAGACGGTGCCTGCATTGTCTAGGAACTCATCCATTCGATCTTTTGCTTTTCGATTGAACGCTGCATCCCCTGTAGCAAGAGCTTCATCTATCAATAGCACCTGAGGGAACCCTGCGGTTGCGATTGAAAATTTAAGTCGTGCCTTCATTCCAGAAGAGTAGGTGTCGTACGGTCGGTAAATCGCATCTCCGATCTCAGCCCATTCGGCAACGGATCGAAAGGTCTCAGAGGCATGAGCTCTAGAAAAACCTTGTGCCAATAAACCAAGTTTCGCGTTCTCAAGACCAGTCAAATCCTTCTTCAATGCAGCTCCGACACTTAATAGTGTTGGGCGCTCTTTAACATAGATTTCACCCGTGGATGGAGCTTCATTGCCCGCTAGAAGACTCATTAACGTAGATTTTCCGGAGCCATTACGGCCGAGTACACCAATAGATTCACCGGCGTAAGTTACAAAAGATAGATTTTTCAACGCTTGTACTGTCGATGTTCTTCTGAGTACCCGTCGAGAGCCTGTCCCCTTCAAACTAACACGATACCGCTTCGATATACTACGAGCCACAACAGTAGTCTCATTTGACGAGTGCATATTTGTCCTCCCCCGCCCAAAAATATATAAGACCCGTAGCGGGCAGAGCGAATGACCAAAGAGAAATATAACCCCAAACGGCCAGTGACGGCCAAATTCCATCGAGTACCAATAGTCGAGCTGATGCAAGAAATTGATAAATAGGGTTTAACTGAACAATCAATTGCAATGTTTCGTGCCCATCGAATCGCTCAATCGTAAAAAACACACCTGACAGAAAAAACAGAGCTCTAGACGAAATCGAAATCACAGATTTGAAATCAGGGATCGCAGCTGTAATTCGCGCGGCCCAAAATATGCATCCCAAGCCAAATAAGTGCACGCAAATATACAGCGGCAGTACACCGAAAATACTCGCTGGGAGAGACATTGTCGGTTGGGTTAGCAGCGCCACCACGACACCCACCGATACAGGTACCAATCCGTTGAAGAAGTTGCTCACCGCCGATGCACAAGGTATTACCGCAATTGGAAATTGAAAAGAAGAGATCATCCCCTGCGATTTCTGGATCAGCGTGTTTCCACTGTTTAATCCTTTAATAGAATTCTGGAAGAAAACCACTCCGAGCACCAAGAAACCGACGAAGTTCTCCATTCCCCGTGACGTCTGCAGAATAATCCCGAAAACAAGCACGTATAGGGCGGTTTGCAAAAGGGGGTCAAGGACGATCCAAGCTCGGCCGAGTAAGGTACCATTACCGTTTTGATTTGATCTGCTTCGTCCTTCGAAGATTACAAAATGCCGATACCAAACCAACCCCTTCAAGTACTTCCAAAAGTTTGGCCGAGAGTAAAGCGGACCTAGGTTAGAATCATCGACTAACACAGTGTTCTATGCAGCCTCTCCAGGCGATGTGGCCCAACCCTATACTCTCGTTCGGCAAACATCTCATGATGTGAATCAATCATAAACGGTCCAATCTTTGTTCAATCGCCCCACAGATTGCGAAGCAGAATAGTCGCGGAACGGCGAAACTAAGGATAATACTACGATAGTCCCGGTACTAATCAGATGCTGACGACGGCCTTAAGCAGACGATGCCGCCTGGTAGCCACGACGTCCGAATCCCGGCAATCGCTGGAAGTCCCCTGACCTCAGTGCAGTATCATCCAATCAGCCTACTGTCGACAGCAGCTTCGAATTTGAGTCATATGCAACCGTGCCGGTCTCAACAGGGTAATATTTCGGTATGTCAAAATCGGTAGAAAAGCCACAACCAACTCGAGCTGCCACAGAATCCAACAAAATCGGGAACCCAATTACCGGACTGCCCGATGGTTACAATGCTCATTTTGACGTTCCTGTGGTGTACCACAGGAATATTGGCCGTTTGAGACTTGCTCGCCAGAGATTTGCCGAGAATCGTATATCAATGCCAGGTGGAAGGCAGTTTTGCTTTTTGAGTCGGCTAACCACTTCGGATACCCTGGTGGTGACATTTCACGGCGCAAATATGGCTTCAAAAAACCAGCCTTACCCCCGATATGAACGCGCAGCCACTTTCATGAAGTCTAGAGCCCCGTTCGCTTGCATCGCTGACTCAACGATACAAAACACCGACTTGCTCCTCGCGTGGTATTTAGGGGATCAAAAGCACGATCCAATGGATTACATCGATGTCGTCGTGGAGCGAGCTATGAAGAAGATCGGAGCCTCACACGTCATTTTCGTCGGGGGTTCAGGAGGCGGCTACGCAGCACTTCGTGCTGCACTTCGAACCCCAAACGGACATGCCTTTCTCGAATCTCCGCGCCTATTTCTCGAAACAGCAGCACAACGTTCAATGCGTCTATATCTTAGAGAATTCTGGCGAGGCAGAACCGTCTCAGACTTACAGAAAAGCGATCCAGAACGGTTCGACGCTTATCGTTCTCAGATTGAGCTAGCTCCTCCACGAAAGGTTTACTATCTACAGGGACTGTATGACCCCACATTCTTATGGACCGAGTACCGCAAAGCTAAGGCACTAACTGGCTTAGAGGATGCGATCGGTGTAAGTCCAACTGGGTCGGCAAGATTTGAACTATTCGAAACAGACACTCAGAAACACGGGCCACCGCCATTCGACATCTTCAAGAGGCACTGGCGACAAGCTAACGAATTTTTCGGTACCACCGTAAGATTTTAATCACCAATTAAAGGTTACTGAGAGTAGGAATGGGCATTGATCAACATCGACTATGAACGATACAGGGCCTCTCGAATTGTTCATAAGAGTCTATCCAGGCTCCGGCTGCGTGATGGAGTATCAGCTGTAAACACGCTCCAAATTTCATCAACGAAGCAATTAGATTTCTATTCATATCTCAATGCGGCCGATACACTTATCGTAAGTTTTCATGGGGCATACAACGGAAAGAACCCAGGAAGCTACCCGATGTTTTGGAGGATTTCTTCGCTCAGCCATAAAACAGGAGCATTTCTCGCATTTACCGATCCTACGCGTCTTCAAGGAGGGGAAAACGACATCCTCGTCTCTTGGTTTTTGGGCAAAGAAGGATGGGATCCTCAGTCGGTGATTCTAAATGTGGTCGAAAGCGCAATGAAAGTTTGCGGCGCCAAAAGAGTCATGTTTGTAGGAGGCTCAGGAGGAGGATTTGCAGCACTCCGTGCCTCCGCAGCAGTTTCAGGTTCATGCGCTTTTGTGCAGGACGCTACGGTTGGACTAGAGAAGCATAACCCTAAGATTGTAGAGACATACTTCAGAAAAGCTTGGCCGGGATGGAACCAAGAGAAACTGCTCAATGCATTTCCCGAGCTTTTCAGCATGACTCTCCATTACCGGAGAAGAGTACCTGAGAATTTTGTCTACATGATTCAAAGCTTGAAGGACAAAGGGCACCTAGATGATCATTTCGAGCGATTCGCCAGAGCCCATGGAATTCCCACTGAAGGTGGAGTAAGTCGAGGAAAGGGACGAGTACTGAAAACCTACACTCCATGTGTGCCTGGCCATGGGAAAATCACCGCAGCTGAATTCGATTACTACTATAAAGAGTGCATGTCAGATTGGAAAAACTGGGAGTACTCGAAATCGAAACTAACGGCGCGTTAGATTCCGTATCGTTCGCAAAGAATATGTGCAATTTGCCGGGCCCCGTCAGGTTTTTGCCCAGAAGATTGGATTCTCCTCATTTGATCCCGAATCATCGGAGAAGCCAATTTGTGGATTGCCGATCGAAGATCAGCTAGTTGGGACACAGCTATTCCCAATCCAGCTTCATCAATCGCGAGTGCCCGTCGGAGTTGGTCGTCAGTCGCAGTTTTCAAATTTGGGACGGTGATGAAGGGTATTTCCGCAGCGATAGCTTCCTGTACAGAATTGTATCCGGCAGCGATTAGAACAAATTCAAAAGCATTCAGATACAAACTGATTGGAAAAGCCTTGATAATAACTGCTTTTGATGGTAACTGGCGGTCACTGCTAAGTGGATTGCTAAGAAGGACAGGAACCCACTCTTCTCCTAGACTCAAAATGGCGTCACAAGCCGCAGAAACCCAATCATCAATATCATTAATGTTTCCGGCGCCAAGCTGGACCAAGACGTACTTCTTCACACTCGAGAGAGCGAAACCCTCCAGCGCTGCCTGTCTCGTCAACAATTCGATCTGTTCATGTACCACTACTGGAGCAACATTTTCTACAGAGCTGGAAGTAGAAATCGAGTCGGTATTTGCATATTCCCCAGGAACAATCACCAGATCACAGAATTTTTCTGGAGAATTGAACTGAATAGATCGACTGCGCACATTATCTTTCCACCTTCCGCGCCGAATCCAAACTAGTGGAACCCCCAAGGCTTTTGAAGTTTCTACAACGGGAGCATATAGAAAAGTCCCATCGAACACAATGACCTTAGGATTAGTGGTTGCGATAAACGCGGAGAAATGACCAAAAAACAATGGGTTCCACGTGCTCGAGCTCAGGTCTAAAGTTGCCGAAGATGGAAAATAAACAAGTTCATCTGCTCTCTTTTCTAATCTCCGAAAACCTTTCGATAATGTATATATCATCGTTGAACAAGTAAGTTGCCTGTTAATTGCTTCGAGCCGAGTTAAATGACCGAGCCCGGCACCGTTGCTGCTGACCAAGACAACATCTACCGTGGAAGAATTCTGTAACCTTTGCGCATAAATTGTGTCTTTCGTGACACTGCGCGCATCATGCCTTCTCGAAGGAAAACCGGCGACGGCGCGCCCCAAGCGAGTACCAGCCAGTCTCTGAAGGAATGTAAATCGCTTAAGCCTCTGTGATGACTTTGACAGGATTCTGCTGACGAACATTTAAAGGTTTAGTACTTCCGTCCTAGTTTCATCATGTATTCTGAGCCGATCAAGCAAAGCCTCTTTAGTGTACTTCTCCTTAACAACCCTAATACCTCGAGCAGATTGTTCCGAATAGGCTATCGGATCTGACCAAAGACTTGATACGATGTCCTGCACTTCAGATGGTTCAGCATAGATAGCTCCATCTCCGAAATTAGGCTCCATATAGCGAGGAAGGATTACCACTACGCCAGCCGACATTGCTTCAACGATCGCCATGCCGAAAGACTCCCGCAAAGCATCTGAATGGTAGTACGACCAAAAATCAAGGCCACTTAGGAATTCCGGTACGCTCATTCCGCCGAAGGCTGTTAACGTAGCTCCTGACTGAACAATGTCCTTTGCGCGAGGAGTTAGTGAATTGATTCCACCCATGATATGGACGTCAAACACATCATTGCGAGAGTACACGCTGCGATATGTAGCTAATACCGACGGCCATTTCAATTGTGCATCACGACTATGCCGTCCGAGCACAGGCCGCCTCTCAGGGTTAGCTTTTCGTGCACTTTGGATTGGGAGATTTACGAAGCCAGGCCAAGTGTCGGATTTTAATAACTCCCGGTCCACCAGTGGTCGCGTAATTTGATAAGTTACGCCACTTTCTGCATAAATTGCCGGATCGATTCCGAAGAGACGAAGCGCGTTCGCTTTGACCTGATAGAGGTCAAAGCCGAAACCTTTTGCGCCCTTAAGCACGGGTGGGTTATTTACAATTACTGAAACTTGTTCAGCACGAATCTTCGATGAAAGTTGGTCAGCAAATTGTAGGACCGACGGGTGACGGACAACCAAGTGTGATACGTCAAGCTCATCAGTTAGCGATAAAACGTCTACATTGCTGCTGTTTAGAACCGACAAGGAGCGCTCTGTAACGCCCACAGCTCCAGTGTTCACAGGAGAAAGCATATGGATCATGCCAACGCGTAGACCCGCATCGGCGGCGGCCTCAACCTCATTCAAAGTCAGGTTTGAAGTACCGCCTGGGAATGCATAATCAGTTACAAAAACAACGTCATACTGTCCGAAATGCTTTCCACGTTGCCCAGGCAGCATATTTCTAGGTTTTACAAAACTGAGGTCAGACCAAGCTCCACCGCCTCTTGCTCCATCGTGCGACAATTGATAAGCACGTTGGTAGAACAACCTAGAAGGGTCAATGTACCCGCGTCCAATTTCCCCGGCAGTCAAAGAGTTCGGATGGGTTCGGGTAAACGACAACGGAGCTTTATACAAAATTTCCACAGCCTTACCCGTAGCAGCAACAAGCCGATCCCTAAACTCTGCATCAGCTCCGCGGTTAACGTTGTCCCATCGACCCAATTCTTCGACCAGTGACTTTCGGAGCATCAGTGAAGAAAAATTGGGCTGAGATACTGACGGATTGTTATTAATCCTGGTGAACCACAGATCTGGTGTAACTCGTACATGCCGTGTCATATTCGCCACACAGTCAGGGTTAGCGAGAAGATGTTCCACCTGTATCTGAATCTTCTGAGGGTGTGACCAGTCGTCATCATCATGCACTGTGATGAAATCACCATTCGCCTCGTCTAGAGCGCGATTGCGCGCTGGATAGGCCCCAAGGTTCTCGGGCTGCAGAACTAGCTGAACTCCGTCATACTTCGAAATGATCCGCTCCAGCTCATCCGTGTGCTCACTTCCAGAGCCGTCATCTACTATAATTATTTCCAAATTGCGCCAGGTTTGGTTTTTGAGACACTTCAGTGTCGTATCAATGAGACTGCTACCTTTGAAAGTCGGAATGATTACCGAGACCAAAGGCCCATCAAACACTTTGGATCTAGATGTACTAATTGCATCCAAAAGTGGAGAATCAGAGCCAAAATCAACATCAATTGGAAGCAAGTCCTCCTTTAAGAAGACAGAATTTACTCGCTGTAGCCACAACTCCGGATTTTTATGAGGGCCTCTTGGATTAATAAGGTTGGCACGAACAAGCGAGAAATGAACTGGATCCCGCTTATCAATTTTTCCGGCCTTCAAGATTTCGTTCTGGACTGAATTCATTCCGAGTTCTGCGAGAGCCTCGGAATAAATATAGATATCCGATTTCTTTAGTGTCTGCTTTCCAAAGATCTTGCTAACTGCATTAAAAATCACCTCTGAGTCTTCTAGATCTGACGGTCGCATGCGCTGGTTTGCAAGTACTCGGGCCAGTACCAGGAGATGTTCTGGATTCCATGTTTTAATTAACGACGCATTTCCTGCTTGGCCGGAACGCACAACTCGGAGTATTCGCTGAATATCTGAAGCATTGTAGTGCAGGTTTGTAGCCGCACGCGCGAATACGTCTCTCATTGCGATGCTGCGTGTTCTTAATGCAAAGGTCTCAAGTTTCCCGCGCGCTGTCAAGGCCCTCTCAGCAAATTCGTATTCTGGACCAATCCCCCCTCTGTAAACCTCTGCACCGATGAAGTTGCCGATGGATGCAAACTTCTGAAACTCAGTCTCAGTGTCTTTTTGTGCCGGAATATTCTCATTGATCAATTTGCTGCTGCGCGCACGCGTTTTGGCGTTACGCTCTTCAGCCTTCAAGCTTTCGATCTGGTCAGAAAGGGCTGCAATCTGTTGAGACGCCCAAGAATAGTCTCGAGACGCAGCAAAGCGACGGACTACAAACCTATGGGTTACTAGCCCAACGATAATGAGGACTGCAATACTAAGCGCCAAGAAGAGGACAGCGAGGGGCCAAATTTCAAATAGTCCCAGAATCCCCCCAACGGCTGCCGCCGAGATCCCTGCTGCTCCGAGCTTCCTCGTATTTCCCTTTAACATGAGCTTTCTCCTCTACAGCTTGAACTCAGCTGGCGACTCACTCTTACCTGTGGTGTCGAAAAACAGCTTCGAAGAAGTGCGTATTAGCTCAAGGTCATAATCTTTATGTGCCTGTAACAGCACCACTAAGTCAGCTTCCTTTACTGCTTGTTCTAAATCCGGTTCACGTTCGATGGACTTACCATCAGCCAGATTCCATGTCTCAACGTGAGGGTCATGGAAAGAAAGATCTGCCTTTCGGTTCAGAAACTCAGATGCTACTGGGACAGCTGGGGACTCGCGCTGATCCGCAATATTTGGTTTATAAGTAACGCCGAGCAACAGAACTTTGGAACCGTTCAATGCTTTAGCCTCAAGGTTCAGAAGTTCGCTCGACCGAGAAACGACATAGCGCGGCATAGAGTTATTAATCTCTTGCGCGAGTTCTACAAAACGGAAAGGATACCCAAGCCGATTTCGAACCTCGTATGAAAGGTAGTTTGGGTCGATCGGAATGCAATGGCCACCAACACCGGCACTTGGAGTGAATTTCATGAAGCCGAATGGCTTGGTGGATGCTCCACGAATGACTTCCCAGATATCGATGCCAAGTTCCTTGCAAAACTTAGCCATTTCGTTGACCAGTGCGATGTTGACGTGCCGGAAGGTATTTTCCAGAAGCTTGGAAGTTTCCGCTTCCTTAGTACCCTGAACTGGCACTACGGTGTCGATAAAGTCCGAGTAGAAGCCAACAGCATGTTCAGTAGATTCCGCATTTATCCCACCCACCAACTTTGGGGTGTTTTTGATCTGATAGTCAGTGCGGCCCGGATCAACACGTTCAGGACTGTAAGCCATAAAAAAGTCGGTCCCTGCTCGTAGTCCAGATGTCTCTTCTAGAATCGGTCGGCAAATACCATCTGTAGTGCCAGGGTAGGTTGTCGATTCGAGAATGTAAGTGGCGCCTTGTGTAATATTTTCGCCTACAGTTTTTGTGGCGGATTCGACGAACTTGAGATCTGGAGAACCGGCATCTCCAAGTGGTGTCGGAACGCATACAACAGCCACATCAGATTCGCGAATACATGAAGGATCCGTAGTCGCTTCGTATCCTCTTTGAATCATTCCCGAAATATCTTCATCCGCGAGGTCATCGATGTGGGAGTGCCCCGAATTTAGGCCGGCAACCACTCGCTCAGAAACATCATAGCCATAAACTTTCCATCCAGCTTTTGTTGCCTCTTCTGCCAAGGGGAGACCGACGTAGCCTTGCCCGATAATTGTTACAGTTTTGCTCATTGCGCTTCCTTCCGAGGGGCATGCTGTCAGACAAGACTCCCCTATTCGCCATAATGCTCGAACTCACTAAAGGTGCAATATTAACACTGTCCGGCGGAACGGTCAGCGTGAAGTATTCTAATCGTCTGCCCCAAAGCGTTGACCTTAACCATTCGCCCGAAAAATTCTTTACTTAATGCCGGCGTAGAATAGGCTGAGAAGGAATTTACAAACCAGATGGGGTCTTGAATCAATGCCAGAGGACAACAAAAATTTGCATGATGTTTGTGTAGTCGGGCTTGGTTACATTGGGCTTCCCACAGCCCTTGTATTGGCTACAAGTGGCATAAGGGTGCACGGGGTCGATATCAATAAGACCGTCGTCAAACAACTATCTTCTGGAAAAGTTGCAATCAACGAACCAGGCATTCAGGAACTACTCGCCGAAGCTCTAGGTAGCGAACAGTTCTCGGTATCAGAAACGCCGCGTCGATCCAGAGTCCATATCGTGGCTGTTCCAACTCCGCTGGGTGAAAATAAATCAGCCGATCTTTCATTTGTTTTCGATGCCGTCGATTCCATCATCCCAACCCTTCGAGGAGGGGAACTCATTATTCTCGAATCGACATGCCCACCAGGTACCACGTCGCTAGTCGCAGAACACGTTGATCGTTCTCGCCCTGACCTTACGCTTTCTCCACATGCAACGAATTCGATTTATGTTGCGCATTGTCCTGAAAGAGTAATCCCAGGTAAGACATTGCATGAGCTTCGAAGCAATTCACGCATCATCGGTGGGATTAATCAGCAATCATCCCTTCTCGCGCGAGATCTGTATTTCAAGTTTTGTGATGGTGAGTTGGTTTTAACAGACTCGACCACAGCTGAGCTTACGAAGCTAGCCGAGAATTCTTTTAGGGACTTAAACATCGCTTTCGCGAATGAACTCAGCGATATAGCCCAATCGCTAGGGATAAACGTTTGGGAGGTTATTCATCTCGCGAATCGTCACCCTAGAGTGCAGATTTTAAATCCGGGTCCAGGAGTCGGTGGTCATTGCATTGCGGTTGATCCTTGGTTCATACATCAGTCGGCGCCTGAACAATCTCCAATGATTAAATTGGCTCGCGAACTTAACGACGCACGTCCCAAAAAACTCATGAAGCGTATAAAAGAATCCGTCGAATCTTTGACTGGCCCAAGAATTTGTGCACTCGGCTTGTCGTTTAAAGCAAATGTTGGCGATTTGAGGGAATCCCCCGCCGTCGAGATCGTCAAAGAGCTTGCTAAAGCATTACCTGATTCAAAAATCGACGTTGTTGAACCAAATGTTTCTGTGCTGCCAGCTTCATTAATTGCGCACAATCACATCAGTCTCACCCCTGTTCCCGTCGATTGGAGTACATACGACGCCGTGGTTGTACTTACCGACCATGACTCATTCAAAGATGTAAAGATGCCCGACATAGACCCGAATTCTATTTTCGATACGCGAGGGCTATGGAACTGATATCACCGGAAACACTTGGGGAATTCGATCAAAATGATTCAGAATAAAGCCGCACAGGGGCTTGGCGGCTAACTGCCTCCTTGTTTTCTTCTAATCTCTAACCCTTGCTCTATATCGCCTTGATTGTATCTAACATCGTGGCAGCATTCGATTCCCAAGTCCGTGTTTGCAACCATTCTAATAAGTTCTCTCGTTCCATATCTGGAGTACCCAATTTTTCTATAACCTTACTGACCTTCCTGGCTAA
>Ga0079226_10001377_pt1 | contig 18636 bp, 16 predicted proteins | sample Poulit2014_FD_76345 | JGI IMG/M metagenome (GOLD analysis project Ga0079226, IMG submission 76345) | Agricultural soil microbial communities from Georgia to study Nitrogen management - Poultry litter 2014 | ecosystem: Environmental > Terrestrial > Soil > Agricultural land | place: USA: Georgia... | reverse complement strand
TGTTTTTAAAGTGGATTTACAAATAGTTTACAAACTTTACGATTTATTTACCTTGTTTTCATTTTAGATTTACATTCATTTTTTATACTTAGTCTGTAGTTAAATTTGAAGGAGGTTCTTACACATGAAGGTAAGAAAATTATTACTAGGAAGTTTATTTATTTTATTGTTGGGAGTAGTCGTCGCTTGTTCGAATGGAGACGATGAAACAAACGGTGAAACAGAAGACACAACAGCTGGAGAAGCTAATACTGAAACTGAAGCAGCTGGTGATGATACAGAGTTAGTCGGAGATGTTGTTATTGATGGTTCGGGAACTGTTTATCCATTAATGGCAAAAATTGCAGAAGAATATATGATCAATGAAGAACAAAATGTATCAGTAGAAGTAAGTCGAGCAGGTACTAGTGCTGGCTTTAAGAAGTTTTTAGTTGAAGACGGAACAGATTTCAATAACGCTTCACGTCAAATTAAAGATGAAGAAACAGAAATCGTTGATGAATTAGGGATGGAAGTTAAAGAGTTAAAAGTAGCATTAGACGGTTTAACTTTTGTTATTAATCCAGAAAATGATTGGGCAAAAGAAATAAGTGCTGAAGATATTAAAGAAATATTCTTAGCAAGTAGTTCAGTAGAAAAGTGGTCTGATTTAAATCCAGACTGGCCAGACGAAGAAATTAATAAATATGGTCCAAACGAAAACCACGGAACATATGAATTCTTTTTTGAAAATGTCTTAGATGAAGAAGATTTAAAAGATGATGTAGATTTACAACAAGAATACTCTACATTAGTAAATTTAATCTCTGATGATAAAAATGGAATTGCATTCTTTGGATATGGTTACTATGCAAATAACACGGATCAATTACAAGCTGTATCTATCGATTTTGGTGAAGGAGCAGTTGAACCGTCCTTAGAAACGATTGCTGAAGATGGACCATATGCAGATTTCACTAGACCAGTATTCACTTATATGAATGTTGATCATGCAAAAGAGAAAGCTCAAGTTTTAGATTTCTCACTTTACTTATTAAATAATATTAATCAGTTTGCTGGTGAAACAGGATTCGCACCATTACCTGATGTAGAAGTACAAGCAACGATTGATGAAATTAAATCATTACAGTAAAAGAGGGTATTGAAGGATGTCTAAAGGAAAAAGTCCGATTAATGTTAATGAATTAATTAAACAAAATAATAAAAACAGAAAGTTCACTAATATGAAGGAAAAAATAATACCAATTGTCCTATTTTTGATTGCATCAACCTCGTTTTTAACAACAATAGGTATTGTTTACATATTGCTGTATGAATCGTTTAATTTTTTCCAAGAAGTGTCCTTCGTTGAATTCTTTACAGGGACTGTTTTAAAACCGATGAGTCAACAACCGGAATTCGGAATCCTACCTCTTTTAGTTGGAACCTTAACAGCAACGGGAATTGCATTAGCCGTTGCTGTTCCAATTGGTTTATTATCAGCTATCTACCTAAGTGAATATGCACCAAAAAAAATTAGGGATATTGTAAAACCAACTATTGAAATTCTTGCAGGTATTCCGACGATTGTTTATGGTTTTTTCGCCTTCACTTTCGTTACACCGCTTTTACAGGAAGTATTTCCAGAATTAGAGGCGACTAATATTCTAAGTCCTGGATTAGTCATGGGTATTATGATTATTCCGATGATTGCTTCTTTATCTGAAGATGCTATGAATGCTGTGCCTCAAAGCTTGCGTGAAGGAGCCTTAGGCTTAGGTTCATCAAAAATTGAAGTCACTTGTAAAGTTGTCATTCCTGCTGCATTGTCGGGTATTATCGCTTCCATTGTGTTAGCTTTATCAAGAGCAATTGGAGAAACAATGATCGTTACCATTGCGAGTGGAAGTTCGAAAAACTTAACCTTTGACATTATGACTTCTATGCAAACGATGACGGCTTATATCGTCGAAGTAACAGGCGGAGATGCTCCAGCTGGATCAACGATTTATTATAGTTTATATGCAGTTGCATTGACATTATTTGTTTTCACATTATTGATGAATGTGTTAGCAAATTATACCGCTGAAAAATTACAACAAAAATATTAAAAGGACGATTATGTGATGGAATATATAAATACGGCAAACAATCGATCGAGGATTAAACTTAGATTAATACTAGATAAAATAGCTAAGATTATTACAGTGGCTGCAACATTTTTTAGTGTTATTGTTTTAGCTATCTTATTATACCGCGTGTTTAGTGAAGGTTTACCCGTTCTTAATCGAACCTTTTTAACAGGTAGACTTTCAACTGATCCGTCTTCAGCAGGAATATTTGGGGCAATTCTAGGAACCTTCTGGCTTATTGTAGTTATCACACCAATCACCATGCTATTTGGTATATGTACAGCTATCTATATTGAGCTGTATATGAAAGAAGGAAAGCTACGTTCACTATTAGCTATGAATATTGCTAACCTAGCAGGAGTTCCCTCGATTGTATATGGAATATTAGGATTAACTATTTTTGTAAGAGGTATGAGTCTTGGTAATGTAGTTTTAGCAGGTGGTCTTACCATCGCTCTATTAATACTACCAATTACAATCGTTACAACGCAAGAAGCCATTCGAGCTATACCAGAAGATTTGACTGAAGCAGCATACGGAATGGGCGCAACAAAATGGCAAACCATTCGCACCGTAATCATCCCAGCAACTGCATCGAATATAGTGACAGGATTTATCTTAGCTATTTCCCGTGCTATTGGAGAGACGGCTCCCTTAGTTGTTATCGGGATCCCGGCTTTAATTTTACAATTTCCAAACGGTATTTTTGATAAATTTACGGTTTTGCCTATGCAAATATATTATTGGACGATGGATTCTGTTTTAGTAGCAGAATATGAAAATTTAGCAGCAGGTGCCATTATTGTCTTGTTAGTTATGTTGTTAATGCTAAACCTAACTGCTTTTATTATAAGGAAAAAATTTGAGCATCAACAATAGAGGAGGAATTATATTATGTCAGCACAAGTTAAAGTGAAGGAAGCTGTAAGCCCGGAAGTAAACTATAACTTTGAATTGTTACAAAGAAATAGAGAAAAAACAGAAACGATCTACGAAACGAAACAGTTGCATTTATACTACGGAGATACCCATGCATTAAAAGGAATTGATTTAAAAATCCCTAAACATAAGGTAACCGCTATTATTGGACCATCTGGGTGCGGAAAATCTACCTTCTTAAAAACATTAAATAGAATGACCGAATTAATTGGAAATGTCCGAACGACAGGAACGATTACCTTTAACGGCCAAAGTATCTTTCATCCAACAATTAGTGTGGAACAATTACGGACCCAAGTAGGGATGGTTTTTCAAAAAGCGAACCCCTTTCCAAAGTCTATCTATGAAAATGTCGCTTATGGACCAAAGATCCATGGGATAAAGGATAAGTTAATCCTAGATGAAATTGTCGAGCGTAGTTTACGAGATGCCTATTTATGGGATGAAGTAAAAGACCGCCTCAACGACCATGCCTTCCGCTTATCTGGTGGACAACAACAGAGGTTATGTATCGCTCGTACTTTAGCAATAGAACCAGAAGTTATTTTAATGGATGAGCCAACATCGGCATTAGATCCAAAATCCACTTTAAAAGTCGAGCAATTAATCGCAAGTTTAAAAGAAAAGTATACGATCATTATTGTTACACATAATATGCAGCAAGCACATCGTATCTCAGACCAGACCGCTTTCTTTTTAGACGGGGAAATCATTGAAGCGAATGATACGGATATTATTTTTAACGAACCGGAAGATCGTAGAACGACTGATTATATTAATGGACGCTTCGGATAATTTATTAAAAAGCGAAGAAAGAAGATAGCTTCCTTTTCACATTTTAGCTGTTTCATTGTAAACTAGAGCTAATGACGTTTACATGAAGCGGGGATAAATAGTGAAACGAAACATATTAATTGTCGAAGATGAGGAATCAATTGCTACTTTAATTAAATATAATTTAGAGCAAGCAGGCTATGACACCAAGGTCGCGTCTGATGGAAAAGAAGCGCTTGAATTTGTTCGAGTACAGTCTTTTGATTTTATTGTACTCGATTTAATGCTACCCGAAATTGATGGACTAGAAGTATGCGAAACCATTCGCAAGAGCGGTAATGATGTGCCTATTTTAATGCTAACGGCAAAATCAGAAGAACATAATAAAGTAACAGGTTTACAAATGGGAGCGGATGATTACTTAACGAAACCTTTTAGCCCCAAGGAGTTACTAGCCAGAATTGAAGCCGTTTTACGCAGAACTGACAGACGCGTAACCTCTGATCTAAGGACGATTACAGTTGGAAACTTGATTCTTTATCCAGAGCAAATCCAAGCATATTTAAACGGTGAATTGCTTGATTTAACTCGTAAAGAATGTGAGGTGCTTATTTATTTAGCGCAACATAAAGGTGAAGTCATTTCGCGTGATCAATTATTGCACGAAGTATGGGGTTATGACTATATTGGCGATACTAGAACGGTCGACATGCAGGTAAGTCGTTTACGCGATAAGATTGAAGAGAATAGCAAAGAACCCCAATATATTAAAACCGTATGGGGAATCGGATATAGAATGGATGATCCTTCATGAACAAGTTGTTCGCCAAAAAAATAGCCCGTTATGCCTTAATTTTGTTCACCGTCTGTATCATGGCAGGACTATTATTAACTCCAGTTGTTTCAAATATATACATTTTAATCGCGGTGTTATTTTTCCTTTATTTAATCACTATGATTCTAATCATCTATATTGTTGAAACGTATGTGAAACCTCTAGGTAGACTGTCGTATACGATGGATAAATTACTAGAGGGCAATTATTATACGCGGATTTCAGGACCGACAAAAGGCGAAATTGCTGAATTAAGTTCAAAAATAAACCAGCTAGCTCGAAGTTTAAGTGAGTTAACGATTCAGGAACAAATCCAATCCGAACAATTGTCGACAGTTATCGAAAACACAGAAAGTGGTCTCGTCCTCATCGATGAAAAAGGCTACATCCATCTTGTCAATCGTACCTTCCTTTCGATGTTTGGAAAAACACCTCAAGATTATATTGGCTACCTATATTACGATGTGATTGAAAATGAATTAATTCATAAAACGGTTCAAACAACCTTTTTACAAGAGACCCGAGTGAAAGACTCATTTTCCATTGAATCACTCGATAATCCGACTGTGTATTTTGAAGTTATTGGCGCACCGATTTTTAACGAACGTAATTTATTAAAAGGTGCTGTACTTGTGATTTATGACATAACAGAGTTCAAGCAATTAGAAGTGATGCGGAAGGATTTTGTAGCGAATGTGTCGCACGAATTAAAAACACCGGTTACTTCTATAAGAGGTTTTTCTGAAACCTTGTTAGACGGAGCGCAAGAAGATCCGGAGATTCGTGAACAATTTTTACAAATTATTTTTAAAGAAAGTAAACGAATCCAATTGTTAATTGAAGATTTATTAATTTTATCGAAAATCGAAAAAGACGAACCACACATAAATATCAATGAAATATATATTGATGATGTATTTGCTGAACTACTTCCAGTATTTACTCAGCGAGCAAAAAAGGAAAATATCACTTTAGAAATAGATATTAAGGAACATATTTCATTACAAGCTGATGAGGATAAAGTGAAGCAAATTTTATTGAACGTTTTTATGAATGCAATTAATTACACCCCAGAAGATGGGACCGTTTCGATTATGATGAAGGAAGTTGACGAAGATGTTTTAATTAAAATATCAGATACAGGTATCGGAATTGAAAAAGAAGCCCTACCACGTATTTTCGAACGCTTTTATCGAGTGGATAAGGATCGTAGTCGGGGTTCAGGTGGCACAGGCCTTGGGCTAGCCATTGTTAAACATATTGTCGAAGCACATAGAGGTAAAATAGAGGTAGAAAGTGAACTTGGAAAAGGGACGACATTTTCTATCTATTTACCGAAACATTCCGCGTATTTACTGGAAAGGGAATGAATTTAATAGGTGTTTTTACGTTTTTCACTAACTTTTATGGTAAAATAGCGAGTATAGGGACGTTCATTGTTGAATAATACTACAATGAACGTTTCGTATTTTATCCCATAAATGTACAAGTCTCCTACATGTTTTTCAAAATTTATACAAAAGATGACTGCTTCATTTATGTATCACCGGATTATTTAAAGGAGGATATAGATGTCAAAGAAGTTAGTGTTAATCGATGGAAATAGTATTTTGTTCCGAGCGTTCTATGCACTCCCTTTACTCCACAACGATAAAGGAGTCTATACGAATGCTCTTTTAGGCTTTACCAATATGTTATTAAATATTTTAGATGAAGAAAAGCCGACTCACATGTTAGTTGCTTTTGACGCGGGTAAAACGACCTTTCGACATGAAAGCTATTCTGAATATAAAGGTGGCCGGCAAAAAACACCACCAGAATTATCCGAACAGTTCCCATTATCGCGTAAGTTATTGGACGCCTTTCATATTCCGCATTATGAACTCGATCTTTATGAAGCGGATGATATTATCGGGACTTTAACGAAAGAGGCTGATGAAGCGGGTTGGGATGTCAAGGTGATATCGGGAGACCAAGATTTGTTACAACTTGTCTCTGATAATGTAACGGTCGATTTAACACGTAAGGGGATTAGTCAGGTTGAATCATTCACTCCAGAAAATTTACTCGAAAAAATGGAATTATCAGCCGAGCAGATTATTGACTTAAAAGCACTGATGGGCGATAGTTCCGACAATATCCCAGGGGTCCCGGGTGTCGGGATTAAAACAGCTACTCGCTTACTAAAAGAGTATGGTACTTTAGAAAAAGTGTATGAAAATATTGATAATCTTTCTGGGAAAAAATTAAAGGAAAATTTAACAAATCATAAAGAAGATGCTTATATGAGTCGTGATTTAGCAACGATTCATCGTTCATCACCGATAACGATAACGAAAGAAGATATTAAGTATGATGGCTATAGCTACGATGATATATATGAATTATTAAGCGAATTAGAATTCCGTAACATTTTAAATCGACTGCATGATGGTAAAGCAAACGATGAGCCGGAATCATTAGAAGAAATTGACTTCAGCATTGTTGAAGAAATTTCATCTGACATGTTAACAGATGAAGGCGCGCTTCACTTGGAAATGATTACCCCTAATTACCATGAGGCGACTGTCGAAGCGATTGGATTAGTAAATGAAAGAGGTAATTACGTTTTTACTTTAGAAACTGCTCTTCAATCAGAATTATTTAAAGAATGGTTAGAAGATGAAGCGAAAGAGAAATATGTTTATGATGTAAAAGCGATTAAAGTGTCCTTATTACACGAAGGTATCACCTTACGAGGTGCTGCTTTTGATTTAATGTTAGCGGCTTACCTAGTGAATCCAGCTGATAATAATGATGAAATTCCAGCCATCGCCAAGCGAATTGGTAGGGTAGATGTGAAATACAATGAAGAAGTGTATGGAAAAGGTGCCAAATTACAGCTTCCTGAATTTGCGGAAGTAAGCGATCATGTCGCCCGTAAAACTGCAGCCGTTTATACACTAAAGGATCATTATGTAGATGAATTGAAGAAGAACGAACAGTATGAATTGTTCCACGAGTTGGAATTACCACTTGCCACTATTTTGGCGAAGATGGAACATGAAGGCGTGCAGATAGATGTCGAAACGCTTAAAGCTATGGGGGAAGATTTAACAGAGAGAATCGAGAAAATTGAAGCAGAGATTTATGACTTAGCTGGTGAAAAGTTCAATGTCAATTCACCAAAACAACTCGGGGTTATTTTGTTTGAGAAATTAAACTTGCCTGTCATTAAGAAAACGAAAACAGGATATTCAACCGCAGCCGACGTACTCGAAAAGTTAGAAACAGAGCACGAGATTATCCCGCATATATTCTTGTTTCGTCAGTTAAGAAAATTACAATCGACCTATATTGAAGGTTTATTAAAAGTAATCTCAAAGGATACGCATAAAATTCATACCCGCTTTAATCAAGCCTTGACCCAGACCGGCCGTTTAAGTTCGGTTGAACCAAACTTACAAAACATCCCGATCCGTTTGGAGGAAGGTCGTAAAATACGTCAAGCCTTCATACCGTCGGAAAAGGATTGGGTTATATTTGCAGCCGACTATTCACAAATTGAGCTTCGCGTACTAGCTCATATTTCTCAAGACGAACGTTTAGTTGAAGCGTTTAAAGAGGATAAAGACATTCACACACAAACAGCGGCCGATGTATTTCACGTTTCTTTAGAAGAGGTAACTCCTGCGATGCGTGAACAAGCAAAGGCGGTAAACTTCGGAATTATTTACGGGATAAGTGACTATGGTTTATCACAAAACTTACAAATTACACGTAAAGAAGCCAAGGAATTTATCGATAAATATTTATCTATTTATCCAGACGTGAAAAAGTATATGGAAACTATCGTGCAAGATGCGAAACATAACGGCTATGTTAAAACTTTAATGAATCGTCGACGCTATTTACCAGAAATATCGAGTCGAAATTTCAACGTACGAAGTTTTGCAGAACGTACCGCCATGAATACACCAATTCAAGGAAGTGCTGCGGATATTATTAAAAAAGCGATGATTGATTTATCTACACGTTTAGAAGAAGAAAAACTTGAAGCTCGTATGTTAATGCAAGTGCATGACGAACTTATTCTAGAAGTACCTAAGAAAGAAATTGAACAATTAACAGACCTTGTCACTGATGTGATGGAACATACCGTAGAATTAAATGTACCTTTAAAGGTTGATTATACTTATGGAGATAATTGGTACGAAGCAGATTAAATACAAAGATAGAGAAAGCGAGAAAGAAGGTAAACCATGCCTGAATTACCAGAAGTAGAAACGATTCGTGGAACCTTAGAACGGTTTGTTTTACAAAAGGAAATAGCCAGTGTTTCGGTACTTTGGCCAGGAATTATTCAACATCCGACTGATACAGAAGCATTTAAAATGCTCCTCCACGGAGAGACAATCCAAAAAATTGCTCGCCGTGGGAAGTTTTTGTTGTTTTATTTAACAGACTATGTACTCGTCTCTCATTTACGAATGGAAGGAAAGTATCGAGTCGTCGATTCCCATGAAGAAGTCGGGAAACATACACACCTTGTTTTTCATTTTACGGATGGAAGTGACTTACGCTATGATGATGTTCGTAAGTTCGGTACGATGCACGTATTTCCTATCGGCGAGGAATTCAAGGTTAAGCCGCTCAAACAATTAGGGCCAGACCCTTTTGATCCGGCCTATACGATTGAATATTTGCGTGAAAAATTGGCCCGCACAAGACGGATGATTAAAGCAGTTTTACTCGATCAAACGGTTATTGCGGGACTGGGAAATATATATGTTGATGAAGTTCTGTTTTTAGCCAAAATTCACCCTGAAACGAGAGCGAATGAGCTTGGGAATGAACAAATAGAGCTTATTTATAAATATGCAAGAGAAGTATTGGAAAAAGCAGTAGCCCAAGGTGGTACGACTATCCGTTCATATGTTGACGGAGCAGGTGAGATGGGGATGTTCCAACAACAACTCTATGCTTATGGACAGGACGGAGAGCCCTGTCATTATTGTGGAAAAGAAATTGAAAAATTAAAAGTCGCTGGACGGGGAACTCATATTTGTCCCACTTGCCAGCGAAAATAAAGTAAGCAGGTAAGATTTGTGAGGAGAGAGTAAGATGACGCTAATTATTGGTCTAACAGGCAGTATTGGAACAGGCAAAAGTACGATTACTAATAAATTAAAGCAATTAAATATACCAGTTATTGATGCCGATCTTATTGCGCGAGAAGTAGTCGAACCTGGTGAACCTGCCTATAAGGAAATAGTCGCGACATTTGGAGAAGAAATTTTACAGGAAAATAAAAGGCTCAATCGAGAAAAACTCGGTTCCATAGTTTTTAGTGACGAAGCGAAACGGAAGCAATTAAATAGTATTATTCATCCAGCTATTCGGGCCGAGATGATAGCCCAGCGAGATGCTTATGTCGCTGAAGAAGTACCGTGTGTTGTGCTTGATATTCCCTTGCTATATGAAAGTAAACTAAGCCATTTTGTTGAAAAGGTGATTGTTGTTGCAACCGAGCGCTCCACTCAGTTAGAACGTATAGTGAAGCGAGATGCCATCGATGAAGAAGAGGCCTTGCGTAGAATGAACTCACAAATTGATGTAGCTAAAAAGGTAGAATGGGCCGATGCTGTCATTGATAACAATGGAAGCATTGCGGAATCAGAAGCACAAATAGAAGCGATTTTACATAAATGGAAGGTCCTAAATATAGGATAATCAAGCGATGAAAAATTTCTGATATCATTTGTTGACTTATCATGTTAAATGTTTCACAATAGGTTTAGAAATTGAATATAATTTATACCACTTTTTTGTCGATATATGCTATACTAATTGATGGAAATAGTGCATATCAGTGTAACATATTTTGGGAGGATTAAGTAATGGGGAAAACTCGCGTAGCAATTAATGGTTTTGGAAGAATTGGACGAATGGTGTTTCGTCAAGCAATACTAGACGACAGTTTGGAAGTTGTTGCAATTAATGCATCCTATCCGATCGAAACATTAGCACACTTAATTAAATATGACAGTGTCCATGGTCCATTTGAAAAAACAGTTGAAGTAGTGGATGGTAACATTCAAATAAATGGTAAACAAGTTGTACAATGCAACACACGTAACCCTGAGGAACTACCTTGGGAAGAATACGACGTTGATGTGGTTATCGAAGCAACAGGTGTCTTTAACTCACAAGATGGCGCAAGTAAACATTTAAGAGCGGGAGCGAAAAAAGTCGTCCTAACTGCACCAGGAAAAGAAGTGGATAATACCATTGTTCTAGGTGTAAACGAAGATACATACGACGCCGCTACACAGGATATTATTTCAAACGCGTCATGTACGACGAACTGTTTAGCACCAATTGTTAAAGTGCTAGATGATGCCTTTACCATTGAAAATGGATTAATGACAACAGTTCACGCTTATACAACAGACCAAGTAACCTTAGATAATCCACACAGTGATTTACGTCGTGCACGTGCTTGTGGCCAGTCAATTATCCCAACATCAACAGGTGCGGCCAAAGCATTGGGAGAAGTTTTACCACATTTAAATGGTAAATTACACGGCATGGCCTTACGTGTACCTACTCCAAATGTTTCGCTCGTTGACTTAGTAGTTGACGTTAAGGAAGATGTGACGGTAGAAGATGTAAACAATGCATTCAAAAAAGCTGCAGAAGAATCGATGCAAGGTGTTTTAGACTACAGCGATGAACCGCTTGTTTCAATTGATTACACGTCGAATGAATTTTCAGCAATTGTCGATGGCTTATCAACGATTGTAATTGAAGATCGTAAAGTTAAAGTACTCGCTTGGTACGATAATGAGTGGGGCTATTCAGCACGTGTTGTTGACTTAGTTAAACACGTCGGTAAAGCACTCGCATAATTTATTCGATAACAATAAAAACGTTAGTGAAGCTTATCTATTTTGTTCCTTTGAACAATTGGATACTATCACTAACGTTTTTTGGTTTTTATCAAATCGCCTTGCTTGATTGTTCGCTAATTGTAATTTCAGCTGGACGCTTTTTAGCGGGCGCCACGGCAAGTGGTGTGCAAGCCTTGGCCGCAAAGGCCGAAGTTAGCTTGCCTTCCTTCTCAGGACTCATGCATTTCCCGCTAGAGTCGTCAGCTTGCATGACAATCTATTAATAGCTTCTAGTTTTCATTTTTTCATGAGTATAAAACAATTTGTTGTACAACCCGTTTTTTCTATATTAAATGCAAGCATATAATTAAGTCTTTTTCATTTAAAGAGAAACGTGTTAAAATAGACATAAGTGTAAAAAATCTTGTTTGAAAATTAATGGAGTTGAACTATTCATGAAATGTCCAAAATGTTTCCATAATCACTCACGTGTTCTCGATTCAAGACCACATGAAGATGGCGATGAAGTTCGACGCCGTCGTGAATGTGAACGTTGTGGTTTTCGATTTAGAACCTATGAAAGAAAAGAGGAAACACCACTTATTATAAAAAAACGCGATGGTACAAGACAGGAATTTGACCGTGATAAAATTATTCGTGGTTTAATGCGTGCTTGTGAGAAGCGTCCTGTAGCAATTGATACAATAGAAAAAATAGCGTTAGACGTTGAGCAGGAAATTAGACAATCTGAAAAGCCAGAGATAGAAAGCCAAGTTATTGGAGAAATGGTGCTAGAGCGCTTATCTGAAATTGATGAAGTTGCTTATGTTCGTTTTGCCTCTGTTTATCGTCAATTTGACAATATAAATATATTTTTAGATGAATTGAAAGAACTGTTAAATAGTGATAACAAAGAATAGGGAGGAGGTGTAGCGTGAAATATATCGGGGAAATATTACCGGTCGATGGTTTCCACGTTAGATTAAACGTTAGCTTACCTCAACATTATCAAGCTTCTTTATACCATTTGTACCAACCACTCATTGGAATTGAGGCGGTTCATTTATATGAGTTTTTTATCTGTGAAGCCCGTTTAACAGAGGGTTTATCGATTACTAAGCAAACTCATCATACTTTGATGAACCATCTTAATATCCCCCTTCATGCCATTTATGAAGCGCGTTTAAAATTAGAAGCGATGGGACTATTACGAACTTATAAACATGAAGATCGTGCCGGGATACTGTACACCTATCAAATTATTCCGCCCTTTAATCCACAACAGTTTTTTAATGATATCATGTTAACTGAATTGCTCGAACGACACGTTGGTAGTCGACGTTTCGCCCAAATGAAAGAGTATTATGTAAAAACTGTCCGTGAAACAAAAGGGGAAAATGTGACGGCGGCATTTCATGAAGTATTTGAAACACATGTCCCGAATGCATCGGTCATAGAGCCGGTAGAAGATGAAGAGGCTCAAGCGGAGATACAATTAGAGCCAATCGATTTTAACTTATTAACAAACGCCTTAGAACAAAGGAACATTGCCGCGCCGCAAGTTTTAACTGAAACAAATAGGCGCATCATAACGCAATTAGCTAATTTATACAATTTAGCTTCCTATGAAATAGAAAAGGCTTTATTATGGGCCTTAACGGATGAAAATGAACTTGATATTGAACAGTTTAAAGCAGCTTGTCACGATTTCGTAAAAACAAAAACTAATGTCGCGCCTGTTAAGTTAACCTTGAGAACAAAAGAAGCTGAGCAGGCAAAGGGTAAACAAGGAGAGCCCAAGTCTCAAAGGGATCGCCTTGTCGAAAGGTTGGAGACCATATCTCCGAAACAGTTGTTAGAAGATTTATCGGATGGGAATCATGCGCCTGAGCAAGACTTGAAAATGATTAGTGACATTATGACTAAACAAGGTTTAACGACACCTGTTATGAATGTACTTATTCATTTTTCACTGTTGCAGACAAACATGATGCTATCGAGAAACTATATAGAAAAAGTGGCAGGGCATTGGTCACGTGCCAAGTTAAAAACGGCGAGAGATGCTATGGACTTTGCCCTACAACAAGTAGCACCGAAAACGCAAAATAAACGTAACTATCGCAAGCAAAATCAAGGCAAACAAGAGGTTATTCCTGACTGGTTTGAGAAACGTCATGAACAAAGTGATACTAAGCAGGAAACAGCTACTAGTAAGGTAGACCCTGAAGTTGAAAAAGAAATGCAGGCAATTTTAAAGAAATATAGTAAACAGTAGATGAGCAAAAGAGGGGTGAGTATGATGAAACGAATCCAATCAACATTAGCAAGCTCAGTTGAAAAACTAATGAATGAAAGAGAAGACTTTAAAACACGTCATGAAGAAAAAAAGCGGGAAATTCTCGAACATCCTGCCATCGTTAGCTTTTTAGATAAGCATCCGGAAATTACTGAGGCAACCATTGAGAAGCGACTTAATCGTTTATATGAATTTATGAGTCAGTCACACCAATGCGAACGTTGTAACAATTTACAATCATGTCCGAACTTAGTTCAAGGTCGTACACCCGTTTTGCAATCTGTCAACGATGATATCCATTTATCTTATGTGAAATGTCCTAAGCTTTTGGCTTATGAAAAAGCAGTTAAACACGATCGTCTGATAAGAGGCCTTTACATGCCAAATGAAATTTTAAAAGCAAAAATGGACAATGTTTTTCTGGATCCAAATCGCGCTGAAGCAATTACAGCAATCGATCAATTTTTAGAAGTGGCCAAGAAGCGCTTGCCACAGAGAGGTATATTTTTCTCAGGACCCTTCGGTGTTGGTAAGACCTATTTACTCGGCGCAGTAGCTAATGAGCTTCAATCCTTAAATATTTCTTCGACACTCATTTATATGCCTGAATTCGTACGAGAAATTCAGTCTTCGATAAGTGATAATACTGTTCAAGAAAAAATCGATGTCTTTAAAGATGTCGATGTGCTTATGTTAGATGATATTGGGGCGGAAAATTTATCAGCTTGGTTCCGTGACGAAGTACTAGGTGCTATTTTACAACATCGAATGATGGAAAATAAACCAGTCTTCTTCACGTCCAACTATACGATGGTACAATTGGAAGAAGTCTTAGCAACGACGACACGAGGCAATGTTGAAAAAGTTAAAGCTGGGCGTATTATGGAAAGGATTAAACAGTTAAGCACGGAAGTTATTGTCGGTGGTAAAAATCTCCGTCATTCATAATAGAAACATGTTTTCGATCTCTTACCCATATGATGTACTATAGTGCATTTATATGGATCGGGAGGTCGACTTTTTATGTATGTTTATTTTCGTCTACAAAATGAATTCTTATATTTTAAATCTTTAGTTACAAGGAATTGTCTCATCGTTAAAGAGATGAAAACACGGCAGAATTGTGTACTTCACTTAAATGAATTAGCAGATGAACAATTGTTACGATATTTTATCGATGTATATTTAATGTATCGTCTTGAAAGTAGAATCCAAGCTATTGTTGCTGAAACATATTATTACACCGAGCAAGAAGATATCGATCATATTGTAGCCTGGACGATATCTTTGCTCGAAGAAGAATCATTTAATGAACAATATTTTAAAAAGCCTTCCTTAGAGCAATATTTATATTCTTTGACGAGTGAACAATTAAGACAATTGTCACCTACACGAAGTCATGTATATTTTGATACCTTTGTTTTATTTCAATTAAAAAGCTTTCACGAGCAATTAGGCGATATCGTTGGCTATGCAATTGATGAAATGAAGCGGGAAGAAGAGCATCAACATTTTTTAGAAAGGGCCCGTAACTTTGTCCAAAAACAAACGCCGCAAACACCTTTGTTACATATCATTAATGAAGGAGACTTTCATTTCTACAATCAATTTGGTAAATATATAAGACCGACCACTTTATCGAAACGAATGCAGCATGCACCACTCTATTTATTTGGTCTTGATGAATCGGAATTAACCGTCGCACCTGTCTTAGCATTAATGCCACGTAATATTGAAATATATGGTAAGGAAGTAAACGATTCGAAAATAATAAGCTTAATGAAAATATTCGAAGAACGAGTGCAATTTTATCCACTATCTCAATTCCCCTTTGCCATTTCTCATCATGTGAAATAAATTGAGTATTTTCTTTGAAAGTGACTTCTAGCTTTGCTATAATAGCGATTATGAAAAGCTCATACTTAAGTAATGATTAGGACATGATTGTTAATCTTGTTAAAGAAAGAGAAGGAAGTCAATGGCTGAGAGCTTCCGCTTTATACAACTAACAATTACCACCTATGAACTCTGCGATAGAAATTTTTCACCTAGTATATCGTAGCGGATTAACTCACGATATCGAGTACTTACGAAGTCAATGAACCGTAAATCATTAATTGAAAATGAGGGTGGAACCACGTGTTTAACACTCGTCCCTTTTACTTGAGGGATGAGTGTTTTTGTTTTGCAAAAATATCGTTTAAAATATAAATAGGAGTGGTATGGATGATTACTATTACATTTCCCGATGGAAATAATAAACAGTTTGATAAAGGCATCACTGGTGAGGAAATCGCTCAATCAATTTCACCAGGCTTACGTAGACAAGCATTAGCGATAAAATTAGATGGTGAATTAGTTGATTTACGCAAACCATTAGAAAACGATGGTTCCATTGAAATTATTACCTATCGTGATGCAGAAGGAATTGACATTATGCGTCACTCGACAGCTCATTTACTCGCACAAGCTGTTAGACGACTGTATGGAGACGATGTTAATTTTGGAGTCGGTCCCGTCATTGAAGAAGGTTTTTACTACGATATCGATATGGATGAAGCAATAACGACAGAAGACTTACCACGCATTGAAAAAGAGATGCAAAGAATTATCGATGAAAACTTAGAAATCGTCCGTACAGAACTAACGCGTGAAGAAGCAATCGAGAAATTTAAGGCAATTAATGATGATTTAAAAGTGGAATTAATCGACGATATCCCTGAAGGAGATACGATTTCGATTTATACACAGGGTGAATTTTTTGACCTTTGTCGCGGAGTTCACGTACCGCAAACAAGTAAAATTAAAGCATTTAAACTATTGTCAATCTCTGGTGCATATTGGCGTGGGGATAGCAATAATAAACAGCTACAAAGAATATATGGTACAGCTTTTGAAAAAGAATCAGAATTAAAAGCCTATCTTAAGTTATTAGAAGAAAGAAAAGAACGTGACCACCGTAAATTAGGACGTGAATTAGAGTTATTTACTATTTCACAAAAAGTTGGACAGGGTTTACCTATTTGGTTGCCAAAAGGAGCTACTATTCGTCGTATAGTCGAACGATATATTGTCGACCTCGAAGAAAAGCTGGGTTATGACCATGTTTATACACCTGTACTCGGTAGTGCTGAATTGTATAAAACAAGTGGACACTATGATCATTATCAAGATGATATGTTCCCGCCGATGCAGATGGAAAATGAGGAGTTATTTTTACGTCCGATGAACTGTCCACACCATATGATGGTCTTTAAAAACAATTTATATAGTTACCGTCAGTTACCAGTTCGCATCGCAGAACTTGGGATGATGCACCGCTATGAAATGTCAGGTGCACTTGCTGGCTTGCAGCGTGTTCGCGGCATGACCTTAAATGACGCTCACGTTTTTGTGCGCCCAGATCAATTGAAAGAAGAATTTATACGTGTCGTTAAATTAATTGAGCACGTTTATAAAGACTTCAATATTACAGATTATTATTTCCGTCTATCTTACCGCGATCCTGAAGATAAGGAAAAGTATATCGATAATGATGACATGTGGGAAGTAGCACAGAACACACTGAAAGAAACGATGGATGAACTTGAACTACCTTATGTTGAAGCAGTAGGAGAAGCAGCCTTCTATGGTCCTAAGTTAGACGTACAAGTGAAGACTGCCTTAGGCCATGATGAAACATTATCAACGGTTCAATTAGATTATCAAATCGCAGATCGTTTCGATTTATCTTACATTGGTGAAGATGGAAAAGAGCACCGTCCTATCGTTATTCACCGCGGTGTTGTTTCAACGATGGAACGTTTTGTCGCTTATTTAATCGAAGAATACAAAGGAGCATTTCCAACTTGGCTAGCGCCTGTTCAAGTGCAAGTCATCCCTGTTTCGCCAAAAGTTCATTTAGACTATGCAAATGAAGTAGCAGATGAATTGACATTAGCAGGTGTGCGCGTAGAGGTTGACACACGAGATGAAAAAATCGGTTACAAAATCCGTGAAGCACAGACGAAAAAAATCCCATTCGCACTCGTTCTTGGTGATAAAGAAGTCGAAGCGGATGCTGTAAACGTAAGACGTTACGGAGAGAAAAAGACAGAGGTTCTAAACAGAGCTGATTTTATCGCCCGGATTAAACAAGAAATTGACGACAAAGTAAGTAAAAAATAATTTTCAATAGAATGTTTGACATGTAGAACGATTAGTGATACTATTGATTAGTAAAATTAAATAAGCAAATGATCTAAACGACAAGTAGGGGCGCCCGCTTCTCACCTGTCTGACACATCCGATGATGTAGTTGGCTGGTTCGTTACTTTTAATTGATTTTAAAGGGATATAGTGGGTGCATACGTGCGCCCACTTTTTATTTTCCTCTTGTCTTTTTGGTCGAAAATTTTGGAGGTGGCTAGATATTAGCAAGGACATGAATGTTAATGAGTCAATTCGTGCAAGAGAAGTACGTCTAATTGATGCAAATGGTGATCAACTTGGAGTGAAAACTCGTAAAGAAGCATTGGAAATTGCTAAAACAAGAGAATTGGATTTAGTTTTAGTAGCGCCTAATGCCAAACCGCCAGTTTGCCGTGTCATGGACTACGGAAAATATCGTTATGAGCAACAAAAGAAAGAAAGAGAAGCACGTAAGAAACAACGAGTTATTAACATTAAAGAAGTTCGCTTTACGCCAGTAATTGGGGACCATGACTTTAACACGAAATTAAGACATACGCGTCGCTTTATCGAAGACGGTGACAAAGTTAAAGCATCTGTTCGCTTCAGAGGTCGTGCTATTACGCATAAAGATTTAGG
>Ga0079226_10001375_pt1 | contig 18669 bp, 18 predicted proteins | sample Poulit2014_FD_76345 | JGI IMG/M metagenome (GOLD analysis project Ga0079226, IMG submission 76345) | Agricultural soil microbial communities from Georgia to study Nitrogen management - Poultry litter 2014 | ecosystem: Environmental > Terrestrial > Soil > Agricultural land | place: USA: Georgia... | reverse complement strand
TGATTTAATGTGTGAAGAATTAGATGTAGATCTTAAACCAAGATATGTAGAGCCACGTGCTGGAGATATAAAACATAGCTTAGCTGATATATCAAAAGCAAGAAAGCTTTTATCATATGATCCGGATTGGAATTTTAGAGATGGATTTAAAGAAGCTATAAACTGGTATAAGGAAAATATATAAATATAAAGGATAGCTTGATTGGTGATAAAATATTATAAAGTAAAGTAGTGATAATATGTTTGTTGTTTTTTTAATGGTTCAGTTTGGAATAATGTATTTTTAAATATCTTAGGTGTTTCAGGTGAGATGAATGCTTACATATTTATATTGATTAATATTATTTACATGTCAATCATGTTTACGAAAAAATATAAAGAAATTAGTAGATATCTATTAGTTGCCTATTTCGGAAGGATATTATTGATGTTTTGGGATATATATGCTAGACATATATTCATTTTACCAAGTAGTGGCAATGATACAGAAGGGTTTTATAGAAGTGCTATTTTTGTAGCAAATAATATAGGATTGATTGGAGAAAAAATTTATGGTTAAATTTATGCTAAAATATTAGGAGTTATTTTTTATTTTATAGGAGAGAATAGAATAATCGGACAGTATATAAATGTGATATTGGGAATAATGATAATTATTTTATTATATAAGATTTTTATTATATTAGAAATAAATGAAAATAATATTAATAGGGCGATCATAATTATGTCATTATTGCCTAATGCATTAATATTTTCATCAATTTTACTTCGAGAAAGTTTCATAACTTTTTTTGTTACCCTGTCATCTTATTATTTTATTAAATGGTGTAAACATGGAAGAGTTAAGAATAAATTTTTTTCTATTATTTATATTGCTATAGCAAATATCTTCCATTCGGGGATTATAGGTATTTTAATAGGGTATATACTAACTTATATTTTCTATAATAGAAAGGAAAAAAGGTTTAAAATATCGTCAAGATCTTTTGTATTATTAATAGTATTTATTTTGTTAAGTCTAGTTATTATGAATAATAAGAGTATATTTTTAGGAAAATTTACAAATGTTGAAGATATAGATGATATAATCAATACTGCAAATAGTAGAAGAGGTGGATCCCAATATCTTAAATCATTAGAAGCAAATACTTGGTGGAGGATGATATTATATTATCCTATTTATATGGTTTATTTTCTAAGTTCACCTTTACCGTGGGATTGGAGAGGATTTAATGATTTAATTACTTTTTTTATAGATAGTGTTATTTATTTATACTTTTTATATATTATACTAAAGGATTTTAAAAGGGTAAGCGATGGTAAATATATTATTATGAGTCTGATACTTTCATTGTTTATAACAACATTTGTATTTGGAATAGGTATAGCTAACGCAGGCACTGCTATGAGACACAGACAAAAAGTATTACCAATATTTATTATATTAACACTATGATAAAAGATAATATATATTGAAAAAACATATAATGGTTAACAGACTATAGCTTTACATTGCAGATATCGAATATTAAGATTAAATTAAATTAAAATTTGAATGATAATTTTAGAGGGGATTATAAATATGAAACTTGTATCTGTTGTTATACCGACATATAAAAGATCGGAAATGTTAAAAAATACAATTGATAGTGTATTAAGACAAACGTATGAAAACATTGAGATAATTATTGTAGATGATAATGACCCTAATAGTAAAGAAAGGGAAATGACTCAAAGATTAATGGAAAGTTATAAAGGATATAAAAATATTAAATATATACTTCATCCAAAAAATCTAAATGGAGCAGCAGCTAGAAACACAGGTTTTAACAATGCCAGTGGGTATTATATTGCATTGTTAGATGATGATGATGAGTTTTTACCTAAGAAGATAGAATCGCAGGTTAAAAGATTAGAGGAACTTGATGATTCATGGGGAATGTGCTACACACAATTTATAAGAAAGAAAAATGGTAAGATAATAGACAAAGGGATAGAGAATAAGGAAGGATATATAGGCGCAGATATATTAAAAGGAGAGTTATATATAAGTGCGGGTTCTAATTTAATGATTAGGAAGGATATTATAGATGAAATAGAAGGTTTTAATGAAAACTTTTTAAGAAGACAGGACTTGGAATTTTTAATAAGAGCATCACAGATTACAAAGATTGCTCATGTGCCTGAGATTTGTTTAGTAATAAATAAAGATGATAGATCAAATGCTTTATCAGAATATAAGCTTATTAAAAATACAAATGAATTTTTAAATATTTTTAGTGGATATATAAATGATTTACCAAAGCTAGAAAAAAAGAAAGTAGCAATAGGACAATATTTACTCTTAGCAAGATACTATGCATTTAATAAAGAATTCAAATTAATGTATGAAACTTGCAAAAAAAATGATATAACATTAAAAATTTTTATAAGATATATATTTTATCTAATAAAAAGGAAGTTATTAAAACAGTGTTATGGTTTTAAAATTTAGAGTTAATAAGAAAAATACATAGATAAAATTAATAAATGAAAAAGATATTCCGGTAACAGATGTAGTAAGATATATTCTGTATTTATGTAATAGAACTGTGACAAAGAAGGTGTATGGATTTAATTTATAGAAATTAATGTTACAAAGACACATATTACTACGAAGAAGGGATTTTGTTAATGGATAGGAAGAAAGTAAATGATATACAATTAAAAGGGTTTCCTAGAGACATAAGCTTATGGATAATTTTAGCGGTTTGCCTAGTTTTAGGACACCTATCAAATAACAATTTGATTTTAAGTGCTGTTTTAATTGTGATTGTGGGATGTTTTATTTTAATTAATATTGATAAGAAAATAAATTTATTATTTTTCTTGATACCTTGGACTTATATTCTTAGATCAGAACCGGGAACTAGAACAATATTTAGTTATCTCACAGTTGGATTGTTGTTTGCAATATCTTACAAAAGTAAATTAAGTTTTAACCTCAAAAAAATTTCCTATATTACAATGTTAATTATTTTAGTTTTATTTCAAAAATTAATTATTGGTAGAACTATTAGCTTTGATGAGATTAGCCTGATTCTACCATTAACAACCCTTAGCCTAATAAAGGGAAAATGGTATAATTTATTCAAATGGGATGAGGCGTCATTAGCTTTTATATTCGGGTTGTTCTTGTCAATAATTGCTGGTTTGATTCTTTATAAAGCTCCTCATATGGTGGATTACTTTAGGCTAAATTATGCTGTTAAGGGACAAGGTGTAGGGCTGAGGTTCTCGGGTGTGCATATGGATCCTAATGGGTTTGGAGCTCAAGCTATTTTTGGTTGTTCGTTGGGGATAATACTTACTAACCAAACACAAATAAGGTTTAAAAAATGGTTCAACAAAGTTTTAAACATAATGGTCCTATTTATATTTATAGCAGGTTTTTTTTCAGGGTCAAAAGCCTACTTTTTTGTCTCAATCGTAATGTTAATTTTATATATAGTATTATTATCTTATAAAAAGGGAGTATACAGCGGTGGGAAATTTATATTTATAATTGGATTAATAATTATCGTGGGATATGTTTTAGGATGGTGGAAACCTTTAATTACTAGATATACAGCCCGCTTTATGAATGCAGACAATTTGGATGCATTATCATCGGGAAGAAATGTAATCCTAAAAATGTATTTTAAAATGTTTACTATTTATCCTTGGGTAATAATCTTCGGAACTTCCTTAGATGTCGTAGGATTACACAGTGCAGCTCACAATACATTAGTACAATCTGTAACCCGGCTAGGAAGCATAGGCTTTCTTATTATTATACTACTTTTAAAGGAAACATATAAAATAATAAATAATAATACAATCGATAATAGAGATAGGGATAGTGCCTGGATACGTTTAATGCCACTTTTAATGTATTTATTAATGAGTTTATCTTTAGACTTACTATTTAAGCTCGAATTTTTATATATTGTATTTTTAGGAGTTTTTATAGCAGCATGGTTCAAGCCTTTAAAGTGATATGCTAGAAAAAAGGAGTGGAATGATGAAAAAAAGAGAAAAAATCCTTTTTATAAATGGATCTTTACGGATAGGAGGGGTAAGACGATCTCTTGTTAATTTATTAAATAATATAGATTATACAAAATATGAGGTGGATTTATTATTGTTTTATCAAGGAGGAGAATTGATAGAAGATGTACCTAAAGAAGTAAACTTTATAAGAGGCAACTACTGGTTAAAATTAATAGGAATGTCTATGAAAGAAGTGATAAGGAGTAAAAATATAGGAAATATTATTGTACGAGGAATTATCGGGCTCTTAAGTCGTATTATAAATAACCGTTATATATTTAAGTTCATCTTTGCCACACATAGTCTTAGGAAGGAATATGATGTGGGAATTGCCTATTCCCATAATAATGGAATACATGGATTGTACGGGGGGATTTATCAATATTTGATATGGAATACGAATGCAACACAAAAAGTAGGATGGATACATACTGATTATAGAATGTTAAAAAATGACTTTCAATGGGAATCCGAGTTGTTTGAATTACTGGATGGCATAGTAAATATTTCAAAAGCCAATGAATTTGCATTCTTGGAAAAGATGCCACAATACGAAGATAAATGTTTTGTCATATATAATTCAGTCATAGCTGATAAAATAAAAACTTTAGCGAAAGAAAAAGCTGCTAATTCACTCACAAAGAAAGATGGATATAAGGGCGTAAGTGTAGCTAGGCTTGATGATAATAAAGCTGTATATAGGGTAATTAATGCGGTCGCACATTTAAACGATATTGGGCATAAATTGAACTGGATTATTGTCGGAGATGGACCAAATATGGAAAGACTTAAAAAACAAGTACGAGAAAAAAAATTAACAGAAAGGATAATTTTTGTAGGGAATAAAAAAAATCCTTATCCTTACATAGAACAAGCAGATTTTTTGTGTGTATCTTCTATATTCGAAGGAATGCCGATGGTGGTGGAAGAAGCCTTTGTATTAGGGAAACCAGTTATAGTAACAGAATATGCTGCGGCACGAGAACGTATAAATAGTGGAAAAAATGGAATTATTGTTGAAAACTCTGATGATGGTCTTTATAGAGGACTAAAGGAATGGATTGAGAATCCAAATATATTAAATGAATATATAAGTAATGCTAAAAATGCAACAAATCTAACAAGTTCTAGTATTAATGGATTTGAGGATATGATTGCTAAACTTAAAGACAAATAAAAAAACTGTATTTGTAAATTTTTGTATTTAGATTTACAAATGTTATTATTTTTGTTATAGATACAAGATTATGAGAATGGTACACAGAATTACCCAAAATAAAACATAGAGACTGTTAAGTTTATATGGAATTTTTAAGCTGTAATATATAAAGGTTCTAATAAGTAACAGCTATTAGGTGATTTAATATCTGATAGTAATATATTTATTGATATAGTATTGTAGGCCAGAAATTAATTATCCAAACTAATAATAGATAATGCAATTCGATATTAGAACTATTAAATAAGTGAAGGGAGGGTGAACTAGAATATGATGAAAAATCCTATTAATTCAAATACCTAAATAAGATGTATTCCGAATGTAAAGATATTCAAGACATAAAGACAATTAAAGGTGGGGTTTATATAATTAAAACCTCCGAGATTTTTTGTGTTAAAGTTATCAAGAACGTTAAGAACGGATTCAATATCCTGTTTAAAAAGATATATTCATAATCTTATTTTCTATATGTAGTAGATAGAGACTTTGATAATAGAGAGATTATTGGATATGTGGTAGGAGCCAAGAAAGACGCCAAGTTAATAGAAACCGCATTACTAAGGTGTAATTATTCCTGAAGAGATATAAACCTATTTCATTCTGATCGTGGCAATGAGTATGATAATGAACTAATAGATAACATTCTGGATACTTTTAAAATAGAAAGGTCTTTAAGTAATAAAGGAAATCCCTATGACGATGCAGTTAGTGAAGCTACTAATAAAATACCCAAAACAGAATTTATATCAAAGGAAGTTTAAGTCTTTAGAACAATTACAGCTAGAATTAGCAGAGTATGTCTATTGGTATAATAACCTAAGAATTCATGGTTCGTTAGGTTATATTTTATCAATTGAATATAGAGAATCAAAGACTAGAAATCTAGCAAAAGCATCCTAGTATTAAATAAAATCTGTATTAAGTAGGATTTTATCTAAAAAAGGTTGCCCTTCCAACCTATTCAACAAAGAGGTTTGAAACAAATATAATATATACTAAATTACTTAGAACGCATAAATTATAAAAATATTATGATATATTGACGTTGAACTCTGAATAAATCCATTTGTAAAATCGCGTTATATTGATATAATTAATAATATGAATTATTAACACATAAAGTATAAAATCTGATGTTTATCTATATTAAAAGTAGATGTACTAATTCTAAAAAAATTAAATTTGTGTATTTAAGAGGTGAACAATTAAATTAAAATATTATTATGGAAATTAAAAAAATGGAATTAACTCATGATCATGATAGTTTAACAGTAGAAGAAGTACTAGATTCAAAAGTATTTAAAAGTTTTGAAATTCTAGGAGGAAATGAGGGGTTAATAAAGCGATGTAATCATATGACTATACTTGAAACGCCTGAGGGGTTGAATTGGCTTAAAGGAGGAGAATTCTTATTAACTACTGGATACGCACTACATAATAATATAAAAGGTAAACAAGATATGGTATCTGATGCATATCATAAGGGAGTCGTGGCAATTGGAATAAAAGAAAATAGATATTTTAATAAGATAGATAAAAAGTTAGTAGAGGACGCTAACAAATATGATGTCTTATTAATAAAATTACCATATAACCTTGTTTATACTGATACGATATCTAATTTCTATGATTTGATCTTTTATAAAAAGAATTCCTACATTTTAAATTTAAATAATGTATATAAGAATTTATTGAAACTATCATTTGAGAATAGAGATATGGATGGTATTATACAATCCTTATCCAATATTTCTGACTCAAACATATTCTTATTTGATGATGATTTTAATATATTGAGTCGTAACATAATAGATTTTGATAGCTATAATAATATTTCTTATTATTTTCCATTTAATAATAACGGTAAAAGAATGATAAAGAATATTAAATTTTTTAATTGGAATTATCATATTAATGACTCTTATATTAGTATGTATCCTATTATGAAAAATAATGAACCTTCTTCTTACTTATATATTGTAAGTAACCGAAAATTAGAATCAATAGAGCAAAGAACAATTAAGTATGGAGCATCTATGATTTCATCTAACTTAGAGAGAGAGTGGATGATAGAGCTTAAGCAAACCAATTTTAATAAAATTCTAGTTGAGACAATGTTAAATAGTAAGGACTTAACAAATGAGTTTTATGAAAATATTGAAAAAGATTTAGGATGGGATAAAACAGGAAAATTTATAGGAATCTGTATTAAAGTTTTTTTGAAAAAATCTTGGAAAGAACTAATAGACTATAATTATGAGATTTATAGAATTATAAATAATATTTTAGGTTTCAATAGCTATTTGACCACAATTAGATCTGATAAAATCTTTCTATTTGTAAAGATAGAATCTGATATTTATTTAAAAAATGTAGTTTACGATATAAAAAAAGAGCTACAAAGCTATGAAGATGAAGTTTTAACATCGATAGGTGTATCAAGAACCTATAATAGTTTAAAACAAATAGAAGATTTATATAATGAATCTTTTCTAGCATCATTGTTTTGTGAAAAAGATGTTGTTTATTATGAAGGTTTAGATAATATCAAATTATTATATTTATTAAAGGAAGATGTTGAAGTATATAACTATTATTGTAACACTATAAAAAAGTTAGAAGTTTATGATAATGATAATGGAACCGACTTACTAGGTACAATAGAGACATATTTAAAATGTAATTTAAATAAAAAAGTAACATCTTCTAAACTTTTCATTCATGTTGAAACATTGAGATATAGGTTAAATCGAGTTCAAGAGATTACTGGATATTCAGTTGACAATGTGGAAGATACTTTTTCCTTACAAATGGGATTGAAATTAAAAAAGATACTAAAATTAAAATAGTGGTTATGAAGCACTTAGACGATTATGTAAACACATAAAAGTCTAAGTGTTTTTTTATGGTATTCTCTAATAGTTTTTAAATTTTAGAATTGCTATAATATTTAGTACAAACAAATTATTAGGAGGTTGTAAAATAAATTATCAGACTATTAAGATTAAATAATTTTAAGGTTTTGTGAAATGCGTTTGAGAGTTTAGTAAAATTTACCGAATAAGAATGGAGGAATGATTATGAAAGTAAACAAAGGAAGTAGAAATGCAATTTTTGTTTCATTAGTTATATGTGTATTATCTGAAATAATTGGTCCTATTGAATTTACAATTTTTGGAATGCCGATTATAATAATGACTCTAATCTGGGCAATATTATTTGGAATACTTTGTTCTCCAGATTTAATAGGTAAGATTATTCCATCTTTCAAAAAAATAATAGGTAAAGATGAAATAGATGTCGCTCCAGAATTACTAGCATTAACGTTATACCCTCTAGGAATAATGTTTGGTATTAGTGCGGGACCTAAAGTAGGAATAGTGTTAAATGCTGGTCCTGCATTGTTATTACAAGAACTTGGTAATATAATGACGATGTTAATAGCTTTACCTTTAGGAATTATGATGGGACTTGGAAGAACATCAGTAGGAGCAACTTTTTCTTTATGTAGAGACACGGCATTAGGGATAATAGGAGATAAGTATGGGTTAGATTCAAGAGAAGGAATGGGGACCTTAGGTACCTATATAAGTGGAAGTGTATTCGGAGCATTATTTTATTCAATATTGGCACCGATTGGACTTACTATTGGATTTCATCCATATGCACTAGCAATGGCCTCTGGAATGGGAAGTGCATCTATGATGGGAGCGGCAACGACAGCACTTGCTAATGCTGCTGATCCTGCTCTAAGTGATCAAATTTTAGCTTATTCGGCTACTAGTGGGCTACTGACAGCAGTAACAGGAGTATATGTAGAAATGTTTATTTCATTACCTTTGGCAAATTTTTATTATGATAAGATTTCTACTCCACTAAAAAGATTAAAGAGGAAAAAAACTGTATAATTTCTTAAAAATTTAGTTTATTAAAGGGAGGATATATATGAAAGATACATTTTCGGACATTATGAACCAAATTAAAACTGTAATATTCATATATTTAATGATAATAATATTACACATTTTATCATCAGAATCAAATTTAGGAAATGTTCTAATTGCGACTATGGTAAGCTTTTTGATGGTAGTTATTTCAATAGTACTTAAAAATCTGATAAAAAGGCCAAATTTACCAGGGTTTGCATGGGCTACACTAGTGTCATTTTTTTTAACTCTTCCGATATCACCTCTTCAGGGTATCATTGTAGAGTCTATGGAACATTATATTTTTTCACTAGTTGGATTACCATTGTTAGCGTTTGCAGGAATATCCGTAGGAGATCAATTATCTTTATTTAAAGATTTAAGCTGGAAGATAGTAATAGTTTCATTTGTAGTTATGGCTTCAACTTATTTTGGATCAGCTTTAATTTCAAATTTCATATTATCAATTAGAGGGTTAATATAATAGAAGGAGATGAATTTATATATGAATAAAAAAATTGAAGATCTTAAAAATGATATTATAGATATGACCGAGAAAAGAAAAGAGGAATTAGAAGGAATAAGCTCTTATATTCATAAAAATCCAGAGTTATCTTATAAAGAGTATAAGGCTCAGAAGATACTATGTGATTATTTAGAGAAGAACGGATTTAAAGTAACTAAAGGTATTGCTGATTTATCAACATCTTTTGAAGCAGTATATGATACAGGTCGTTCTGGAAAAGAAATAGCATTTCTTGCGGAGTATGATGCTTTACCAGGAATTGGACATGGATGTGGACATAATTTAATAGGAACGAGTTCGGTAGGTGCAGGAGTGATATTAAAGAATATTATGGAAGAGAATAATGTTTCGGGAGTGTTAAAGGTTATAGGAACCCCTGCTGAAGAATATGGAAGTGGGAAGATTGCTATGGTTAATAAGGGTGTTTTTAAAGAATTGGATGCTGCTTTAATAATGCATCCAGCAGATGCATCTATGCCTGATGACATTTCATTTGCAGCTGCTACTATAGAATATAATTTTAAAGGAACAGCAGCGCATGCAGCAGCATTTCCTTGGAAAGGGTCAAGTGCTTTAAATGGAGTTATTCAATTATTTAATAATGTTAATGCTCTAAGACTTCATATTAAGGATCACTCCAGACTTCACGGAATTATTACAGATGGTGGAGATGCTCATAATACTATACCTGAAAAAGCAACTGCTTTATTTAATATAAGAGCTCTTAATTATGATTATTTGTTAGATATAATTGAACAGGTTAATAATTGTGCAAAAGGGGCAGCACTGAGTACGAATACAGATGTAATAATTACACAAGAAGGAGAAATTATAAAGGAAGTTAGGAACAATAAAGAATTAGTATCTTTGGTTAGGAGTAATATGGAAAATATAAAGGAACCTTTTATTGAAAGAGATTTAACACAAGGAATAGGATCCACAGATGTAGGAAATGTAACTCATGAAATATCTGCTATACAATTCTATATAAAATTAAAAGAAGATATTGGTACTCATACTATAGAATTTGAAGAGTCTGCCGGTAATGATGATGGTAGGAGAGTGTTAAATTCAGCAATAAAGGTGTTGGCCATGAGTGGATTAGATGTTTTGCTAAAATAAATAAGGATTTAGTGCACATATAACTAATTAGTTGGAAATGACTTTAAGTAGTATATCTTTTAAAAGATATACTACTTCTAATTTCACTTAGAAAGAATAATCTGCACAAAACTTATATCAAATAAATTAGATTTAAATATAAATAATAATATAAAAAAATTTATTATTAATAGGAGGGTTTGTATGTTATTAAAACAAATTATGGAAGTTTATGAATATATTGATACAGCTACAGCAAGTGGAAAACAAATGAAAGAATACTTAGAAGAATCATATGGGTCAAAGGATATAGAGGTTAAAACTATAAAAGGAGAAGAGGGAGAAACTGATTTTATCAGGATAAGGATACCTGGTAAAAGTGGGAAATCCAAAGGAAAGAATGCTCCAACTATAGGAATTTTGGGAAGATTAGGAGGTATAGGTGCTAGACCAGAAATGATAGGTATGGTTTCTGATGCAGATGGAGCAGTAGTAGCACTATCTGTAGCTGCTAAACTTTTAGATATGCAAGAAAAAGGAGACTTTCTAGATGGGGATGTTGTTATTTCAACACATATATGTCCTGACGCTCCTACACAACCTCATGATCCAGTTCCATTTATGGGTTCTCCAGTAGATATGGTTACAGTAAATAAAGAAGAAGTCGATGGGGAGTTAGATGCAATATTATCTATAGACACAACTAAAGGTAATAAGGTAATAAATCATAGAGGATTTTCAATATCTCCAACTGTAAAAGAAGGCTATATCTTAAAAACAAGTGATGATTTATTAGATATTATGGAAATTACTACAGGAAAATTACCAGTTGTATTTCCTATAACTATTCAAGATATTACACCTTATGGAAATGATATATATCATTTAAACAGTATACTACAACCTTCTACAGCAACTAATGCTCCAGTAGTAGGAGTAGCAATAACAACTGAATCTGCCGTACCAGGTTGTGCAACAGGTGCTAGTCATCCATTTGATTTAGAACAAGCAGCTAGATTCACATTAGAAGTTGCTAAGCAATATGGAAAAGGAAATTGTAAATTCTATGACAAAACTGAATTTGATAAATTAAAGCAATTATATGGAAGTATGGATCATATACAAACTCTTGGTAAATAGGAGGGGGAACTATTATAAAGAGTAAATTAGGAGTTATAACTATAGGTCAATCTCCTAGAGATGATATGATACCAGAAATGATTGAGTTTTTAGGAGAAGATGTAGAAGTTTTACAATCAGGAGCATTAGATGGTCTTATTTTAGAAGAGATAGAAGCATTTACAATCGGCAAAGATGATTATGTATTAGTTTCAAAATTAAGAGATGGAAGTAGTGTAAAATTTGCAGAAAGACATATATTAACTAGATTACAAAAGTGTATTGATAAATTAGAAAGCCAAGGTGTAGATATAATATTATTTATATGTACAGGTGTATTTCCAGATGGGTTTAAATCGAATGTTCCAATATTATATCCTCAAAAAATAATTCATGGTGTAGTTCCAAATTTACTAGATAAAGGTAAATTAGCAGTAATTACTCCCGATAAAGATCAATTAAAACAAAGTAAAGAAAAATGGGAAGAAGTAGTATCTAATGTAGAGGTAGTAACAGCCTCACCTTATTCTAAAGAAGATGAATTGGCTGGAGCAATCGATATTTTAAAAGATAGTGATTCTAGTATAATAGTAATGGATTGTATGGGATATACAGCTTCTATGAAAAAGAGGGTAACAGAAGAAACAGAAAAAATGGTTATATTATCTAAAACTATTGTAGCTAGGATAATAGGAGAAATATTAAATAATTAATGAGGTGTATTATGGGTAAAAAATCCGGATATAGAATTGTATTAGAAGATTGTATGGGGGTTAAACCGAATGAGTCAGTATTGATTCTAACTGATGATAAGAAAAAAGCAATAGGAGAATCCCTTTATGAGGAAGCTAAAAAAATGGCGAGAGAAGCAATATTAATGATAATGAAACCAAGGAAAGTTAGTGGAGAAGAACCACCGGAAGAAGTAGCTGAAGCTATGAAGAAATTTGATGCTATAATATGTCCTACATCTACATCATTAACACATACAAATGCTAAAATTAATGCTATTAATGCAGGAGCAAGATTAGCAAGTATGCCAGGTATAACGGAAGATATGTTTGAAGAAGGTGCTATTACTGCAGATTATAATCAAGTTGAAAAACTCACTTTAAAGTTTACAGATCTTTTAACAAAGGCTAAAAAAGCGAAAATAGTTAAAGATGATTATGTACTTGAAATGAGCTTAAAAGGAAGAGAAGGAATACCTAGTCCTGGTATATATAGAAATTCAGGAGAAGCAGGAAACTTACCTTCAGGTGAGGCATATATTGCACCATTAGAAGATTCTACAAATGGAGAAATGCTAATAGATGGTAGTATGGTAGGGATTGGAAAACTTGGAAGTCCATTATATGTGAAAATTGAAAATGGAAAGTTAATAGACCTTAAAGGTGATGATCCTAATAAATTAAAGGTACTTTTTGATAATGATAGAAATGGAATTGTAGGAGAATTTGGTATTGGAACAAATCCTTCAGCTAGACTTACTGGCATTATTCTTGAGGATGAAAAGATATATGGAACTGTTCATATAGCATTTGGTACAAATACTTCCTTTGGAGGAATAAATAAAGCAGATTGTCATCTAGATGGAGTAATAATAAAACCCACTTTATATTTAGATGAAAAGCTAGTATTAGATGAAGGAACTGTTGTAATTTAGGAGTTAGTATATGAGAGGGAATGATATGAAAAAGTTACAAGTAACTTTAACAGTAGAAGAAGGAAAAAAGATTATAGCATTAAGCTTATTAAGACATAGGTCGTTTAAAAAGGCTAAAGAAAATGGAAAAATATTATTTAAGGGTGGTACAACTGTTTCCAAGATTACAGAAGAATTTCTAGGTATTCCTCTTAGAATAAGTGGAAGAATTACAGAGAGGGGAACAGTAGCCAGCAAGAGGACAGGAAAAGAAGCTCATTCTATTATTTATAATCAGGGAGATTGGTCAGTTGTAGATAATGATATAGTTGATAGAGTCCAAGAATTTTCTAAAGATGATCTAATAATATGTGGTGCAAATGCTATTGATCATAAGGGGAATGCTGCTATAATGGCAGGAAGTCCAGGTGGAGGAAATATAGGTAAATCTTTAAGTTCTTGGTACACAGAAGGAGCTAAAATTATTATTCCTACTGGAATTGAGAAAATGATTCCTGGAGATTTAGATAATATAATAAGGAAATCTGGTAGAACTGGAAAATCAGTTTCCTGGGGTATGTCTGTAGGACTAATGCCATTAAAAGGAGAAGTTTTTACAGAAGTAGAAGCTATCCAACAACTAGTTGATGTAGAATGTTTTCCAATCGGAGCAGGTGGCTTAGATAAAGCTCAGGGAAGTATTACCTTGGAAATAGAGGCTTCTGAGGATAAAGAGCTTGAGAAGATTTTTAAGGTATTAAAGAAAATAAAGTTAGAAGAACAAGAAGTAAGTGGAGAAGAAGATTCATTAGTAGAATGTGAAGCAATATGTGGAAATTGTCTTAGACATATTGGATGCGGATATAAGTCTGGGTTAATTGAGGAATAGGCATAGTAATAATTAATAGTGGTATAAAAAGGAGATAAGGTGAGGGTCTCATCTTCTTTTTTATTGTTAATTTAGCTGTCTAATCCGAAGTCAGACAGCTTATACTGGTATTAAAATTATTATAGTGGAGATTAAACTTGAAGTTATATAACAAGTACTATATTTATTTGTTATTCAACATAATTAACCTTATATTTAACTAATCTTTTTAAGTTTATCATTTTATAATATTTTTTAGGATATAATATCCCTTCTCTTTTTGTATATTTTTATAACATAAATTCCACTTAGGTAGAGTTCTCATAAACTATCTTCCAATCATTCTTACATTTTCATACTCCTTCCTTAGATAAGTCTTGTTGAGGATAATTTAACTTATACTTATAGTATCCTCTTATAATCAATTAGTGAAAAAGAAGGATTATAAAGATTTATGTCGAATGAGGTTAAAGAAGGAAAGAATAAATTTTAATTAATATAGTAAAAGAAGAAATAATCATATGGCAAAAATATTAAATTATATAAGGAGTGTGAATTATGGAAAGTATTTATTTTGATTTAGAAAATTGTTATGGGATACCAAAGTTTAAAGAAAGTTTTAAATTTGATGAAAGACGAAAGGCACATTTAATTTATGCACCTAATGGAGTTATGAAAACATCATTTTCTAATACTATAAATGATATTGTATTAGAACAAGAAACTAAGGATTTTTTGTATCCTGAGAGAAAAACAAGACGTGTTGTAAAATATGGTGGACAGAAGGGAAAGGATATTGATAAAGCAGATATATTGGTTATACACTCTTATTTTGAAAGTTATAGATCTGAAAATGTAGTAGCATTACTTGCTGATGATAAATTGAAAAAGAAATTTGATCAATTACATAAAGAAATTGATAATAAAACGAATAGTTTAGTCAAAAATTTAAATAAATTATCTGGGAAAAGAAAAGCTATAGACTTACTAGCTAAAGATTTTAATGTTGAAATTAAAGATATACATTATGAATTAGAAAGGTTATATGATGAATATAAAGATCAGAATATTGAAGATTTTACTAGTATTAAATATGGAAATATAGTTACTTCAGATTCGGAGAAAATTTTAGGAGACAAAGATTTAAGAAGATCATTGGAAGATTATATAGAGCAATATGAGAAATTATTAAATGAATCAGAAGTGTTTAAAGTTGCATTTAATCATACAAGTGCAGAGAATGTACTTAAGAATTTAAGAAAGGATGGATTTTTTAAAGCAAATCATCAAATTTTGTTAAGTGAATCTAGTAAGCCTATAGGAGAAAAAGAATTTAAAAAAATGATTGAAGAAGAAAAGAAACGTATTATAGATAATGAAATGACTAAAGAATTTAATGAAATAGATAAATTATTATCAGGGAGAGCAGGAGCTAGGAATTTAAGAGATTTTATAACCAATAATGAAGAATTGATACCCCAATTGTTAAAATTTGATGAATTTAAGCGGAAATTATGGTTATCATACTTATTTGAAAATCAAGATATTTTTAAAGAAACAATATTAAATTTTAAAAACAATAAAATTGAGATTAAAAAGGTGATAGAAAAGGCGCAACAACAGGAATCAAAATGGCATGGAGTTGTCCAACAATTTAATCATAGATTTAGTAATATGCCTTTTGAAATGCAAATTACTAATAAAGAAGATGTTGTATTGAAGAGTGAATTACCTTCAATTACTTTTAAATATAAAGATAGAGGAGAAGTAACAGATGTTAATAAGGAAGATTTGTTACAGTGTCTTAGTAATGGTGAAAAGAAAGCTTTATATCTTTTAAATGTAATTTTTGAAATTGAGGCCAGAAAGAAAATCTCTAATAAAACTTTATTAGTTATTGATGATATTGCTGATTCTTTCGATTATAGAAATAAATATGCAATTATAGAATACTTGAAAGAAATTGTTAATATAGAATCCTTTTTTCCTATTATGCTTACACATAATTTTGATTTTTATAGGACTGTAGCAGGGAGGTTAAGTATTAAAGGATGTTCTAATTTTGTGGTCAGAACAGATGAAGAAATAACACTTATAAAAGGGGAGTATTTTGAAAATGTATTTAGAACTTGGGGGGACCAAGTATATAAAGATGATACGATTTTGTTATCATCAATTGCTTTTGTAAGAAATTTAACTGAATACATAGAAGGTAATGACTCAGAAATATATCAGAATTTAACAAGTTTGCTACATTATAAAAAGTTTAGTATAGATGGTATTAAATCAACAGAGGAGATATTAGTTGGAGATTTAATTGATTGGTGTTGTTCTATTTGGGGAAGGGAAGATTCTAGATTTGAAAGGGATCGAAAACAAAGTGTTTATGAGTTATTACTTGATGAAGCAAATAAAATTATAAGAAAAGATATAAAGGAAGAAGGTATAGAATACAAGATTGTGTTGTCAATCGTGATTAGATTAAAAACGGAAATATATATGATTAATAGAATTAATGATGATGAAGTAATCAAAAAAATAAAAGGATATCAGACTAGAAGACTAAAAGAGATGATTGAATTAAAAGATACACCAGAGGATAATATTATAGATAAATTGATTGAAAAGGCTTTGATTATTACATCAGAGAATATACATATCAATTCATTTATGTATGAACCTATAGTGGATATGTCTATAGAAGAGTTAAAGAATTTATATAAGGAAATAAATGCGGTAATGGAGGAATTAGTGGTAGCGTATTAATTAGTTAATTAGCTCTAAATAAGCTTTTGTGATTAATAATCCTTTTAAACTTCGGATATCTGTAAAATTTCAAAAGGATATAATTTTAGAAATAGTAATTTAGTACTATTATAATTTAATTGAACAAATCTTTAATTGGTTTAACTCCTCCATTATTAAGGCATACTTATAAATAACCTAATATTTATATTATGGAGTTGATTATATGAATATTAAAGGCATTATAATTAACAGCTATAAAGAACTAGACAGAAGTTATTTCATGGACGAATATAAGGAAGATGCATCTAGTGATAGACCTTTCCCTATAGGTCATGGACAGATTATATCACGATCTAGTTTAGTACTAGATATGATCCTCTTATTAGAGCCAGATGAATCTAGTAGAGTACTTGAGATAGGGACAAGGTTCTGGCTATCAAACAGCACTTTTAGCTAAATCCTTTAAAGAAGTGTATATAGTCGAGGTAATAGAAGAACTTCATAATAGGTCAAAGAAAAGATTAGAGGAAGCTAGTTATTCAAATATAAACTTTAGACTAGGAGATGATAGTTTAGGCTTGGGGAATGTGCTCCTTATGATCGGATAATGATAACGGCAGGAGCCTTAAAACTACCTGACAAGCTAGTAGACCAATTAGCTCCAGAAGGCAAGATGGGAATACCTGTAAGAGACAGTCTAGACCAAGATCTAATGCTGGTAACTAAGGATAGGGAAGGTAAGGTTAAAGAAGAGTTAATTAATAAAGTTAGATTTGTAAAATTAGTAGGAGATTGTTAGATTTAATGATAGCATATATTAGTTGTTGAAGAAATAAGGAATATAACGGCTAGGTTTTGGAATAAATTAGAAAGTAAATGTATATAATCATTATAGAAACTAAAGATGTGGAGTGATTATAATGATTATAAAAGAAAAATATAAGAGTAAGTGTAATGATGAGGAGATATGTTCAATTTGTAAAATCAATACTGGTATATCTCGAAAACAACCTGTAGAAGAACGGTATGGATATATAATAGGTGTAGGACAGTTATGTTATAATTGTTATCAAGATCTTAAGGAAGGTAGAGTGTAAGAACTTTGTCTTCCTTTTTTTATTTCCAGAATGTTAGTTATAGAGTAAATTTTATGAATTATAATTAATACTTATTCAATTCGATAATGGTATTAATTTATGTTATAATAAAATCAACATTATGAAAACTGTTTTCATGATGATAAATAAAAGGAGGATTTTATATGGATACATTAATTAGCGCAGATAATGTCTGGGCCTTATGGACCATACTCATAGGTGCAGCAGCGCTTGCAATTATACTAGAACAGAAATATGAATGGGCAAATAAGTTAACAGGTTGTATATTAGCACTCTTATTTGTAATGATTTTATCTAATACTAAGATTATCCCAATAGATGCACCAAC
>Ga0079226_10001374_pt1 | contig 18670 bp, 15 predicted proteins | sample Poulit2014_FD_76345 | JGI IMG/M metagenome (GOLD analysis project Ga0079226, IMG submission 76345) | Agricultural soil microbial communities from Georgia to study Nitrogen management - Poultry litter 2014 | ecosystem: Environmental > Terrestrial > Soil > Agricultural land | place: USA: Georgia... | reverse complement strand
TTTGTGCAAGGCTTAACCTTGGATCACTTGGTGAGTCTGGCTAATCAGCAGCTGGCTGTGCTGCATAACCGTTATCAATTGAATCGCCGCGAGCAGGGCGAGCTGGAAATCGAAATCATCGATACTTGGCAAGCGGATGCCCGACGCGATACCCGGACTTTATCCGGTGGTGAAAGCTTTTTAGTCAGCTTGGCGTTGGCCTTGGCACTGTCTGAGTTGGTCAGCCAAAAAACCCGTATTGATTCGCTGTTTTTAGATGAAGGTTTTGGCACCCTAGATAATGAAACCTTAGAAATGGCGTTATTGGCACTGGATAACCTCAATGCCGAAGGCAAAACCATTGGCATCATCAGCCATGTGGAAGCGCTAAAAGAGCGCATTCCAGTGCAAATCAAAGTACGCAAAGGGGCCGGGATGGGTTACAGCAGTTTAGAAGACTGTTATAAGGTCAGCTCATAATGGCATTGCGGTGTAACGGGCAGCTTGCTGGATAGGGTTTTATCCGCCAGACTTTTTAAGCAGCGAAACTGCATTGCAGCCGCTGCAGTGCCGCTAGAAATCCAGTAGGGCACTAATTAACGTGCAGCGTGTCTGAGACTGCAGACTTTATATTAACGATTAAGTGACTGAATGAACCCTCAATTATTAAAGCCCCGCTTGCTAATGCTGGTTTCTTTGCTGGCTATACCAGTGTTTGTAGCTGCTGAGCCCCAGCAAGAGCTTGCCAGTGATCAGCAGCTGACCACCAGGTCGAGCCTGCTGTATGAGCTGACTAAACCGGTTCCCGCTGAACCCTATTGGTACCTGCAAACCAGTGTTTATACCACTCATTACAAGCCTAAATCTGCCCATAACAATAACCAAGAGCTGATAGGTTTGGAGCGGCACACAGCAAATAGTTATTTAGTGGGCGGTGCCACTTTTTTACACTCGTATGGCAAGCGTTCTTATTATGGCTATGTGGGCAAGCGTTATGATTTTGCCAACAGCCCGTTTTACGGAAAACTTTCAGCGGGCCTGTTGTACGGTTATAAAGGCAAATACCGCGATAAAATTCCGTTAAACCGTTTTGAAATAGCGCCGGCCATTGTGCCGTCAATTGGTGTGCAATACCGCAGTGTTGCTGCAGAAGTTGTGTTACTGGGTGCAGCAGCCAGCATGGTGACTGTGGGTATCAAGCTCTAAGCGCCAATACTGCAGCCAAACTAAGCAGCATGTGTTTTGTTTTTTGGTCGTTATACTACAGGCCGTCAACAGGCCATTTAATTTTACCTGCCCGTTAATCCGTGGCGCCGCAGTGGGGCTGTGCAATGCAGTCACGCTGTGGGGGCAATGGATGTTTCAACACCTCTTGTCCTTCAGTTGTTACCCGTTAAAGCCTATTAAAACGCGCAGTTGCAGCCTGCATCTTTGCCTGCATTGGCTTGTTTAGCCCTTGCTGAACGGTACGGAAATCACGACTTTCCAGTCACAATTAGCAATAAACTCTGCATTGAAAAAATATTTTTACTGGGATGCAAATTGGCTCGGTCAGCTAAATTCGCCAAAAATCAGTAAAAAAGCCCAGAAAAAAATAAAAATGCAGTTATTTTCAAGCTTGTTAAGGGTTCTACAAATGTTTACTAGACCATGGTAGGGGGTTATGCGGAAGATAAAACACTTGGTAAATTTAGCTCGCCTCGCGCACTTCATTTACTACAAACACAATAACGGTGAGCACTATGCAAGACGCAAAGACAAATGCTGCTGCCTATTGGTCCGCAAACTTACGCTTAATCGCAGGCTCTATGTTTGTGTGGGCTTTAGTTTCGTACGGCTTTGGCATCCTACTCAGACCGCTACTCTCTGGAATTTCAGTGGGTGGAACTGATTTAGGGTTCTGGTTCGCACAGCAAGGATCCATTCTAACCTTTATCGCACTGATCTTTTTCTACTCGTGGAAAATGAACAGACTGGATAAAAAATTTGGCCTAGAGGAGTAAAACAGCATGAGTCAATTTATGATTAATATGCTGTTCGTGGGGGGATCCTTTGTCCTCTACATCGGTATTGCATACTGGGCGCGGGCCGGCTCAACCAAAGAGTTTTACGTGGCGGGCGGCGGGGTTCACCCCATTGCCAACGGGATGGCCACTGCAGCGGACTGGATGTCGGCAGCATCCTTTATTTCCATGGCGGGGATTATTGCTGCCACCGGTTATGCCAGCTCAGCGTACTTGATGGGTTGGACCGGCGGTTATGTAATTTTGGCAATGCTACTGGCGCCATACTTGCGTAAATTCGGTAAGTTCACTGTGCCAGACTTTATTGCCGAGCGTTTTTACAGCCGTACCGCGCGTTTATTGGCGGTGGTGTGTTTGATTCTGGCTTCGGTGACCTATGTGATCGGGCAGATGACCGGTGCCGGTGTTGCTTTCTCCCGCTTCTTAGAAGTGAGCAGTGAAGCCGGGATTTGGATCGCTGCAGTGATTGTCTTCTTGTATGCAGTATTCGGCGGCATGAAAGGCATTACTTACACCCAGGTGGCGCAATATGTGGTGTTGATCATTGCCTACACCATTCCTGCGGTGTTTATCTCACTGCAACTGACCAACAACCCCATTCCGATGTTTGGGATGTACAGTACTCACGCGGGTTCTGGTGTGCCGCTGTTACAAAAACTCACTGAGGTGTTGATGGAGCTGGGCTTCCGTGATTACACCGCCGACGTGCCCAATCATTTAAATATGGTGTTATTCACCCTGTCCTTAATGGTGGGTACAGCGGGCTTACCCCACGTGATCATTCGCTTCTTTACTGTACCTAAGGTGGCTGATGCGCGCTGGTCGGCGGGTTGGGCGTTGGTGTTTATTGCACTGCTGTACTTAACAGCCCCTGCGGTGGCCTCTATGGCGCGCTTGAACTTGTTGACCACGGTGTATCCGGACTCAGCTGTGCAAGTGGTGGATAAAGCGGATTACGATCAGATTTTGACCGATTCGCTGGACTATGCAGACCGTCCAATGTGGATTAAAACTTGGGAGCAAACAGGTTTAATCACCTTTGAAGACAAAAACAATGACGGTCAAATCCAGTTCTATGATGACACTAACGAAGCCTTTGCCGCTGAAGCTGCAGCACGTGGCTGGGCCGGTAACGAGCTGACGGTTAACAATGACATCATCGTCTTGGCCAACCCGGAAATTGCTAATTTGCCGTCTTGGGTGATTGGTCTGATTGCCGCCGGTGGTATTGCTGCGGCGTTATCCACAGCAGCAGGTTTGTTGTTGGCGATTTCTTCGGCGATCAGTCATGACTTGATCAAGAAAACCATCAATCCAAACATTTCTGAGAAAAATGAAATGTTGGCGGCGCGGATTTCCATGGCACTGGCAATTTTAGGTGCAACTTGGTTAGGGCTGAACCCGCCAGGCTTTGCCGCACAGGTGGTGGCCTTAGCCTTTGGGATTGCCGGTGCCTCACTGTTCCCAGTGCTGATGATGGGGATCTTCTCTAAGAAAATGAACGATAAAGGCGCCATTGCTGGCATGCTGGCTGGCTTAGGTTGCACCTTGCTGTATATCTTCACCTACTTAGGTTGGTTCTTTATTCCAGGCACTGCGATGCTGCCCAACACCCCAGAGCATTGGGTAATGGGTGTCTCGCCGCTGTCCTTTGGCGCAGTGGGGGCGGTGATTAACTTTGCCGTGGCTTACGCAGTGTGTAGCGTGACCACCACCACACCACAACACATTCAAGACTTGGTGGAGAGTGTGCGTTCACCTAAGGGTGCCGGTGCTGCAGTTGATCATTAAGCTGCACAATAGCAACCTCGGCAGTGTGGACTGTTGAGGCAGCTAACACAGCGGGTCTCTGATTAGAGGCCCGTTTTTATATAAAAGAAGAGAGTCTTATGATTTGGCATCTAGTAGCAACATTCAGTGCAGGATTGGGAGCGGCAGGTATCGCTTTTTTGCTGCGCAATGTATCGCGGCAAAAACTGCCTAAGTGGATGATTCCCGTATTTGCTGGGCTGGGCATGCTGAGCTATCAAATTTACTTTGAATACAATTGGTTTGCTCACCAAAGCTCACGCCAGCCAGAAGGCGCGGTGGTGACTGCAAGCCAAACCGAGCAGGTGTTTTGGCGGCCCTGGACCTATTTATTTCCCATGACTACAGTCTTTACCGTAGTTGATAGCAATCACTTGCAAGTGCGTGAACTTGACGGCTTCACTTTAGTTGAGTTTATTGAGTACCGCTTTGAAAAACAGTATATCGATACAGTGACCCATCAGCGCTATGTGCTTAATTGCAACGATGCACAAATGATTGCCGTTTCAGATGAGCAAAAAGTACTGTCGCATCAACCGCAAAACATCCAGCGCACTAGTGTATTGTTTAATACTGTGTGCCCTACATCTAAATGAGCATAGTGCTTTGCACAATTGCTTGGCACCCTAAGGACTTTATGATTGGGCTAGGCAACAGGAGTTGCATTCATGTCAGACGCTTTCAACGTTGATCAACTGCCTTTTGGCTTTTTAACCGAAGAAGAAAAAACACTTTTACTGAGTCATGTACAACGTAAGGAATATCAACCGTTAGATGCTGTACTGGCTGCGGGAACAGTATCGCAAGGGGTGTTTGTAGTTTATCAAGGGCGAGTGGCCGAAGTTGAAGGGGGTTCAACGTCTGATGAGCAGCTGGAAAACGCCAAGCAAGCCACTTATATGCATTACCAACCCGGTGATTATTTTGGCAGTTGGTCGGTGTTTCATGGCAAAGCAATCCATAACTTTATTGCCGTTGAAGCCACAGTGTGTCATCTGATTCCCACCCAAACGCTCTTAGAGCTTATCGAGCGCAACACTTTATTTGCTGAATATTTTCAGCAAGACCTCACTGCGAAACGTGAAATCCTTGCCCAGCATGCGCCCAACCAAGATATGGCGGAGTTTATGTTGGTGCGCATTGCTGACAGCACCATGCGCGAGCCTTTAATTGTTGAAGAAGGCACCAGTATTGAAGCCGCTACCCGCTTGATGCGTGAGCACAAAGCCGATTGCTTGTTGGCCAAACGAGGCCGGCGCTATGGCATGGTTACTGGAACCGACCTGTTGGATGCGGTGATTCTTGACAAGCTACCTTTAGATACAGATGTTTCACAAATTGCCAGCTACCGTTTGATTCGCATTAAGCCCGATGATTATTTGTTTAACGCCCTAGTGATTATGACCCAGCAGCAAATTGAGCGGGTGGTGGTGATGAAAGAAGGGCGGCAAATTTTTGGCATTATTGAGCTGACCGATGTGCTCAGTCATTTTTCGAGCCACTCCCATGTGATCGGCTTGCGCGTGGAACGGGCGCAAAGCATTGCCGAATTGCGTGAGGCTTCTTTTGGTTTGGCTGAGCTGATTAAAGGACTGATTGCCACTGGGGTGAAAATCCGTTTTGTGATGGAGCTGTTAGCGGCGCTCAATAGCCGAATATTAAAGAAGTTATTTGATTTAATTGTGCCTCTGGAGGTGCATCCCCATGTGTGCCTGATTGTTATGGGCTCGGAAGGGCGCGGCGAGCAAATCATGAAAACCGACCAAGACAATGGGTTGATTTACCGTGATGGTCTGGATTGGCCGCAAATGCAGGAGGTGATGAACACTTTCAGTGAAACCTTGATTTCATTTGGTTTCCCGCCGTGCCCAGGCAATATTATGGTGTCCAACCCTGAATGGGTGAACTCCACTAAGCAGTGGGCTGAAAAACTGACCAGCTGGAGTCAAAGCTATGAAGGTGAAGCCACTTTAAACTTGGCCATTGCCAGCGACAGCAAACCTGTGGCGGGTAATCCTGCGTTATTTAAGGTGGCCCGTAATCTGTTCTTCAGACGTATTTCCGATAACAATATTTTCTTTGCTCACTTTGCCAAAGCCGCCATTCGTTTTGATACGCCATTAACATTTTTTGGCCGCTTGAAAGACAGTTCAGGCTTGGATATTAAAAAAGCAGGGGTGTTTCCAATTGTGCATGGGGTGCGCAGCATCGCCCTGGAAAATAAAATCATGGAAACCAATACCTTCCGCCGCTTGGAGATTTTGGTTGAGCGAAAAGTGCTCAATAAAGCCTTGGCCGATAACTTGGCAGAGGCGCTGAGTTACTTTGTTCAGGTGCGCCTGCAGCAGCAAATCGAACGCTATAACCCGGATGAAATTGATGACTCGCCCAATGAAGTGAATGTCAAAGAGTTGACCGCACTGGAACGGCAGTTGTTGCGGGATTCTTTGGCGGTGGTCAGGGAGTTTAAAAAATATCTGGTGCAGCGTTATCACCTCACATACTGATAACCGCTCAATACGCTAAGCCCTTGTGGGTCCACTGATAGTTTGGGTTAACCAAGCTGCAGTGGGGCTGCTTGGGCTTTTTTAGTGGCTGCAAGCTACACTTGTCTTGTTTAAGCTCTTTTTATTGGTCAATTTGATTAAGGATTAACATGCATATTGCGATTCTCACCCTCACTTTCACCTTGCCGGGCTGCAGCTCGTTAAAAGAAAAGCGTCAACGGATGGGCGGGATGCACGAGCGTTATGGCCGCAACCCCTCGGTGGCAGTGTGTGAAAGTGGTGAGTTGGACCGCCATGATGCCAGTGAGTGGTCGTTTGTGGTGACTGGCATGTCAAAGCGGGAAGTTGAATCTATTTGCAGTCAGATTGAAGAAAAAGTACAACGCAGCGTTGAAGGGCGGGTCATGGACGTGGCCCAGGTGTTTCTCTAAACACTGGCTCCTTTCGTTTACAACCGGCTTATAGCTATAAGGAATAAATAAAGCGTTTTATATTCTTTTATGCTTGAGTGAAATTGCTGCATAGTGAACCTCACTGAACACATCACTATGGAGCACAACATGAGTATTCAATTAGGCGATATCGCACCGGATTTTCAACAGAACTCAAGTCAAGGCTTGATTAATTTTCACCAGTGGCTGGGCGACAGCTGGGGTATTCTTTTTTCACATCCCGCAGATTTTACTCCAGTGTGCACCACAGAGCTGGGCTTTACCGCTAAACTTAAAGATGAGTTTGCGGCGCGTAATGTCAAAGCTATAGCGCTGTCTGTAGACCCTGTGGAGTCTCACCATGAGTGGATTAAAGACATTAATGAAACGCAAAACACTGTGGTGAACTTTCCGATCTTGGCGGACGATGACCGCAAAGTGTCTGAGCTGTATAACTTAATTCATCCCAATGCGGATGACACCTTAACGGTACGCTCACTGTTTATTATTGACCCCAATAAAAAAGTGCGTTTAACCATCACTTATCCGGCCAGTACCGGACGCAATTTCCACGAGATTTTGCGTGTGGTGGATTCCCTGCAGCTCACCGACAACTACAAAGTGGCAACCCCAGCCAACTGGGAAGACGGTGAAGAGGTGGTGATTGTGCCCTCCATTCAAGATCAGGCTGAACTGCAAGAGCGCTTTCCAAAAGGTTATCGCGCAGTTAAGCCTTACTTACGTTTAACCCCGCAACCGAACCGTTAATGACGCAGAATCGCCATGACTGTTACAGGTGTGCTGTGCAGTGATGGCGAGTGTTAAGGAGCAGACCCCATGAGCATCAATGCTAGCGTGCGATACTTGATTGTGCCGGGCTGGAATGGTTCGCCGACAGATCATTGGCAATCCCATTGGCAGCAGGTGCTGCCGGATTGTACCCGTGTTCAGCAAGAGAATTGGCGCATCCCCCAGCGTGATGCTTGGGTTGCGCAACTGCAACGGCAGATCGCCGCAGAGCAGCGTCCTGTGGTACTGATTGCGCACAGTTTGGGCTGTATTACTGTGAGTCATTGGGCGGCACAGGCTTCACCTGCTTTATTAGCACGGGTGCGGGGTGCCTTATTAGTGGCGCCGGCCGATGTGGAGCGGGATGATTGCCCACTGGCGCTACGCAACTTTGCGCCAATCACCCAACTGCCATTGCCTTTTCCGGCAGTACTGGTTGGCTCCAGCAATGATCATGCTGCCACCGCCAGCCGTGCGCTGTTATTTGCCCAGCAGTGGGGCGCTGAGGCGGTGATACTGCCTGAGGCAGGGCATATCAACGTGCAATCAGGTCACCACCGTTGGCAGCAGGGCTTTGCTTGGCTGTATCAGCTGCAAGAAAATGCTGATAAGTACTATCAGCAACGGGCTTAGTTTAAAAACCGCTGTTAACTTTTATGCTAGTGCGCTCACAGCTTGTTCCGGATTGTAGCCAATTCTAAAGCCACCCCAGTGCTTACCATGCACATAAATGGGCACTGAAATATCATGCATATGTTCGCCGGTTTCGCGGATGTAGGTTTGTAACAGTAGGGGTTGCTGATGGCTACCACAGCGCGCGCCCACTCGATCATTGAAAATTCGCTTGGTGCGGTTATGTAAGTAATCGTGCTCAGGATCCCCGGTGAGCGGCTGGCTATACACCTTGTTGTGGGTTGGAATATAGCCCTCAGGGGTGCAGGTAATGGCAAACACCGCATGTTCATTGTTTTCTAATACGGGTTCTTGAATGGCGGTCAGTACTTGGTCGGTGTATTGATCAAAACTGCTGCTGTATTTTTGTGGGCTGGTATTGGGAATCTTTTTATAGTTGCGATCAAACAGCGCTGCTTCGCTGATCACCCCTTGCGCAATGTCTTGCTCAAATTGTGCGCTGATTTTTTCTGCAGCGTCTTTAGCCAAATCATAAATCTGTTGGTGGTGGTCGGAGAGGCTGACTTCCGAGAGTTTTTCACTGATCCCTTCGGTTTGCCCTTCAAGCAAGACCGCAGCTTGACTCAGCTGGGTGGTTTGTTGATCACTGTCAGATAAGTCTTGGCGCACCTGCGCCACATCTTTAAATAACTCGTCCAATTGTAAGCGGTTACTTTGCGTGCCGCTGGCGATACTGGCGACTTGTTGCTCCACATTGCTGGCCAGCTCAGTAATATTTGTCAGCTGTGCAGCGGCATCTTCCACCCGCTGCACACTGCTTGTTAAATCTTCAATCAGTTTGTGTTGCTGGGTGGACACTTCGTTGGTGTGCTGTTGAATATCTTGCACCATGCTTTCCACTTCTTCGGTGGCGGCTGCGGTGCGACTGGCTAAGCCGCGCACTTCATCGGCAACCACCGCAAAGCCACGGCCATACTCGCCGGCACGGGCCGCTTCAATGGCCGCATTAAGTGCCAGTAAGTTGGTTTGACTGGCAATGCCTTGAATTACCGCCGCCACTTGCTGGATTTCATGGCTGCGTTGGCTCAAGTTTTCAATCAGCGAGCGGCTGCTGTTGGCTTGCTGGGCGAGGGCCTGCATGCTCAAGGTGGCTTGCTCTAAACTGCTTTGGCCTTCTTCACTGTTACTGCGTACATCACTGGCGGCTGTAAGACTGTGTTCGCTAAGCTGCGCTGTGGCTTCTTCAGTGCTGATCATTTGCCCGGCACTGTTTTCAATGGACTTCGCAGAGTTAACCAGAGAAATTAATTTTTGTTCCAACTGCTGCGCCGCATGACTGACACCGGCTGCGGTTAAAGCACTGGCAGTGGTGGCGTGGGAGAGGTGGCGAGCCAGATTAGTGGTTTGCTCATCAGCAGCGGGGGCTGGGGCTGGAGTTTCAGTACCTTGAAGAAAAGGCAGGATGAATAGCGGTAGCAATAAAACAACACTGGTCCAGATCGGCGCCTTCAGCCACCACAATAAAAGTACCACGACAACACTGCCAGCTTGTAATGCATAGATGATCGATTTGCGGGAGTTCATAAGCGCAGACGCCTTAATTAAAGAGCAGAAACCGGAGTAAGAGATGCTTAATTTCAGGCTCTTATTGCGTCACAGTTGCTGATAAAAGGCCATCATGCTTTGGTCGTTACTCACACGTAGTCTTGTGTTCAAATCCAACAGTCACTTGGCGCAGTGGCTTAACAGTTGTCTAGCAGAATCCTCTCGCCTCTAAATGACCCAAGATGCCGACTTTTAAAGTGGTGGCAGTTTAATTAGCCAGGCGGGGCAGCTGGCGAGCGAGTTTTCGAAAGTGGGCAATGCGTTCGTAGCACAGGGTAAGCTCGCCACTTTGGATGTTATACCAGCTGTCTGGCGCACCGCAGGAGGCAACGCGTAGGGTGAGATCGCGGGGTAAGTCAAAGAACTCACTGGCCCGTTGAGCGATGGCCTCCAGCTCTCCGCTGGCTTTTACTTTTTCAAGTAAATCGCTGCCACCGTCCAAGTGGTAAGGCGGTGGTTCGTAAATCACTTGAATACGGTGCCGAGTGGGTTGTTCTGCACTGCGTTTGAAATGCTCACGGAACCAGAGGGCAGCATAACGGGCTTGTTCATACTCATCTTGGCAGTAGAAAGCGCGCTCATCAGGCAAGCCCGTCATTTCAATAATCCACTCGAGGTTCTTAGGGTCACTGCCGTAAGCTAAACAGGCCATATTATAAAAGCGCTGTTCGTCAAGGGCATGACGGTCCCATGCTTGGCTGGCATATTCAGTGGATTTGGAGTACTGCCATTCCAGCCGCCAGTAATCGGCTACATCCAGTAAACGGTGGGGAAAATCTGGGGTTTGTTGGCGGTCATAAATTAAAAACAAACCAATAAAACCCAACTGATCAGCAGCATCTTCTTCACGGCCGAGCACCGGCAGCTTAAGCTCGTGAATAAGCAGGTGGCCCATTTCATGGAGCAAAGTAAACTCTGAGTTGCTAGTGACAAAACGCAACTGTTCTGGCGTTGCCTGCGCTTGCGCCTGCAGGGCAGTGCTGCCCAACAAACAAAAGCTCACTGTAATCAAAGCCTTAAGCCATCTTGTTAAAATCCTAGTGCAGCTTGGCAGCACAGCCTTGGTCGGTTTTGTCATCAGTATAACTCTGCGGGTGGGGCCAGCATTGACTAGTTTTTATTACGCTGCAGCTGGTCTTTTAACTGGGTGGGCAGTTGACGAATAATCAGCATGTCACGGGCTTCATCGTATTCCACCTTAGAACCTAACAGGTGTGATTCAAAACTGATGGAAATTCCTTCGGCGCGGCCGGTAAAGCGACGGAAGGCATTGAGGGTGCGTCGATCTGCGGGGATTTCAGGGGATAAACCATAGTCTTTATTACGAATATGGTTATAAAAGGCCTGCGGATTTTCTTCGTCCAATGCTTCTGATAAGCCTTCAATACTGACCACTTCACCGCGACGCGATTGACTGTTGGCATAGCTAATGAGGTTGTTGGTTTTTTCCCGGGTTTGCTCTTCAGGCAGGTCTTCACTTTCTACAAAATCACTGAAGGCTTTAAGCAAGGTGCGGGTTTCGCCAGGGCCATCGACGCCCTCTTGGCAACCTAAGAAGTGGCAGAAGGCATCAATGACTTTTTTGCCGTTTTTACCTTTCAGGTACGAAATATATTGCTTGGATTGGTCGTTATTTTGCCATTCCGAAAGATTAATACGGGCAGCTAGGTGCAGCTGACCCAAGTCCAGGTGACGTGCGGAGCTGACGTTTAAGTCAGGGGTAATGCTCATGCCATCGTTATGTTGCAGCAGTGCAATGGTTAAAAAATCACTCATGCCTTGGCGGTAATGGGCCAATAAAACATGCCCAGACAGGCTGAGGTTATCCTCTTCAATGTGTTTCCTTAAGTGCTCGACAATCTGTTGACTGAGCTGCACAAAATCAGACTCTTCGGCAAGAAAAGCCTGCAACCAGCCTTGCAGCGGAAATTCACTGCTGTGCTCTGCAAAATAGCCCCAAGCTTTGCTGGGTTTGGCATTGTAGCTGTCATTTAAATCGCCCAGTAAATATTGCACTTCGTTGGAGTTAGGTAGCAGTGTCTCGCTCAGTTGTACAGTGACGGGGCTGTCATCGGGTTTGTTATCAATAGAATGAACAATGCAGTGATGAATAGACATGCAATTTTGCCTTAAAGATAAAATGTATAAAGCACCCGCTGCGGGCGCGCAAGGCACCTTAAGCGGGTGAGGAATAAAGAATTATGCAGCTGCTTGAGTGTTTTTTAGATCTTCCAGACGTTTTAAAACAAAACGTACGTGCAAGTGCAGCTCATACAGCTCGTTGGTATATGACAGCGGGACTTCAACTTTAGCCAGCTCATCTTGCAAGGCGGTTAAACGCTTGATTTCCGCATCAATTTGTTCTGCTGTGTCGATATGGATGAAGCCTTTATCAATATCCCTAAGGTATTTGTACCAACGGTAAATGCGCGCGCGTATCCGCCAGCGGTAGATGGGCCCGGCCACTTTAAACAAGGGGAACAGCAAGACCAATAGTGGGATGACTAAAATAATATAGCGGTCGGCTAACGAAGCGATTCTAAAGGGTAAATAACGTTGTAACAGCGGTAAACCTTTGTCATGGAAATACTCGGCTTCGGTTAAGGTAGAGAACACATGGGGTAAGTTTTGTGGCCAAGTGTCGGGCTTATCAATTAATGAGCCATGTTTCATAACTTCCTGTGTGGCGGCCAAGATCAAAGCTGTTAAAGCCGGATGAAAAGATTCATTGGCCATCAACATGGCCACAGGGCCAATGGTGGTGGTGTCTTGATGAGGTTGGTTGCTGCGTAAATTCAGCAGCCCTTGGCCCACTTGGGTTTCATTAATAAAGGGCAGGCGGGCGCGGTATGCGGCAGCTTGGGCAAAGTTCACCAGCTGCAACTCGGTGTGGCTGGCTGCTGCTTGGACCAAGGCGCTGTCTGCAGGGCCTAAAAAAAATGCGGCATCCAGCTGATTATTGAGTAGCCCAGTCAATGCCTTGTTGCCACTGTAGCTGTACCAGTTGGCGGGGAGCTCAGCACTGTCAATTTGATTGGCCTGCAAAATAGGATCCACCATCATCCGTGTACCGCCGTTGGCCGAGCCGATGGCGGTGCGCAAAGACAGCAGGTCGCTGATACTGTTGATGGCAACTTCGGCGCGAGCAAATAACCACAAAGGTTCTTGGTAAACCGCACCCAGGTTATAGAGTTGTTTGCGTTGTGTGTCGTCCAGCTCTAACTCCTGGCCGCTTTGCACTAAAGCCAGTTGTACGCCACTGTTTTTATCCAATAAACGCGCGGTGTTTTCCCGTGTGCCTGAACTCTTGATCAGCTTTAACTGAAAACCTTCTTTACTCAGCTCGGCTTGCAGCTTTTCAGCAAAACGTTGATAACCCCCGTTGGAGCTGCCGGTGCTCATGGTGGCGTGCATGGGCGGTGGTGGTGCGACAAAGTAAAATAAACTGGCAACCAAGGCCGCTAACACAGGCAACAACCACAGGTTGGCGCGCAGCATAATGGACAGGTCTTGTAAAATACGGCTCATGGGTGCAGCCCCTTGTTATTGATGCTGATTATTTTTTATCTGTGGTTTTGCGGCGTGGGATACCAAAACGTTGACGGCGTTCCCATAAGCATTTGCGGCTGATGCCCAGTTTGCGGGCTAGATCTGTTTCAGTCATCTGGTCTTGATGTTCAAGCACAAAACGCTGGAAGTAATCTTCCAAAGACAGCTCATTGGAGACCGCCTCAGTGGTGGTTTGGCTCGGGGATGGTTCCGCAGTGTCGGACTCAATTTGGGCGCTGCTTGCTGGGCTGTTTTCGTCGGCGGTAAGGTTGATATCAATGCCCATTAATTCCGTGGTGATTTGTGTCCCTTCACAGAGAATCACCGCGCGCTCTAGGGCGTTCTCTAACTCCCGCACATTACCGGGCCAGTTGTATACCTGTAGAGCCTGTTTAGCCGCTTCGGTAAACTGCATTGGTTCTTTATTCATGCTTTGGCACTGGCGCTCCAATAACGCCTCGGCAATTTCCAGAACATCAGTGCCGCGATCGCGCAGGGCAGGTAAATTAAGGGCGATCACATGCAGGCGGTAATATAAATCCTCACGGAAACCACCGGTTTGTGATAAGGATTTTAAATCGCGGTGGGTGGCAGCCACCAAGCGCACATCCACTTTCTGGGACTGCACTGAACCAACCCGGCGAATTTCACCTTCTTGCAACACCCGCAATAAACGGGCTTGTGCTTCTAAAGGCAGCTCACCAATTTCATCTAGAAATAAAGTGCCGCCGTGGGCGGCTTCCACTAAACCAGCACGGGCGGATACTGCACCGGTAAAGGCGCCTTTCTCATGGCCAAACAGCTCAGACTCAATGAGGGTTTCGGGAATGGCCGCGCAGTTCACTGAAATCATCGGTGCACTACTGCGTTTTGACAGATTATGGATTGCCCGGGCCACCAGCTCTTTACCGGTGCCGGATTCCCCTTGAATAAGTACGTTGGAATCAGTGGGTGCCACTTTGCGGATTTTTCCATACAAGGCTTGCATGCTGGCACTGCTACCAATGATGCCGATATCTGAGTTATCTGGAGTCTCACCGCGCTCTGCTGTGGAGTCCTGTGCAGCTGCTAAAGCGTCTGCTTGGCTGCCTTGATGCTCTTCGATAATGCGCGCTACGGTTTCTAGCATTTCGTCATGATCAAAAGGTTTAGCAATGTAATCAATGGCGCCGAGGCGCATTGAGTCAACTGCAGAACGTAAACTGGCATAGCTGGTCATAATCAGAACCGGTTTGGGTTCGGCGAGTTTGATCATCTCAGTGCCGGGCTCACCGGGTAAGCGCAGGTCACTAATGATTAAATCAAAGGAGCCAAGATTATGCTGTTGCGCGTCTTGTACGGATCCAGCTTCGCTGACTTGATAGTTGTGGCGTTCAAGTAAGCGGCGCAGAGCTGAGCGAATAATGGGTTCATCTTCAACAATCAAAATATGATGCATTGACACTCTCTCTAAACAAGCAGTCTGCGGTGGCGTGGCATGACGGGGCTTTTCATCGTCAGTTTTTCACAGCAGGGCTGGCTGATGGATTATGGCGCGGGAATTTTATACGGAAGCGGGTACCGCACTGCTGCTCAAAGTCAGCCGGACTGTCCACCTGTATTTCACCTTGGTGCTCTTCAATAATCGAGAAAACCAAAGCCAGTCCGAGACCCGTTCCCTGACCTGGATCTTTAGTGGTAAAGAAGGGCTCAAACAGACGCTCTAAATGCGCTGCGTTAATACCAAGGCCTTGATCCTCAATAGATAACTCTACATGAGAATGGGCGGCTGTTGTATTGATATAAATATGTCCAGTTTCAGGACTGGCATCACGGGCATTGGATAATAGATTAATAAATACTTGAGCAAGGCGCTGGGAGTCACCTAAGACCCAATGCTGAGTATTGCATAAATTAAAAAAGTGCACGTCTTTGCTGAGTTTGTTCAGGTTCAGTAAGTGAATCGCTTCATCAGCAATATCAAATAAGCACACAGGTTTGTGGCTGTCTTGCTCCTGCTGACCGGCATGGGAGAAGCTCATCAAGGATTGGACAATGCGTGTGACTCTTTTGGTTTGCTCAACAATGTGCTGGCTGATTTCAAGGATTTCCTGATCCTCTTCCCGTTCGTCCCTGAGGTTTTGTGCCAAGCAAGCAATGCCGGTAATTGGGTTGCCAATTTCATGGGCAACCCCAGCAGCCAAGCGGCCAATGGAGGCTAAACGTTCGGAATGCACTAATTTGTCTTCCAGTAACCGAGTCTGGGTCACATCTTCCACCAACAACACTAAACCGCGATTATCTGAGGCAAGGGGTTCATCAATGGCGGCTTTATGCAGGTTCAGCCAACGGGAGGCGTATGCACCCTGTAAAGCATATTTATACAGATGGGCGCTGGGACCTTGTGCAAAGCCCATCAATAACTGCCCCCAAGGCGCATCAATGCTGTCCAGTTTCGAGCCTACTACACGGGAGGCGGTAATTCCGGTGAGGTCTTCTAAAGCGCGGTTCCACATCACCACTTCAAAGTCTTGCGCCAATGAGCAGACCCCCATGGGCAGATCATGCAGTGTTTGCCGGTGATAACGGCGTAAGGTGTCCAGCTCCGCCGCTAAACCTGTTAAACGCGACTGGTAGTCTTCTAAGCGGCTTTCAATGAAATGAATGTCTTCACTGACATAGGTTTCACTGCCGGTTTTATAGGGCAAAAAGGTGCTGACTAAGTCTTGCGCAACACTGGGCCCCATTAAACCCGATAGGTTGGCTTCGATGCGATCCCGTAAGCGCCGTAATGCAAAAGGGCGGTGCTCATCGAAGGGCAGTTGTAAGTCCTTGAGGGCATGCTCCACTTCGCGCTGTGCGGTGACTGCACCTAAGGGTTTGGCCAGCTCGGTAGCAAAGTCTTGTGGTGAACGAGCAAAGAGTTCGCGGCGCTCTGGACGCCGCACATTATTCACCGCACAGGCTTGGGCAGCGCGCTGCTCTTCATGACTGGTGCGCGACAGTAGCGAGACCAGAATAAAAGTCATGCAGTTGACACTTAATGCCGCTATGGCAGAAAAGTGCCAGTTGCGATCATCTAAAATATAGGTGTATTCAACCAGCGGAAAATAAAATGCTTGGATGCTGCTAAACATGGGCAGTAACATGCCCACTGTCCAAGTCAGCATGCCAGCCACTATGCCGCTGATAAAACCGTAACGGTTGGCTTTGGGCCAGTACAGCACCGAAAGTACCCCCGGCAAAAACTGTAAAGTGGCGACAAAGGCCACCAGTCCCAAGTTGGATAAGTCTTGTTCGGAGCGCAGCAGCAGGTAAAAGCTGTAACCGGCGAGAATAATGGCGATGATTAGGGCGCGGCGGGTGCGCTTGAGCCAGCGATAAATGTTCTTCTCAGCGGGAGGTTGGTACAGGGGTAACACCAAATGATTGAGCACCATGCCGGACATGGCCAAGGTGAGGACAATAATCACCCCACTGGCAGCAGACAAACCGCCCATAAAAGCCAAAAGGGTGAGGTGCTCGTTATTCAGCGCTAGGCCTAGGCCCAAGGTGTAATATTCAGGTGAAGTCGGTGCTGCCAATTTTAAGCCCGCCCACAAAATGGGTAAAATTGGCAAGCTCATTAATAGCAAAAACAAGGGTACGCCCCAGCTGGCAGTTACCAATGCGCGTGGGTTGAGGTTTTCAGTGAAAATCATGTGGTACATGTGCGGCATCACCACCGCTGAAGCAAAAAACAGCAGCAGTAAACTGCGCCACGGGCCTTCCTGCAGCGGCAGTTGCAAACTGGCGAGGGTTTGTGTGTTTTCTGACAGCCAGCTGTCTAGGCCGCTGGGCCCATTAAAAATCACAAACACAGCAAAGGCGCCGATAATCAACAAAGACACCAGCTTTACCAGCGACTCAAAGGCAATGGCTAACACCAAACCTTCATGTTTTTCACGGGTAGCAATGTGCCGTGCACCAAATAAAATGGAAAACAGCGTGATTAAAATACAAAAGGCCAGGGCAATGCGGTTTTGCGTAGGTTGTCCAGTGAGGATGCCAATGGTGTCCGCAACTGCTTGAATCTGTAAGGCCAATAAAGGCAGGGTGCCAAACAGCATAAAAACAGTGCTAATGGCGCCTACCCAGCTGCTGCGAAAACGAAAAGCCAGTAAGTCAGCCAGTGATGAGAGTTGGTGAGTGCGAGTAAGCTGCAAAATAGGATAGAGAAATACCGGCGCTAATAAAAAAGCTCCTGACAATCCCAAATAAATAGCTAAAAAGCCATAACCATATTGATAGGCTAAGCCCACTGCACCAAAAAATGCCCAAGCGCTGGCATAAACACCCAAGGACAAAATATAAATTACAGGGTGACGCACAATCCAGCGCGGCACCCAGCCATGTTCAGTCGCCCAAGCCACACCAAACAAGGTTAGCAGGTAGGTGGTGCTGATTAGAATCAGCTGGCTTAGGCTAAAGCTCGTCAGCATCGTCTTGGCTCTGCAAAATAAAGGTCACTACAATTAAAATCAGCCATAAATAATACGGGCGGTACCAAGCGCTGTCAGCAGCAGTCCACCACTCCATAATGGCCGGCGAAAACAAGTAAATGCCGACCACCAATATTAGGACTAAACGATAAATATACATGCTGTTACTCGATACACAATAGTGTCACCGATGGTAACCAAGCAGGCTGCTGTCTGCTACAACCAAGCCTAGAAATTAGACTATTAGCGGACAAAATTACCTTGCCGACGCTCGATTCTAAAATCTAAAGTGCTGGCCCGGTAGCCCGCTCGCAAACTGGGCAAAGGAAGGCAGGTTTGCCACTCAGCGCCGGCCACTAAAGGACTTGCGCTGCTGTAGTGGGCTTCAGTGAACAGAGTTTCAATCAGGTTGGTGGTTTCCCCGGGACGGTAAGCGGCGATGCGCCACTTTAAATCTTTCAAGGATTTATCGGTATTGTTACGTAAGTGCACAAGTAGCGGGGCGTTACTGGGGCATTGCTGCGGCGCATAAGTAATTTGCATATCCAGATGATCCAGTAAGCGTTGGTTATTACGCTCGCCTATCACCAGCCAGCCGGCAATACTGGCCAAGAGCAGCAGCAACGGCACGCCAATAGCTAAAGTGCGTTTAGGGTAACGCAGCAATAAAGCCAGCCAAGTAATAGGAATCAATGCTGGTGGTAACATCAGGCTAGCTCTCCGGCTGATCGCGTAAGAAGACTAAATGATTGGGCTTGGACTGCTCGGCACTGTAATAATAGCCTTGCTCGGTAAAGTCGTGTAACGCCTCGACAGTGTCGATTTTATGTTGAATAACATAACGGGCCATAATGCCGCGGGCCTTTTTGGCATAAAAGCTAATG
>Ga0079226_10001373_pt1 | contig 18673 bp, 14 predicted proteins | sample Poulit2014_FD_76345 | JGI IMG/M metagenome (GOLD analysis project Ga0079226, IMG submission 76345) | Agricultural soil microbial communities from Georgia to study Nitrogen management - Poultry litter 2014 | ecosystem: Environmental > Terrestrial > Soil > Agricultural land | place: USA: Georgia... | reverse complement strand
TTTACTGCTGTCGTACGCATAATAAAGTCGGTAAAGTTTTGAGCTCCTAATAATACAGATAGGAAGCGAGACTTACCGCCACTTTCTTGAAGGGAGCGAAGTCGTTCCTTTAACAATTCATTTCGTTCATCGATTCTTTCTTTTAAAATTTCGATCTCATCATTCAATTGAGATATTTCGTTTTCTAAACTATTAATCTCTTTTTCCGTAGAGCGGATATTCGATGTAACGGATTGAATATCCGCTCTAGTCACAACGAGTTCTTCTTCAATCGCATCTAATTGCTCCTGGACGGTCATCTGTTCTTTTTTGTTCTCATCCATTTTTTCATTAATTTCACGTTTATCGCGATTAATTTCGTTTGTTTTTTGTTTTATTTCGCGTTCTTCTTGCTCTAGCTTTTTAAGTTTACGATCGATATCGGATGATGCTAGTGTAGAGTCTAAACTGTAGTTAAAGGAAAACGTAAGAACAATTAGCGTAATTATTATGTAAATAATGCGCCTATACATTTAATCCTCCCTCTTTCGTTGTAAATTTGATTGATGCGAATTATACTTTTAAAAATTTACGAACGCTCATTCCACTACCCCACATACCAATCACAGCACCAATTAAAATGATGACGAGGGATAGTTGCCATAAGAATGGGTTTAATGGTAACAACTGTACAAATGGGAAAGCTGTTTGATCTATTAATGAATTATAAATATACGTATACGCAATACTTAATACGGTAATAGGTATAATCGAACCTAGAACACCTAATAAAAACCCTTCGACAAAAAACGGCCAACGGATAAAGGCATTCGTCGCTCCGACTAATTTCATAATTCCAATTTCTTCACTTCGTGCCATAATTGTAAGTTTAATAGTATTGGAAATTAAAAAGATTGCCGTTAATACAAGAGCTGTAATTAAAATTGCACCAATTGCACGTACATAATTGTTAAACTTAAATAATTTCGGAACAACATCTTGTCCGTAATTTACTTTATAAACATAATCAAAGCGTTCGATTTGCTTTGCAATTGATTCTGTTTCTTGTGGTTCTGATGCTTTTACAATATATGCATGATTGAGTGGGTTATCTTGCTCATACAATTCCCAAGCTTTACCTTGTTCTCCCATATCTTCTATTAAATTTTTAAATTCGTCGTCTTTCGATGAGAATTCAACTGATTCTACACCGGAGATAGCCTCGATTTCATCACCTAGATCACGAATGTCGTCTTCATCTGCAGTTACTTCAATCAACGCCTTAATTTGGACATCCTCTTCTACTTTCACTGCCATTTGGTTGATGTTAAGCATTAACATAATGAATGTACCAACTAATATAAGTGTAACAGTTACCGCACCGATGGATGCAACCGACATCCAACCATTACGGATGACGTTTTTCATTCCTTCTTTGAAATGTCGTTTTATCGTATTAAATTTCATAGCCATAAACCCCTTGTTCTTCATCTCTTACAACTATACCGTTTTCGATTGCGATGACTCGTTTTTTCACCGTATTTACAATCTCTTTACTGTGAGTAGCCATAATCACTGTAGTACCCCGAGTATTAATCTCCTCTAAAATACGCATAATAGACCATGAAGTGTCCGGGTCTAAGTTCCCTGTAGGTTCATCAGCGATAATAATCTTTGGATAGTTCGCAATCGCTCGGGCAATTGAAACTCGCTGTTGTTCTCCTCCAGATAGCTCATTTGGAAATGAGCGAGCCTTATGTTTCAACCCAACAAGATCAAGCACCTCCATGACACGATCACGAATTTTATCCGGAGACATTTCAATAACTTCTAATGCAAAGGCTACATTTTCGAAAACGGTTAATCTTGGTAGCAACTTAAAGTCTTGGAAAACGACTCCAATTTGACGGCGAAAATAAGGGATATCTTTTTGTTTTAATTTAGATAATTCGATATCATGAATTTTAATTTCCCCTTTAGTAGGAATTTCCTCGCGGTAGATCATTCGGATAAAAGTAGATTTACCGGCACCACTAGGACCAACGATGTATACAAATTCACCTTGGTCAATTTTTATATTTAAACCCTTGGCAGCTGTAACGCCATTTGGATACGTTTTATGTACATCGATCAACTCTATCATTTTTTTACCACCTTATTAACCCTATTATATATTATCCTTGCATGAATAAGCTTTTCTTATATATCCTTCTCTAGCATAACATAAAACGACGATTTTTTTGCTTAAAATTTTGTTACATTTTCATTTCATTTTTAATGTTGCATGTAGTTTTAACTAAACATAGTATAAATTACCATAGAATACGTTTTTTATAACTTTTTTGTTTTATTTACTCGTACACATTTTTTGAGAATTATCTTTTTCTTTTCTTGTTTTTTGACATATTTCTTGTTAAATGGTAAAAAAAGCCCCTAGATCTAGTCTATTGCTAATTCTAGGGGCATTTTATTATATATTATTATATTTTACTATTTTCGGCAATTAGTTGGCGACGATGTTCACTAGTTTTCCTGGAACAACAATCACTTTGCGGACTGTTTTACCGTCGATCCACTTTTGGATTCGTTCGTCTTCTAAGGCAATTTTTTCTAATTCTTCATTAGTTATATCCTTCGGTACATTCACTTTTGAACGTACGCGACCCATTACTTGAATGACAATTTCAACTTCGTCTTCAACTAATTTCGCTTCATCATAGGTAGGCCAAGCTTCGTATGTGATGGTATCTTCATGACCTAATCGATCCCATAACTCTTCACCGATATGCGGAGCGATTGGGTATAATAACTTGACGAAGCCTTCTATATATTCTTTAGAAATCTTTTCTGCTCGGTATGCTTCATTTACAAAAACCATCATTTGTGAAATAGCTGTATTAAAGTGTAGATTATCGTAATCTTCGGTTACTTTTTTCACTGTTTCATGGTAAACCTTTTCTAAGGATTCTGTCGGTTCGTCAACGATTTTGTCGGATAAGCTACCGTCTTCCTTAACGACGAGACGCCAGACTCGATCGAGGAATCGACGTGCACCATCTAATCCCTCCGTCGACCATGCCACATCAGCATCAAGCGGTCCCATAAACATCTCATAAAGACGTAATGTATCGGCACCATGAGATTCTACGATATCATCTGGGTTTACAACATTACCCCGTGACTTACTCATCTTTTCATTGTTTGACCCTAAAATCATTCCTTGGTTAAATAACTTTTGGAACGGTTCTTTCGTCGGGACGACACCGATATCGTATAAAAACTTATGCCAGAAACGTGCGTACAATAAGTGTAATACAGCATGCTCTGCTCCACCGATATACAGATCGACTGGTAACCATTTCTTTAAAAGCTTCGGGTCAGCTAATTGTTCATCATTGTGTGGATCGATGAAACGTAAATAATACCATGAGCTTCCGGCCCACTGCGGCATCGTGTTTGTTTCTCGGCGCCCCTTCATACCAGTCTTAGGACAAGTAACGTGAATCCAATCGCTATTGGCTAAAGGGGATTCACCCGTACCAGAAGGTTTAATTTCATCCATTTCTGGTAAAGTTAACGGAAGTTCTTCTTCGGGAACCGTCGTCATCGTACCATCTTCCCAATGGATAATTGGAATTGGCTCTCCCCAGTATCGTTGACGAGAAAATAACCAATCTCGAAGGCGGTAAGTAACTTTACGTTCACCTTTTCCATTTTCTTCTAACCAGTTAATCATCGTTTCGATCGCTTCTTCTTGGTACATTCCATTTATAAAATCTGAATTTATATGCTTACCATCTTCTACATATGGTCCTTCTTCAATATTTCCACCTTCAACCACTTCCACAATCGGCAAATCGAAGGTTTTAGCAAATTCATAATCTCGGTCATCGTGGGCTGGAACAGCCATAATAGCTCCTGTACCATAAGATGCTAAGACATAATCAGCAATCCAGATCGGAATCTCTTTATCATTAACTGGATTAATTGCATAAGCACCTGTGAAAACTCCGGTCTTCTCCTTCGTCGTATCGGTTCGTTCAATTTCTGTTTTATTTTTTACTTCTTCGACGTAGGCTTCGACGGCTTTACGTTGTTCATCGGTAACAATTTTTTCTACTAAATCATGCTCTGGGGCTAAGACAGCATACGTTGCACCGAACAATGTATCGGGACGAGTCGTAAATGCTTGGAATGTTTCGTTATGATCCTTAATTTCAAACGTAACTTCTGCTCCTTCTGAACGACCAATCCAATTGCGTTGCATCTCTTTAATGCTTTCCGGCCAATCGAGGTCTTCTAAGTCTTCAAGTAAGCGATCAGCATAAGCTGTAATTTTTAACATCCATTGTTTCATCGGTTTTTTCACAACAGGGTGTCCACCGCGCTCACTTTTTCCATCAATTACCTCTTCGTTTGCTAATACGGTACCAAGAGCCGGACACCAGTTAACCTCGACCTCATCCATATAAGCGAGACCTTTTTCGTATAACTTAATAAAAATCCACTGTGTCCACTTATAATAGTGAGGATCTGTGGTGCTAAATTCACGGTCCCAGTCATAAGAAAACCCGAGTTCTTGAATTTGCCGTCTAAACGTGGCAATGTTTTTATCAGTAAATTCTGCTGGGCTATTACCCGTATCTAATGCATATTGCTCAGCTGGAAGCCCGAAAGCATCCCATCCCATCGGGTGTAACACTTCATATCCTTGCATTCTTTTCATACGTGAAATAATATCTGTCGCCGTATAACCTTCGGGATGACCGACATGCAATCCAGACCCAGAAGGATACGGGAACATATCTAGTGCGTAAATTTTTTTCTTATCGGAATAAGCATCCGTTTTAAAGGTTTTGTTTTCTAACCAATATTTCTGCCATTTCCGTTCAACTTCCTTATGGTTATAACTCACCGTTATGCCTCCCCTTAATCGTTTACTCCATTGTAAAATATAAATCGCTATTTACTTGGAGGTATATATAATAAAATATATGTAAAATAAATAGCCGTTCAAAAAACGACTAATAATATCCTGATAAAATTGCGTGCGATTCCGTCAATTATATGTATATAGCTACTCGAATTGTAGAGAATTGGCGGAAATTTGTCAAGATTCGTGCCATGTCCCTATAAAAATGTCGCTCAACTTTATCTTTAATGCTAAACTTAAATTATCAAACAAAAGTAAATCTACGGAAGGAATGACAAGAATGATTTTACACGGTGCAATTCCTTTTGCTCATGAACTTTTACAAAAGACGGTATCTAAAGGTGCAACCGTCGTCGATGCAACTTGCGGTAATGGAAATGATACACTTTTTTTAAGTGAAGCCGTCGGTGAGCAAGGTCACGTTTACGCCTTTGACATACAGTGGCAAGCAATCGAGACGACTTCGACTCTTTTAAAGGAACATAAGCGTGAAAATGTAACTCTTATCCATGATAGCCATGCAAATGTTGATCAATACATAAAAGAAGAACAGTCGCTTGACGCTGCGGTCTTTAATCTAGGCTATTTACCAAGAAGCGATAAGAAAATTATTACAAAACCTGACTCAACGATCGCAGCCCTTGAAAAGCTGTTAAACCTTCTAAAGCAAGGTGGCTTAATTGTGCTCGTCGTTTATGCAGGTCATCCCGGTGGTGAAGAAGAGAAGGAGGCCGTCCTACAGTTCGCCTCTTCTCTGGATCAAAAACATTACTTATCGATTACATATAAATATATCAATATGATTAATAATCCACCCTTCGTTATTGCAATCGAAAAGAAATAAAGAGGAGGAAGCAACCATGATTTATTCGTATAAAAATAAATTCCCAAAAATTCATCCATCTGTGTTTGTCGCTAAAAATGCTACAATAATCGGAGATGTCGAAATCGATGAAGAGTCGAGCATATGGTTCCAAACGATCATCCGTGGCGATGTCGCCCCGACAAAAATCGGTAAACGAGTAAATATTCAAGATTTATCCCTTATCCATCAAAGCCCAAATTTACCAGTCATTATTGAGGACGATGTAACAGTTGGGCATCAAGTAACTTTACATGCTTGTACAGTTCGAAAAAAAGCGCTAATCGGTATGGGTTCGCAAATATTAGATGGAGCAGAAATTGGTGAGGGTGCTTTTATCGGTGCGGGAAGCCTTGTAACTCCAGGAACAAAAATTCCTCCAAATACTTTAGCCCTCGGACGTCCTGCTAGAGTCGTTAGGGATTTAACAGAGGGAGATCTTGCAGAAATGGAACGAATTCGTAAATCTTACGTCGAACGAGGTCAATATTATAAAAATGACCTCCAACTTGGAAATTAATAAATTTAGTTTATCTCATTTTAACGGTTAAAATAAGGACGAACTTAAGTATAAAAAGTGGCTGGGACAAAGCCATCCTTAAATGAACGAATGGACTGAATTTCTCTATGATGTAGGAGATCAGTCCGTTTTATTTTGTTCGGGAACTTTTTTGTAGTTATTATTTATTTTGTCTATATTGTCTTAAGTTGAGCGTCATGATCACAATTATGGCTTCATTTTACAGGAATTTTAATAAAAAATACTTAAAGTTTTCCACGTTGGAAAAGTTTTAAGAGTTTTGTTTATTAATTTATCTAGCGGGAGATCCGTTGAGTATGATGAGTTATTACTTCTTATTAACTTACTCAGCGAAGGAGTCCGCTGAGTAGATGAAGCGCTTTTATACGTAGATTTACTTAGTAGAGCAACACGCTGGATTAGCTACGATGTTTTTGCTTATAAATTGCTCGCCAAGGACCTCCAATGAGTAAGTTGAAGTGCTTTTGTACGTTGACTTACCCGTGAGAGCACTCCACTGGGTAAGTTAAAATGCTGTTGTATGTTAACTTACTCGGTAGAGCACTCCACTGGGTAAGTTGAAATGCTGTTGTATGTTGACTTACTCGGTAGAGCACTCCAATGAGTAAGTTGAAGTGCTTTTGTACGTAGACTTACTCGATGAGGCGATCCACTGGGTAAGTTGAAATGCTTTTGTACGTAGACTTACCCGTGAGAGCACTCCACTGGGTAAGTTGAAATGCTGTTGTATGTTGACTTACTCGGTAGAGCACTCCACTGGGTAAGTTGAAGCGCTGTTGTATGTTGACTTACTCGGTAGAGCACTCCAATGAGTAAGTTGAAGTGCTTTTGTACGTAGACTTACTCGATGAGGCGATCCACTGGGTAAGTTAAAATGCTGTTGTATGTTGACTTACTCGGTAGAGCACTCCAATGAGTAAGTTAAAATGCTGTTGTATGTTGACTTACTCGGTAGAGCACTCCAATGAGTAAGTTGAAGCGCTGTTGTATGTTGACTTACTCGGTAGAGCACTCCAATGAGTAAGTTGAAGCGCTGTTGTATGTTGACTTACTCGGTAAAGTGCTCCACTGTGTAAGTTGAAATACTTTTGTGCATTGACTTACCTGGTGAGGCTTTCCCGTGAGTAAGATGAACTGTTGTTTCTCATTAACTTACTCGGTAGAGCGCTCCAATGAGTAAGTTGAAACGATTTTGTATGTTGACTTACTCGGTAGAGCGCTCCAATGAGTAAGTTGAAACGATTTTGTAGGTGGACTTACACAGTAGAAACGCCGGCTGGGTAAGTCTAAACGGATTCCTCTACTAACTTACTCAGAGAGGGCCACACTAGCAAATATCACTACTAACTTACTCAGAGAAGACCACACTAGCAAATATCACTGCTAACTTACTCAGAGAGGGCCACACTAGCAAATATCACTGCTAACTTACTCAGAGAGGGCCACACTAGCAAATATCACTGCTAACTTACTCAGCAAAAGATCCAGTCAATTAAGCTTAAATAGATATCACACTTAATTTAACCACAATTAGTAAGCAATAAAGTTTTTACGTGTAAAATTTACTCGAGGAGAAGGTTGTTAAAGTATTTTCTTACAAATTTCCTCGGCTAGTCAATGCAACGGAAGGTTTAAAGCAATTTTTTCAATGCATCAACTAAATAAAACCACTTCCTCAAGGTTTTTTGCTGAGTTTTGTCCCAGCCTCTTCTTTTTCATCTTTTTTCACTTACAATTATCTTTGAGTGCGGACCGCATACACTAAATCTAGCTTTTCTTCGATTTCAGGTGTGTTGGAAGGCACAGCACATACGAAGTTTTACTTTTCTTCGATTTCAATATCTTGACACATCTAGATTGAATTTTTTATAAAATAACGAAGGACTGAATACCTCCACATAGGAGAAAATCAGTCCTTTCTTTTAATTAAGGCTAGTTTATCATAGTTTTTTACTATAAATATTTTTTAATATCTTCTACTCGGTCAGTTCGTTCCCAAGTTAAATCTAAATCGTTTCGACCAAAATGACCGTAAGCTGCCGTCTGACGATAAATTGGCCGACGTAAATCCAATGTTTCGATTATCCCTGCTGGACTTAAATCGAATTCTTTATGAATAATCTCAACAATTTCTTGATCAGAAATCGCCCCTGTACCAAAGGTGTCTACTGAAATAGATACTGGTTGGGCCACGCCGATAGCATAAGCAATTTGTACTTCTAACTTGCGTGCTACACCTGCGGCGACTAAGTTTTTGGCAACATAACGGGCAGCGTAAGCAGCTGAACGATCTACTTTTGTCGGATCTTTTCCACTGAATGCTCCCCCACCGTGATGGGCATAACCGCCATAGGAATCGACGATAATTTTCCTACCGGTTAAACCTACATCCCCTTGAGGACCGCCGATAACAAAACGCCCCGATGGATTAACATAATACTTTGTCTCATCATCTAATAAAGATTCCGGAACAATTGGTTTAATAACGTGTTCAATTATATCTTTATGAATCATTTCTTGAGTTACCTCTGGATGATGTTGTGTTGATACGACGATGGCGTCGACCCGTAATGGGCGATCGTCTTCATCGTATTCAACGGTTACTTGGGTCTTCCCGTCTGGACGTAAATAAGTTAATGTGCCATTTTTACGGACGTCGGCTAACCGTTTAGCTAATTTGTGTGCTAAATCAATAGGCAATGGCATTAGTTCTTCTGTCTCATCGCAAGCATACCCAAACATTAATCCTTGGTCACCAGCACCGAGAGTTTTTTCAACTTTTCCCTCACGAGTCTCTAATGCAACATCGACACTGCTTGCAATATCCGGAGACTGCTCATCGATCGAAGTTAACACAGCACAAGTTTCTGCATCGAAGCCGTACTTTGCCCTTGTATAACCAATTTCTTTTACTGTATCTCGAACGATTGCTGGAATATCGACATAAGTCGATGTCGTAATTTCTCCAGCAACAAGTACAAGCCCTGTAGTGACGGTCGTTTCACAAGCAACCCGGGCTTCTGGATCACTTTTGTAAATCTCATCTAAAATTGCATCCGATATTTGGTCACTCATTTTATCCGGATGACCTTCCGTTACAGATTCTGAAGTAAATAAACGACGATTTTTCTTCAATGTAAAGCCTCCTAAATATAGTACATTTTACGGAGCTCTTAAAAGTTAGAGTAGGATATTGCAAACAAAATAATATATAATAGCTCGCACAAGACTACGACATTTACATAGCCATTGTCGATGATTGTTCCTTATATTATTTGCGTTGCAACAATAAAAAAGCCTTTCCTACACGAGGAAAGGAAAAAGGCCAACCTTTCACTCTTATTGTTCAAGGTAAATTACCTTGCATCAGGTGAGCACCTTTTCACATTGTGTGATGGTTGCTGGGCTTCCTCGGGTCTGTCCCTCCACCAACTCTAAATAAGAGAATCCCCTAAATTATTACACCCTTAAAGTATTAATTTAATTATGCTTATTATTATTTATCTTAATGGATTTAAAATTGCTTAATTATTTAACGGTAGTATAACAAGGATTACTTCTTAAAGCAAACAACTTACAACAACGCTTTATATGGAAAATATGCGCAAATCGATTATCTTTAGTATAGTAATTAATAATTAAAACCTTTAATAGTATGCTAGTTTGCCTAAAGTTATTTTCTAAGGATCACCTATATAATTTTACATCACTTCTATGTAGGGTGAAGTATAGTAATATATGCCATGTGAGATAACCATTTTATTTTGTACTATCGAAAATTTTTGTTAAAATATATTTAATTTCTGAGATAAATGCGATATTCTATCACTATCTTTGTGAGAAGTTTCACTAAACTGTAACTTTTGTGTATAATTTAATAGAAAGAATGACATATTTAATAGGTATTATTAAACCTAATATGTTATACTATATAAAAAATATTGAGTAATTCAGGAAAAAGGATGGATAGAGTAATGAGTATGACAGCAAAATCAACTGCCCCCGAAAAGTTTGCAAATCACCCGAATTTGCATAACAATTTATCAGTTCCTTTACTTGTTGAGAAGTTTTTATCACGAAATGAAGGTGTATTAACTGCTACTGGTGCTGTTCGCGCCACAACAGGTAAATATACAGGACGCTCTCCTAATGATCGTTTCATCGTTCGTGATGAGATTACTGAAAACACGGTTGATTGGGGTTCTGTAAACCAGCCGATTGATGAAGATTCTTTCGAAAAACTTTATAAAAAAGTAGTCGATCATCTCAACTCAAAGGATGAACTTTTCTCATTTAAAGGTTTCGCTGGTGCGGACAAAAAATATCAACTCGATGTGCAAGTAATTAACGAATATGCATGGCACAACTTATTCGCTCGCCAGCTTTTCATCGCACCTACAGAAGAAGAATTACAAGAGCATGACACAGCCTTTACAGTATTAGCAGCTCCGACATGTAAAGCTGATCCGGAAGTTGACGGAACAAACTCAGAAACCTTTATCGTTATTTCTTTCAAAGAACGAGTTATCTTAATCGGTGGAACTGAATACGCTGGAGAAATCAAAAAGTCCATTTTCTCTGTAATGAACTACTTGCTTCCACAGGAAAACGTCTTATCCATGCACTGTTCAGCTAACGTCGGTAAGGAGGGTGACGTCGCCCTATTCTTCGGTTTATCTGGAACAGGAAAAACGACATTATCGGCTGACCCATATCGTAAGTTAATTGGTGATGATGAACACGGATGGAGTCCTAACGGTGTATTTAATATCGAAGGTGGATGCTACGCGAAGTGTGTCGACTTATCTGAAGAAAAAGAACCACAAATTTATAATGCAATCCGTTTCGGTTCAGTCTTAGAAAACGTCGTAGTCGATGAAGATACTCGTGAGCCAGATTATTCAGATACATCCTTAACAGAAAACACTCGTGCTGCCTATCCATTAGAGAGTATCGATAACATCGTTACACCAAGCGTTGCAGGTCACCCGAATACAATTATTTTCTTAACAGCAGATGCTTCTGGTACATTACCGCCAATCAGTAAATTAACGAAAGAACAAGCAATGTACCATTTCTTAAGTGGATATACAAGTAAGTTAGCTGGAACTGAACGAGGCATTACAGATCCTGAACCAGCTTTCTCAGCTTGCTTTGGCTCACCGTTTTTACCACTTTCACCGGATAAATATGCTGATATGCTCGGTGAAAAAATTGATCAGTTTAACGCGAACGTATTCCTCGTTAACACTGGTTGGACCGGTGGACCATATGGTGTAGGTGAGCGTATGCAACTGTCCTATACGCGAGCAATGATTACTGCAGCTCTTGAAGGTGAGTTAAATAAAGTCGAAACAATTGTCGATGACATCTTCGGCTTACACATCCCAGCTCACGTTCCAGGAGTACCAGATGAGGTACTCGTTCCAAGAAATACTTGGGAAGATAAAGAAGCTTATGATGAACAAGCGAAAAAGCTCGCTCGTGAATTCCATAAGAACTTTGAAAAGTTCGAAAATGCAAGCGACGAAATTAAAGCTGCAGGACCAACATATAAATAAAATCAATTCACAGAAGTGCAAACGATATATTGTTTGTACTTCTTTTTTATTTTAAAACTACAAATCCAATCCTAAGAACGATATGCTTCTTTTAAAAGCTATTCTCAGAAAGGCCCTCTTATTTACATTCCTCTACTCTTTTAAGCCGACAAAAGAAATTAAGTTAAATTTCTAATAGTTGTCCTATATTTTAACTTAAAAGCTACTTAATAGAACATAATCCACCTGAATTTAACTATTTAAATTAAAAATTGCCTTTTATGGCGAGATAAACCTCCCAATGTCCAACAAAGTTCAAACAATAAATACAGTAAAAAACTCCCTTACTTACTTCTTTCACTCTGTTTAGGTTCTTATTTTTAGCACAAATTATGGCAAGTGTGCATACGCTATTGTTGATTAAGGAACTTTGAAAGGAGCAGTAGATTGAAGAGATTTACCTTAATAAGTTTTCTATTCATTTGTTCAATGCTTATGCTTATTGCTTGTCAAAGCTCTGGTAAAACGAAAATAACCTTAGCCGAAGTAACTCGTTCCGTATTTTATACACCACAATATGTTGCCTTAGAAAAAGGATTCTTTGAAGAAGAAGGATTAGAAGTAGATTTACAAACGACTTGGGGCGGTGATAAAACGATGACAGCTCTACTTTCGGATCACGCAGATATTGCCCTTGTCGGTTCCGAAACTTCAATTTACGTTCATTCCCAAGATGCAACGGATCCAATCATTAACTTCACTCAATTAACTCAAACAGATGGCACATTTTTAGTTGCAAAAGAACCCGTCCCCGAATTTAGCTGGGATGATTTACGTGATGAAGTTTTCCTAGGGCAACGTAAAGGTGGCATGCCCCAGATGGTAGGTGAACATGTGCTTAAAAAACACGGTGTCGATCCACATGGTGACTTAAAAGAATTAATTCAGCATATCGACTTTGCAAATATTCCAAGTGCCTTCGTTTCAGGTGATGCAAAATTTGTCCAGCTTTTTGAACCAACTGCTAGCGTTTTTGAACAAGAGGGAAAAGGGCATGTAATTGCTTCTTTTGGTGAAGCATCGGGGATTATCCCATATACAGTATATATGACAAAAGAAAGTCGTCTAGCCGAAGATAGAGATATGATTTACCGGTTTACTCGAGCAATTTATAAAGCCCAAAAATGGGTTCGGGAAACCGACGCTGCCGATATAGCCGAAGTTGTCGCTCCTTATTTTGAAGATTCGACAATCGAGATTTTAACCTCTTCGATTGAGCGTTACAAAGAGCAGGAGTCTTTCGCCTTCGATCCGCTTTTATCGAAAGAAGCTTGGGATAATTTATTACACATTATGGATGAAGCCGGAGAATTACCAGGGGATGCACCTTATGATGAGCTTGTCGAAACAGATATTGCTAAGCAAGTAATATCTGAAGTTGATGGTGAATAAAATAGCCCGAAGATTGGAAGGTGTGTAATATAAATGGCTTTTTTAAAGTTAAAGAACGTATCCCATCATTACTTTACACCATCGGGTTATACGAAAGCCTTAGAAGATGTGAATTTTTCTGTAGAAAAAGGAGAATTTGTATCAATTATCGGCCCGAGTGGTTGTGGCAAGTCTACGATTCTTTCATTAATTGCTCGCCTACTTGAACAGACGAATGGAACGATAACTCTTGATGGTGAACCGTTAACAGAGACGACAACTGAAGTTGGGTATATGTTACAACAGGATTATTTATTCCCATGGAAGACAATCTTTAATAACATTTTACTCGGTCCAAAAATACAAAAACAAATAACTTCTGAAACTATTCGTCAAGCCCGAAAACTATTAAACGACGTACAGCTATCGCATACAGAAAATGACTATCCTACTTCATTATCGGGAGGTATGCGTCAACGGGTCGCCCTTGTGCGTACTTTAATGACTGATCCTGAAATTCTACTCTTCGATGAACCCTTCTCAGCATTAGATTACGTTACAAAACTTCAGTTAGAAAACGTTGTCCATAAACTAATGAAAACGTATCGTAAAACAGTGATCCTCGTCACTCACGACATTGCTGAAGCGATTTCGATGAGCGATCGAATCTTCTTAATGGGTACGTCTCCAGGATCAATTAAAAAAACTTTTGTCATTCCTGATGTGCTACGGCGTACCGAACCGTTTTACGTTCGGCGGCATGAGGATTATCGACCACTATTTGATGAAATTTGGCACGAATTTCAGCAAACTGATGCAATGAAAGAAGGTGCAACTAATGAAGCAAACAAAGGATAAGGTGATGTATAAACAATATTTACGTAAAAGACGTCGCCGACGTCAATGGATTATTACGACACAAATTGTAATTTTAATCATGCTAATTTTTCTTTGGGAATATACGAGTAAACATCATATAATCGATCCGTTAATTTTTAGTTCCCCAACAAAAGTAATGCAATTACTCGGTGAAAAATTTGTTGATGGAACATTTCTTCCGCATTTGCAGTATACTATTTTCGAAACGATTTTAGGATTTATTTTAGGTACGGTTGGTGGAATTGTAATCGCTTCGATTCTTTGGTCCTCCACACGCCTTGCCGAAATTATCGATCCTTATCTCGTAGTATTAAATGCAATGCCTAAAGTCGCTCTTGGCCCGATGATTATCGTTGCAATTGGACCCGGAATGTTTTCGATTATCGTAATGGGAGCAATTATATCGATCATTATAACAACAATTGTTATCTACACTGCCTTTAATGAAGTGAATCCTAACTATCTTGCTGTTGTCCGGAGTTTCGGTGCATCGCGTTTTACGTGCTTTAAAGAAGTTGTATTTCCAGCTACAATTCCAACTATGATTTCAACTTTAAAAGTAAATGTTGGCCTCAGTTGGGTTGGAATTATTGTCGGTGAATTTCTTGTATCAAATCAAGGTCTCGGCTATTTAATTATATACGGTTTTCAAACCTTTGATTTTACACTAGTGATGGCTAGCTTAGTCGTGATTGCCCTTCTTGCGGCGATGATGTATGTGCTAGTCGAACGATTGGAACAACTTTTAATTAAACGGTTAAAATAATAGCTAACAGCTAAAAACTAAAATACTCTGTATAAATTAATTAGCTGTTTACAAAAAGACGGTAACAAGCGTTTTTGCTTAGAATACCGTCTTCCTTCTTTGTCAATCTTGTGATGTGACTTTATTTAAAAACTTTTTCTCAATGAAATCGAGACTACGAACAAGTACTTCATCTTTCATCATAAAACTAAATTGTTCATTACTTTTTATATTCGCTGGTAATTGTTCTAACAAAACTGGTCCTTCAGTTTCGTAATAATGAGCTTGGTCTAACAACTTATCAATTTCGGCAAAATATACATTTTTAATAATTTGGCCAGCTTTACCTGCCACGAAATATTGAGCGACATAACGTAACGTTTTAATTTCCGCTCCTGTTTCTTCCATCACTTCTCGGTAAGCAGCTTCTTCGGCAGTTTCACCTCGTTCTACTTTTCCCCCAGGAAATTCTATTCCACGAGTACGATGTTTCGTAAGTAACCATTTTCCCTCATAATAACAAATAACCCAGACATGTTTTGGATTTTTTGAAAAAGGTTCTTTGTCGAAGGATAACTTTACCTCATTGCGATAAAAATCAGTAAACGTATAAATCATCTATCACAACTACCTTCTACATAATCTAATTTTATTGTAGCGTAATTCAGTTGTTTTGAAAATACGTTTACGTACGTTTCGAATCTAAGGAACGATCTTTTAATACTCCGGTTGTCTCAATATACATTTTCGTTTGCTCATCACCAATCCTATAAATAAGTTCTAAAGCATCGGTAAAAGCAGCATCATAACGGTCGTTCGGTAAGTCCCGGTGATAAGGTTCAAAGGGAATATGCGAACGCCAGTAAGCAGAACGATCCGCATCGTCTACTTTGTTTAATAACCGGCGAAGCTCCTGCACCTCATCCTCGGTTGCATGAATCGTATAATGATGGTTATTTTGAAACTTTATTTGAGAAATTTCTCGCGATTGCATATTTACATAATACGTTTTTCGGTCCATGTAATCGTACCCTCCTTATAAATTATAACTTTCTATTTATTAAGATGGACGATTACATCGATTATCATGTATAAATGTTTATTTTTTTATCCTGTTATATCTTACGTAATTTCTCAGCTAAGCGATGGCGCATTACTTTATTTGAAGCATTACGTGGTAATTTATCCATGAAAATTATTTGTTTCGGAACTTTATAACTAGCTATACGTTGTTTTGCAAAAGATATAAGGGTATCGCCTTCAATATTATCGCTTACGACAACGAAAGCAACCGGCACTTGGCCCCACTCTTCATCCTCTTTACCAACGACCGCTACATCTTTTACTACTTCATGGGCTAAAAGAGCTTGTTCTACTTCTGAAGGATAAATATTTTCACCACCAGAAATGATTAAATCGGTCCGCCGATCGACGACATATAAAAATCCATCCTCGTCGATATAACCTAAATCACCAGTAAGAAACCAACCTTCATTAAAGGCACGTTTATTTTCTTCTTGTAATTGATCATAACCGTGGAATACCATCGGACCTTTTACGATAATTTCACCAACTCCTTCAGTATCTGGCTTATGGATTTTAATTTGGGCAGGAAATAATGGTTTCCCCGCTGAACCTAGCTTTTTTCGGGCATAAGTTTTACTTAATGTCGCTATCTGTGAACTTGTCTCTGTCATACCATAAGATTGAAAGAGTGGAATTTCTAACTGTTCTACTTTCTGTAATAAGGGTTCTGGAACACTTCCACCACCAAGTAAAATACAGCGGACAGACGACGGTAACTTACGGTCTTCTAACTTTTGAGTTAAATCCTTTAACATTACTGTAACTAAAGATGCAATTGTTACTTTTTTATTTATAAAAGCATCAAGTAACTGGTCCTGGTCGTACTTTTCCATAAAGTAAACAGTCATTCCATACATGACGCTTCGGATTAAAATCGATAAACCTCCTACGTGAAAAAGGGGTAATGTTAGTAACCATTTATCATGGTCATGTAGACCGAGATTTAACACTGAACCTACAGCACTCCACCAATGATTACCGTAAGTATGTAATACAGCTTTAGGAGCACCGGTTGTTCCCGATGTGAACATCATCGTAAAAGGATCTTCTAAATTAATCTCTGTATTAAGGGCAATATTAGCTTCTTCTAATCCGTTGATTTCATGGAATGTTGTCGTATGAGTAAAAGCTAAATCCTTTTCTTCCTGTAAACTTTCGGTTGTAATTAATAGTTTAGCTTCCGATCGATTTAATTGATCCGTTAACTCATATGAAGTCAATCGGGTATTTAATAATACGACAATCGCTCCTAGATAACTTAACGCATGAATCGCATAAATCATTTCCAACTTGTTGTTCGATAATAAAGCGATGCGAGTGCCTTTTTCAATAGGGAAATTAGCTAATTTACGAGCAAAGCTTTCACTATTTCTTTGTAACTCCTGAAATGTTAACTTTAAACCTTCCGGGTCTTCAATAGCTACTTTTTCAGGATGTAACGAGGCTTGCTTCGATAACCAGTGAGGTATTTCATTGTTTGTTCTCAAGTTTCTTCCCTCCTAAGCTCGTATTTTATTGTATCATGTTTTTTATCCTTTATTGTATATGTCGATGGAAGCCTTTCGATTTCCGGCATACTTTAAAAACAACCATAATAAAAACGGTGCCCGATTTAGATCGAACACCGTTCATACTTAGTTTTACATGCTGAAATTTATGGAAAACGCGGGAATTGATCAAAGTCTGGCTTACGCTTTTCTTTAAAGGCGTCGCGACCTTCTTTCGCTTCATCCGTTGTATAGTATAATAACGTTGCATCTCCACCCATTTGCTGAAGACCTGCTAATCCATCGGTTGCAGCGTTGAAAGACGCTTTTAAGAAACGGATAGCTGTTGGAGATTTTTCTAAAATTTCCTCACACCATTTAATCGTTTCTTTTTCTAAGTCTTCTAATGGGACGACTTTGTTTACCATACCCATTTCATATGCTTCTTCCGCATTGTATTGACGGCATAAGTACCAAATTTCACGGGCACGTTTTTGTCCAACCATTTCCGCAAGTAGACCCGCACCATAACCAGCGTCGAAGCTACCTACTTTCGGACCTGTTTGACCGAAAATAGCGTTATCCGCTGCGATGGTTAAATCAGATACGATATGTAATACGTGACCACCGCCAATTGCATAACCAGCTACCATTGAAATGACTGGCTTCGGAATTGTACGGATTAAACGTTGTAAGTCAAGCACGTTTAGACGTGGAATTTCATCTGTTCCTACATATCCGCCATGACCGCGAACAGTTTGGTCTCCGCCAGAACAAAAGGCTTTATCTCCTGCTCCTGTTAGAATAATAACACCAATCGATGAATCATCTCGAGCATCGGCGAAGGCATCGATCATTTCATTTACCGTTAACGGAGTAAAAGCGTTACGCTTTTCTGGACGGTTAATCGTAACTTTTGCAATTCCGTTATATTTTTCATAAATTATTTCCTCATAGTCTCTAACTTTTTCCCATTGTACTGTCAATTTTCACACCCCATTTGTCGAATAATCCATTCTATTATAACTAATTACTCTTTTATCATACGACAAGATGATAAATTATTCTGAGTCTGTCAAGCATTTACGGGAGCTTCTCTCCTACCTTTTAACTTTTTAAACTTTTCTCGAATCCAAACACTCCAACATTTGTTTTAGACAAATGGAATCTACTCGCTTTCCGCGGGCACG
>Ga0079226_10001372_pt1 | contig 18689 bp, 17 predicted proteins | sample Poulit2014_FD_76345 | JGI IMG/M metagenome (GOLD analysis project Ga0079226, IMG submission 76345) | Agricultural soil microbial communities from Georgia to study Nitrogen management - Poultry litter 2014 | ecosystem: Environmental > Terrestrial > Soil > Agricultural land | place: USA: Georgia... | reverse complement strand
GCTGCAAATGTTGGTGTATAACCTGAGCAAGGCACAACCAAAGCTCATGCGCAGCCTGTTACAAAAGCAAGTACAGGTGCAAGTGGGCAACAAAGTGGATATGAAGCATTTTACCCCAGAATATAACCCCTGGGATGAGCGCCTATGCGCGGTACCAAACGGCGATCTTTTCAAAGTATTAAAGCAGGGCAAAGGCTCGGTGGTTACCGACCACATCGACACCTTTACGGAAAACGGAATCCAGCTGAAATCTGGCGAACACTTAGAAGCCGACGTTATCATTAGCGCCACAGGCCTTGATCTGCAGCTGCTCGGCAATGCTACCCTTAGCGTTGACAACGAAGCCTATGATATCAGCAAAGCCATCACCTACCGCTCGCTCATGTTTAGCAACCTACCGAACGCGGCAATGATCTTTGGCTACACTAACTCATCATGGACACTAAAAGCTGACTTGGGCGCTGAGTATATTTGCCGTGTGATTAACAACATGGATCGCCGTGGTATGCGCCAGGTGGTGCCTGTGTTAAAAAACCCTAATGTGAAAACACGCCCGTTCCTTGATTTCAACGCCGGTTATGTGCAGCGTGCTTTGAGCCGCTTCCCGAAACAAGGCACGAAAGCACCATGGAAGGTAAAACAAAATTACCTCTTCGATTTAGTTACGCTGAAACTCAGCAAGCTAGATGACGGTGTATTAAAATTTAGCCAACCTAAAAAAAGCGCTAAGAAAAGCTGGTTTAAGAGCAAGCAAGCAGCTAGCGCCTAAACCCTAGCAACACAAACAACAACGCCCCTTCTTGCTGTTCCTGAAGGGGCGTTGTTGTTATAAAACTTATTCGCTGCCGTGATACTGGGCGCTCACATGCACTATCATTTGCGCTGGCCGAGCGAGCTGGTACAGCAAGTAATCGCGCAACGCTGTTGGGTATTCTAATTCCACTAAGGCATCTGCCATGCATTGTAACCAGGCCTGAGCATGTTCTTGGTAAATCTGCCAAGGTGTGTGCACCTGAGGAATACTAATGGAGCCATATTTTTCTTGGTAGCGGCGGGGCCCACCCATCCAGCCGGATAAAAATCGCGCCAATTTATCGATAGAGCTCGCCAAATCTTCTGGGTGCATAGCGCGTATTTCCTGTGCGTAGGGCGCTTCATCCATAACGCGATAAAACACCTCTACAAGCCGTTGCAAACCCTCTAGGCCACCCACTGCTTGCAGTGTAGCGTCGCCTTGGCCGTACTGTTGTTCGTTTGTGGACATATCCCACCTTTTGCTTACCGTAAAAAACGCCACCATAGCAAAACGGCCTCTGCTGGAGAAGCCGTTTTTAGTTTACCTTACGCTGCTTGCCCAGCAAGGGCCGCGGGAGACTGTGCTAAATAGGCTAAGGCTTGTTCGGTATCACCTTCAGTGCTTGGGTGAAACCCTGGTTTCAGCCACAACAAAGTGCGGCGGCATAAGTAGCTAAAGGCTGGCATGTTGCCTGAGCTAAGCCCTACTTTTTCCATACGCCACAGAAGCAAAGGCAGGAATGCCTTGCTCCACTTACGCGTGGGCTTGTCTTGGTCTTGTTCTGCAATGCTGCGATAGCCTTCCACCACTGCGTAAATAAAAAGAGGGAACACAAGTGCCATCAATGCTTGGCGGCTAATGTAAAACCCAAGCTGGGTACGGCACAGGTGTGCAAACAAATCAAAAGCCACCGTTCTGTGCTCTACTTCTTCGGCAAGGTGCCAACGGAATAGATCCGCTACCACTGGGTCCCCTTTGTCCCAACTATCGCTGTTCATGCACCAATCACCAAGCATGCCAGTAAAGTGCTCTATTGCGGCAATTAGCCCAACACGCAGCACCAACCAACGTTTTTCTAGGCGCTGGGGTATTTTGTAGCCCAACGGATTATCGCCAAGCAATTGCTTAAACAACCAATCCACACGCTTGCGGTATTCGCTAACATCAATGCCTTCATCTTTTAACCAATCCTCACCGTGCTTATGCGCGCGGGCATGAATGGCTTCTTGTTCAATAAAAGCGCGTACATCTATGCGCAACTCATTATCTGTTACTAATGGCAGTGCCTTGTTATACACACGGCAAAACCACAACTCACCTGCAGGCAGCAACAAGTGAATGCTATTAATAATGTGGCTCGAAAAACTGTCGCCCGGCAACCAATGTAAAGGGGAGTGTGATAAATCAAATACTACCTTTCTTGGCGTAATCACATGCTTTTCACTCATGCTACTGCCTCTTTCACTTTTGTTGTCGTTGTTTTTGTCCAGCGATGCGCTTGCAACACATCTGCTGCCGTGCCGTGATCAACGGCTCCCATAAACTCCGTTAGCATGGCTGCCACGCGCTCTGGTTCTGCTAGCGTCACCCAATGGCAAGCATCAATATCACGGCGGTAAAGTTCAGGCACCCAATGGGCTAGATCCTCGAAAAGTGCTGTGCTGACATACCTATCCTTGGTGGGCACAATTAATTGCACTGGGCATTGAGCGTAACGCGCTTCAGGCATGGCCAACTTAGGCACCATGTTGGCACGGTAAAGCCATACGCCAAGCATACCGTCGCTGGTTTGGTTAGGGTTTACTGCAACGTCTTGCACACCCTCCACATGCTGCAAGAAATTAGGCCAAAAGCGGCCAAGGCCTGCACGCCATACCATTTCCGGCAATACAGGCAGCTGAAACATAGCGATATACCAAGAGCTCATGGTTTGTTTCAACAGTGCTGGCAAACCTTGCCTGTTCATGCGTGCGCGAAACCAATGTGCAGCATGGTCTAAGCAAGGCCCAGAGATAGTGGTATAAGAAAGGATCTTGTGTTGCACAAGGCTAGTGGTGACAAATTCCCAACCCTGGATAGAGCCCCAATCGTGGCCCGCCAAATGGAAAGCACGGCCGCCTAACAGGGCTGCAACCACTGCTTGGAAATCAGCCTGCAATAAAGAAAGTTTGTAGTGAGCGCGCCCCTTGGGCTTGCTCGAAGCACCCGCACCGCGCACATCGTAGCTAACTACGTAATAATGCTCTGCTAACTGCTCGGCCACCCCTTGCCATACCAAGTGGTTGTCAGGATAACCATGCAACAATACTAAGGGGGTATTCTTGCTATCACCCCATGAATAGGCTTGCAGCGTCACTCCCGCTGATACCACAGAATGTTCACTTTTGCCCATAATGCCCTCGATAAATAATGAATTTTGCCCACCGCCTTATTACATCAACGAAAGAACCATTACACAATGTCATTTAAGGCATCGCATAAGAAACCAGCGCCAATTAGCGCTCATAACGCCACCACGCCGCCACTTAGCTTTGCTACAATGGTGCAAATTTCATTGCATAGGCGATTTCACTATGAACCAAATCCCCCTCATCGATCGTATTGTGGCCGAAGTAAGTGCTCGTATGCCAAGCGGTTTAGGCGACTTACGCCAAGATGTGGAGCGCAACCTACAAGCGGTATTGCAAGAAGCCCTAACCCGTTTTGATCTAGTAAGCCGTGAGGAATTTGAGGTGCAACGCCAAGTGCTCTTGCGCACACGAGAAAAACTTGAACAATTAGAGCGCACCGTGGCTGAATTAGAACAAGCACAGCGCTAGGCAGTGGCCCACGAAACAATACGTTTTAACCTACGCTCTCTTCATTGTTTCACTTGCTCCATTTACCTCGCCCCTCCATTACGCTGAAACCTCAGCCTAATGGAGGAGCCTATGGCAGTATCCTTGGTGTTTAGCCGCGCTCAAGTGGGCTTGAGCTCGCCACAAATCAGAGTAGAAACACACCTTTCAGGCGGTTTGCCTGGTTTTTCAATTGTGGGATTACCCGAAGCCGCAGTACGTGAAAGCCGTGATCGCGTGCGCTCGGCCATTCTTAACAGTGGTTTTCGTTTCCCGCAACAACGTATTACGGTTAACCTAGCCCCCGCCGAATTGCCCAAGCATGGTGGGCGCTTTGACCTACCCATCGCCTTAGGCATTCTTGCCGCTAGCCAGCAAGTGCAAAGCAAACGCTGGCAACAACAAGAATTCATTGGCGAGCTAGCCCTTGATGGCGCCTTGCGCCCTTGCCAAGGCAGCCTGCCAGCCGCACTTGCTGCAGGCCGCACCGGCAATAGCCTTTACTTACCTAGCTGCATTGCCAACGAAGCAGCTTTAAGTGGCTATAGCGTGCAAGGCGCTGATTCATTAAAACAACTGTGCGAACTGCTGCAACAACAGCAAAAAAACACCTTTACTGCCCCGCCCACCGTTGCTAAGCATGCAACCGATGGGCCCTGCCTAAGCGAAGTACAGGGCCAAGCCGCTGCAAAAAGAGCCCTCGAATTAGCAGCGGCAGGCGGCCATTCCTTGTTGCTTTGCGGCCCACCTGGTAGTGGTAAAAGCATGCTTGCCGAGCGGCTACCAGGCTTGCTTCCACCTCTTACCAAAGAACAGGCCCTCACCGTAGCAGCCATTTATTCGTTAGGGGAAAGGCGCGGCATCGATCATTTTTACCACCCACCACAGCGCTCGCCACACCATTCAGCCTCAAGTGCAGCCCTACTAGGCGGCGGGCGCCATTTAAGCCCTGGCGAAGTTACCCTCGCCCACCACGGCGTTTTATTTTTAGATGAACTACCTGAATTTAACCGTGCAGCCCTCGAAGCCTTGCGTGAGCCTTTAGAAACTGGCGTGATTTACCTCAGCCGAGCAGACCGCAAAATTGCTTATCCAGCGAGCTTTCAACTAGTGGCGGCAATGAACCCCTGCCCCTGCGGCTGGCTCGGTTACCCAGAACGTAGCTGTGGTTTTTTATGCGGCAAAGCGCAGCGTTACCAACAAAAAATTTCAGGGCCTTTACTTGATCGTATTGATTTACACGTTACGGTAACGCCACCAGCGCCCCAGGAATTATTTCATACCGCAACAGCAGAAAGCAGTGCAGAGGTGCGCCAACGCGTGTTGGCAGCACAGCAACGCCAACACCAGCGGCAAGGAAAATTAAACGTGCAGCTAGGGCCTAGCGAATTACAACCCTTCTTCAACGAGCACAAGCAATGGTTGAGCCAGGCCATGCGCAACCTCGAGCTTTCAGCCCGAGGCTTGCATCGTGTTATGCGTTGCGCCCTCACCATCACCGACCTTAACAAGGCTGAACGCGTTGACAAACGGGCCTTACAAGAAGCCCTTAGTTACCGGTCTTTATTTTAGCACTCACTTTCAGCATGAATTTGTATACCAATCTGTGCAGCTTCGTGTTGAAAGGAGGCAATAGCATTGCCGTGCCATTTAAGCGCCCTTTGCGAAACACTGCTTTTGGCTTAGTGAAGGTTAAGAAGCCTTCGTAACCATGATATTCGCCCATGCCAGAATCACCCACACCGCCAAAGGGCAAATCATCGATGGCCACATGGCTCATAGTATCGTTAATACACACACCACCAGAGTGCGTATGAGTTACTACGTAATCCGCTCTCGCATTACTCCAATCGAAGTAATACAAAGCTAGCGGCCGTGGGCGGGCATTAATATACGCCACCGCATCCTCTAGCTGCTGATAACCGTATACCAATAAAATGGGGCCAAAAATTTCTTCTTGAGCAATGCGCATCTCATCAGTGGCATTAAGCACCAAGGTGTAAGGCATTTTTCGCGTATCTGCGAAACTTTCACCCGCTGGGTTTATCGCAATAATATTGGCGCCCTTAGCCTCCGCATCCGCTAAGTTTTGCTGTAAACGATCATATTGGCGTTGGTTAATAATGCTTGTTACATCGGGGTTATCCACGATAGTGGGGTACATAGCCCCCACTTGGGCCGTAAACTCTTGCACAAACTCATCAATGCGATGCTCAGGGCACAACAAATAATCCGGCGATACACAGGTTTGCCCAGCATTAAAACATTTACCAAAACTAATGCGCTCCACCGCATCTTTCATGGGGTAATCCTCCCCAATAATCACGGGGCTTTTACCACCAAGCTCGAGTGTAACTGGGGTTAAATTCTCAGCTGCTGCACGCATAATGTGCTTACCCACCGCTGTGGAGCCCGTAAATAACAGGTGGTCAAAGGGTAGCGCAGAGAAAGCTGCGGCCACATCCACTTCGCCATTCACCACCGCCACATGATCCTCAGGAAAAATTTTACCCAGTATTTCTTTCAGCATTAATCCCGTTTTAGGGGTGAATTCGCTCATCTTGATCATCACACGGTTGCCTGCAGCTAGCGCCGCAATCAAGGGCCCTATAGCTAAATAAAGCGGATAGTTCCAGGGCACGATAATACCCACCACACCCAAAGGTTGGTGCAGCACAGAAGCCGAACCAAAAGCACCCATCAAACCAAGGGCCCTGCGCTCTGGGCGCATCCACTTACGGATCCGTTTTCGGTAATATTTAATGCCTTCTAGGCTAGTGATGATTTCAGCAATTTTCGTTTCGTCTGCCGAGCGGCCACCAAAATCCTCGTTTAAGGTGGCTACAATAACCTCTACATTTTGGCGCAACACAGCGTCTAAGCGCTGTAAATGGCCACGGCGTTCTGCAAGGGAAGGGTAAGGGTTGTGCGCAAACGCCTCGCGCTGCGATGCTAAAATGGCCTCAAGCTCGGCTTTGATTGAATCTGTCATTATTATTCCTCTGTTTATCACTGTTGTATTCGTTATGTGTTAGCCACCATCCCACTATCCTGCGCATGGCTTTGCATTTAGTAGAACATGAAAGCGAAAGAGTTCCATTGCCCCAATGGCCGCAAAACTCTGCCCATGCGACCTGCCGCAGTTGCAGCACACCAACAAGGTTGCTACTGTTCAATTTTACATTTTCAGTAGCTGACAATGCTGCCTTTATTAGCACCCAGTATCTGGTTTCTGGGGCATTACGTGCAGCATAAAACAACAGGAGCAACACCTTGCGTATTGCCTATCTTGAAGACGACACAACCCAGGCAGAACTTATTCGTGATTGGTTAAGCGAAGCCGGCCACAACTGCATGCACTGCTCTAGTGGCCGTGAATTTATGGTGATGATGCGCCGTGAAACCTTTGACCTATTGCTGCTAGATTGGGAAGTGCCCGACATGAGCGGCCGTGAGGTGTTAAGTGAAATTCGCGCCAATGGTAACGCTGTGCCCGTATTATTCGCCACCCAACGCGATGATGAAGAATCGATTGTTGGCGCCTTAAAAGATGGCGCCGATGATTACATGGTAAAACCCTTGCGCCGTGCAGAGCTATTAGCTCGTATCGACGCCTTAGGCCGCCGCTCAGGAGTAGGTGATGTGATCCCACAAACAGTTCAAGAAGTCGGCCCATGGACCATCGATCGCGAACGCCGCACCATCAAGCTTGATGGCGAGCCCACTAAGCTTACCGATAAGGATTTCGAATTGGCGAGCTATTTATTCCAAAATGTAGGTAAATTAATGTCGCGCAGCCACTTACTAGAAAAAGTATGGGGCATACTTTCCGCCATTGAATCACGCACGGTAGACGTGCACATTAGCCGCATTCGCCGTAGCTTAGAAATTCGGCCAGAACGAGGTTATCGCATTAAAACCATCTATCAACATGGTTACCGCCTAGAGGCTGTTGACCCAGAATAGCCAACATCAACAGCAGCAGCCTTGTGCTGCTGCCAAACTCGCAGTTTATTGTTTAGCCTCCCATTATCTTGCCTGCAGGTTTAGCCATGGCAAAAATATCTCAGCGATATTTTCTAGAACACCTTGCCGTATTATTGATCGTGGCTGTGTTCACAACGTTTTTTTTACGCAGCAATATCACGCAACCACTTAGCCGCTATGTGTACGACTACATGATTTCGGTGCTACCTGCCACCGATTTTTCTGATATTGCCATTGTAGGTGTCGATAAAAAAAGCCTCACCGAAATCGGTAGCTGGCCCTGGGACAGGCGTGTACATGCGCACCTTGTAGAGCAATTAGAAAGCTTTGGCAGCAAAGCTATCGTGCTCGATCTTACCTTTGCCGAAGCTGATCGCACCCGTCCGGAATCAGACGGCGCCCTAATGCGCGCCTTTAGCCTGAGCGAAAAAGTATTTCTGCCCGTGCATTTCACCCTAGATCCACAAAACGATGTGCTAGAAACCATGCCACACATGTTTTTTGCACAAACCTCCGCCGGCATGGGGCACGTTAACGCTGAGCTTGATGATGATGGTGTGGTGCGCGGTATCCACATGCGCACCGGCATTGGCCAACCCTCATGGAAACATATTTCCTTGGTGGTGCATGAGTTTTTGCACCCAGATGATGAAGTACGCTTTCCATTAAAAGTTGAAGAGCCCCCTAGCACACTACAACTTGAACCGCGCCACTATCGCATGGTGCCGTTTAAAGTGCTCAGTGACATCACACCCAAAATTTCCGCTTCCGATGTGATTTATCGGCGCGTGGCACCAGAACAACTGCAAGGCAAAATTGTTTTTGTGGGCGCTACGGCCTCAGGGCTAGGCGATTTGCTCCCTGTGCCCTCAGCCAAAAGTAGTGGGCTCATGTCTGGGGTTGAAGTTAACGCTAATATTTATAGCGCCTTGCGTGCTGATGCATTAATCAAGCCTCTTTCGTTAACTAGCACTTGGGTTGCCACCATTTTGCTAGTGTTGCTAACTCCCTTAATTTTACCGTTACTAGCACCACGCTGGGCTATTCCTTTTGTTGCCGCCATGCTGCTTGCCACCACAGCATTAAGCTATTTTTTACTAGCAGTGCAACATAAATGGTTCCCTGTGGGCCCTGCCATAGCCGGCATTATCTTGGCCTACCCCCTATGGACTTGGCGCAGGCTAGAATCCTCCCTCGCTCACATACGTAGCTCTTTACGGCGCCTATCTGTGCATGATGACCTCAACTTGCGCCTAATCCAAACAGCGCCACTCAATAGCGCCATCAGCATGATTGAATACAGCTTACCCGTGCTTTCTTGGCGCCTAACACCTAAACCTGCAGGTAAAACCAAGTTTGGCGGGCAACCCGTAGCGCAAAAAAAAGCCTGGCAAGGCAGCAACGCCGAGCGTTTTATTTTTCATCATAACGAGCAGCGGTACGAACTTACTTTGCTATGGCAAAAGGCACCCTCGCCTGCGCAACAGCAATGGGTGCGAGCCGTGCTCAACCGTTGTAAAGCGGTAAGCAATAAACAGGAAGAAGTGTATTACGATTCCCTAACACTACAAATGAGCAAAGTGCGCACCCAAGAAGCGCGGCAAGAGGCCCTCACCCACTTCTTCGAAATTAGCTTGGCTGAGATGAGTGATGGCGTGGTGATTTCTGATGCTGCTGGCGAGCTGCTATTCGTGAACGCTCAAGCTTCTTATTGGCTAAGCATCAATACGCCCGATGTGAAACAAACTAATTTACTGCAACTTGGCAACAAACTAGTGTTCGAACAGGAGCAAGAAAATTGGCTTAGCATGGTGGCAGATGCCATTGCCACAGGGCGTAGCAACACCGAGTGCAAAACCAATAATGGCCTCGAGCTATACCTAGATATTTTGCGCACAAAAGTAGACCAGCAAACAGGTGAAATTTTAATACTCACCCTGAAAGATATTTCTGATGTAAAGCAAACCATGCGGACAAAAAGCGAAATGCTTGATTTTTTATCCCATGATCTACGCAGCCCCATGGTGTCTTTGCTAGCTCTTACGGAGAAATACGCACAGCAACCACAAAGCGAAAGCACGCAAGAATTACTTAATTACACACGTTTTTATGCACAGCGCAGCCTTAATATTGCCGAACAGTTTTTGCAATTAGCGCGGGCGGAATCCATGCAAACCATCGATTTTCACCCAGTAGATATGCTTGAAGTAGTGGAAAATGCAATGGAGCAAGCCATTATCCGCGCGCAACAAAAGCAACAACAGCTGGTGCTGGAATACAACAACAGTGATGTTTGGGTTAATGGCCATGCAGAATTGCTCGAAAGAGCCATAGAAAACCTGCTATCAAATGCCGTTAAGTATAGCCCAGAGGGTAGCACCACACGTATCACCCTCGCGCTCAACGATGGCGCGGTGCACTGCTCTGTTATTGATGAAGGGTTAGGCATTGAAGCAGAATTTGTGGCTGATTTATTTAAAAGCTTCGCTCGTTCCAGCAACGTACAGGCGGCTAGCGAGCATGGTGCAGGCCTAGGGTTGCGGTTTGTAGAGGTGGTAGCACAACGCCATTTAGGTGAGATCACCGTTACTAGCACACCCCAACAAGGCAGTACATTCACCCTTTCACTCCCCCACCACCCTATGGAGGGATAAAATTGTCACCTCATACATTCCCCCCATAGGGTTTCATGCGTATAATTCCCACCATTCTTTGAGATATTACGCAACGAAGCGTAAACTTGAGCCATTAGGCTAATATCTATCGTGAGGTATATAACGTGAAAAAACTGCTACTTGGCATTGCTTTTTCTGCCGCTTTATTAACAGGCTTAGCACAAGCCGACAGTTCATCAGTTCTTGATCGCGCCGCTAAGAATGCCATAGCAGAGCGCATTAAACCCACCGGCACCGTGTGTGTGCAAGGCGAAGAGTGCGCCAGCGCAAGTACCACCGCTAGCAGCGCCAACGCCACGGAAACAACCCCTGCTGCCAGCGCAAGCCGCACGGGTAAAGAGATTTACGACAACACCTGCTCCACGTGCCACGCTTCCGCTACCGCATCTGCACTTGGCGCCCCCGAGTTTGGTAACGCCGATGACTGGCAAGCCCGTGTAGACCAAGGCTTTGATACTGTACTCAAACACTCCATCGACGGTTTAAACGCTATGCCAGCCCGTGGCACCTGTGCTGATTGCAGCGACGACGAAATGACGCTAGCCATTCAATACATGGTAAAAGAAGCCACTGGCGAAGATTTTGGCCCAAGCATTGATGCCGACAGTGGCGATAACGAAGCCGCTACAGAAGAAACAGAGGAAGCCGCAGACGAAGCAAGCGATGCTGAAGAGGCAGACGCTGAAGAAGCCACTGAAGCAGAAGAAGAAGTGGCTGCTAGCGAAGAAAGCACAGGCCGCTCTGGCGAAGAAATTTACAACAACAGCTGCACCACTTGCCACGCAACAGGCATTGCAGCAGCTATTGGTGCGCCTGAACTAGGCAGTAATGACGACTGGAAAGAGCGCCTAGAGCAGGGTTTTGACACCTTACTTGAACACTCCATTAATGGCCTTAACGCCATGCCTCCCAAAGGCACCTGTGGTGATTGCTCTGATGACGAAATGAAAGCCGTGGTTCAATACATGGTTGATCAACTCGACTAACAACATTAGTTGCCTTACTAGCCCCAGCAGGTGAAAACATGCTGGGGCTTTTTTCTGTTTGTTTCACCCACCCGATAACAAAGCACGCAAACTTGCTAGGTTTTCCTCTGCCACTTCTGCCACACGTTCAGGATCATTTTTTTCTGTTTCGCCCACAAAATGTAAGTCTTCCTGCGGCATTTCCTCAAGAAAACGGCTTGGCTCTGTGGCCACCCGTTCGCCGAATTGACGCCGGCTGCGGGCGTAAGACAAGGTTAAATACTCACGGGCACGCGTGATACCCACATACATTAAGCGCCGTTCTTCTTCGATGGTGCCCGCTTCAATGCTAGCGTGGTGCGGCAACAACTCCTCTTCCACACCCATCATATAAACATGGGGGAATTCCAACCCTTTTGCCGCATGTAATGTCATCAGCTGCACGCGATCTGTATCTTCTTCGCTATCTTGCTGCTCGAGCATATCAATCAGCACAAGCTTAGCGATAACCGTTTCTAAATCAGCATCTTCATCTTTGTCCATCATGCGTTCGATACTTGCTACTAGCGACCACACGTTTTCAATTTGGCGCTCTGCCACACGTGGGCTTGGTGCGTTTTGTTGTAACCAACCCTCATAATCCATCTCGGTAATCAAACTGCGAATAGCCTGCAAGCTATTGTCTTGGAAACACTGCTGCCGCTTCGTATCTAACCAATGTTTTATTTGCCGTAAGCGCTCAGCCGCATTTGCGGGCATAACGCTAGTTAGCCCTATATCATCGCACACGTGGTACATTCCTTGGTTGCGTTGGGCTGCCCAACCAGCGAGTTTTTCTAGGGTGATAGGCCCAATCTCACGACGTGGCGTGTTGATAATGCGCAAAAATGCGTTGTCATCATCGGGGTTAACCAATAAACGCAAATAGCACATAATGTCTTTAATCTCTGCCCGTGAGAAAAAGCTTTTACCCCCAGAAACTTTGTAGGGTATTTGCATGCTCTGCAGCTTAGTTTCCATAGGGCGCGACTGAAAATTACCACGGTACAAAATGGCAATATCGCTCCATTTAAGCTGTCGCTGGGCGCGTTGATGAAAAATATCCGTAGCAATCCATTCTGTTTCTGCGTCTTCATCACGCATAGCCACCACACGAATAGGGTCGCCATAGCCGTAATCCGACCACAGGGTTTTCTCGAACACATGAGGGTTATTGCTGATCACAGCGTTGGCTGCGCCAAGAATGCGCCCAGTGGAACGGTAGTTTTGTTCAAGCTTCACCATGGTCAAGTTAGGCCAATCCTCTTGCAGTTTGGCCAGGTTTTCAGGGCGCGCACCCCGCCATGCGTAAATTGATTGGTCATCGTCACCCACCACAGTAAAGCGGCCTAAAGGCTTAACTAGCTGCTGCACCAATTCATATTGGGCTGTGTTGGTATCTTGATATTCGTCTACCAACAAATAACGAATACGGTTACGCCATTTTTCTAGAATTTGCGGTTGTTCATGAAATAACTGCACCGGCAGCATAATAAGGTCGTCAAAATCCACTGCGTTACAGGCGCGTAGCATGCGATCGTATTGCCCATACGCCACCGCTGCCCGTAGCTGTTCAGGCGTATCGGCATAACTCATAGCACTAGCAGGGGTTACCAACTCATTTTTCCAATGGCTAATTTGGTGATGAATGGCATCCACCGCCAAAATATCTTCTTCGCTGTCACCTCGGTGCAATACTTCTTTCAACAATTCTCGGCTATCAATTTGATCAAGAATAGAGAACCCCTTGCGCAAAGGCGTGGCCGCCTGCTCCTGCTTTAAAATACGCAACCCTAAGTTGTGAAACGTAGACACTATCAAGCCACGGCTTTCTGAGCGGGGAATAATATTACCCACCCTCTCTTTCATTTCACGCGCCGCTTTATTGGTAAACGTTACTGCTGCAATATGGCGCGCAGGAATGCCGCTTTGTTGCACTAGCCAAGCAATTTTCTGTGTAATAACGCTAGTTTTACCAGAGCCTGCACCGGCCAATACCAGCAGCGGGCCTATGGTATGCGCCACCGCTTCTTGCTGGCGGGAATTCAATTTATTCAAAACAATAACCTCTCTCCATTAGCCGCTGAAGTGTAACAGCCTATAAATGCCAGCACACGCACAGCGCCTAATGGTTCAGATTTTGCCCAGTTTCAGGTATCCTCGCCAAAAAACCCCGCTAACAGGACCCCCACAGGCATGAAAACAAATACTTTAAACCGTGTGGTTTACCCCGGTACCTTTGACCCTATTACCAATGGCCATAAAGATCTCATTGAGCGCGCATCACGCATGTTCGACGAGGTGATAGTTGCCGTTGCCCTAAGCGAAAAGAAAGGCCCATTGTTCACCATTGAAGAGCGTGTTCGCTTGGCACAAGAATCCCTTACTCACTTATCAAATATTAAAGTGGTAGGCTTTTCACAACTGTTAGCTCATTTTTGCGCCGAGCAAGATGCCAACATCTTGCTACGTGGCCTGCGTGCTGTATCCGATTTCGAATACGAGTTTCAGCTTGCCAATATGAACCGTAAGCTAGCGCCAGATCTAGAAACTGTGTTTCTCACACCTTCAGAGCATCTTTCTTTTATTTCTAGTAGCTTAGTGCGTGAAATCGCCTTGCTTGAGGGCGATGTAAGTGAATTCGTACCCCCCAATGTGGGTGAAGCACTAGAGGCAAAAAAACATGAACTTAATGGGAAAAATAACGCGTAACGTCCTTAGCGCGGGCTTGCTCTTGCTCGCCTGCGCCACCCATGCCCAAACCCCACCCGTAGGCGCTATCGCTAGTGCACACCCATTAGCTACACAAGCAGGCTTAAACACCCTAGCACGTGGCGGCAATGCCTTTGATGCTGCTATTACTGTGGGCGCCATGCTTGCGGTAGTAGAGCCTGCAGGCTCTGGCATGGGTGGCGGTGGTTTTTGGTTGCTACACGACCAACCTAACAACCGTTATGTTTTCCTTGATGGCCGCGAAACAGCGCCAAGCAAAGCCCATAAAGATATGTACCTTAACGCTGATGGCGAGGTTGATCGAGATCTGGCAATCAACACACCACTTGCAGCAGCTATTCCTGGGCAAGCCGCCGCTTTTGTAATGCTGGCTGAAAAATACGGCCGTTTACCTTTAAGCGAATCCCTTGCACCTGCCATACACATCGCCGAAGAAGGTTTTGCTGTGGGCCGGCGCTACCGCACCATGATGGCGTGGCGTGCTAGCACTCTTAACCGCTACCCTGCCGCGCGTGATATTTTCTTGCAAGATGGCAAAGTGCCTAAAGATGGTTTCATACTCAAGCAACCTGATTTAGCCTATGTATTGCGCCAGCTAGCCGATAAGGGCCATGCCGGCTTTTACCAAGGCGAGGTTGCTAAAAAACTGGTGCAAGCTGTACAGAACGATGGCGGCATTTGGGAGTTAGAGGATTTAGCCAATTACCAAGTGGTAGAACGCGAACCCCTCGTTGGCCACTTTCGTGGTGCCAAAATTATTACCTCGCCACCCTCTTCTTCTGGTGGTATTGCCCTATTGCAAACCTTTGCCATGCTAGAGCAGTTTAACAAGGGTGACATTGCAGCCGACCAACTGCCACACCTAACCGTGGAAGCCTTGCGCCGCGCCTACTACGACAGAGGCCTTTACCTAGGCGACAGCGACCACGTGAATGTGCCTACTACACAGCTGCTCAGCAAAAAACACATCCGGAAACTGGCCAGCAGCATTCAGCTAAACGCGCCCACCAAAAGCAGCAGCCTAGGGCCAAAAACCGAACTGCGCCAAGGGGAGAACACCACGCACTATTCCATTTTAGACAAAGACGGCAATAAGGTAGCCGCTACCTTAAGCATCAACCTACCCTTTGGCGCAGGTTATGTTGCCCCTGGAACAGGTATGCTGCTGAATAACGAGATGGATGATTTTTCTGCCAAACCTGGCACACCCAACGCTTATGGTTTAATCGGCAGCACCGCCAACGCCATTGCCCCAGGTAAGCGCCCACTATCATCAATGACACCTACTTTTGTGGAGTGGGACAATCAAGTGGCAATTATTGGCACTCCTGGGGGCAGCCGTATTATTACCATGGTGCTATTGGGCATCCAAGAAGCCCTTAATGGCCGCCCTGTGGAGCACTGGGTAAGCCGGCCGCGTTTTCATCACCAATACTTGCCCGATGTAGTGGAAGCCGAGCCCACGTTCATTGGTTCTGCTCAAGCAAAAGCATTGGAAGAAAAAGGCCACAAACTTGAAGAAACCAGCCGCCGGTATGGCGATATGCAGGCCATCCACTGGCATCGCAAGGCCGGCAAAGTAACAGCTGCAAGTGATCCGCGCGGCGAAGGTAGCGCGCAAGTAGAATAACAAAAAGCCCCTCATTACAAAAAACAAGCTGAGGGGCTAAATTGGTTTAATGCTGACACTATTCCTCTAGTTCTTCATCTTCTTCGTCGTCGTCATCTTCGTCATCCTCGTCGTCGTCTTCGACCACAGGGGGCTCTGGCTCCTCACACTGAACCAAAAAGGTGGTATCTGCTTTTTTGCTACTCATCTCTTGCTCAAGCTCAACACCCTCTTCTGTTTCTACTACAAACCCACATAAATCTGTGGCTGTATTGAGCACCAAAGTATAGTTTTTGCGATCTTGCACCTTGTGCTTAAAGGATTCTGTGCCATCTTCCGTAAATTCAAGTAGGGCATCTTCGTGCAGGCCTAACTGCACCTCAAGCACCAACTCTTCGTATTCATATTCCACAGCTTTAGCATTACTTGCATTAAGGCCTTTTACTGCCACCGTTGGGTGGCCAAATTGAATACCATCTTTACCACCATTGCAGCCAACTAACACAGCTGCCACGACTGCCACCAATAGTAATTTTAGTGGCATTACGTTTTTTGCATTCTTTCCTGCCATGCTCTTAGTCCTTTAAAATCTTACCGCCACACCCACCGTCCAACCTTTTAGGTCAACACTGGAACGCTCAACAAGCTGCAACCACTCCACGTTTAGCACCACATCTTCGCTAACAGAAGCATCAATACCAGCACCATAGCTAAGCCCGTGGGCACTCGCTTTCATTTTACCAGCGTCAGATTGTGCCTTTTCTTTAGCGAAACTGTAACCGGCTGCCACATAGGGCTTAAACACACCTATATCATGCCCAGCACGCAACAATGCTGTTGCGATATAGCTGTTTTGAACTTTCATATTTTCGCCGATACTAGAACTGCCAGAAGCTTTTTTGGTGTTAAAGCCAAGTTTTAGTTCACTGCTAAACACAGGGCTAATATCACCACCCAAACGTAAGAAAATATTGTCTGTGGTGGCTTTGCCTTTATCAAACAACTGCGTTTTTTGCGTGTGCTCGCCATAGCTTACACCTACATAACCCGTTTTTGCTCCATCAAATGCTTGCGCTACAGTAGCTGCCCCACTGCTAATAACAGCTGCCACCATGGCCACATATAACTTCTTCATGAGTTTTTCTCCTAGTGATTAACAGCCTTAATTACTCTTGATCGCGATTCATTTCGCGGGTGCGCTTTTCATACAAGCGCTGCTCGTGTTGCACCGGGGTGCATCCTAAGCAACGCTGAAAAGCCGAACGGGCTGGTTTTTTCACTAGTGTTTCAGCCGCTTGGTCAATATTGCCGCCAAGGGCACTCGCTGGCAGAGATACTGTAAACGCAGCCCAACCCAACACTGTTGCCCCAATCAACAATGGGCGAGCCACTAAAATATCACCTAATGTTGCTAATTCACTTGGTTTCTCATCGGCACGAATTACTTCAGATGCCTGCGCTGCTGGCACCGAAAAACCCGCTAACAACACCACAATGGCCATCAATGCAGAAAGCGTAGTGCGTTTCAGTAACGGCATGGTTATCCCCTTTTCCATGTTTAAGGTGCGTGCAAATGCAGCACTTTTTGAGTTTATTCATTAGTTGTATACATTCCATCTACAGCTAGCCGCTCAATTTACACGCTCACTATTTTTTGAGCAACACTAAGGCGCATCACTGCATTTGTTTTTTTAGTGGAAAAGCAATGCTCTACAAGCATCTTACTAACGTTGGCAGCGGCCACAGTATACTGTGCTTCGTTGCCCATGCAGCGCCTTTTTTAATGGTGCCGCACAGTTAACACAAGGCTCACCCGCCCGCCCATAAACTGCCAGTTCTTGCTGGAAATAGCCGGGTTGCCCATCCGCCTTGGTGAAATCTTTAAGCGTTGTGCCACCAGCGGCCAAAGCAGCGTTAAGCACCGCAACAATTGCCTGATGCAATGCTTGGTAGCGCGCTAAGCTAATACGCCCAGCCGCCCGAGAGGGATGGATGCCGGCCTTAAACAAGGCCTCTTGTGCATAGATATTCCCCACCCCCACCACAATTTTATTATCCATAATAAATGGTTTAATGGCTTTACTACGCCCTTGTGCTTGGGCATGCAAATAAGCAGCGGAAAACTCCTCGCTTAGAGGCTCAGGCCCAAGATGCTGCAGCATAGCGTGTTGCTCGCCCGTGGGCGCCCACAAAACAGCCCCAAAACGGCGTGGATCAGTGTAACGTAACATCAGCCCTGAACTTAGCAGAAAATCCACGTGGTCGTGTTTACCTGGGGCCACACCCTGCGGCAAAATACGCAATGCTCCTGTCATGCCCAAATGGATCAACACCTGGCCTTGGTCTGTAGCTAACAGAATGAACTTAGCCCGCCGTGTCACAGCAACTACCACCGCATTGGCAAGCTGTTGCACAGTATTTGGAATAGGCCAGCGTAACTGGCTTTGGCGCACAACTACTTGGGTAATTTTCTCATCCATAACATAGGGGAAGATCCCCTGTTTAGTAGTTTCTACTTCGGGTAATTCAGGCACCTTACTCACCCCTTTAAATATAGTTACCGTGCATAAATTGCAGGCATAAAAAAAGCCCCAACAGGGGCTTTTTTCGGAGCCGTGCTAAGCCAAATTACTTAATACGTGCTTCCTTGTAGATCACGTGCTGACGCACCACTGGATCGTACTTTTTGCGCTCTAGCTTTTCTGGCATCGTACGCTTGTTTTTAGTAGTGGTGTAGTAGTGGCCAGTGCCTGCACTGGATACTAACTTAATTTTTTCACGAATCGCTTTACCCGCCATGACGAAGCTCCTTAAATCTTGGTGCCGTTGGCACGGAGATTGGCCAACACGGTATCAATACCGATCTTATCAATAATGCGTAAACCTTTAGAAGATACACGCAGACGTACGAAGCGGTTTTCGCTCTCCACCCAAAAACGATGGTGCTGTAAGTTGGGCTTAAACCGGCGCCTCGTTCTGTTGTTCGCGTGAGACACGCGGTTACCTGTAATAGGACGCTTACCGGTAACTTGGCAAACTTTGGACATT
>Ga0079226_10001371_pt1 | contig 18701 bp, 15 predicted proteins | sample Poulit2014_FD_76345 | JGI IMG/M metagenome (GOLD analysis project Ga0079226, IMG submission 76345) | Agricultural soil microbial communities from Georgia to study Nitrogen management - Poultry litter 2014 | ecosystem: Environmental > Terrestrial > Soil > Agricultural land | place: USA: Georgia... | reverse complement strand
TTGCCCTTGCGCTCCTCGCGGTCGACGTAGCAGTCCCGCACCCGGGAGTGGAACGACTCGTTGCCGTAGACGAGGTCGATGCGCATGCCGCGGTTCTTCGGGAACGCGAGTGCACGGTAGTCCCAGTAGGTGTAGGGCTGGTCGTACTTCAGCGGTCGCGGGAGTATGTCGGCCAGTCCCGTATCCCGTAACCGGCGCAGCGCGTCTCGTTCGGCGGTCGTGACGTGGGTGGACTCGGCGAACTCGGCGATGTCGTAGACGTCGTCGTCGTTCGGAGCGACGTCGAAGTCACCGAGGACCGCGAAGGAGCCGTCGTCCTCGGCTCCCCGCTGTTCCAGCTCCGCTGCGGCGGTCGTGCGCAGCGCCTCGAGCCAGCGCAGTTTGTAGTCGTAGTGTGCGTGGCCGGGCTCGCGTCCGTTCGGCACGTACACCGACCAGATCCGCACTCCGCGGCAGGTGACGCCGATGGCACGGGGTTCGGCCGCGTTGTCGTAGTGTGGTTCGTCGACCAGTCCGCGGGTGACGGCGTCCAGCCCGACACGGGACACTACGGCCACACCGTTCCAGCGTCCCGTGCCGTGTGCGGCCACTTCGTAACCGGCGGCAGTGAGTCGCTCGTAGGGAAAGTCCTCGGTGCTGCACTTCAGCTCCTGCAGACAGACCACATCCGGGGACGCTGTTTCCAGCCAGGACACCAGACGGTCGAGTCGTGCGTTCACCGAGTTCACGTTCCACGTCGCGATGCGCATGGCAGGAGAATCGCACACGGTGCGGGGACCGCGTGTGGCGGGCCTGCGTTGGCGGTTACCGGAGCGGTCGGTGCCCGCGGGGTTCCATCATTGTGAACTCGCTGCACAACCAACCGTTTTCGACCCGGTCGAAGCGGGCGCACATGGCCAGTGCCCGGTCGCCGTGGTGCACGGTGCCACATGCCTCGATCACCCGCTCGTTGGTGCTTCGGGCGTGGACCGTTCTGAGGAGATAGCTGCGCCCCGGTGTGCGAACCGGAGTGGCGAGCTGGCGTTGTACCTCGGGGTGCAGCGCGTGGCGTAGTTGTCGTAGGTCCCGGCTGCCGCCGTACACTTCGACGACCGCTCGCAGTACGGCGGCGAGTTTCTCGTGGTCGAACGGAGGGTCAGCGGGCGGCTGTTGCTGCGCGGGTGGCCGCAGGGACAACTGCCCGTACGGCCGCTGTTGTGTGGGGATCTTCGCGTGGACCTCGGCTCGCCGCGGTGACGGTTCGTAACGGGCAAGTGGACGCAACGTAGCTTGGTGTTCGCGTGGTGACACGGAGACCTCCCAGTCCGCAGGGATCCGGTGACGGTGGTCGGTTGTGACCACCCACCCGGGAGTGCGGCGAGATCGCCCGTTCCATGCGTAACTCACTCGAAGGGGGACGCAAGAACGCGACGCGTCCCCCGGTGGGCGACCAGTGGCGACAGTGTGTTGCTGCCGTGTTGCTGACGCGCCGCTGCGGTGTCGCTGCCGTCCGTTCTCCGTATCCGTCTCAGCGCTTGATCGCGGAGATGTCCACGTTGATCTGGATCTTCTCACTGACGAGTACACCACCCGCTTCGAGTGAGGCGTTCCAGTTCAGGCCCCAGTCCTTGCGATTGATGGTCACGCTGCCCTCCAACCCGAGTCGCTTGTTACCGAACGGGTCGGTGGCGAATCCGGTGTAGGTCATGTCCATGGTCACCGGTTTGGTGATGTCCTTGATCGTCAGTTCGCCGGTGATGCGGTAATCGCTGTCCGCCACATGCTCCACGGACGTACTGGTGAACGTCACCTCCGGGAAATTCGCCATGTCGAAGAAGTCGTTGCTACGCAGATGTTCGTCGCGTTGTTGGACCCCGGTGTCGATGCTGTGCGCGAGCATCCGCAGGTAGCCGCTCGACGCAGTGGGATCCGAGCCGTCAATGTGCAGCTGCCCCTCGAACTCGGCGAACGTGCCCCGGACCTTGGTCACCATGGCGTGCCGGGCGGTGAACCCGAGCTGTGTGTGCGTGGTGTCGAGGTCGTAGTCGCCGGTCAGTTCGACTGCCGATGCTGGTGTCGTCATGACGGACACCTCCTGTGACGGTGGGGATCGGTCAGACGTATTGCGACCCAACCGACCATAACCCGCAGTGAGGTCCAGGGCAGCGTGTTGTTCCGGCGCGGGTGGATCCGTATCCGCTGGCGACGGTGCGCAGCCGGAGCCATAGGCTGGGGACGTGCCTGATCCGTCCACCTACCGTCCCGCCCCGGGGCGCATTCCCGAATCGCCCGGCGTCTACAAGTTCCGTGACAACACGGGCGGGGTCATTTACGTCGGTAAAGCCAAGAACCTGCGCAGCAGGTTGAACTCGTACTTCGGAGAGTTGTCGGGGCTGCATCCGCGTACGCGGCAGATGGTCACCACGGCGGCAGGCGTCGAGTGGACGGTCGTCAGCACCGAGGTCGAAGCGTTACAACTCGAGTACAACTGGATCAAGGAATTCGACCCGCGGTTCAACGTCCGCTACCGCGACGACAAGTCGTATCCGGCGCTGGCCGTGACGATGCACGAGCGGTTTCCACGACTGCACGTCTACCGTGGCCCGCGGAAGAAAGGTGTGCGCTACTTCGGGCCCTACGTACACGCCTGGGCCATCCGCGAAACCCTTGATCTGTTGCTGCGGGTGTTTCCGGCCCGCACCTGTTCGAACACGGTGTTTCTGCGGCACTCCCAACTCGGCAGGCCGTGTCTGCTGGGCTACATCGACAAGTGTGCCGCCCCGTGTGTGGGAAACGTCACCGCGGAACGACATCGTGAGATCGTCGACGAGTTCTGTGAGTTCCTCGCGGGTCGCACGGACACCGTGACCCGTCGGCTGGAACAGGAGATGTCCAACGCCTCCGAAGAGCTGGATTTCGAGCGTGCCGCCCGGCTCAGGGACGACCTGGCAGCCTTGCGCAGGGTCATGGAGAAACAGGCCGTGGTGCTGGGCGACGGCACCGACGCGGACGTGGTGGCCTTCTCCCACGACGAGCTGGAGGCCTCGGTCCAGGTGTTCCACGTGCGTGGCGGTCGGGTGCGTGGTCAGCGGGGCTGGGTCATCGAGAAGGCCGAGGAGATGGATCTGGCCGCGCTCGTCGGACAGTTCCTGGCGCAGTTCTACGGCCAGCAGGCCGAGTTCGCGGAAGCCGGAGAGGAATCCGCGCAGGTGCCGCGCGAGGTGCTTGTTCCGGAGTTACCGGACGACACGGACCCGATGATCGACTGGCTGAGTGGACTACGCGGCTCGAAGGTGCAGCTGCGGGTGCCGAAACGCGGTGAGAAACGCCAACTGGCCGATACCGTGGCACGCAATGCCGAGGAGGCGTTCACTCAGCACAAACTCAAGCGTGCCGGTGATCTGACTGCGCGTTCGGCGGCACTGTCGGAGTTGCAGGAATACCTCGCGCTGGACACCGCCCCGTTGCGCATCGAGTGCGTCGACATCAGTCACATTTCGGGTTCGGATGTCGTCGCTTCGCTGGTGGTCTTCGAGGACGGAGTTCCGCGCAAGTCGGAGTACCGGCGCTTCGCGCTCCGGGAGGCGGCACAACAGGGCGACGTCGCCGCGATCGCGGAGGTGGTGCGTCGCAGGTTCGCGCGCTATCTCAAGGAGACGGGCGCCGACCAGGCTCCCTCCGCCGACCAGGCTCCGTCCGCCGACCAGGCTCCGTCCCCCGACCGCGCGCCGTCCCCCGAACAGGTGCCGTCTCCCGACCAGGCTCCGGCGGTTGAGACGAACTCCCCCTCGGATCCTGTTGCGGCAGCCGCAACAGGATCCGAGGGGGAGGGTGCGCGTCCCGGTATCGACCCGGAGACCGGAAAACCGCGGAAGTTCGCCTATCCTCCGAACCTACTCGTGGTGGACGGCGCAGGCGCCCAGGCGACCGCCGCCTCTGATGTGCTGGCCGAGTTGGGGATCACGGACGTGGCGGTGGTCGGCCTGGCGAAGCGGCTGGAGGAAGTGTGGCTTCCCGCCGACGCGGAGCCGGTGATCCTGCCGCGCACCTCGGAAGCGTTGTACATGCTGCAGCGGGTACGTGACGAGGCACACCGGTTCGCCGTGCGGTATCACCGCAAACAGCGGTCCCAGCGGGTGCAGGGCTCCGCGTTGGATGGGATTCCCGGCTTGGGGCAGACACGACGGAACGCGCTGATCAAGCACTTTGGTTCGGTGAAGAGGCTGAAGAAGGCTAGTGTGGAGGAGATCGAGGAAGTGCCCGGTGTCGGCAGGCGTACGGCGGAGGCCGTGCGGGCCGCGCTGGTGGAGGCGCCCAACGGCGCGGGATCGAACGGAAGCGGGAATTCTGGCGAGTGACGAACACGACTGGGCTGACCGGACAGGGGCAGCACAACGCGGGCATGGAAGTTGCGGTGGTCACCGGGCTCTCCGGTGCGGGCAGGAGTACGGCCGCCAAGTGTCTCGAGGATCTGGGGTGGTTCGTTGTGGACAACCTGCCGCCCGAACTGATCTCCACGATGGTCGAGCTCGGTGCCCAAGCGCGTGGGACCGTCACGAAGGTCGCCGTGGTGATGGACGTGCGTTCGAGGGCGTTCACCGACGACCTCTCGTCAGTGATCAAGGATCTCGACGCACGTGGTTACAAGCCGCGGGTGTTGTTCCTCGAAGCCACGGACGACGTGCTGGTGCGGCGTTTCGAACAGGTTCGACGGGGTCACCCGATGCAGGGAGACGGTCGACTCGCCGACGGGATCGTCGCCGAGCGGGCCTTGCTCGCGCCGCTGCGCGACGAGGCCGACCTGGTGGTGGAGACCTCGTCGCTGTCCGTGCACCAGTTGCGGGCCAAGATCGAGAACGCGTTCGGTAGTGAGTCGAGCACCCAGACACGGGTGACGGTGCTTTCCTTCGGCTACAAGTACGGGCTGCCGATGGATTCGGATCTCGTGATGGACGTGCGGTTCCTGCCGAACCCGTTCTGGATACCGGAGCTGCGCGACAGCGTCGGTCTCGACACCGAGGTACGTAACTACGTGCTCAGTCAGGAGGGGGCCGAGGAGTTCCTCGACCAGTACCACCAGTTGTTGCGGCTGATCGGTACGGGATACAAACGCGAGGGCAAGCGGTATCTCACGCTGGCGATCGGCTGTACCGGCGGAAAACACCGCAGTGTCGCGATCGCCGAGGAACTCGCGGCGCGAATGTCCACTGAGGATGGCACGGCGGTGAAGGTGGTCCATCGCGATCTGGGGCGCGAATGAGTGAGGGCCGGCCGATGCGGATGGTGGCGCTGGGCGGCGGACGCGGGCTGTATGCAACGTTGAGCGCGTTGCGTCGGATCACCGCTGATCTCACCGCGGTGGTCACGGTCGCCGACGACGGTGGTTCGTCGGGACGGTTGCGTCGTGAGCTGCGGGGTCTGCTCCCTCCCGGCGACCTGCGACAGGCGTTGGCCGCGCTCGCGGCCGCGGAGGACGGCGGTACACTGTGGTCTGAGGTGTTCCAACACCGGTTCGGCGGTGACGGGGTGCTGCGTGGCCATGCCGTCGGGAACCTGCTGTTGGCGGGGTTGTTCGAGGTACTCGACGACCCGGTCGCGGCGCTGGACGAGGCGTCGCGGTTGCTCGGTATCGGTGGACGCGTGCTGCCGATGTCTCCGGAACCGTTGGAGATCGAGGCCGAGGTGACCGGGCTCGACAACGGCGGGACCAGCTGCATTCGTGGCCAGGTCGCGGTGGCCAGCACACCGGGGAGGGTGCAGCGGGTGAGCCTGCACAGTCCGGATCGCCCGGGCGAGGACCCGGTCGCGTGCGAGGCGAGTGTGCGGGCCGTGTACGAGGCCGACGTGGTTGTTCTGGGGCCCGGATCATGGTTCACCAGCGTGATTCCGCACCTACTCGTTCCGGGGTTGTGTGAGGCGTTGGTCCGTACTGCGGCGACGAAGCTGGTGGTACTGAATCTCGTTCCGCAACCGGGTGAAACGGCGGGATTCTCACCGGAGCAGCATCTCGATGTATTGTGCGAACACGCACCCGGGCTGACTCTCGACGGTGTTGTGGCCGACCGTGACTCGGTTCCGGTGCCGGAGCGCCTGTATCGTGCTGCCGAATCGTTCGGTGCGCGGTCGTTCCTGGATGATGTCGCCGACCGGGGCCGTACGGGACGGCACGACCCGGATGCTTTGGCGAAGTGTGTACGAGAGGCAGTGGCCGAAACCACGCGGGAGTCGCGGTGAACTGGTCCGGGTAACTGGATAGGAGGGGCTTATGGCGATGACGGCGGCCGTCAAGGATGAGCTGAGCCGCGTGGAGCTGAGTGAGCTCGGGCCGCGTCGAGCGGAGGTCGCCGCGATGCTGCGCTTTGCCGGAGGGCTGCACATCGTCGGCGGCAGGGTCGTGGTCGAGGCCGAGCTGGACACCGGGTCGGTCGCTCGTAGGCTGCGCAAGGAGATTCACGATCTCTACGGTTACGACTCCGATGTTCATGTCATCTCGTCCTCGAGTGGGCTGCGTAAGGGCACCCGGTACGTGGTGCGCGTGGTCAAGGACGGTGACGGGCTGGCTCGGCAGACCGGCCTGGTCGACCCGCGTGGCCGTCCGGTGCGTGGGTTGCCCGCCGCCGTCGTTGCGGGAGGTATCGCGGAGGCCGAAGCCGCCTGGCGTGGTGCGTTCCTTGCGCACGGTTCGCTCACCGAGCCCGGCAGATCCTCGGCGCTCGAGGTCACCTGTCCCGGCCCGGAGGCGGCGCTCGCGTTGGTGGGGGCCGCGCGCAGGCTCGATGTGCAGGCGAAATCCCGGGAGGTACGCGGTATCGACCGTGTCGTGGTTCGCGATGGGGACACCATTGGTGCGCTGTTGACCCGGCTGGGCGCGCATTCGAGCGTGTTGTCCTGGGAGGAACGCCGGGTACGTCGTGAGGTGCGGGCGACCGCGAACCGCTTGGCGAACTTCGACGATGCGAACCTGCGTCGCTCCGCCCGTGCCGCGGTGGCCGCGGCTGCCAGGGTCGAGCGCGCGATGGAGATACTCGACGAGTCCATTCCGGAGCACCTGCTCGTGGCGGGTAATCTCCGGTTGGCGAATCGGCAGGCGTCGCTGGAGGAGCTGGGCCGGATGTCCGACCCGCCGATGACCAAGGACGCGGTCGCGGGCCGCATCCGCCGGTTGTTGGCCATGGCGGACAAGAAGGCCCAGGAGCAGGATATCCCGGACACCGAGTCCGCGGTCACCGAAGAGATGCTCGAAGCCGAAGGTTGACGTCGTGTCGGTGGCATACATCACTGAATTGTGTGTGATGAACGCCTCTTGATCGATTCCGCACCCTCGCGGAATGGTGGAGTGCGAAACCGAGTAGGGTGGCAACCAGACCCAGACGAATCTGACGAGGAGTACCAGTAGTGACGGTTCGCGTAGGTGTGAATGGTTTCGGCAGGATCGGGCGCAACTTCTTCCGCGCCGCGATGGACAGCAGCCACGATTTCGAGGTGGTCGCGTTCAACGATCTCGGCAATCTCGACACGATGGCCCACCTGCTGAAGTACGACAGCGTACTGGGCCAGTTCCCCGGTGAGATCAGCACCAGTGACGAGGGGCTGGTGGTGAACGGCAAAACCATCAAGGCGTTCGCGGAGCGCGACCCGGCGAATCTGCCGTGGGGTGACCTCGGAGTGGACGTGGTGATCGAGTCGACCGGTCTGTTCACACAGGCCGAGGGAGCGCGCAAGCACGTCGAGGCCGGTGCGAAGAAGGTGGTCGTGTCCGCTCCAGCCAAGGGGGAGGACCTCACCGTCGTGTTGGGGGTCAACGACGACCAGTACGACGGCACACAGACGATCATTTCGAATGCGTCCTGCACCACCAACTGCCTGGCACCGCTGGCGAAGGTTCTCAACGACAACTTCGGTATCGAGCGCGGGCTGATGACCACGGTGCACGCCTACACCGCCGACCAGGCACTGCAGGACGGCCCGCACAAGGATCTCCGCCGTGCTCGCGCAGCTGCGGTGAATGTCGTGCCCACCGGTACCGGTGCCGCCAAGGCGATCGGTCTGGTGCTGCCCGAACTGGACGGCAAGCTGGACGGATACGCGCTTCGCGTGCCCGTGCCCACCGGGTCCACCACCGACCTGACCGTGACGCTGTCCCGCGAGGTTTCGGCCGAGGACATCAACGCCGCCTACCGCGCGGCAGCCGACGGCCCGATGAAGGGTGTGTTGCGCTACAGCGAAGAGGCTCTGGTCTCCACCGACATCGTGACCGACCCGGCCTCGTGTATCTACGACGCGCCGCTGACCAAAGTCATCGGCGACCAGGTCAAGGTCGTCGGCTGGTACGACAACGAGTGGGGCTTCTCCAGCCGCCTCGTCGACCTCGTGAAGCTTGTCGGCAGCAAGATCTCCTGATCGTATGACGACGAAGAACCTCGATGACCTGCTCACCGAGGGTGTGGCGGGTCGCTGCGTGTTACTGCGTTCCGATCTGAATGTGCCGTTGGACGGCACACGCATCACCGATGACGGTCGGATCCGGGCGGCACTGCCGACCATCCGGCGGCTGGTCGACGCGGGTGCCCGGGTTGTGGTGATCGCCCATCTCGGCAGGCCCAAGGGTGCGCCGGACCCTCAGTACTCGCTCGCTCCAGTGGCTTCCCGGATGGGGGAGTTACTGGGTAGCGAGGTGCCGCTGGCAGGCGACGTGAGCGGAACGTCGGCCGGCGAAATGGTTCGCGGGCAGTCCGACGGCTCGGTGACGATGCTGGAGAACGTTCGGTTCGACCCGCGTGAGACCTCCTCCGATCAGGTGGAGCGCGGCGAGCTAGCGAGCGAACTGGGCGAGCTGGTCGGCCGGAATGGAGTGTTCGTCTCGGACGGTTTCGGCGTGGTGCACCGGAAACAGGCCTCGGTCTACGATGTGGCGTGGCTGCGGCCCGCCTACGCGGGCAGCCTGGTGTTGTCCGAGCTGGAGGTGCTGCGCACCCTGGCAGGCAACCCGGAACGTCCCTATACGGTGGTGCTCGGTGGCTCGAAGGTCTCCGACAAACTGGCCGTGATCGAGGCGCTGTTGCCGAAGGTCGACCGACTGCTCATCGGTGGTGGCATGTGCTTCACGTTTCTGGCTGCCCGTGGCAACGACGTCGGCGGCTCGTTGCTCGAATCGGAAATGCTGGACACCTGCAGGCGGTTGCTCCGCGAGGCGGGCGACAAGCTGGTGCTTCCGGGGGATGTCGTGGCAGCGGACGCCTTCTCGGCGGATGCGAACAGGAAGACCGTGCCGGTCGACGAGATCGGGAGCGACTGGATGGGACTCGACATCGGTCCCGACAGTGTCCGTACGTTCTCCGAGACGCTCGCCACTTCGCGGACCGTGTTCTGGAACGGCCCGATGGGGGTGTTCGAGATGGCGCCTTTCGCGGAGGGTACCCGTCGGACGGCGGCCGCCATTGCCGATTCGACCGCGTTCAGCGTCGTCGGCGGCGGTGACTCGGCCGCCGCCGTGCGTTTGCTCGGCCTGTCGGAGGAGAAGTTCTCGCACATCTCGACCGGTGGTGGTGCGTCACTGGAATTCCTGGAGGGCAAGGAGCTGCCCGGTGTCGCCGTGTTGGAACAAGCAGAATAGGAGCGCTCGATGGCGCGGAAACCGCTGATCGCGGGCAACTGGAAGATGAACCTCACGCACTTCGAGGCCATCGCGCTGGTACAGAAGATCGCGTTCTCGTTGCCGGAGAAGTACTTCTCCGAGGTCGATGTGTCCGTGTTGCCGCCGTTCACCGACATTCGCAGTGTGCAGTCACTGATCAGCGGGGATCGCCTGCTGCTCAGTCACGGGGCGCAGGACCTGTCGGCGCACGATTCGGGCGCGTACACCGGTGAGGTGTCCGGCGAGATGCTGGCGAAGCTCGACTGTCGCTACGTCACGGTCGGGCACTCCGAACGGCGCGAGCATCACGGTGAGGACGACGCACTGGTCAACAAGAAGGTGCGTGCGGCACTGAAGAACGGGCTGACGCCGATCCTGTGTGTCGGCGAGTCGGTCGCGGTCCGAGAGGGCGGCAACCACCTGGAGCACACCACCTCACAATTGATCGAGGGGCTGAAGGGGCTCACGGCGGAACAGGTGTCCGGCGTGGTCGTCGCCTACGAACCCGTCTGGGCGATCGGGACGGGTCGGGTTGCCACGCCCGCCGATGCCGAGGAGGTGTGTGCGGCGCTGCGCTCGGCACTGACCGAGAAGTACGGTGCGGAGCTGGCCGAGGGGATTCGCGTGCTGTACGGCGGGTCGGTGAAGTCCGGAAACATCGCCGAGTTGATGGCGTGCAACAACATCGACGGTGGGCTCATTGGCGGTGCCAGCCTGGACGGTGAGGAGTTCAGCAAGCTGTGTGCCCTCGCTGCCGGTGGGCCGCTACCCTGAGATGGGTGGGGACACGGTAGCCTCGATGACACGACTCCGCGAGCCCGACCGTAGAGGATGAGATGAAGCTGTTCCTGCAGATCCTGCTGATCGCCTCGAGCCTGCTGTTGATCGGCTCCGTGCTGCTGCACAAGGGCCGTGGTGGGGGCTTGTCGTCGCTGTTCGGGGGCGGTATGCAGTCGACGCTGTCAGGGTCGAGCATGGCCGAGAAGAACCTCGACCGCATCACGGTGTTGATCGGTCTCGTGTGGCTGATCGGTGTCATCGGCCTCGGTCTTGAACTCAGTCTGTAAGCGCGGGGCTCGGCGCGTCGTCCGTGCGACGTGCGACACCCGGACGCGCCGTCAGTGGAACGGGTAGTGCGCGGTGGCTTCGAAACCGCCGTCATCGCGAACGGCCGTTTCGAAGCTACCGCCGATCAGGTTCGCGCGCTCGGTCAGGCCGTCGATCCCGTGACGCCCCGAGGGCAGTCCCTCGGTGAGGCTCCTCGAGGGACTCGGGCCGTTCGTGATCCGCACGAGGAGCGCCTCGCCGGCGTCGCCACTGATGTGTTTGATCGACACGGTGGTGTGCGCCTCGGGCGCATGTTTCCCGACGTTGGCGAGGCATTCCTGTACCGTCCGGTATGCGGCGGCCGACACGTTCGACGGCAGATCCTCGGGCAACGGATCCGTCTCGAGCGTGACGGGGACGTCGGTCACGTCGATCAACCGCGCCACTTCGGTGATCTTCGGAGTGTGTTCGTCCTCGTCGCCTGTCGCGTCGTTACGGAGCATGCCCAGCAGGGAACGCAGCTCGTCCAGGGTGCGGGTGCTGAGCCGACGGATCGTACGTGCTGTCTCACGGGTCTGTTCGTCGGTGCCGGAGACGGTGAGGCCGCCGGACTGCATCGCGATCAGCGTGATGTCGCCCGAGACGATGTCGTGCATGTCTCGGGCGAGTTTCGCCCGTTCCTCGGCCCGCACGGCTTGTGCGTGCCACTGGCGCTCGCGCTCCTGGCTGGCTGCCAGTTCGGCGAACCGGGCGGCCAACTCGGCGCGCGCACCGATCAGTAGTCCGATCGCTACCGGCATACCGGCGACGACGATCGCGTACAACCCGGCCAGGACCTGCTCCCGCCACGGGACGACGACGAAGTGGTTCGGCGGCCACTGGACGAAGCGACACAGCCACTCCAGTGCGAACCCCAACCACACCTGCCAGTGCCACTGTTTGCGTAGTGCCAGCGAACCGAGTGCCAGCATCGCCGCGAGTTCGGCCCATCCCATGAGGAAACCGGGCAGTGTCGCCAGCACCACGGTGAACGGGAACCAGCGTCGCGCGGCGAGAGCCGCGCAGGCGAGCAGCGACAGCACGATCGTGTATCGGGGTGCCTGTGGTGGGATCACCAGCCAAACGTCCAGTGCCGACACCACGACGAACAGCACGTCGGTGAGCGAGCGTCGTACGACGGTGGGTTTGAGAAGCGCGGCTCGGATGGTGGCCCCCGCGCCGGAGCCACCATCCGAACGGCCGGGGATGGGCACCTTGTCAGTGGCCATCGGTTGGGACCTCTCGTACTCTGCTCTCACTACAGAGATGCGTCGGTGTGCGTCACGGGACGCGGGCCAACTAATAATGTGCTTGTGTGAATGCTGTTACCGGGTCGAACTGCGCTAAGTGATCGAGTTCGGAAAGTAACATCCTAACGTGTGAACTCAGAGTGTTGACTTATGCCTCAACGCGACGGCGTGTGCCCATTCCGTGACAGAGCGTGCGGAAGTGAGACCGTGCCGCGCCCCCGGCACAAATCCTAGACCCGCGTGCGAGCGGCGGCCTCGCCGTCCAACAGCCAACGCGTACGTTCCACTCCACGAGCTCCCGCGATCGGCAGATCGACCGGGTCCGCACCGGCGAACGCCAGAGCGAGAGCGTCGGACTTGGAAACACCGGCCCCGAGCACCCAGACCTCCCGCGACCGGCGGATCGCGGGCAACGAGAGGGAGACTCGCGTCGGAGGTGGTTTCGGACTGTCACGGACCGGCACCACGCTCCGTTGCCGCTCGTGGACAGCCTCGGTCGTCGGAAAGAGGGAAGCGGTGTGCCCCTCCGGCCCCACACCGAGCAGCATGATGTCGAAGGCGGGGGAGAACTCGCCGGACGTGGCACACCCGGCGAGAGTGCGAGCGTACGTGTTGGCGGCTTCCGCCGCGTCACCACCACAGGGCCCGTCCGACGCCGGGACGGGAAACACCCGAGCGGGATCGACCGGCACATGGTCGAGCAGTGCACTCCGCGCCTGAACATCGTTGCGCTCCGAGTCACCGGCCGGAACGAAACGCTCGTCGCCCCAGTACACGTCGAGCCGAGCGAAATCGATCGCGTCCCTGACCGGACTCTCACGCAGCTTGCGCAGCACATCGATCCCGATCCCACCACCGGTGAGCACGACCGACGCCGACCCGCGGGCCGCCTGCACATCACCGAGCGCGATCGCCAACCGTGCGGCACCCGCCTTCGCCAGCAACTCGGCGTCCGCGTAACTGACAACCTCGATCCCACTCACCGAGAGCTCCCCTTTCCATCCGCCGACTTCTTGTCGGAACCACCCGCCGAGCGGCCTGCGGAATCACCCGAAGCATCAGTCGTGCTCCGGGTGGTCCGACCCGACAACCGCCGAAGCCCATGCAACGCGGCCTGGTACACCTCGTCCGGATCGAGCCGACGCAACTCCTCGGCGAGGCAATCACGAGTCTCACGCCGCTGCAGCCCGACATGTCGGGTCGGTTGCTCCGGTTGGGTCAAGGTGCCCGTCTGGCCGTCCGGACGGTGCAACACCACCTTCCCCGAGTGACGCCGCAACGACACCGACACGATCCCCTGTGCCTGCGTCGTGCGCACCCGCTTGACCGGCACGCCGAGATACTCCGCCAACCACCCCGCCAGCAACTCGGTCGACGGTGAGTCGCCCTCACCGGTCACCGACGCCGACAGGACCTCCTCATACGGCGGTAAATCCAGCGCCGACACCAACTGGGCCCGCCAGTGCGTCAGCCGCGGCCACGCCAGATCCGTGTCACCAGCGACATACGACCGGCCGCGGGTCCGCAACGTGCGCACCGGAGCGTTCTCCGCCGCGGAATCGGTGATGCGACGCTGCGCCAACCTGCCCAACGGGTCCGTCGCCGGAGACTTCGGACCCACGAACGGCCACCACGCCACGATCGGCGCATCCGGCAACAGTAGTGGAACGACCACACTCGGCGCCTGATTCGCCAGCTGCCCGTACAGCCGGAGCACGATCACCTCGCTCGCCCCGGCATCACCACCGATCCGAATCTGACCGTCCAGCCGAGCAGCCGCGTTCCGCGCACCCCTGACCAGCACGATCACGCGTGCGGGATGTTCCCGGCTCACGTCGTTCGCCGCCTCGATGGCCTCTTCCACCGGGTCGCTGTCCGCCGCGGAAACCACCAGGGTGAGCACCCGGCCCAACGCGATCGCCCCGCCCGTCTCGCGCAACTCGACCAGACTGGTGTTGACCTGTGTGGTCGTCGTAGAAGGGAGATCAATAATCACGGCCGCCTCCAGTTTCCTGCGGGGCACCCGCACCCGGTCGGCGTCCGTGTGCCCGGGGGTGAGTGTCGCTCACGGCCGCCTCCGGTTTCCTGCGGGGCACCCGCACCCGGTCGGCGTCCGTGTGCGCGGGGATGAGTGTCGCTCACGGCCGCCTCCGGTTTCCTGCGGGGCACCCGCACCCGGTCGGCGTCCGTGTGCCCGGGGGTGAGTGTCGCTCACGGCCGCCTCCAGTATCGTCCCGAGCGTTCCAGAATCGCGTTGGCGCCGGGCGGGCCCCAACTACCGGGTGCATACGTCTCCGGCCCGCCGTCGGTGGCCCAGTGTTCGATGATCGGATCCAGGATCTCCCACGAGAGCTCCACCTCCTCGTTCGTCGGGAACAACGACGGTTCACCGAGCAGCACGTCCAGGATCAACCGTTCGTACGCTTCCGGAGACGTCTCCGTGAACGAATGGCCGTAGCCGAAGTCCATCGTGACGTCGCGGACCTCCATCCCCGTGCCGGGAACCTTCGCACCGAAGCGCATGGTGACCCCCTCGTCCGGCTGTACCCGAATGACGAACGCGTTCTGCCCCAACTCCTCGGTCGCGGTCGAATCGAACGGTAGGTGAGGGGCCCGTTTGAACACCACGGCAATCTCGGTGACCCGCCTGCCGAGCCGCTTCCCGGTGCGAACGTAGAACGGGACGTCGGCCCAGCGCCGATTCTGTACCTGCAACGTCACCGCGGCGTACGACTCCGTCGAGGAGTCCTTGGCGAAACCCTCTTCCTGCAACAGGCCACGCACCTTGCTGCCGCCCTGCCAACCCGAGCCGTACTGGCCCCGCGCGGTCGTCTCGCTCAGCGGTCCCACCGGCCGTGTCGCAGCGAGCACCTTGGTCTTCTCCGCCCGCAGCGACACCGGGTCGAACGATACGGGTTCCTCCATCGCCGTCAGCGCCAACAGTTGCAACAGGTGATTCTGGATCACGTCCCGGGCTGCGCCGATGCCGTCGTAATAACCCGCCCGACCACCGAGACCGATGTCCTCGGCCATCGTGATCTGCACGTGATCGACGTAGTGGGCGTTCCACAACGGCTCGAACAGCTGGTTCGCGAACCGCACCGCCAGAATGTTCTGCACGGTCTCCTTGCCGAGGTAGTGGTCGATGCGGAACACCGAATCCTCGGAGAAAATCTGGTTCACGATCTGGTTGAGTTCCTTGGCGCTCTGCAGGTCGTGGCCGAACGGCTTCTCGATCACGACCCGTCGCCAGGCGTCGTCCTCGCTCTCGGCGAGTCCCGAACGGGCGAGCTGTTTGGTCACCACCGGGAACGCCGACGGCGGAATCGAGAAATAGAACGCGATGTTGCCGCCGGTCCCGCGGTCCTCGTCGAGTTCGTGCATCGTCTCGGCCAGCCGGTCGAACGCGTCGTCGTCGTCGAACGAGCCCTGTACGAACCGGATTCCTTCCGCGAGCCGGTTCCACACCGACTCGCGGAACGGGGTACGTGCGTTCTCGGCCACCGCATCGTGCACGATCTGACCGAAGTCCTCGTGTTCCCAGCTCCTGCGGGCGAAGCCCACCAGAGAGAAACCGGGTGGCAACAGGCCGCGGTTCGCCAGATCGTAGATCGCGGGCATCAGCTTCTTCCGGGAGAGATCGCCCGTCACCCCGAAGATCACCATACTGGCGGGCCCGGCGATCCGTGGTAGCCGTTTGTCCCGCGGATCTCGTAGCGGATTGCTCCACTGATCGTTCATGCACGATCCTCGTCAGTGTCGGTCATGCCGACCTCCTGCAAAGCCCTGATCACCTCGGCCAGGCCGGCGGCCCGATCCGTCAGGTGCAACCGCAACACGGGGCGTCCGTGCTCGGCCAGCACCTGACCGTCACCGATCGCCTGGGCGAGTTGCAACGTGCCGAGCGTGTACTGCTCGTCGGGGACCGTCAGGTCCGTTTCGTTCGCGCCTGTGATCTGGAGGAAAATGCCGTTCTGGTGCCCGCCCTTGTGGTACTGGCCGGTGGAGTGCAGAAACCTCGGACCCCACCCGAACGTGGTCTGTAGCCCTGCGCGTCGGGCGCACTCGACGCGCAGCAGCGATGCGGATGCGTCATCCAGCCGGTCCAGGTACGCCTGCACGGCCAGGTATCCGTGTTCCGGTGCGGTGAAGAGGAACTCCCGCAGCGTTCGATGCAACGACCCGTCGCCGGAGACTCCCGCGGTCGCATGCACATCCACAGCCCCGTGCACGGCAGCGGGTTCCGAACCGGCGGTGTCGCCGCCCGACTCCAGCAGTGAGCGGGCGGCCTGCTTCGCTGCTTCCACATCCGGCTGGTCGAACGGGTTGATCCCGAGCAGTCTGCCCGCGATCGCCACGGCGTGTTCCCAGAGCAGGAACTGCGCACCGAGCGAGCCGGTGGTAGCCAGCGCGGCGGTCGGTGTCACAGCGCCGATAGCGACAGTGGTGGCGTCCGTGCCCGCGTCCACGAACCCGAGCGCGTTCGGATCCTCCACGACGATCGGGAGCAGGCCGACGCCCCGCTTGCCGGTGGACTCCGCGATGAGCTGCTCCGCCCAGTTACCGAAGCCTGTCAACGCGTGCGGGCTGCCGGCGTCGTTGTTCGCGAGCACCACCTTCTCCGCTCCGTGCGCGTGCGCGGCGCCCAGCGCGGCACCGAGCTGCAGCGCCGGATTGTTCACCGAGTCCTCGGCCAACTCCGCCGCGACGGCCGCGGCCTGGTCGAGCAACATGGCGATGTCGGCACCCGCCAGCCCAGCGGGCACCAGGCCGAACGCGGTCAACGCGGAGTACCGCCCGCCGACATGCCGGTCGGCGTGAAAGACCGCGCGGTATCCCTGTGACTGGGCGAGCTCGTCCAGCGGTGTTCCCGGGTCGGTGACCACCACCATCCGACTCGCCGGATCGATGTGTGACTCGGCGAACGCCTGGGCGAACAACCGCCGGTGCGTGTCGGTTTCCACCGTGCTGCCGGATTTGGAGGAGACCACCAACACGGTGCGATCCAGGTCGCCTTCGAGTGCGTCGGTAACCTGGCCGGGATCGGTGGTATCCAGCACCGTCAGCGGGCGACCCGCCGTGGCGGCGATCACCTCGGGTGCCAGTGAGGAACCACCCATCCCGGCGAGCACGACCCGGTTGACGCCCTCCTCGTGTAACTGTGAGCGCAGCGTTTCGATCTCACCGATCAGTGGGCGTGACGCCTTGTGCGCGGTGGTCCAGGACAACCGGACCCGTGCCTCGGACTCCGCCCCCTCGCCCCACAGGGTTGGATCCTGCGCGGCCAGCTTGCTCGCCACGCTGTCGTCCACGAGCGTGCGTACGGTCTCCTGCGTCCGTTCCGCCAGCGACGGGTCCTGGATCGTCACCGACGTGTCAGCGTGTTCGCCCATTCTCGGCCCCCTCTTAGTAGGGTCTGGTTTCCTCAGCAGCGATAGCCACCCCCGTCACGTGCACAGCGGCACCGTGGCGGGTTCTGTGCCGTTGTCTCGCGGGAACAGCCGTAGCGTGCCGTATCGGGATACGCGGGTCTCGGCTCCCCTGGAGAGACGACGGCACAGGTCTGCTACCTGTACCCCGACCAAGACACCTGTATAACACGCCTCAGCCCTTCGACGAATTCAACTGCTCACCGATGGTATCGAGCAGCTCCTTCCAGGACTTCTCGAACTTCTGCACGCCTTCGTCCTCGAGAACGCGGTACACGTCGTCCAGGTCCACTCCCACGGCGGAGAGATTCTCGAACACGGTCTCGGCCTGCTGCTTCGTGCCGCTGACGGTGTCGCCGGTGATCCGAGCCTCGCTTTCGACCGTGTCCATCGTGTCGTCCGGCATGGTGTTGACCGTGCCGCGCACCACGAGCTCGTCCACATAGCGGGTGGGGGAGTACTCGGGGTTCTTGACTCCGGTCGAAGCCCACAGCGGACGCTGCGGGTTGGCGCCCGCGGCGCGCAACGCCTGCCAACGCTCACCCGCGAACATTTCCTCGTACAGTGCGTAGGCCAACCGGGCGTTGGCGATGGCGGCGAGTCCGCGCAGTTCGTGGGCCTGCTCGGTGCCGATCGCTTCCAGCCGTTTGTCGATCTCTGTATCCACCCTGGAAACGAAGAACGACGCCACCGAGTGGATACTGCCGAGGTCGTGCCCGTTGGCCCTGGCCTGTTCCAGACCCGCGAAGAACGCTTCGATCACCTCGCGATAGCGATCGATCGAGAAGATCAGCGTGACGTTAACGCTGACCCCCTCCGCCAGGGTGCGCGTGATCGCGGGCAGCCCCTCCTCGGTCGCCGGGATCTTCACGAAGATGTTCGGCCGGTCCACGGTCTTCCACAGATCCAGCGCCTGTGCGACGCTCTTGTCCGTCTCGTGCGCCAGCCGGGGATCGACCTCGATCGAGACCCGGCCGTCCACACCGCCCGTGGTGACGTGCACGTCGCGGAACGCGTCCGCGGCGTTGCGCACATCGGAGGTGGTGATCTCACGCACCGCCGTGTCCGTGTCGGCCCCGCGCTCGGCGAGCTCGCGCAACGCCGTGTTGTAGGCGTCGCCGCCGGAGACGGCGCCTGCGAAGATCGTGGGGTTGGTCGTCACTCCGACCACGTGTTTGTCCCTGATGAGTCGGGCCAACTGCCCGGAGTTCAGCATCTCCCGGGAGAGGTCGTCGAGCCAGATCGAGACGCCCGCCTCGGAGAGCTGGGTCAGTCCGTCGGTTGCGCTCATGCGTTGTCAGCTCCTTCAGCGCGTGTTCTCGG
>Ga0079226_10001370_pt1 | contig 18703 bp, 14 predicted proteins | sample Poulit2014_FD_76345 | JGI IMG/M metagenome (GOLD analysis project Ga0079226, IMG submission 76345) | Agricultural soil microbial communities from Georgia to study Nitrogen management - Poultry litter 2014 | ecosystem: Environmental > Terrestrial > Soil > Agricultural land | place: USA: Georgia... | reverse complement strand
GCCTGCCGGCCGGAGAAGATGCAGCCGCCGAGGAAGGTGCCCTCGAGCGCGTTGTAGCCGTGCACCCCGCCGCCGCCGAAACCGGCGACCTCGCCGGCCGCGTACAGGCCGTCGAAGCGGCTGCCGTCGGCCCGGCGCACGGCCGAGTCCAGATCGGTCTCCAGCCCGCCGAGCGTCTTGCGGGTGAGCAGGTGCAGCCGCACCGCGATCAGCGGACCGTGGGCCGGGTCGAGCAGCTTGTGCGGCTTGGCCACCCGGATCAGCTTGTCGGCCAGATAGTTGCGCGCGTTGCGCACCGCCATCAGCTGCAGATCCTTCGAATACGAGTTGTCGAGTTCGCGGTCGCGGGCGAGCACCTCGCGTTCGATCTGCTCGTACGACAGGGTCGGGCCCGCCCCGATCGCGTTCATCCCGTCGACCAGCGAGCGCAGATCGTGGCGCACCACGAAGTCCTCGCCGTAGCGCTTGAACGCCTCCACCGGGCCCGGGGCGCCCTTGCCGACCCGGCCCAGCAGCAGCTTCAGGTCCTTTCCGGTCATGTCCGGGTTCTGCTCCGAACCCGACAGGGCGAACTCCTTCTCGATGATCGACTGGGTGAGGATGAACCAGCTGTGGTCGTGCCCGGTGGCCAGGATGTGCTCCAACGTGCCGAGGGTGTCGAAACCGGGGAACAGCGGAGCGGGCAGGCGTTTACCGGTGGCGTCGAGCCACAGCGAGGACGGGCCGGGGATGATCCGGATCGCGTGATCGGGCCAGATCGGATCCCAGTTGACGATGCCCTCGGTGTAGTGCCACATCCGGTCGCGGTTGACGATGTTGCCGCCGGCCGACTCGGTGATGCCGAGCATACGCCCGTCCACGTGGGCGGGCACGCCGGTGATCATCCGCTCGGGCACCCGGCCGAGCCGCTCGGTCGGCCAGTTCTCGCGCACCAGATCCGGGTTGCCGCCGATGCCGCCGGAGGTGACCACCACCGCCTGGGCGCGCAGCTCGAACTCCCCGACCGCCTCGCGGGAGGACTTGACCCCGCGGGACTCGGTGGACGGCTCGAGCACGGTCCCGCGCACCCCGACCGCGGCGCCGCCCTCGACGATCAGCGAGTCCACCCGGTGCCGGTGCCGGAAGGTCACCAGGCCGCGCTCGGCGGCGGCGAGCACCGGTTCGGCGAAGATGCGCACCACCTCCGGGCCGGTGCCCCAGGCGATGTGGAAGCGCGGCACCGAGTTGCCGTGGTCGAGCGCGGTGCCCCGCCCGCGCTCGGCCCAGCCGACCGTGGGCATCAGCCGCAGGCCCAGATCGTGCAGGTAGGGGCGCTTCTCGCCGGCCGCGAACTGCACATAGGCCTGCGCCCACTGCCGGCCCCAGTGGTCCTCGCGCTCACGGTCGAAACCGGCCGAGCCGAGCCAGTCCTGCATGGCCAGGTCGTAGGAGTCGCGCACACCCATCCGGCGCTGCTCGGGGCTGCCGACCAGGAACAGTCCGCCCAGCGACCAGAAGGCCTGGCCGCCGAGGTTCGCGGCGTTCTCCTGGTCGACCACCGTCACGCGCTTGCCGGCGCGGGTGAGCTCATAGGTCGCGACCAGTCCGGCCAGCCCGGCCCCCACCACGATCACATCGGCGTCTTCGGCCATGTCCGTCCCTTCGCTGTCGGTGTGCCCCGCGGCCCGCGGGTCCGCCGCGGGCGCCTCCTCGCCCCTTCGACCCTAATGCGCCGGGGCCACGTCCCCGGCCAGATAGCACCACCGGCCGTCGATCCGGACGAACCGGCTGCGCTCGTGCAGCCGGCCCCGGGTGCCGTCCGCATCTTCGAACCGGGCGACGAACTCGACCGTGCCCTCGGTGTCGAACGGTCCGCCCCCGCTGCGCTCGAGGATGTGCAGACCCAGCCAGCGGTCGGCCGGATCCAGGCTCAGCCGCGCCGGACGGGTCTGCGGATGCCAGGTGGCCAGCACGTAGTGCCCGTCGCCGACGACGAAGGCGGTGTAGCGCGAACGCATGAGCGCCTCCGCACTCGGTGCGGGCGCGCCGGCCAGCAGCCGGTGGCAGCACGCGGCGAACTCCTCGCCGAGCCCGCACGGGCAGCGATCGGTCGGGGCGAAGGTGGGGAACTCGGGGGCGGTGCCGTCGCGGGCCGGGTCGTCAGGGGTGTCCACATCGGTGATCCTCCCCCGCCCACCACCTTGACCGACATACCCCGTTGGGGTATCAATGGGAGGCAGTGCGGGAGCAGTCCACCCGCCGTGTGTGAGGAGGGGACGAGGATGACCGCCGGCATCGGGGCGCACGCCCCGATCATCGAACTCGACATCCAGGGCATGACGTGCGCGTCGTGCGCGAACCGGGTGGAGAAGAAGCTCAACCGGCTCGACGGGGTCCAGGCCGAGGTCAACTACGCCACCGAACGGGCCTACGTCACCGCGCCCGAGGGGTACGACCCGGCCGCGCTGATCGAGGTGGTGGAGAAGACCGGCTACCAGGCCGCGCTGCCCGCCCCGCCCGCCGACACCCCCGGCGCAGGCGCGCCCGGTGACGAGCCGGCCGATCCGGCCGACGCCGAACTGCTCTCGCTGCGCCAGCGCCTGATCGGCTCGGCGTGGCTGACCATCCCGGTGATCGCGATGGCGATGATCCCGGCCCTGCAGTTCACCAACTGGCAGTGGCTGTCGCTGACGCTCGCCGCGCCGGTGATCGTCTGGGGCGGCTACCCGTTCCACCGCGCCGCCTGGATCAACCTGCGCCACGGCGCGGCCACCATGGACACCCTGGTGTCGATGGGCACCCTGGCGGCCTTCTTCTGGTCGCTGTACGCCCTGTTCTTCGGCACCGCCGGGGAACCGGGGCTGATCCACCCGTTCGAGTTCTCCATCGGCCACAGCGACGGGGCGAACAACATCTACCTCGAGGCCGGCGCCGGGGTGACCCTGTTCCTGCTGGCCGGCCGTTACTTCGAAAAGCGCGCCAAGCGCCGCGCCGGGGCCGCCCTGCGCGCCCTGCTCGAACTCGGCGCCAAGGACGTCGCCGTGATCCGCGGCGGGGTCGAGAAGCGCATCCCGATCGGCGAGCTGGCCGTCGGTGAGGAGTTCCTGGTCCGCCCCGGCGAGAAGATCGCCACCGACGGGGAGGTCGTCGAAGGCGCCAGCGCCGTCGACGCCTCCATGGTCACCGGCGAATCGGTGCCGGTCGAGGTCTCCGCAGGCGATGCGGTGATCGGGGCGACAGTCAACGCCGGCGGGCTGCTGAAGGTGCGCGCCACGCGCGTGGGCGCCGACACCCAGCTCGCGCAGATGGCGACGATGGTCGAACAGGCCCAGTCCGGCAAGGCCGACGTCCAGCGCCTGGCCGACGCCGTGTCCGGGGTGTTCGTGCCCGTGGTCATCGTCATCGCGCTGGCCACCCTCATCACCTGGCTGATCGTCGGGGACTCGCCGGCCGACGCCTTCACCGCCGCGGTCGCGGTGCTGATCATCGCCTGCCCGTGCGCGCTCGGCCTGGCCACACCGACCGCACTGCTGGTCGGCACCGGCCGCGGGGCGCAGATGGGCATCGTCATCAAGGGCCCCGAGATCCTCGAATCGACCCGGCGGGTCGACACGGTCGTGCTGGACAAGACCGGCACCGTGACCACCGGCAAGATGAGCCTGTACGAGGCGAGCGCCGTCGAGGGCGTGGACCCGGGCGAGCTGCTGCGCCTGGCCGGCGCGGTCGAGGGCGCCTCCGAGCACCCCATCGCCCAGGCCATCGCCCGCGGAGCCGCCGAGCAGGTCGGCGACCTGCCCGCGGTCACCGACTTCGCCAACGTCGTCGGCCGCGGGGTGCGCGGCACCGTCGACGGCCGCGAGGTCGCCGTCGGCCGCGACACCCTGCACACCGAGGCCGGCGCCGAGATGCCGCCCGAGCTCGCCGCGGTCAAGGCCGCCCACGAGGCCGCCGGACGCACCAGCGTCGTCGCCGGCTGGGACGGGAAGGTCACCGGGGTCATCGCGGTCGCCGACACCATCAAGCCGACCAGCGCCGAGGCGATCGAGCACTTCCGCGGCCTGGGCCTGGAGCCGGTGCTGCTGACCGGCGACAACACCGCGGTCGCCCGCCAGGTCGCCGCCGAGGTCGGCATCGACCGGGTCTACGCCGAGGTGCTGCCCGGCGAGAAGGTCGACAAGGTCACCGAACTGCAGGGCGAGGGCCGCACGGTCGCCATGGTCGGCGACGGGGTGAACGACGCGCCCGCCCTGGCCACGGCCGATCTGGGCCTGGCCATGGGCACCGGCACCGATGCGGCGATGGAGGCCGCCGACCTGACCCTGGTGCGCGGGGACTTGAACGGTGCGGTCGACGCGGTGCGGCTGTCGCGCAAGACCCTGTCGACGATCAAGTCGAACCTGTTCTGGGCCTTCGCCTACAACGTGGCCGCGATCCCACTGGCCGCGGCCGGGATGCTCAACCCGATGATCGCCGGGGCCGCGATGGCGCTGTCCTCGGTGTTCGTGGTGTCCAACAGTCTGCGGCTGCGCGCCTTCCGCTCGGTCGCACCCTGACCCGGCACAGGCCCTGGACCCTTTCGGGCCGGGCGCGGTGCGGATCGATCCCGTGCCGCGCCCGGCCCGCGGTCGTAGGCTGCGAGGCATGACCGATCCCGTCCCCACCGGACCCGGCCGGGTGCGCCAGAACACCGTCTACCGCGCCGGTGTGCTCGGCCGCCGACCCGCGGTGCCCACCGACCCGGTCGGACTGGAGCAGGCCGCGGCCGCCCGGATGAGCCCGCGGGCCCGGGCCTATGTGGTCGGCGGGGCCGGCACGGGCGCGACGATGGACGCCAACCGCCAGGCCCTGGACCGCTGGAAGATCGTGCCGCGGATGCTGCGCGGCGCGGGTGAGCGTGACCTGTCGGTCTCCCTGCTCGGCAAGCGTCTGCCCACCCCGCTGCTGCTCGCCCCCGTCGGCGCGGCCGAACTGGTGCATCCGCGAGCGGACCTGGCCATCGCCGAGGCGGCCGCCGAGACCGGCGTGCCCTACATCCTGTCCAACCAGGGCTCGGTGCCGATGGAGACCACGGCCGCTGCGATGGAGGGCACCCCGCACTGGTTCCAGCTCTACTGGTCCACCGACGAGGACCTGGTCGACAGCCTGCTCGCCCGCGCCGAGGCCACCGGCGCGGAAGCGGTGGTGGTCACCGTGGACACCACCATGCTCGGCTGGCGCCCGCAGGACCTGAACCTCGGTTCCCTGCCCTTCGCCCGCGGCGAGGGCATCGCCCAGTACACCTCCGACCGTCGGTTCACCGCGCTGGTGCGTGAGCGCCTGGCCGCCGCCAAGGCGGCCGGGATCCGCCCGGACGTCGAGGTCACCCTCGGCGCGATCCGCACCCTGATCTCGATCAGTCGCCGCTACCCGGGCCGGGTATGGCAGAACCTGCGCTCACCCGAACCGCGGGCCGCGGTCGAGACCTTCCTGGACGTGTACTCCCGGCCCACCCTGTCCTGGGACGACCTGGCGACCCTGCGCGAGCGCACCCGCCTGCCGGTGCTGGTCAAGGGCATCATGCACCCCGACGACGCCCGCCGGGCACTCGATCTGGGCCTGGACGGGATCGTGGTGTCCAACCACGGCGGCCGCCAGGTCGACGGGGCGCTCGGCGCCGCCGACGCGCTCGCCACGATCGCGCCGGTCGTCGACGGTAAGGCCGCGGTGATCCTCGACTCCGGCATCCGCTCGGGCTCCGATGTGTTCAAGTCGCTCGCCCTCGGCGCGGACGCGGTCACCATCGGTCGGCCCCACCTCTACGGACTCGCCCTGGCCGGCCGGGCCGGGGTCGCCCAGGTGCTGGCGGACATCATCGCCGAGTTCGACCTGACCCTCGGCCTGGCGGGCGCGGCGGCGGCGCAGGACCTGGGCGCCGAGGCGCTCACCCGGATCTGACCACCGGGCCCGACACACCACCGAAGACGACACGACCACGACGAAAAAGAAACGGAAGGCGACGGCGATGGCGGAGATCATGTGGCGACCCGACCCCGAGAAGGCCGCGGCGAGCGACCTGGCCTCCTTCGTCCGCGGGCAGCGGGCGCACGGCCCGGCGCTCGAGCCGCTGGCGATCGATCCGCTCGACTACGACGCCCTGTGGCAGTGGTCGGTCGACGACGTCGGCCGGTTCTGGCAGCGGGTGTGGGACCACTACTCCGTGCGCAGCGACACCGACCCGGGCCCGGCGCTGGCCGAGGACACCATGCCCGGGGCGCGGTGGTTCCCGGATGCGCGCATCAACTACGTCGACCGGGTGCTCGACCACGCCGCGCGCACCCCGGACAAGGTGGCGATCGTCGACCTGGACGAGACCGGCCGGCGCACCGAGACCACCTGGGCCGAACTGGCAGACGAGACCGGCGCGCTCGCGGCGACGCTGGCCGCACACGGTGTGGGCGAGGGCGACCGGGTGGTCGGCTACCTGCCCGACATCGCCGAGGCCGTCGTCGCCTTCCTGGCCACCGCCTCGCTCGGGGCGGTGTGGGCGGCGTGCGGGCAGGACTATTCGGCGCCGGCCGCGATCGACCGGCTCGGTCAGCTCGAACCGGTCGCGCTGATCACCACCGACGGCTACCGCTTCGGTGGCCGCGAACACGACCGGCGCGGCGAGATCGCGCAGATCCTCGAAGGCCTGCCCACCCTGCGCCTGGTGGTCACCGCACGCCGGGTGTTCGGCGCCGATCAGTCCGCCGACACCGGGGCGCAGGACGGGCCGGCCGCACTGGACTGGGCGGCGGCGACCGCCGACCGGCAGACCCCGCGCCCGGCGCGCGTGGGCTTCGACCACCCGCTGTGGGTGGTGTTCTCCTCCGGCACCACCGGCCTGCCCAAGGGCATCGTGCACGGCCACGGCGGGGTGCTGCTCGAACACCTCAAGGCGATCGGCCTGCAGTCCGACCTGGGGCCGGACGACGTGTTCTTCTGGTTCACCTCACCGAGCTGGATGATGTGGAACTTCCAGGTCGGCGGGCTGCTGGTGGGCGCGACCATCGTCACCTACGACGGCAGCCCCACGGTGCCGGGCGCCGACGGCCTGTGGGCGCTGGCCGCCGCCCACCAGGTCACCTTCCTGGGCACCAGCCCCGGCTACGTGCTTGCCTGCGACAAGGCTGGCTCGGTGCCGCGGACCGACCACGACCTGTCGGCGCTGCGCGCGGTCGGGGTCACCGGGGCGGCGCTGCCGGCCGAATCGGGCCGCTGGCTGCGCGACAACGTCGGCGAGGACGTGCAGACCGCCTCGATCTCCGGCGGCACGGATGTGGTCACCGCCTTCATCGGCGCGGCACCGACCGTGCCGGTGTGGGCGGGCGAGCTGTCGTGCCGCTACCTGGGCACCGCCCTGGCCGCCTACGACCAGGCCGGACGCGAGGTCCTGGGCGAGGTGGGCGAACTGGTGATCACCCGGCCCATGCCGTCGATGCCGGTGAAGTTCTGGAACGACCCCGACGGCGCCCGCTACCGGGAGGCCTACTTCGGGGACTTCCCGGGCGTGTGGCGCCACGGCGACTGGATCACCGTGACCGATCACGGCTCGGTGCAGGTGCACGGCCGCTCGGACTCGACCTTGAACCGCAACGGCATCCGGATGGGCAGCGCCGACATCTATCAGGCGGTCGAGGCGCTGCCGGAGATCGCCGAGGCACTGGTGCTGGGCATCGAGCACGGCGACGGCCAGTACTGGATGCCGCTGTTCGTGGTGCTGCGCGAGGGCGCCGAGCTCGATGAGGCGCTCACCGGCCGGATCCGGGACGCCATCCGCACCCAGGCCTCCCCGCGGCACGTGCCCGACGAGGTCATCGCCGCCCCCGGGATCCCGCACACCCGCACCGGCAAGAAGCTCGAGGTCCCGCTCAAGCGGCTGATGCTCGGCGTCGACCCGGCCACCGCGGTCGACGCCACCGCCGTGGACCGGCCCGACCTGCTCGACTGGTACGCCGGACACCGGCCGCGCTGACGCATCTCGCGGGAGGGGGAGTGTTCACGCGGCGCTGCTCCTCTCGAGCTTGAGCGCGGCATCGGTCGACCGGACCGACTCCTGGATCGCCTCGGCCGTCCACTTCGGGCCGTACACATGGCCGGGGATCGCCTCGTTCAGTGCCGCGCTCCAGGACCGGTGCCACCGGTCCGGGAAGCACCGTTGCAGCAGGTCCACCATGATCGGCACCGCGGTCGACGCCCCGGGAGAGGCGCCGAGCAAACCTGCGATGGTGCCGTCGGCGCCGATGACCAGTTCGGTCCCCTGCTGGAGCACGCCCACGCGGTCAGGGTCCGGGGTGACCAGTTGTGCGCGCTGCCCGGCCGGGACGAGCTCCCACCCGCTGACGTCTGCGCGAGGGTAGAACCGCTGCAGCCTGGCGAACTTCTTCGCAGGGCGGGCGGCGAGCTCGCCGAGGAGGTAGCGGATCAAGGACAGGTTCTGAATGAGTGCCGCAGCGATGACGTGCAGATTGTGCCACCGCAGGGTGGTGAAGAAATCGGTGAACCTTCCATCCTTGAGCAGCTTGGTGCTGAAGGTCGCATAGGGACCGAACATCAGGTGCTCGGTCCCGTCGACGAATCGGCGGTCGAGATGGGGCACCGACATCGGCGGTGCGCCGATCGGCGCCTGCCCGTAGACCTTTGCGTCGTGGCGGGCGACGACCTCGGGATCGGAACAGCGGAGGAAGGCGGCCCCGACGGGGAGTACGGCGTAGCCACGGACCTCAGGAAGGCGCGCTCTCTGGAGCAGCCGCAACGCCGTACCCCCTGCTCCGACGAACACCCGTCGTCCGCGCAGTTCGAATCCGCCGTCGGGCGTGCGTCCGGCGACGAGCCAGCCACCGTCCGCCGCGCGGTGGAGGGAACGCACCTCGTGCTCGAGCAGTACCTGCCCGCCGCCGTCAGTGACGATGCGGGTCAACCCTGCCGTCAGAGCCCCGAAGTCCACGTCCGTTCCGTTCGGATGGCGGGTGGCCGCCATCGGTTCGTCGTCGGTCCGCCCCTCCATCAGCAGCGGCGCCCACCGGCTGATCGTGGCGGGATCCTCGGTGTACGTCATGCCGTTGAACTCGGGGTCGCCGATCAGTGTTTCGAACCTCCGCCGGAGGTAGGCGACGTCGCGTTGTCCGAAGACGACGTCCATGTGCGGGGTGGTGTGGATGAAGGTCTCCGGGGCCAGCAGTCCTTCGCGTGCGAGGTGGGCCCACCACTGTCGGCTGAGTCGGAACTGCCGGGTGACCGTGGAGGCCCTGCTCCCGTCTGCCGGATCGGGCATGTAGTTCAGTTCGCAGAACCCGGAGTGTCCGGTGCCGGCGTTGTTCCACGGCCCGCTGCTCTCGGTCGCCAGGCCGGTGGATCTCTCGACCAGCACGATCCGCCAGTCGGGCTGCAGAACCGCCAGCATGGATCCCAACGTCGCCGACATGATTCCGCCGCCGATCAGGATTACCTCGGCATCGAATCCAGCGCTTGTCACAGCACGGGCCTTCTCTGTTTTCCGCATTCGGCACACGCTCCTATCGCCCCTGGTGGATTAGTGCGTTCAGCATCGACGCGCCACTGTCGTTCCGTCCAATGAATGAATGGACCAATACGATGCGTATATGGATCAGTGGACGAACCGGCTGGCCCCGCTGTTGCGGTCGCTGGTGGAATTGGCCGCGCATGACGGCCATATGACCCGGGCCGCCGCCTCGCTCGGCGTCCCGCAGTCGTCGATGAGTCGCCGGATCCATGCACTGGAGCAGGAGTTGCGCGTTCCGCTGCTCATCCATGACGGCAGGATCGTGCGGCTGACCCCTGCGGCTCGGCGGTTGGCACGTCTGGCGAGTGAGCCGCTGCGTCGACTGGATTTGGCGGTCGCGGAGGTCACCGGCGAGGTCGACCCTGATCACGGGACCGTGCGGTTCGGTTTCCCTCTGACCATGGGATCCGGTCCGGTTCCGGACCTGCTCGCCGAATTCCGGCGGCGGCATCCGGGCATCAAGGTGCTTCTCAAGCAAGCGCACGGAACTGCGCTGAGTGCCGACCTCCGCGCCGGGGACCTCGACCTGGCCATCGTCATTCCCGCGCCGGAACGTCTTCGTCATGTGCGGATCGGTACCCAGAGGATCAAGGTCGCGGTCCCCGACCGGCATCGGCTCGCATCGCTGGAACACGTCCGGCTCGCGGATCTGGAATCGGAGACGTTCATCGCGAACCCGCCCTCCTACAACCTGCGCCGGCTGACCGAGGACTGGTGCAGACGAGCGGGCTACGTGCCGGACATCGCCTTCGAAGTGACCGAGTTCGCCACTATTCGCGAACTGGTCGGTCGCGGACTCGGGATCGCGTTGCTTCCCCATGACGAGCGGATGCCGCCTGGGGTGACGGAGCTGTCCCTGGTCGGAGCCGGATATCACCGTGACATCACGCTCGCCTGGGGCTCGACGGTCGAGGCGCCGCCCACGCGGCGCCTGAGTACCTTTCTGTTGGAGGGCTTCGGCCTGTTTGAGTCGTCGGTGGTGGGACGATGACCCTTCGGTCGGGCGCTTCGAGGTTCGGGGCGACAAATTGTTGACCGATCGTTCTTGATTGTTTTACGCTGCTCACATGGCACGTAAGCGCGAGTTCGATCCGGCGGTCGCCGTGGCGGCTGCGGCCGAGGTGTTCGCCTGGCGCGGCTACGAGGGCGCGTCGATGGATCTGCTGGTGCGCGCCACAGGGGTGCACCGCGGCAGCCTCTACGCCATGTTCGGCAGCAAGAGGGGCCTGTTCCTGGCCTGCCTGCAGGCCGCGGACGACGATGCGCCTGAGCCGGGCGATGTATGGCTGGTCGCGCTGACCGAGATGGCCCACCGCGACGACGACGTGCGCGCACTGTGCGCGGACCGGGTCACGCGCCTGGGCCCGGGCGCCACAGGACTGATCGGCGCGCGCGTCCTCGCGCGCGCCGGCGTGGCACCGGTCGACCGGTGACCGATCACCAAAGGAGCAGCAGGATGAATCACGTCAGCATCGACACCGCGGCCGGCACACTGGTCGTCGTCCCGCAGGGGCTGAGCAAGGTGTGGGGATTCCGGCGCCGGATCGAGGTCCCCCTCGCACACGTGCGCGGCGCCACCGTCGATCCCGGTGCCGTCAACGGGTTCAAGGGTGTGCGCGGCCCGGGCCTGGGCCTGCCGCACATGATGGTCGGCACCTGGCGCAAGGACGGTCGACGCTTCTACTGGAACGCGCGCAAGGGCAGCGATGTCGTGGTGGTCAGCCTGACCGACGAACATTTCGAGCATCTGTATCTGACCGTCGACGCGCCGGAGGCGCTGGTCGATGAGATCAACCAGGCGGCCCGCGTCTAAGCCCCGTCAGTCCGAGGTGTCCGGCCGCCCGTCGCCCGGTGGCCCGTCCTCGGGCGGGTCGGGGCCGCCGGTGCTGGCCTCCGTTTCGGCCTGGCGCCGGTGGAAGTCGTCGAGTTCGGTGGTCTGCAGGTCCAGATCGCTGTCGAGCGGGCCCGCGGTCGCCCGATACAGCACCAGGAACACGATCCAGCCGATGATGGCGACCAGGGCGAAACTGATCAGCCGGTAGACCACCACGGTGGCCATGGCCTGGGAGGCGGGCATCCCGCCGCCGACCAGGGTGGCGATCAGCGCGCCGTCGACGAACAGCAGCCCGCCCGGCGCGAACGGGATCGAGGCCACCGCCTTGCCGGCGACGAAGGCGATCACCAGCGAGGAGATCGCGGGCGTGGTGCCCACGGCCAGTGCCGCCAGCCCCAGGGAGAGCGCGTCGGACACCCACTTCCACATCGACCAGCCGAAGGCCAGCGACATCGGTTTGGGGCCCAGTTCGACCGACTCGAGCTGGCCAAGGATCCGGCGCCACCGGTCGAGCCCGTGGGTGGCGGGTTTGCTGCGCATCCAGTTGACCCCGCGCAGCACCCAGCGGCCGACCTCCTCCATCGAGCGCGGGTTCTGCGAGACGTAGCGGGTCAGGTAGAGCAGCCCGGCGAGCCCGACGATCGCGAAGATCGTCGAGGTCGGGTTGACGGTGGAGCCGACCAGCATCGCCCCGCCCATGCCGAGCACGGCCAGGCTGGCCGCGGCCAGCACCCCGGACATGGCCAGCTGCCAGGACGCGACCACCGGGGTGGCGCCCCATTTGCGGGTGGTGCGGTAGGTGAAGGCGGTGCCGAAGACCTGCCCGGCCGGCAGGGTCAGGCTCATCGCGGTCGACGAATAGACCAGTGAGACGGACTTGAGTTGGCTGATGTGCACCTCGGCCTGGGCGAGCAGCAGTTTCTGCACCCGCCCGTAGGCCGACAGGGTGGCCAGCTGGGCGAGTATCGCGCCGAGCAGCCATCCCCAGTGCAGGTGCAGCAGCTCGGTCTTGACGTCCGCCAGCGACGGCCACAGCAGGTAGGCCTCGACGATCAGCACCGCGACGATCACCGCCGCGATCGCCCACCGCACCCAGTACCACCGGGAGCGGGACTGCGGGCTCGTCTTGGCTGCGGCCATCAGCGCACCCTATCGGCGGGCGCGCGGGCGCACAGGCACACGGCCCGGATCAGCGGGGCGGTCACTCGCCGCGACGCCGCCGACGTCGGGGCGCGGCCGCGGAGTCGACGCCGTGACGGCGCAGCAGATCGTCCACGCTCACCGGAGTGCCCTGGCCGCCCTCGTGCTTGGCCGGGGTCTCGGTGCCGCCGGCGGCCGGCGCCTCGGGGCCCGGCCCCCGATCGGCGTCCGGGTCGGTCTCGCGCGCCGCCGGATCCGACAGGAAGGGCCGCCGGGGCGCATCGGATCCGCCGCGCGGGGCGGCCGGACGCTCGAGCCACGGATACAGCGGCTGGGGCCGGGAGTCGACGTCCTCGCCGCGGTACCGCTGGGCGGCCGCATCGCTGGGCAGCCGCGTCCCGGCGTCGGGGCGGGCCCGGCGACCGGCGGCCGGATCGGGCTGCGGATCGGCCGGCTGCACCCGTGTGGAGTCCACCCGGGCGCGTGCGGGCCGGGTCGGTCCGTCCACCCGGGTCGAGTCGACCTTGCGCACCCCGCGCGGCGGGGTGTGCGGATCGAGTTCGGGCTCCAGCGCCGGGCGGGGCCGCCGCGGCGGGGCCGGACGGGCCGGTTCGGGTTGCGGCGCCGGCTGCGGCGGGGCTTCCGCCTCGGGCGCGGGTGTGGGCCTGCTCGGCTGCGCGGGTCCACCGGTCTGCGCGTCCCGGTCCTGCGGGCGGGGGCGGCGCGGGCGGACCCGGCCGGCCCCGGCGGGCCGGTCGGTGATCAGCGGACGCGGCGCCCGCACGGGCCGGTCGGCGGGTGCGGCCGGAGCCTCGGCGCCGGTGCCGGCGGCCGGGGCCTCGGGTTGCGGCGGAGGTGGCGCCTGCTGCGGCGCGGCCTGCGGCGCCTCGGCGCGCGGGGCCTGTGCCGGAGGGGTGACCGGGGTAGCCGGGCTCTCGGCCGTCGGCCGCGCGGGCCGGGTAGCTGCGCCCGCCGGTGCGGCGGCGAACGCCGGGGTGGATTCGGCGGTGATGCGCGGGATCACGGTCGTGACCTGTGCGGCGGCGCGCGCCTGGGTGGCGGGGCGCTCGTCGGGCAGATGGATCTCGCCCAGTCCGATCTTGCGCTGGACGCGCTTCATCCACTGCGGCGCCCACCAGCAGTCGTCGCCGAGCAGCGCCATCACCGAGGGCACCAGCAGCATGCGGATGACGGTGGCGTCGAGGATCAGTGCGGCGATCAACCCGAAGGCGATGTACTTCATCATCACGATCTCGGAGAACCCGAAGGCCCGGCGACCACGATCAGGATCAGCGCGGCCGCGGTGATGATCTGTCCGGTGTGGGCGGTGCCCATCCGGATCGCTTCCTTCGTACTGGCCCCGCGTTCTCGCGCCTCGACCATGCGGGATACCAGGAACACCTCGTAGTCGGTGGACAGGCCGAACACGATCGCCAGCAACAGCACCAGCACGGCCGCCATCAGCGGCCCGGGTGTGAAGTTCGCCAGCCCCGCCCCGTGGCCGTCGATGAATATCCACGTCAGGATGCCCAGTGTCGAGCCCAGTGACAGCCCGCTCATCAGTACGGCCTTGATCGGTAACACCAGGGAGCCGAAGGCCAGGAACATCAGCACCGTGGTGGTGACCACGATGAACAGGATCATCCAGCCGATCCGGGTGCTGAGCGTGTCGATCGTGTCCTGGGTCAGCGCCGGTGTGCCGCCGACGAGCACCTCGACCCCGTCGGGCACCTTCATCGAGCGCAGCTGATCGATCACGTCCTTGGGCTGGGAGGAGTCGATCATCCCGGCCGACAGGACGTTGACCTCGCCCTTGGTGGGGCGCGATGCGGTGAACGGGCCGGTGAATCCGGGCACCTGGTTGGTCTGCGCGGCGACCTCGGACAGCTCGGAGCCGTCGGCGCCGATGACCACCAGGTTGATCGGGTCGGTGCGGAAGCCGGGGAACTTCTCGTCGAAGGTCTCCTGGGCGACCCGGGTCGGGTTCTCCGGCGGCAGGTAGGTCTCGCTCAGCCCGCCGAAGGCGATGTTCTTGAACGGCACGATCAGCAGCAGCAGCACGATCGTCACCGGGGCGGCGACCAGGCCGGGCCGCTTCATCACCCAGTCGGCGAGCTTGCCCCAGAAGCCGGCCTCGATCTCCTCGTTGGTCTTGGTCCGGCGCAGGATCTTCCAGCCCCACGCGTCGACCTTGCGGCCGAGCAGCGACAGGATCGCCGGCAGCACGGTGACCGAGCAGAACGCGGCCAGACCGATCGCGATCATCCCGCCGAGCGCGACCGAACGCAGGAAGCCCTGCGGGAACATCAGAAGGCCCGCGAAGCTGACGATCATCAGCGTGGCGGAGAAGGCGACGGTGCGCCCGGCGGTCATCACCGAGCGCCGCACGGCCGCATCGGTGTCGTAACCCTCGGCGATCTCCTCGCGGAACCGCGAGACGATGAACAGCCCGTAGTCGATGGCCACACCGAGCCCGATGAGGGTGACCACCGGTTGGGCGAAGGTGTTGACGTCCATCACGTGGGTCAGGCCCCACACCGCGCCGGTCGAACCGGCGATGGTCAGCACGCCGATGACCACCGGCAGCAGGGCGGCCACCACACCGCCGAAGACCAGGAAGAGCAGCACCGCCACCACCGGCAGTGCGATCAGTTCGGCGCGCGCGGTGTCGTTGTCCATCCCGACGCCGATGGCGTCGCCGATCGGCTGCAGGCCCGCGATCTGCACGGTCGCCGCATCGGTGTCGAACGAGTCGCGGATCTCGGTGTACTGGGCGAGGGTCTCGTCGTCGTTGTCGCCGGTCAGCTCCACCGAGGCGAATGCGGTGGTGCCGTCGTCGGTGACCAGGTCGGGCAGGTTGGTAGACCAGTAGCTGTTGATCGTGCCGATCGCGTCGGGGTGGGCGGCCGCGGCGTCGTCGAGCAGTTGCTGGACCGGCTCGGCGACGGCCGGATCGTCGACGGTGGTGCCGTCGGGCGCGGTGAACATCACGATCACGTCGGAGCGGTGGTCACGGCCGTAGATCTCGTCCGACATCACCGCGGCGCGGGTGGAGTCCGAGCCGGGATCGTCGTAGCCGGACTGGCTGAGCGCATCGGGCAGCCTGAGCCCGAACAGTCCACCGATCAGCAGGGCCACCGAGGTGATCACCAGCACCACGATCCGGTGGCGGTAGACGAAGCGTCCCCAGAAACTGAACAAGTCGCGAGTTCCTTTACGTGGAGCTACCGGTTCGACAGCAGAGCGGACAGCGGACGGAACGGCTGCAGCCAGGCGCCCTCGTCGGGCAGTGCGTCCAGGCTCACGCGCGGCAGCGGTTCGCGGAACACCCCCGGAATGTCCTCGAGGTCGACGAAGTCGAGCAGCTCGGAGGCCACCGCCCAGCTGGCGTGCTCACGGAACCCGATGACCTGCACGGGGACGCCGGTCTCGGCGAGTTGCTCGAGCGGTTCGCGGAAGGCCTGACCGTCGGCGGACGCGACGACCACCCCGGCCAGACCGGTGGTGTCCTCGCGCAGCGCGATGTGGTCGAGCATGTCCGAGTCGACGTCGGAGTCCTCGTCGATCTTCGGCTTGGCGAACACGGCGAAACCGACGTTGCGCAGCGCCTCGACCCACGGGCGCACCACATCGGCCGAGCCGACGGCGATGTTGGTGAACACCGTCGCCTCGGCCTCGGCGCGTTGCCCGCTGTCGGCGACGACCTGCTCGGTGCGCTCGAGCAGCCAGCGCCCGAGCGCGTCGAAGCGGGGCCGGTGCGCCGAGGTGGGCCGGCCGCCGAGGATGGCGCCGAGCCCCATGTCCAGGTTCGGCGCATCCCACACCAGCAGCACGCGCGGGTCGGTGGACGCGCCGGGGGCAGTCCCGCTCATCGCTCCGCCTTCCGCCAGATCATCTCGGCGACCGGTCGGTCGGCCGCCTTGGCCTTACCCTCGAATTTCGTCTCCGGACGGTCCAGTCCGATCGGGGATACTCCGTCGAGCGTACGCAGGATGGGCACCTCGGCGGCGGCTTCGGCGATCCATTCCGCGTATTCGGCATGATCGGTCGCCACGTGCAGCACCCCGCCGACGCGCAGCCGGGAGGCGATCAGCGCGAAGGTCTCGGGCTGGAGCAGCCGGCGTTTGTGGTGGCGCACCTTCGGCCACGGGTCGGGGAAGAACACCCGCACCCCGGTCAGCGACGCGGGGGCGATCATGTTCTCCAGCACGTCCACCCCGTCGCCGCGCACCAGCCGGATGTTGGGGATCTGCTCCCGGTTGATCGCGTGCAGCAGCTGGGCCAGCCCCGGGTGGTAGACCTCGACGGCGATGACGTCGATCTCCGGTTCGGCCAGCGCCATCGCCGCGGTCGAGGTGCCGGTGCCGGCGCCGATCTCGACCACCAGCGGGGCGGTGCGCCCGAACCAGCTAGCCGGATCGATCATCTCGTCGGCCGCGTCCTTGCCGACCCGGTCCCACAGCTCGTCCCAGCTGCGCTGCTGCGCCGGGGTCAAGGTGCCGCGCCGGGTGCGGAAACTGGTCACCCGCGGGTGCAGGCGGGACCGCCCGTACTGATCGCGCCCGTGCGCGTCGTAGCGCGGGGCGTGCGGATCGAACGGTTCTTCCGGGCCGGTCTGCGGCGGGGTCGCGGGGGTGTCCACGCCCGCCATCGTCCCGTATCGGCCGGAACGGGGCGGGACGGGGGCGCCTTTTCCGCCGTGTCGGACCGGCCCGCGCCCCGATGATCATCGGTTTTCGGCCCCGCGGCGCGCCGGGGCCGGTAGCGTCCCGGCCAGTCGGTGCGCGCATCCGGTTCGGGGGAGCCGAGGAACGCGTGCGCACCGGCGCAAGGGGGGAAGGGCCATGACCGGTGTGCGGACGCGGTCGCGTCGGGCGGGGCGGCCCGCGCCGGTGTGTGTGGCGGTCGGGGGACGGGCCGGCGCCCAGGTCCACGGCCTGATCGACACGCTCACCCCACTGCTGGCCGACTGCGGCCCGGTGACCCTCGGCGCGTTGCCGCCGTCGAACAGCCCCGGTGAGATCGACCGGCCGTCCCGCGATCCGGCCGCCCTCGACGAGCCGGCCCCGACACCGCCCGCGGCATCGGGCCCGCCGCCGGGCACCGGCGGTGCAGGAGATCCGGTCCCGCCGATCGATGTGCTGGTGCAGCTGCTGCACGGCGCGCCCCAGGCCAGTGATCTGCGCATGCTCGCCGGCCATCGCCGCCGCGGCGCCGTGGTGATCGCCGCGGCCGTCACCCCGACACGGACCCCGGCACCCGCACCTGTCCTGCAGCCCCTGCCCGGCGGCGACGACGGCGACTCCGTTGCGGCCAGGCTGGCGGTGACCGTGCGGTGCGACGCCGACGGGAGGCTCGACCGGTCCGGCGGCGGGATCGACCTGCTCGTCGCCGGGCTGCGCGCCGCGATCGGGGTGCTGCTGGCCGCACGCGCCGACCGGATGCTCGCCGCCGGGGCGCGCGAGGCCGCCTACGGGTCCGGCCGGGCGGCGGCCGAGCGAGCCCTGCGCGGGGCACCGGCCCGGGGGTTGCGCGAGATCGGCCGGCACTGCTGGGACGACAGCGCGGGGGACTGGCGACGCGCGGTCGCCCTGGCCGCCTGGTACCGCACGGCCGCCGACCGGCACACCGATCCGGTACTGAAGCAGCGGGCCGAGGACTGGACCCACCGCTACATCGACCGCGCCCTTGCGCTCGGCGCGCCGGTGCACGGGCGCGGGGCGGTCACATGAGCGCCCCGGCCGCCCAGACGGCCCAGACAATGCAGACAGCCCCGGTCGCCCAGGCGACCCGAGCAGTGGCGGCAGGCAGTGGCGGCCCGGCCTCTCCGGGCCCGGATGCGGTGCGCGCGGATCTGATCGCCGCGGCCGCCCAACAGCTCACCGGCACCGATCAGGGGCAGCGCCTGGCCCGCGCCCGCCGCGGCGAGGTGTGCGGCGCCCTCGCCCCGGAGACCGGGGTGCGCATCGAGGCGTGGGGGCCGGCGACCACCGTGCTGCTGATGCCCGGCACCTCACTGACCCGCCCGCCGGAGGCGCGGTCCGAGTCCGGGGATGCGCCGGTGGCGGTGGTGGTCGTCGACGGCACGGTGCCGCTCGGTGCCGACGAGCTCGCGGTGCTGGCGGGCCTGGCCCTGCCGGCCGCGCAGGTGGTGCTCGTGGTCGACCGGGGCGCGGGCCCGGCCGCCGAGGGCGAGCGGGACGGGGTGC
>Ga0079226_10001369_pt1 | contig 18704 bp, 13 predicted proteins | sample Poulit2014_FD_76345 | JGI IMG/M metagenome (GOLD analysis project Ga0079226, IMG submission 76345) | Agricultural soil microbial communities from Georgia to study Nitrogen management - Poultry litter 2014 | ecosystem: Environmental > Terrestrial > Soil > Agricultural land | place: USA: Georgia... | reverse complement strand
TCGATGAAGATCCGCCCCACATTTCTTCGCCATTTCCTCAAGTTGTAAACGATGATCGAAAGCAAAAATACAGACATTATCCCATTGTTGCTTTCTAGTGGTAACACGATGTAGATGATTCAATCTACTATCAAGATCCGGTCTAGGAACACTCTCAGCTCGAGATAAATAATCATCTAACTCAGTTTTTGTTGGCATTGCCGGAGCACAACCATGACGAGATACCACTAAAGCCCCACACGCATTAGCATAGCGGCACGCTTGTTCCCATCCTTCTCCATTAACATAACCACGCAATAGCCCGGACATAAACGCATCGCCAGCACCCAACACGTTCAAAACAGCAACACGAACGCCATAAACATTCAAGCCACCATCCAGATCATTAGGAATATCCCCCTCAAAGACAGAACATCCTGATGCTCCTCGCTTACATACTAAAGTCGCCTGACTATATTTACGGACATTCTTCAATGCTGTCAAAGTATCTGTTGATCCCCCGGCAATATGAAACTCCTCTTCTGTTCCAACCAATACATCAAAATGATGTAATACTTCTTGTAAAGATTTCGTTACCGCTTCAGAATCAATATAACGAGTTTCGCCATCACCTAGAGAAGTCAATCCCCAAAGCACCGGCCGATAATCAATATCTAATAAACGCTTTGTTCCATTTCGCCCTGCATATTCTAAAGCGGTTAAAACCGCTTGGCGTGTTTTAGGATGAGAAAGATGCGTACCTGTAATGGCTAATGCTTTTGCCGAAGCAATATATTTTTCATCAAAATCATCTGACGTGATCGCCATATCTGCACAATTATCACGATAAAAAATAAGAGGAAATGTCTCCTTATCTTTGATTCCTAAAATAACTAATGCAGTAAGACGCTCTTTATCAGTAATTAAATGACTCGTATCCACACCAACACTTTGCAACTCTTCTCGCAAAAAACGCCCCATATGCTCATCGCCAACTCTTGCCAACATTGACGACTTCAGACCTTGAATCGCCGTTCCATAAGCAACATTTCCTGATGATCCCCCTAAATATTTCGCAAAACTACTCGCATCCTCCAAACGAGAACCAATTTGTTGTGCATAAAGATCTACCGCAACACGGCCTAAACAAATCACATCTAATGTTTTAGACATTTTGTGCCTCCTAAAAATCAGTGCCACTTCACAGTTAAAGAAAATAAAAAATCTATTGAGTTTAATTTTAGAATAAAAATTTCAAATTTCCACTTTTTATACTCTTTTTTGCGAGAGAGATCTCAAAATTTTTCATTTTTAGAGCAAAAAAGAACTACTTTTCTATTAAGTCAACAGAAAAATAACTCAATTATGCCTTATATTTATGCAATTTTTTTTAAAATAGTTGATCCATCTCTCAAAAATGAAATTTATATTTCATATTTCGTTTTATTGGAAAAAATTTTGAGTAGAATAACAAGCAATAAGACATAATTGAAAAGACGAATCAAGCAGAAGTCAATGAAAACTCAACGCCTTAAAGGTGCGCAAGCACTAATAAAATTCTTAGATAATCAATACATTGAAGTCGATGGGAAAGTCACAAAATTTGTGAAAGGGATCTTTGCCATCTTCGGTCATGGAAATGTGCTTGGTTTAGGTCAAGCATTAGAACAAGATAGTGGTGAATTAGTTGTTCACCAAGGACGTAATGAACAAGGTATGGCTCATATTGCGACTGGATTTGCTAAACAAAAATTGAGAAGACAAATTTATGCTTGTACTTCTTCTGTAGGTCCAGGCGCCGCCAATATGATTACTGCTGCAGCAACCGCAACAGCAAACCGCATTCCACTATTATTATTACCTGGCGATGTTTTTGCTACACGTCAACCCGATCCTGTATTACAACAAATAGAGCAATCTTATGATTTAAGTATTAGTACCAATGATGCCTTTCGTGCAGTGAGTAAATATTGGGATCGTGTTACTCGCCCTGAACAGCTAATGAGTGCTTGTATTAATGCTATGCGAGTTCTTACTGATCCTGCTGAAACAGGTGCTGTAACCATAGCTTTACCACAAGATGTTCAGGCTGAAGCTTACGATTACCCCGAATACTTCTTTGCAAAACGTATCCATCGCATAGAAAGAACTCAAGCAACAGCAGCAATGTTGTCTCAAGCGGTTGAATTGATTAAACAAAAGAAAAAACCTTTAATCATTTGTGGTGGAGGCGTACGCTATTCTGAAGCAGCCCAAGCACTTAGAACCTTTTCCGAAACCTATCAAATTCCATTTGCTGAAACCCAGGCTGGTAAAAGTGCTATTGTTGCCGACCATCCACTGAATGTAGGAGGTCTCGGTGAAACCGGTTGCCTTGCTGCGAATTTATTAGCTAAAGAAGCTGACTTAGTTATTGGCATCGGTACTCGTTATACTGATTTTACAACATCTTCTAAATGGATTTTCCAAAATGAAAATGTTGAATTTCTAAATATCAATGTCTCCCGTTTTGATGCTTATAAACTTGATGGCATTCAAATTACTGCGGATGCAAAAGCAGCATTACAACAATTACAACCTCTTCTTGCCGATTATCAAGCTCAATGGGGTTCACAAGTGACTAATGCTAAACAACAAATGACCGAAGAATTACAACGTGTCGCACAAGCTACTTATTCAGAAAACTTTATTCCTGAAGTCAATGACGCATTACCTAATCGAGATAAGATTTTTGCAGAATTCATTAAATTAACCAATTCTTGTCTTACCCAAAGTCGCGTGCTTGGCATATTAAATCAACAACTTACAGAAAACGATATTATCGTTGCTGCCGCCGGTAGTTTACCAGGTGATTTACAACGAGTATGGCAACCTAAAGGCGAAAATACCTATCATCTTGAATATGGTTATTCTTGTATGGGGTATGAAATTGCGGCATCTTTAGGCGCAAAATTGGCGGAACCGGATAAAGAAGTTTACACCTTACTTGGTGACGGTTCTTATCTAATGCTACATACAGAATTAGTTACCGCAGTACAGGAACATAAAAAAATCAATGTCGTGCTATTCGATAATATGACCAACGGTTGTATCAATAACCTACAAGTTGGTCACGGTATGGATAGTTTCTGTACAGAATTCCGTTTTAGAAATCCAAATACAAACAAACTTGACGCAGGATTTATCCCTATTAATTTTGCAATGAATGCAGAAAGCTATGGTTGCAAGGGTTATACAGTCCATAACGAACAAGAGCTTATTGCTGCACTGGAAGACGCAAAAAAACAATCTGTTCCAACTTTAATTGATGTAAAAGTATTGCCAAAAACAATGGTTCATGGATACGGTAGTTGGTGGCACGTTGGCGTAGCTGAAGTTTCAACTAAAGAGCGTATTCGTCAAGCCTATGCAAATTCGCAATTACGCATCAATGAAGCGAGACGTTATTAAAATTTATTTGACTCATTTTCCATTAGGAGAAAATTTATGAAAGCAGAAAATGTAAAACTCGGTATTGCCCCTATCGGTTGGACTAACGATGATCTTCCTGAATTAGGGAGTGAAAATACTTTTGAACAATGCGTAAGTGAAATGGCACTTGCCGGTTATCAAGGCTGTGAAGTCGGCAATAAATATCCTAGAGACATTGCTGTACTAAAACATAAATTGGATGTTCGTGGTATTCAGATTTGTAATGCTTGGTTTAGTACATTCTTCGTTGATGGCAAAAAAGAAGAAACGATTAAAGGTTTTATTGCGCATCGTGATTTCTTGCATGCAATGGGAGCCAAAGTTATTGGTTGTTCTGAACAAAGTCGTAGCATACAAGGACAAAACAAAGCAATTTTCAAAGAAAAAACCGTTTTTACTGATGCAGAATGGCAATTACTTGCGGAAGGCTATAACGAATTAGCTAAATTAGCCGCTGAAAAAGGAATGAAAGTATGTTTACACCACCATATGGGAACAGGTATTCAAACACCTGCTGAAGTGGATAAATATATGGAAATAACTAATGATGATGTTTACCTTTTATTTGATTCTGGTCACCTTTATTATTCTGAAAGCAGCCAACAAGCGATGTTAGATGTGTTAGAAAAATATGTTGATCGTATTGTTCACGTGCATTTAAAAGATGTACGCGATGACGTTGTGGCAGAGGTGAAAGCTAACGATCTTAGTTTCTTAGAAGGGGTGAAAAAAGGTACTTTCACTGTTCCTGGGGATGGTGTTATTGATTTCAAACCGATTTTTGACATTTTAGAGAAACATAATTACCAAGGATGGATGGTTGTTGAAGCAGAACAAGATCCTGCTTTGGCTAATCCATTTGAATATGCGTTAAAAGGTCGTAAATATATTAAAGAAGTTGCAGGTATTTAAGGAGCCACAAAATGATTAAAGTAGGTATTATTGGTGCCGGTCGTATCGGTCGAGTTCACTCAGAAAGTATTAGCAAATATGTTAAAGGTGCGGAAATTAAAGCAATTTCAGACATTAAAGTGACTGAAGAATTACAATCTTGGGCAGCAAGTATGGGAATTCCTCACGTTTATGATGACTATCGTAAAATTTTACAAGATCCGGAAATTGATGCGGTATTAGTTTGTTCCTCAACCAATACTCACGCACCAATTTCTATCGAAGCAGCACAAGCAGGTAAACATATTTTCTGTGAAAAACCGGTTGATCCAAATAAAGATAAAATTCGTGAAGTACTTGATGTTGTCGATAAAGCTGGAGTGAAATTCCAAGTCGGTTTTAATCGCCGTTTTGATCATAACTTTAAAGCGATTAAAGATCGTGTGGTTGCCGGTGATATTGGCGAACCACACCTTATTCGTGTTACTTCTCGTGACCCAGATGCGCCACCAATTGAGTATGTCAAAGTGTCCGGCGGAATGTTCTTTGATATGACGATTCACGATTTTGATATGATCCGTTACCTTTCCGGAAGCGAAGTTGTTGAAGTTTATGCTGCCGGTGGTGTATTGGTGAATCCTGAAATTGGTAAAGCCGGCGACATCGACACTGCTGTTATTACTTTAAAATTAGCAAATGGTGCGATTGGGGTGATTGATAACAGTCGTAAAGCAGTTTACGGTTATGATCAACGTGCGGAAGTTTTTGGTTCAAAAGGTGCAGTGCAAACTAGCAATGATACAAATTCTACTGCAATTTATTCTTGCGAAGCTGGTGTTATTGCTGAAAAACCAAAATACTTCTTCCTTGAACGTTATATGCAATCCTTTGCAGAAGAAATTCGTTGTTTTATTGATTCAATTGTCAATGATACGCCAACAGCTGTTAATGGTAACGATGGTTTACAACCGGTGTTAATTGCGTTAGCAGCACAAAAATCACTTGAAGAAGGACGACCGGTAAAACTCTCCGAAGTTGACTAATTTTTAGATTGTGCCGTAAGATTAAGATTCTGTGCTAACACAAGTATTTTACGGCACTTACTGCATAATATTAATCTCTTTAATTACATTTCTGTACTCTTAATATACACAGTTTGAAAACAATATTATTTATTCCCCATCTCAAAAATTTTCACCAACTCTATTACTTATATAAAAAGTGAAATATACAGTAAGAATTTCTAGCTCTATCAATAAATTATTGCCTTCAATCCACCTCTTAAAGATCAAAATTATATCTAGATCACAAAAATAAAACAAATATTCCATTTTTAATATTTTTAAATTGAAAATTTCATTTTATAGCTGTATGTTACCTATTAACGATGCTATCACTTATATTTAATTATCAAATCCTTAAGGAGTCAGCAATGAATAAAATCAAGATTGGACTAGTAGGAACAGGTTATATTGGCCGTTGTCATGCAATTGCTTATGCTCAACTACCAACCGTTTTTAATTTACAGGGTAAAATCGAATTGGAATATTTAGCAGAAATCTCCCCTGAATTAGCTGCTAAACGAGCAAAAGAGTTCGGCTTCCGCCGATCTACCGCAAATTGGAAAGAATTAGTTTCCGATCCAAATGTTGATGTTGTTGATATTTGCACCCCCAACTTTCTACATAAAGAAATCGCTTTAGAGGCTATCCGAAACTGTAAAAATGTTTATTCCGAAAAACCATTAGCACTAACAGCAAATGATGCGAAAGAGATGTATCTTGCTGCAAAAAAATCAGGCGTAAAAACATTAGTCGGTTTTAACTATGCCAAAAATCCTACTAGCCAGCTCGCTAAAGAAATTATTGCCAATGGGGAAATTGGAGAGGTCATTCATTTTTATGGAACGCATAACGAAGATTATTTAGCTAATCCTAATACGCCGATAGATTGGCATTGTTACAGAAAATTTGCTGGGCTAGGGGCTTTAGGTGATTTAGGTGCGCATATTGTACATATGGCGGAATATTTACTTGGCGCGGAAATAAATAGTGTGTGCGGTGATACACAAACCGTTATACCTCAACGTCCATCACCAGAAGATCCAAATAAATTTTGTACAGTAGAAAATGAAGATCAAGCCAGTGCATTAGTGCGTTTTACAAATGGCGTAATGGGAACAATCGAAACCTCTCGTATTGCCTGTGGCCGCAAAATGGGCTTGAGTTATGTTGTTACCGGCACAAAAGGAACATTAAGTTTTACTCAGGAGCGTATGGCAGAGCTTAAACTCTATGTACACAATGATCCTTCAAATCGTCAAGGGTTTAAAACACTTCTTACCGGCCCTGAACATCCGGACTACCGTCCTTTCTGTATCAGTGCTGGACACGGAATTGGCTTTAACGATCAAAAAACTATAGAAGTTAGAGATTTAATAGACGGATTATTAAATGATAAACCAATCTATCCTGATTTTTACGTTGGCTATCACGTTTCTCGCGTATTAGAAGCTATTGCATTATCGGCATCAACCAAGTCTTGGATTAACGTATCCGATATATGATGTTTTTATCCTAAATAAATCAACCATATAATATAAGGGGGAATTAATGTTTACTTTTATTTCTTTTATTGCCTTTACTATTTTTGTTGCTGGCTATGCCTACTATAAAACCCACAATGCTCATCTTACTGATTCTACGGAAGGTTATTTTTTAGGAGGACGTTCATTAACTGGTATTTATATCGGTTCATCTATGCTATTAATGAATCTTTCCACTGAACATTTAGTCGGATTAAATGGTTTATCATTTCGTACAGGATTTATTGTAATGGCGTGGGAAGTTATGGCTGCAATGACAATTGTACTTTTTGCCATTTTCTTTTTACCTCGCTATCTTAAATTAGGAATTTCTAGCATTCCTGAATATTTAGAGCGGAGATTTGATAAGCAAACATTAACTATTACCTCCATTCTTTTTTTAGGATTATATGTGATTTCTTTACTCCCTATCGTACTTTATACAGGTGCAATTGCTTTAGAAAACTTATTCCAAGTTTCTCATACCTTCCATTTGGAACGTTCTACTGCCTTGCTTATTATGGTATGGGGTGTTGGCAGTATCGGAGCAATTTATGCCGTATTTGGTGGTATAAAAGCAATTGCCATTGCAGACACATTAAATGGAATAGGCTTAATTACAGGCGGATTAATCGTAACTCTTTGTGCGTTAGCTTATGTAGGAGATGGTAATATTTGGAGTGGTTTAGTAGAGGTGTTTGAGTCTCATCCTGAAAAATTTAATTCTATTGGCAGCGAAGATTCTCTTGTACCATTTTCGACACTTTTCACCGGTTTAATTGTTTCTAATATGTTTTTCTGGTGTACAAATCAATCTATTGTACAAAAAGCATTAGGTGCACAAAATCTTGCTGAAGGACAAAAGGGCGTTTTCCTATGTGCATTTTTTAAACTACTCATTCCATCTATTATTATTCTCCCAGGTATCATTGCTTATCATATTTTTAATGGTCAAATGGACAATCCGGATAATGCTTATCCAATGTTAGTGCAACTGGTATTACCTGATTTATTAGTGGGATTCTTTGCTGCTGTTGTTGTTGGTGCTGTATTCTCCACTTTTAGTGGTGGCTTAAATTCTTCCGTTACACTCTTTACTGTTAATATCTTCAAAAAAAGTTTAAAACCTAATGCTTCAGAGAGACAAGTTGTTACAGTAGGTAAAATCCTTGGATTAAGTTTAGCTCTCATTTCTATGCTTACTGCCCCACTAGTGGCCAATAATCCAGATGGTTTATTCTATCTTATCCAACAATTACAAGGTATTTTTAATGCACCAATACTTAGTGTTGTATTAGTTGGGCTTTTAACAAAAAGAGTACCGGCAATTGCGGCTAAATTAGGATTACTATTTGGAATGAGTGCCTATATTATCTTTAATTTCATATTTAAAGTAGATATTCACTTCTTCCATTTAATCGGTTTACTTTTTATAGCTAATATTATTTTTATGTTGATTATTGGATATTTCTTCCCTCAAAAAGCATACCAGGAAGTGTATACTGAACAGGTAGATATCAAGCCTTGGTCATTAACAAAACCTGTTGCAGTACTGATTACCCTTGCTTCAGTATCAATGTACACTTTCTTAGCTCAAAATGTCGCAAATTGGGTAATCAATAGCTACTATGTCATAGCTATAATTGCTTTAATTTATGTATTCTGGTCTATGATTAAAGCCTTACGCAATACAAAACGTTATTAATAATAAAACTTAAGCCACTGTATTAATTCAGTGGCTTTAACCTGAGATAAACATATGGAAGCATCACTTTTACCTAATATTGTTGATTTTCTGACTAATATTGACCCTTTCGATCATCTATCTACCTCCGATATAAATCTTTTGGCAAGTAACATTGATATACTCTATTTAAGAAAAGGACAAATATTGGAACAACAACATCTTGTAGGAAAAGGTTTATTCATCATTCGTTCCGGAGCTGTTGAACAACGTTTATTTTCAGGAGCACTGAAAGCTAAATTGGCAGATAATGATCTATTTGGTTTTTCACTGCTATATCAAGAAGGTAATGGTGATTATCAAGTTACTGCTATTGAAAATACCCTTCTTTACCGCATTCCTAAACAGATCCTGCTAAAATTAGTTGATTCAAACCCGACTCTAAAAAACCATTTTGCCAGTCAAGAAAGTATTCGTTTATCTCATTCAAGTAATCGTATTTTTACGGAAGAAAACCTCTACTTAAAAACAGTAGAAGAGATGATGAATCGTCAAATTGCTATCGTTGCACCCAATTGTTCTATTCAACAAACAGCACAGATTATGGTAAAAATGCATCGCTCAAGTGCTTTAGTAATGGAAAATGAACAATTACTCGGTATTATTAGTGATCGTGATATCACTAAAAGGGTTGTCGCTAAAGGAATTTCATTTCACTCTCCGGTCAGCTCAGTAATGACAAGACAACCTAAAGTTATTGAGAAACAGGCATTTTTACTTGAAGCTATTGAAATGATGATGTTACATAATGTGCGAAGCCTTCCTGTTGTTGATAACAATAACGTGATTGGAATACTTACAGCAACTAGCTTGATTGAACGCAGTAGAGTACAAGCTGTATATCTTATCAGCCGAATTTACCGCCAAGAATCAATACAGGACTTAATTTCATTAGCTCCTCAAAAACAAACTATTTTTCTCACTCTACAAAGAGCTGGAACAAATCCTCAAATTGTTCAACAGATGTTAACTTTGATAGCTGATGCCTTTACCAAACGTCTTTTACAATTAGCAGAAAAGCAACTTGGTACTCCACCTATGAAATATGCTTGGATAGTAGTTGGCTCTCAAGCTCGCCACGAAATACATTTTAATTCCGATCAAGATAACGGATTAATTTTAGAACATTCACCTACAAAAGAGGATGAAGAGTATTTTCAAAAATTAAGTGAATTTGTCTGTTCCGGATTGGCTGATTGTGGATATCCTCTTTGTCAAGGCAAGGTTATGGCTAATCAGCCTCAGTGGCGAGTGGCACTATCTCAATGGCAAACATATTATCAACAATGGATTCTTAATCCAGCCCCTCAATCGTTGTTGAATATCAATATTTTTCTAGATTTACGTTTTCTATTCGGTGAAGAGTTTCTTATCGAAGAGCTTAAAAAAACTATTTCAACACATATCAAAGGAAACCAACGTTTTCTTGCTTTTCTTATTGCCAACTCTTTACGTACTAACCCGCCACTTGGGTTATTTAAACAGTTTGTACTCACCAAAAATGGTTCTAATCAGAAAATTCTTAATATCAAACAACAGGCAATTAATCTAATAGTCGAATTGGCTAGAGTTTATGCTTTATCTGTAGGTGATTTAACTACTGATACAGAGAAACGATTGGAAATCGCTTACCAACGTGGCGTGATAAGCCAAACAAGCAAAGAAGAACTCAATCAAGCACTTATATTTCTTAACAATGTTCGCTTACGTCATCAACAGTATGCATTACAAAATAAAAAAACGATTACCAATGAAATTGAACCAAGCTCATTAACACTGTTTGAGCGAAATCATCTTAAAGATGCCTTTCGTATTATTGCACGTTATCAAGAGGCTGCTCAATTACGATTTAACTCAAAAGGATTATTACGATGATATGGCACTTCTGGGCAGATCCTCTATCTAAATTAGAAGCACAGCGATTAAAATCACTACGTTCCGATATTATTCCTAAACAAGCTCTACCTTTGTTTCAACACCCTTTGCCTCACAAAAAATCTCGTATAACTGATTTAACATTTGTTGCCTTAGACTTTGAAACATCTGGTCTTAATTTTGCTGAGGACAAAATCCTATCTATTGGATCAGTGGAAATTAAGCAACAAGCAGTTATTTTATCAACTGCTCAACATTACTACATCTCTGATAATGACGAAATCATCAAGCCCGAAACTGCAATCATCAATCATATACGACCTGAAATATTAACCTTAGGATTAAGCGAAAAAAACTGTTTACAACAGTTGATTCCTTATCTAGCAGGAAAAATAATTATTTCCCATTGTGCCACTATTGAAAAAAATTTTCTAAAAAGAGCTTTAAATCTTTCTTCACGTCAACCATTACCATTATTATTTTTAGATACAATGTTACTTACAAAGTCAATGTCTGAATACTGGGGGAAAAGGGAAACATTTTGTGATCTACAGCTAACCGAAATCAGAAAACAAAAAGGTTTACCTGCTTATTTAGCACATAATGCAGTAGCTGATGCCATCGCAACAGCGGAACTTTTTTTGGTACTAATTTCTGATATTTTTTTAGATAAAACAGTCACATTGGAGCAACTTCTTAAACAACAAGAGATATTCTACTAATTATCTATATTTTTCTTTTACCTTATATCGCTTATATCACAATTGAGATATCTAACTTTAAATAACAACCGATTTTTCATTCTAAAACTTACTCTAAAAATGTGACATATTTCACAAATCATTAACTTTTTTATTGTAAAAAATCATTCTTAATGATAAAAATCAAAATAGATCATTTGTTTCAAATGATTAAAATTTGGAAATTATATTTCTTTATTAAGTAGTAAGATGTTTTGCAGAATATTGTTGTATTTCCATTGTGATTAATTAATTCAACTTTAAAAGGCTAATCCTATGAAAAAAGCACTACTCACTACCCTACTATGTGGCGGGCTTCTCTTAACTTCTCAGACAATAATCGCAAAAACTTATGTTATTGGCGCACCAATGAACTCTTTTGCGGATAAATGGCAAACATATCTTCAAGATGCCATTAGACAGTTTGATCAAGAACACGATGATGTAGTATTTAAACTCTCCGATGCAAATGCAGATTCTGCTCGACAATTAAACGATGTAGAAACATTTATTGATCAAAAAGTAGATGCTCTTCTTGTTGTTCCTAATGACCCTAATATCGTTAAAGCCATCGGCAAAAAAGCCCAAAAAGCAGGTATTCCTTTAATTGTGGTCAATCGTCGTCCTAATGACAACGATTTAGATAAATATGTAACCAGTTTTGTTGGATCTGATGAAATAGAAGGTGGACGTATTCAAGGTAATTTCATTGTTGATTCGCTAAATGGAAAGCAAGGAAATACGCTCATTCTATTAGGGCCGTTAGGTCAAGATGCAGTAACAAAACGAACTCAAGGAAACAAAGAGATTTTTAAAGAACATTCCAATATTAATATTGTTGCAGAACAAGAAGGCAAATGGGAGCGCGATAGAGGATTGTCTATCGCTGAAAATGTCCTTTCAGGACAAAAATCAATCAATGTTGTTGTCAGTAATAATGATGAAATGGCTATTGGTGCCATATTAGCTTCTCGCAAACTAGGAATTAATGATGAAGACATCATTATTGTTGGTCTTGATGCAACTCCTGATGCTTTGGAATATTTAGGCAAAGGTTTAGATGCCACAGTATTCCAATCTGCTAAAGGACAAGGTTATACCGGTGCAGAAACCGCTTATCGTGCTGCTAAAGGCGAAAAAGTTGAGAAAATTAATTGGGTACCTTTTGAGCTTGTGACTCCAGATAAAAAAGAAACATACCAAGCAAAATATAAATAATTTATTTAAGAAAGAGGGAAATCCTCTTTCTTAGATTTGAAACATTTATCTCAATTAGCTCTAGGAGTTAATAATGAAAACTTCAATTAATTCATCAACGTATATTTTAGAAATGCACAATGTATCAAAAACCTTTCCTGGAGTAAAAGCATTGGATGGCATTAATTTAAAAGTAAAACGAGGTAGTGTCCACGCGTTAATGGGAGAAAATGGTGCTGGCAAATCCACATTGATGAAAATTCTATATGGTATTTATACGCCAGATAGTGGCAGTGAAATATTTTTGAATGGAAAGATTTTTAAGCCTTCTCGTCCTATTGATGCTATACGCAAAGGGTTAACAATGGTACCTCAAGAAATCTCTCCTGCTACTAATCTAACCATTGCTGATAATTTTTATTTAGGGCGTGAAATAACAACAGCTAAATTTTTTCTTAATCAAAAAGAGATGAATGAAAAGGCCACAAAAATATTGGAAGGTCTCGGTATTCCTATGGACGTAACGGTAAAAATGTCCGATGTATCTGTTGCTAAGGCTCAACTTGTCGCGATTGCTACAGCTGTATCCAATAATGCTAAAGTAATTATTATGGATGAACCTACAACCTCTCTTACCGAAACAGAAGTAGAACAGCTCTATAAGATTATCGAAACTATAAAAAATCATGGCATAGCAATTATCTTTATTTCTCATAAACTAGATGAAGTATTTCGTGTTTCCGATGAAATTACGGTTATTCGCGATGGACAATATATAGCCACAAAGGCAATCTCTGAGGTCTCTAAGGATGAACTAATCTCAATGATGGTTGGACGTGATATGTCGGAAATGTTCCAACGCGAAAGAATCAATATTTCCAATGATGTAGCGTTGGAGGTTAAAAATTTGTCTCGTGCAGGAAAATATCAAAATATTAATTTTAAAGTTTATAAAGGTGAGATTTTTGGTATTGCCGGACTTGTTGGTGCAGGAAGATCGGAAATTGCAGAAGCTCTCTTCGGTTATAAGCCTGCCGATAGTGGCGAATTTTATATCCAGAACCTGAAAGTAGAAATAAAAAACCCTGTTGATGCAATGAAATATAAAATTGGTTTTGTCACCGAAGATAGAAAATTGACAGGCTTATTTCTTAATCTCAGCATTACCGATAATATGATTATGCCTAAAATGTCTCCTTATTTGGAAAACTTCCTGATTTCAGTAACTCGTACTCAGAAAGTCGCTCTGGCACAAAAAAATAAACTAAAAATCAAAGCACCAAATGTTGAAGTAATCACTGATCATTTATCTGGAGGTAACCAGCAAAAAGTATTATTAGCTCGATGGTTATTATTGGAGCCTGATATTCTGATTTTAGATGAGCCCACAAAAGGCATTGATGTCGGTGCCAAAGCTGAACTCTATAAACTTATGATTGAACTAGCAAAGCAAGGCAAGGCTATCATTATGATTACCTCAGATATGTTGGAATTATTATCAATGAGTGATCGTGTAATGGTAATGCATGAAGGAAATCAGGTTGGGATAATCCCCCACACTAATCTTTCACAAGAACGCGTGTTAGAAATGGCTTCAGGTTTAAGCTATCAATCATCAATTTAGTATATGAGGAATTTATTATGTCCAACGATACAATCAAAAAAATATTAAATACTTACGGTATGGTATTTATTTTAATTGCTTTATTTTTAGCCTTATCTTTTTCTATTGATGGTTTCTTCTCTACTCGTACGATATGGAGCATTATTGAACAAGTTTCAATGTTTGGCATTATTGCTATCGGAGTAACATTTGCAATTATTACTACCGGTATTGATTTATCTTCCGGTTCGATCGTAGCACTTACTTCCGTTGTTGCGGCATCAGTCGTAACAGGAGGAGATACTGTAAGCGCAGCAATTTTAGCATTTTCACTGTCCCTATTATTAGGAGCTCTTTTAGGTGCTATTAATGGCGGATTAACGGCGATTGGTTCTATTCCACCATTTATTGCAACTTTGGGAATGATGATTATTGCTCGCGGAGCGGCTCAACTTTATTCTGATGGACGGCCTATTGATGCCTCATCAGAAGCATTTACTTGGATTTCTGATGTCAGTTTTCTTGGTTTACCTGGATTAGTTATCCTATATATTATTATTGTAATCGCATCACATATTTTATTAAGTCGTTCTACCTTCGGACGTCACGTTTATGCCGTTGGAGGTAATTTAAATGCTGCTAAAATTTGTGGAATCAACACCACAAAAACCTTAATCTGGGTCTACGTTCTTGCCGGTGCTTTATCAGGTTTAGCTGGTGCATTATTAGCAGCTCGAACTTATGCAGGAAATCCATCTTACGGTTTAGCTTGGGAACTTGACGCTATTGCAGCAGCTGTAATTGGAGGAGTGTCATTAAGTGGTGGTATTGGAACTATCCCAATGTGTGTTATAGGTGCACTTATTATAGGAACAACAAATAAAGGGCTAAATATGATGGGGGTCGATCCTTATTGGCAACAGATTGTAAAAGGATTAATTATTGTTATAGCAGTACTAATTGATACCTTAAAACGTCGTAAAAAAGCATAAAAAATTAAAAAAATAATGGCTTACTAAGATATATTCAAGGTAAGCCATTATTTTTAATATAAACTAGCTCTGATAGATTTTAAGACACATCTATTTTTATTTGAATTTGCTCGCATATTCTTCCGTATTGATCCACTGGTGATCTTTTTCCCAAGTAAAACGCCATTTTCTAATTGGTCCTGCCATAACATTTAAGTAATAGTTATTATATCCTGCGATAGTTGCTACTGGATGATACCCTCTAGGGACTTGTACAACATCACCGTCATATACTGCCATACATTCATCCAAACTACGATCATCCGTATAAACTCGTTGTAGGCAAAAACCTTGACTAGGTTCAAAACGGTGATAATAAGTTTCTTCTAAATAGGTTTCCTCTTCACTATTTTTTTGATCGTGTTTATGACTCGGGTATGAGCTAGTGTTACCTTCATCTGTAAAAACCTCAACAACCAATAATGCATCTGCTGGCTCAGTTTCTGGCAAGATATTGTGAACTAAACGTTTATTATTGCCATAACCTCGTTTTTCTACGCCAACTTGTTCGGGAGTAATTATCCTCACTGGTAAATTACCTTGGCTTGGTGCTCGACAAATTGCAATTTCTGTTTCGCTTTCAGCTTTAATTTGAACATTTTTATGATGAGGAACATAAAGTGAATATGGTGGAATACGTTCAAAAGGTGAGGTACGATTGCCTAAACGAGAAAATTCTTTTCCATCCACATCAAATGTCGCATAACCTGAGACCATTACGAAACAGACCTCTGTAGTTTCTGTAGAAATAGAATAAATTTTTCCTTCTGAAAGATGTAACAATTCAAACCCAACATACTCCCAGCCAGCACTTTCAGGTGTAATTTGTTGACGTAACCCATCTACAACATTCTTTGATTTTACTAATAATTTGCTCATTCTAAATCTCCTTATACTCGGTTTTATAGGTACTCTAACAGTTTCAAAGTATAAGATAGAAATGTAATTGAATGAACTTCGTTTTTGCAAAGATCTAACCCAGATCACAAAATTAAATAAAAAATTTATTTTAGTTTTATTTTAAATTGAAATTTTTATTTCAAAAGAGTATGTTATCTCCATCATCAACCTAAAGAATGTTAAACAGAGAGGATTACTATGAACTCAATTATTCCAAATTTTATCAATGGTCAACCTATAGAAAGTGAAAGCCAACGTATTAGTTTTGTTTATAATCCTGCCACTGGTGAGCAGACAAAACAGGTGAAACTTAGTACGACTGCTGAAATGGAAAATGCAATCAGTGCAGCTCAAGATGCTTTTCCGGCTTGGTCTCAACAATCTCCATTACGTCGGGCAAGAATCTTATTTAAATTTAAAACGTTATTGGAAGAAAACTTTGATGAATTAGCCCGTCTTATTAGTAATGAACACGGAAAAATCTACTCCGATTCTATCGGTGAATTAACCAGAGGGTTGGAAGTAGTCGAGTTTGCAACCGGTATTCCACACCTGCTAAAAGGTGAATTTTCAGCTAATGTAGGGCGTGGTATTGATAGTTTTTCAATGATGCAACCTTTAGGCGTTGTCGCAGGAATCACCCCTTTTAATTTTCCGGCAATGGTGCCAATGTGGATGTTTCCAATTGCATTAGCTTGCGGTAATACTTTTGTATTGAAACCTTCTGAAAAAGATCCTTCATTATCTATTCGTTTAGCTGAATTATTAAAAGAAGCCGGATTACCGAATGGTGTATTTAATGTGGTTCAAGGTGATAAAGAAGTTGTTGATGTTTTATTAAAAGATCCTCGTATTCAAGCAGTAAGTTTTGTTGGATCGACACCAATTGCACAATATATTTATGAAACCGGCTCTAAATATGGTAAACGGGTGCAAGCATTGGGTGGTGCAAAAAATCGCGCATTGATTATGCCTGATGCAGATATTGAAACCACCGCCAACGCACTATTAGGCGCGGCCTTCGGCGCTGCCGGTGAACGCTGTATGGCACTTTCTGTCGCTGTTACAATTGACAATGATTATGCCGATGCCCTCATCCAAAATTTAGTGCCAAAAATAAAAGGATTACACATTGGTCCTGGAGTTTTGCCTGAAGGTGAACAAGAAAATGATATGGGGCCATTAATTTCTAAAGCACACTTAGAAAAAGTATCTGGTTATATAGACCAAGGTGTAAGTGAAGGTGCAAAATTAGTGGTTGATGGACGAAATTATAAAGTTAAAGGTTATGAAAACGGTTATTTCATTGGTGGTAGTTTGTTCGATAACGTTACTCCGGAAATGACTATTTATAAAGAAGAAATTTTTGGGCCTGTTCTTGCGATCGTCCGTGCTAAAAACTATCAAGAGGCTATTCAACTTATTAATGAACATCAATACGGTAACGGCAGTGCAATCTTCACCAGTGATGGCGATGCTGCACGTCAATATAGTCACGATGTCAAAGCCGGTATGGTTGGCATCAATATTCCGATTCCTGTTCCTATGGCATTCCACTGTTTTGGTGGCTGGAAAGCCTCTATCTTTGGTCCTCTTAATGCTTACGGCCCTGATGGAGTTCGTTTTTATACTCGAATGAAGACTGTTACTAGCCGTTGGCCGAATCATAAAGTAAGAGAACAAGGTGCTGCATTTAGTATGCCTACATTATAATTTGAAAAACTTCTAAAATTACGAACGCCTGTGTAATAATCTGCACCCCTGAAATTGGACATATTATCCATAATGACAGCGGTGCAGATTTTTTTATGACCAAATATAACCAACCCGAGCTAAGTCGGGTTGGAGAACAATTAGATAAAGATTTTCTGATTAAGAATTGCTAAGCTGAAAACCACAATAACAGAATTGCCAACAGTTGAGGGGTGATGATCCTGAGGAACATTACCAACGGATACACTGTCGCATAAGAGAGTGAAGCCGCACCGCTTTCTTCTTTTAATGCATTGGCAAATGCTAATGCCGGAGGATCAGTCATTGAGCCGGCAAGCAAACCGCAGATGGTGAGGTAATTCAACTTGCCATAAATTCTCGCCACAATTCCGGTAATAAATAACGGAATAAAGGTGATAACCGCACCATAAAGCACCCATTCACCGCCATCGCCGTCAATTAATGATTCAAGGAAATTACCGCCTGATTTCAAACCGACAACGGAGAGGAACAACACAATACCAATTTCACGCAATGCTAAGTTAGCACTTGGTGGCATAAACCAATAGAGTTTTCCAATACTACCAATTCTAGCTAAAATTAATGCAACCACTAACGGGCCACCTGCAAGCCCAAGTTTCAATGCTACCGGGAAACCTGGAATTTGTACCGGAATAGAACCCAATAACACCCCAAGACCGATACCGATAAAGACCGGTAACATTTGCACCTGTTGCAATTTTTGCTGCGCATTCCCGATAATGGCAGTAACTGCTTCAATGGCATCCAAACGACCAACAAGGTTCAATACGTCCCCGAACTGTAAGCTAGTATTCTGGCTAGGAACCAATTCAACCCCGGCACGGTTCAAACGAGAAATAACTACTTCATATTTTTGGTGGATATTTAAATCACGAATTTTTTTACCAAGAACCTGTTCATTGGTCACAACAACACGAACAGTACGCAAATCCGT
>Ga0079226_10001368_pt1 | contig 18709 bp, 20 predicted proteins | sample Poulit2014_FD_76345 | JGI IMG/M metagenome (GOLD analysis project Ga0079226, IMG submission 76345) | Agricultural soil microbial communities from Georgia to study Nitrogen management - Poultry litter 2014 | ecosystem: Environmental > Terrestrial > Soil > Agricultural land | place: USA: Georgia... | reverse complement strand
TTTCTTTTCTTCAACCTTTGGTTTCTTTTCTTCAACCTTTGGTTCTTCTAGCGGTAGAACCTCAAACAATTCTTTACGCTCTTTCTCTGTTTTTGGATTTACACCAAATTTTATAAACTTTTCAGCGTGTTCATCTGTCATATTTTTTCCGAATAAATGAACTGTTCGTTTTCCTTTTTCTCGATAGGAAAAGTAAGCGTTTAATTTGCTTTTCTTTACTTTGTATTTATTTGCTTTCTTTGTCATCTTTTTACCTTTTTTAGATTTAATAACTCTTAATAGTTTTGATAATCGATTACTCATTTTGCAAGGCACGCAATCGGGCAATTCTCCGATATATTGCTCATATTGCAATTTGTAAGCATCTAGCAAAACTTTATCTTTCAGTATGCTAGATGCTGTATGCTTAGATAAGTCTATCATTCTTCAACATTCTCTAAAGCTTCTAGCCGTTGCTCTATACTGGTTAATCTATCTTCTAGACCTGTTATTTCAGAAACAGTATGAGTGTGTGAAGATGGAGCAAAAGATGTCGGTTTGCCCTCTATATCTCCCCATTGAACAGGTTCAGATTCTCCACCTCCATTAACGATTTTATCCCTCATCTCTCTAACGAAATGAAGTAAATTCATTAATGTTATTTTTGTACTTTCAAAATTTATCTTACTCATCTTCTAGCTCCTTAAAGTCGTTGTCAAAAATTGCCTCTGCATCTCCAGTAGCAGGAGAAAAAACCAAAGGTAAATAACGCTCTGGACGCCCTTCGCTCGAAGTCAAAACCATAGGAAACAATCCCTCTTCTTCAACTAAGTCGTAATCGTAGTCCTGAGTTCTCATTCCATTCTCCAAGCCGTAGATTTTTACCGTACCATCATTATATTTGATTGCTCCTACTATTTGCCCTTTCGCTAATGCCTCTCTTTGACAAAGACTAGCTTCATCATACCCAGCGAATAAGAATTGCAATTGGTGACTCCACATTGCGTAGTCCTTACCATTTCTAACAAGACTGTCGATGCCTCGAATGTGATTGCCGTTTAGACTAGATATAAATCCAAATGCGGACGCTCCTTCTTTCAAAGTAAAATCTACATTATACTCGTCTGTCTCACAATCAACCGTAATGGTGTAATCCTCTATATCAGATTTGTTAATTAACTTCGCTTCTTGAAAAGGCACATATTCAGGAATCAAGCAAGATAAGTCTTGCCCTCCTCTTAATGTATTACATATTTCTGCCATATTATATATTTTTATAAGGCGCTATATTTCAAGCGCCTTTTTGATTTATATTGCTAATACGAATGCATCGGTTGGAATTCCAACGCCGAACTTAGCTCTTCCAGTCATCCAAATGATATCATCCTCCTCTCGGTAACCAATATTGAATTTCTCCAACATATTTTCAGTTCCATAACCTAGTATGTCATTCTCTTCACGCTCTAACGTTGCAATGTTTGCAAATTGAGTGAACTCCTCTTGGTCAGAATCGTAGTAATCTTCAGACGCCCTCATAGCGTCCGTAAAAGGTTTGATATATACAGGTATTCCGTAAATTGTAAGGTTGTCAGCTGTATATTTCACACCCCCTACAACTTTAGCAGGATCTATACATCCGCACGAGATACCTCCTTGCTCGTCCGAAGTATTTAAGTACGCTACTAAAGCATTTACCATCTCCCTATTCATCTCCCACTTCATAGACTCAAGCCTAAACCAAGGCTTAGTAGATGCTAATTGGTACATCTCCTTAACAATAGCCAATACCGCTTCTCCGTCTGTGATTGGAGCAGTGTTATCTGGTATTTCTACAAGGTTTCCGCTTGTTGTTGCTAATGCTTGCATCTGCTTTAACTTCCCATTAAACGCATTGATTAGCGTGTCGGTAGAGTCTCTATCTCCTAAATATCCCACCCGGAACATTGCGTTTTTTAATCGTCTTTGGAAACGTCCAGCTAAGAATTGTACCCAAGCCTTATTGATATCCGTTTCGTCTAAATCAGGTAAGGAATTAAAGAAAGTGAAAAAACTAGGTGCTAAGTCTTCCGCACATAATTCCATCTTACAACCTATACCGCCAATATCCCAAGCGAATGTAGAAAAATCCTCGTCGAAATCACAACTAGGAAGTACACAGGTCGTTGCTGTTGGAAATCCAGCAAAGTCATCTTCGTTTAGCAAAATCGGAATGTTAGTACCATTTTGCACTCCGCTCATTCTAACTCTAGCGGTAGTAATATCCGTACCTCCAAAGTTTTCTAACTCTATTATTTCTGCCCAACGCATTTTCTCCGTTGCGGTCAGTCCACATAACGTATCTGTTAATGTGCTTATATTATCTCCGTAAGCCATATCTTATTTTTTATAATTTTCTAAGTAACTATTTTTAAATTCACCGCTCTTTTTTTTGTCTTTCGATACATTTTGAAGCTTTGCAATCTTCTTGTCAAAACTAGAAGAAACACCTTTCAGTGATGCTACTAACTTTTCATTAGAATCCACTTTAGCTCTCAAAGCATCGTTTTCTTTTTTCATAGAAATCATTGCATCGGCTAACATTTCAATTCTAGCTTCTAACTCGTCGTTTCCTTCAAGCTCTTCTTCTACATCTAAGATGCTAGTCAAAGTGCCATCTGTGAAAATAAGTGTTTTAACTTCACCCTCTAATTCTACAGAAAACTCGCCGTCCGCAGTCTCGCCGTTTACAAGCCCTCTTACTCCTTCTTCGATATCGCTTAACTCATCAATATCAGGGAATGTAATAACATCTTGCGTAGCTGTCTTAAGCTCTACAACTGCAACGGCACTATTGCCACCGAATAGTTTCGCCAATGCATCCCATCTAGATGCTTTTTCTTTTGTTTCTTTACTCATTTTATCATTTTTAGGATTATATTTATTTAAAAGTGATGCTACTATTTTTGCATCTACTGTGTTTAATTCTTCTATTTCCGTAGCAAACCCGATACTTAAGCACTTCTTAGCAGTAATCCAAGTATCGTTTTTCATTAATTCTAAAGCCTCGTCCTTACTTAAGCTTGTGTTTTTAGAATAGAAATCGGCTAATATATCTCTAATTTCTGCTAAGTCATTTGCTGATTTTTGAAAGTCGTCAGCGTGTAAATCTTCATTCCAATAGTATAAAGGTTCATGAACGAAAGGCTGTAAGTATTCGTTTACAATCCTTTTGTCTCCAGCTAGGAATATAGCTGTTGCAATAGAAGCAACGAACCCACTCGTCCTAGTTGTAATAGTAGCTTCATTTTGCTTTGCATATCTTCGTAATTCCGCAAACATTGCCATACCACTAGTTACGCATCCACCTATAGAATTTATATCTATAAATAAATCTTTTCCATTAGCTAAACTTAAATGCTCTAATAGCATATCAGGTGTGAACATATCGCCATACCAGCCTGAGTTACTTATTTCGCCTACTATTCTAAATTCGTACATATTTTTATACTATCTATTTGTAAATATAATTATACATTAACATTAACATCGGACATCATTTTGTCCACTGCCCTTTTTATTGTTTTTTCGCTAACCCTAAATTTAATTCCAGCATCTGTATAAAATTGACTTCTACTATTATTATACGCATCGTTGTTGTCTAAGAAATACTCGTAAATCTCAACATCTCTAATAATGTGCGCCGAAATAAAACCACCCATCACAAGCGTATTAACTACTTCTTTTTTTTGCTTAAGAAAATTATATAAATTCATTCTGTCCAGTTTTTACATTTTTCTATGCTCTGCCTTAACTTGAAGCTAAGCACACATAAACACTCGCTACAAAGTTTTTTAGAAATTTCGGGTATAGCTTCATCCTTTGGAAGTGTTGCTGCAACTGCTAAGTAAGTTTCAGCACACCCGCATTCGGCATATCGTTTTTTTGCTAAATCGTTTATTTCTTTCGTTTGGTTTTTGAAATTCTTAGCACCTTCAAATATTGCTTTTGCATTCATAATTAATAAGATGAATTATTTATAATGTTCCTGTTATCGCTTAGATTTTCTATTCCTTCGCTACTGCCTTTTCTTGTGCCTCGCTCCGTTGCTTCTTCTACTCTATTCGCAATCGTATCAGCCATTTCATTTATATTATCGTTCTCTAGATTTTCTTGATTAATAGAACTTTCGCTATTGTCTACAAATTCGGGTATAGTGAAATTACTTGCACTGCTTACCCCCATATCTCCGCCCGAACTATCCGCACCGCTAACAGGTAGTTTTGTGGAGTATATTTCTGCTACTTGTTTCATTCCCATTGCACCAACTGCAATGGCTTGAGCAATTCCAGAAAAACCACCTTGCGCCAATGCCTTAGTAACCCCTTCATATGTATTAATCAATGCCATAGCACCAGATAACGCTTTACTTACTCCAGCCTGCTCTCCTAGCAAACTAGTAATAGAAGAAACAAGCATATTAGTTGCATCTAATTCTTGTTGTCTTAACGTTTCTTTCATCTTAGCTTTGAACTCCTCATTAGCAATTTCAGCGTCTAACAAATTATTATTTAGTTGCCTGACTTTTGCATTGAATAACTCTTGGCTTATCTCTTCGTTATCTAATCTATTTTGAAGCGCTTCTAATTCTCTTTCATTATGCTCTTTTATTTGCTCAATCTTTATTTCGCTCTCGATTGCACCTTGCTCTTTTAATCTTTCTAGATGTTCAGCGAATTCAATCATAGCAATTTCTAAATCTTCGGCTTTCTTTTGCGCTTCAAATTCTTTTTCTGCTTCACGATCCGACTCCCTTTGTTCCGATTTAATTCTGGATAGTTCGTTTTGATATTCTTGCTCGGACAATAAGCCATCTTTTTGTTGCTTATCTAATGCCTCCTTATTAGCTTCAAATATTGCTTCGTTAGCTTCTTTTATCTGCTCCAAACGTTCTTCTGTTAGAAGCTTTTCACTTTCTAATATTTCGCTATTTCTGTCTTGATAAGCTTGTATTTCTTCGTGTAGTACATCCTTAAGCTCCTCCAACCTTTCATCTCTAAGCCTATTTATATCTTCGTTTAATTTTAAGTTTAATCTAATTATCGAAGCATTATAAGCTTGTTCGCTTATCTCATTAGCTTTTAGTTTTTCTAATAATATAGCTTGCTCCGCTTCTGCAATAGACTCAAGGTTTTTTATATTTTCGTTAAATGAATTTTCTCTAGCTTCTTGAAGTGCTTTGTTTAGATCTAACTCCTCTTCCATCGCTTTTATGATAGCTTTTCTCCTATCACTTTCCTCTTTAGCTATACTACGCTCTAAAGATGCCTGCCTTCTAACAGCTCTTCGTCTTTCGGCATCAGCGCGTTTCTGTAAGTCAATCATTTTAGCTGTTAAATCCGCTCTTCTGTCTAAAGTATCGGCATTCTCTCCGCTTAGCTCAATCTCCTTCTCAAGCGAAGAGAGTTGCATTGTAACAAGCCTTAACTCTTCTTTGTACTGCTCATTAATTATTGCATTTATATCCTCATTTGCTTTTTTTCTGACCTCTAGCGAATTATTAGCATCGTCTCTTAATACTTTTAAACGCTCTAATTCTGCACCATACGCAGCGGCTGAAACCTTCATTTCTCTTTGTGCCTTGACAATGTCCTGATTTAGCTTCGCAAGTTCCGTCGATGTCTCAATGCTAGCCTCCAAGTTTTCTTGAAACCTCTCTAATCCATCAGCCATACTATCTAAGCCTAACCATCTCATTGCGTCAATAGCCACCTCTATCAATTTCTCGAATCCCGATGTAACTGCATCAAGAGCAACAACGATTTTATCTAGCAGTATATCTCCCAACGGAACAAACAAGTCCATTAACGCATTTAGGATTCCAGAAAGCGGAGCTGTTGCCATCTTAAGCTTGTTCATTTTCTCTTCACTATCGCTTAAGACTTTTTGCAATCCAACTAAAGCAACGGCAATTGTTGAAATAACAATACCTATCGGGGTAGCTAAAAACGCCAAGCTTGCTCTTGTCATAGCACCCCAACCACTTACAACACCACTCAATGCCTTTACACTATTACCCATTGCGGTGTTGCTCCCCCCAATCGCACTAGATAAACCACCTAAATCTCCAACCGCTGTTTTTATGCCTTCCGAATAGTCCCCAATTCCTATTTTTTGACGTGCATAAGAATCAACGTTTTCTTTTATTATTTGATTGTTTTGGTCCAGCCTAACGTTTATCTGCTCTAATTGCTTGCGCCCCTCTTCTGTTTCTAAATTTGTTTTATCCCGAACGGCGTTAAGCGCAGTGTTTTGCTTTCTTAATTGCTCTATCGTAACCGCCTCTTGGTTAAGAATAGCATCCAACTCGCTTTGTGTTAAAATAGCTTCTTTAGCTTGAACGTTTGCCGTACTTATAGCGTTTTGAAACGAACGGTATTCAGCACCAGCGTTTTTTGTAGCAATCTCCGTGCTTACTAATTTTTTGTTTAAAGCATCAAACTCCTTTCCGCTATCCTTACCTTCTTTTTGTAAATCACGCATCTCCTTACGTAATTCCCTTTGCTCTTTTTTTAAAGCTTCAAATCGTTTACGTACGTTTTCTGCATCCTTTGTTAGCGAAGATGTATCTATGTTGTATTTTGCTAAATCTATGTTTTCAGCCATAATTTATGAATTAGGTCGTATTACTTTTTTTGGCGTAGGCTTGTAGTTATTTATCTTAACCAACTCCGCTTCGATATCTTTATCTTTTTTAAGCGATAATTTATTTATTATAAAATATGCTTTTTCTTGCTCTAGGTAAATTGTTTTCGACAAATCTATACTTGCGAAATCAAAAGAGGACATGCGAAGTTTTACCTTTATTATTTTAGATTGGTTTAGAATTTTTCGCATTTCGTTCCATTTTGACACTACACTCCTGAATGAAGTTCGTTCCGTGTTAGCCCAAGGCAATCCAACTGATAACTGTCCATTAACTGCAATGCTAGAAGCTTGAATGTAATCGAATTCAGCTATGAAAAACCTGTCTTTTAAAGGCTTGTATTTAATCTCTTCGCTATCTTCGCTATCTTCACTATTCTCTATCTCGAAGCTTTTTAGATAATCAACACGTATATTTTCGTTCAGCGATTTAAATATAACACCCCTATCCTCTCTTGTATATGCAAAACTCTGGTATAATGTTTTTTCTTGTGGTAGGTTTCTGTTTCCAACAAATACTACTCCATCGTCGTAATCTGATTCGTTATCGTTGTATTTGTGCTTCAATAGATTTTCTTGTGCATATGAGGAATAAGTGTATTTTTCGCTTATTCGGTCAACATAAAACTCGCTTAAATCCTGATGCTCCGCACCCAATCTATTCGTTATATCTTGCGCAGTAATTATTTTGTTTTCATAGTCAAAATAAAGCGTGCTAGTATTTCTTATAAAAATCTCTTTTAAAACATCGGTTATTTTTAGACTGCCCAATAATGTAGAGAAGTCTACATACTCTGTATTTTCCCTAACTATCTTCAAATAACTTCCATCGTCGTAAAACTGAACTCTTCCTGGCCCAGTATTATCAAAGAATTGCAAATAAATAACATCCCCAGCGTTCAAGTCTAAATTAACTACTCCTTTTCTAGGGTAGGAATAGTTTCCATAAGCAGTATTATTTACGTAAATTCTTAAGCTCGGGTATTGGATTCCTTCATCCGTTTCTATCCAAAACCTAGCATTAACATGTAAGCTGTAATTTCCAGTATCTTGAATTGTAACGCTTGCAGAATCATAACTAACAAAATCGATATTGGTATTAACTGGATCTAATATAATTCTGAAATACGGATTTGTATTTGTAATTTCCTCAAAATTAAAATCAGCAACTAAGTAAGGTTCGCCATCTTCCTCATTTGCTTTTGTACTTAAGTAAGTTTTGCTCAAAAATCCATCTAACCCTTTTATTTCCCAACCATATCTTTCCTCTATTTTTGACACTAGATATTTGAAATTAATAAAAGGCAATAAACCGTTACTATCTGTGTTTGTTGCATTATTAACTTCTCCAGATAATGGGTAGCCATACCAAGCAATTAGATACTTGTAATTTTGCCTGCTTGCGTTAAATGTATCTATTATTGCGTTTGTAGTTTTTATATGAGCAACTTCGGATAAATCTAAATCCATTATAGTATCACTACCAATCGCATCATAGAAATCAATAGCGCCATTTTTAATATGCGCCTTGTATTCGGTTTCATTGCTTTCTGTAATAACTAGCTTTCCATTATTAACAATAGATGCGCCGTCATATAATAGTTGCACATCTACAAATTCATAAGGTTTTGTACTTTCGCTTCCTACAATTCCAAGACCATCTAATGCATTTCTGTTTTCTGCTGTTTTTGGTATTTTAAACTGCCAAGAATAGCTGTCGTTTATTTTTGTGAAGTCCGCAATATCTCCAACTTGCCTAACATAATTTATACTAGTATCAAGCAAATCTAATTTATAGCCAGTATCTATAATTACTATTTCTACCATGTTTTTTTAGTATTTATAGAACTTAAGTATTCAAGTTTTATAGAGAAATCTGTAACATGATCTTCTATTTTTATATTACTAGATTGACCAGTATTAATTACTTGTTCCCATTTATTACTATCCAATCCAGATGCAGGATTATTTAAATTATAAATCCAAATATCAGGACTTGCCATAAGAGAAAATAAGTATGGATAATATTCTTTGTCCACTCTATCAAAAACATCTATTTCAAAACTTGCATCTACTCCAATAGTTTTATACTTAGACTTTCGGTTACCTATATCATAATTTAATCCAATTACGTCTGTGTTGCTTGTTTTTGTTTTTATAGAATAGTCTGAAAACAACCACGCAGAATAACCGCCTTTTATATTCTGAAACATTACGTATAAGCCATTGCAAGACTTTGTAGGCATATTTTTGTAGTTAGGCACTCTAGTAAGCATATTAACAGAACTTAAATTTCTAGTTGCGCTAGCCACTAACGGGAACCCTTCCCATATAGGAATGTTATAAGTAAGATTTAAGTTTATATCTTCATTGAATCCTATATTTATATCTGTATTAAACTCCCCGCCTCTCAATGCTTTTATTCTGTAATTTTTAGGCGCCCTTGTAATTCCATTGTTAGTATTAGAAATTATATTTATAGAAACATCTATAATTTGATTTTTTATAACCACACCAGCACCTACACCATTTGCAAAGTTTGCATCAGTGGGTTTGAAAAGAGCCGAGATAATAGGAGACAAATCGTACTGCAATGTAGAAATATTAGGATTAGCATATAATTTAGTTCTCAATATCTTTCCAGTTCCCATATTAGTAACAGAAATAGAAAAGCTCACAGTATTATTTGTAACAGGCAAATCTATTACAATAGGATTATTTACAAAGTATAGTTTTTTATCTAGCATATTATATTTTTATTATATCTGAAATTTCAGCGGTAACATTAGCTAAAATAAATTCGCCTATTCGTTGCCTTATAAACCTTAGCGTTTCTCCTTCGCTTAATACATCTAGCAAGTTAGAACCTCCTTTTTGATACCAAGTAGTGCCTTTTTCGGCTATCGAATTTCTAACCGCATAAGCTACGTTTGTAGCCTCTTCAAATCCATATCCAAACTTCGCCATTGCCCAACGTCTTAGACTTGGTATATCTACAATTGTACCGGGTGGCGCTCCATGTTGTAATTGCTCCGAGTAATCTCTACCCGAAATTATTCCTGTAGCGCTATCGTTCTGCATTTCTACTCTATAGTCTACGTTCGCCTCCCATTCGGAAGTAGCACGCATCCCTAGTGATATAAATCTAGGGATTAGAAACATCTCTACAACGTCTCTAAATATATTTTCTAAATCACTTTGTTCGGGTAAAAACATTTCTAAATCTTAGTATATCTATTTGCCTATTATAATGCTTAATTAGAATTTTACCCCTAGTGCTATAGAGATTAACGTTATCCCTTTTCTTTTCTAATTGCCTAATTACTAAAAATCTTAGTGCATTAGTAACTATCAAAATGAAAACTATAATTATAATTAACCTCATCTTATTTGCTCTTCAAATGTTATGCTACCAGAATACCCGACGAAATTCTCGTCATAGATTTTCGGGTTAGCTATTGTTTCTAAATTCAAACTTGTAATTCGCATTGGATAACCTAGTATCCTACAGAAATCATTAAAATTATTAGTAGTTAGGCATTTTTGAATAGGTAATAAATATTTCTTGTATCTTCCCTCTTCAATATCATAACCCTTTATTTCATCCCAATTATTTTCTGAAAACTTAGCGATAACGCCAACATGAAAAGTTATAGTGTGCCTAATTGTATTATTTCTAATAGCATGAAACACACTCCCAAATGTTGGAGTTTCCGTAATTCTTTGACGATAAACAATAAAATGAACACAGTCGCAATTCTCATCTCTAATTTGATAAGTGTTACCAGTTGCGTTATCTAAAGGCGCTGTAAACACCCAGCACTTACCGCAATTATTGTCTTCATTAAACTTAGCTATAAGTTTATGTAGGTAATCAATTACATCTGTCATTTCGTTTTGTTTTGCCTTTCCATTTTATTAATAACATCTAACTTCTTTCTAATCTCACTTTCTTTTTTCAGCTTGTATTGAAGTGAGAATATGCGAGCGTAAGAAGCATTTGCAATCTCATCGTATAAACTAACATTATCATTTGCTAAATTCCAGATAGTTAAATCAACTCCTAATTTATTTAATTCAGAAATTCCAGCCATTACCATTTTTTCAGATGGTTTAGAGTGCAAGTTTTCGGTCTCCATTTTTGCAATAATTTCTAGTTCGTTAAGCAAATGTACGAATATTAGTATTTTATCTACTCTTTTTATATTGAAATGATTAATAAATATATTAACGGCACTGTTATAGTCGCCTGATGTTATTAATTTAGGAATATTACTCTTAACATCTATAAACCTAACTTCTGTAAGTAGTAATTTAGATATTTTAGGCGGCACTTCTATGTATTTTCTAAGTAAATTAAAATCGCCTAATTTCGGTATAGCTTTGTTTAAATCCATTCTTACGTAATTAGTCTTGCTCGACGTGTTCGGATTGGTTTTGATTTTAATTCAAATACTTCTCGCATCATAAGTGCATCGGTTAAGTCAGGAGAATCGCCATTCAGATACTTTCCTTTCATCTCAGATTTAGGAATTAACCTAATAGGTTCTGTGTCTCGCTGCACCATAAGTTTTATAGCTTTTCTTTCAAATTGAAGCCTTTGCCTTATAGTATGCTTACTATCGTACATAGAATAAGCTACCTCTTCAATAATATGAATTTCACCCCTAGAAACTCGCTCACCTGAATATACATAGCATTGAGTTTTAAGATTATAAAACGTCCTATCATCGCCTTTATCAATTTGCTTTGAACCGTTTTTAAATGCTACTGCACCTGGTATAAATGCATTCCCTGAACCACCAATAAAAAGCCCTACACCATCCGCATCAAAAGCAATATTAGAATTTCGTACTTTAAATTTACTTTGAAGCTTTTTAGTGATATCTATTACATCCTTACCAGTGCTTTTATCCACAACCTCAACTCCAATTATCTTAAATCCACTCCATATCCAGTATAACAATTTATCCTCGCCGTCCATCGCAACATCTATGGTTATGTACCTCTCGCCATGCTCGACGAAATCATTCTCAAATATGTCTCTAAACGCGTTATATTCGTAGACGTCATTTGGGCTAACTGCAACTTTCCAATTTCCGCCAAGTAACTGCAATCTTGTGTCTTCATCTTGAGCGGCTAAATTTCCTAGATAGCCCGGGTCAACTTTTAATAATTCTTGGTTATCATAAATTGAACCACCTATAAAAGTAACAGATTTTATAAAGTCAGAATATTTTGAAGTGCCTCTACTTGACTTAATGAGCGGATCGAGAAAGTATTTTGATTTCTCTATAACCTCAGTCATAGAATCACCCCAGATAAAACTATCGCCATCTCTTGTAAAATACCTAAGCTTGCCCGATCGTTCCATATCTGGATAACCATCTTCGCCAATCCACCAGCTTATAAAATCAGCCACCCAGCTGTCAGGATCAGGGTTGCAAGTAGCTCGAACATACGGCTTAACTCCACAAGTCGACCTATTTCTACTAAGCAAGTAGAAAAACATCTTCATTGAAAAATGCGTTAGCTCGTCAAAGCATAGTAGGGTTATCTCCGAACCTTGCCAGTCGTATATATTTTTCTCATACTCAAGATGTGAAAATTTTATTTTAGACTTATTTCCAAAATCCCAACTTAATGAACTTTCTCTAGGTGTTGCATCACCTATTAATGAATATATCTTTTCGCTAGCATCCCAAAGCCCACCAGCCGACCTAATTTGAACGGTAGTACGTCTAAACATTACGGTATCAAAATCCTTTACGTCTTTATGACGCAATGGTTCTAGTAGAAGAGAAAAAGTTTTACCGACACCAGCCGCACCCCCTCCAATAACAATATCTGCTGCGCTTGAAAGCGCATCCATTTGGTAGCCTTCTTGCGGGCGAATTACTCTCATCGGTTATTATTTGGAAGTTCAAAAACAACAACCTCATTTGATTTCTGCTTGTTGTCTCTTTCAAAAAACCCATGCTGTTTTGATAATCTTTCTTGAGCGGAAGAGTAGCCCGTAGCACCGATGTGCCTAATAGTCCTACTTGCTGTTTCTAGTTGTTTTGAAGTAGAATTATCATCTTGTAAGATAGCTAGTGCATTCTCGTATATTTCTATTAGCCTCAAATCCTTTTTAACGCTCTTTTCCAGCGTGTATTTGTTTTTTTCAGCCAACTCCTTACGAAGTTGCTCAATCCTCGCTAAAACATCGCTACGCATGCTTAGCATGTACGCATTATTGGTTATAGTGCTGTTGGATTGGTTTTTGGTAGAGTAAGCACCTCGATAAGCATCTGCCTTTGTAGCACCATTTACGTACAACTGACAAAACTTTTCTTGCTTTGGTGTTAATTTTTTTTTCTTACTCATTTTTTTAGAATTTAATGCCGTTGAGTGACCTATCTCTGCTAACTGCATGCAACTTACCACCTCCGACAGGGTTACTGCTTAAACCAGCCTCAGAATGCCCAGTTATTAGGTTAGCGCCAGGCTTATATTTAGTAGGCTTTATCCTACGTGTAGGGTAACCATGTTTGCGGTAGAAATCAACTTCGTACGCTAAGTACTTTTTATTTCTACTACTTGGGTCTTGCACTTCTATGTGTTTTTTTAGAATATGCTCTGGTATATCACTAACGTCTGTTGTCCATTTGTCTTTCATTTTATTCTATTTTGTTGCGAGGGGAGGATTCGAACCTCCAACACTGGATTATGAGACCAGCAAGTTTTCAATTACTCTACCTCACGATTTAGGCGCACGCATTAGAGTACATGCGCCTGAATTTTTTAACCGACCTTTTGACGAAGGTGGTTTTTAATGTAATAGCCTTTTAACTTCCACGTTTTAGGCTTCGAGATAAGAGTTAGGTATTATCCTTTCCCTTTTCTTATTTACAAATATACAATTACAAATATACAAATAATATTTATGATATTTCAAAATATACAAATAAATAAAGTTGTATCAATTTAATATTATACCTACATTTGTTTTGTATATAAATTATTATGCTTATATTTGTAATATATAATTAGTAATAATAATAATAACTAAACTAAAAAACTATGAAAAACAAGACAGATGAGCTATACCTGAAATTAGCTAAACACATAAGAGAAAGCGTATTGGGGGGTAATTTTGATATCACAGTCCCAATTTGGGGGGATGATACTCATAACATCGTAATAGATGAACACGAGTATACCATATATGTAGCTGAGGTGTTCGCTAGCGTAAAATCTAGAAATAAACTATGGATGTACCTTCCGTCCGTGAATGACTTATTCACATTCACAGGCGAAGACCTGACTACTGTAGTTAGCGTCCTGAAGAAGAAGGAAATTGAGATGAAGAATGATATGGATGAACTTCATAAAGAAATGAAGCAAAAAAGAATTAATAGGCTTAAAGAGGAGCTTGCAAAATTAGAAGGATAAAATTATGGACTTAATAAGATTAATGCAAAAAGAAGTAGTTAGTTCAGAACTACCAACAAAGAAAGAACTAGTTAGAAAAGGTAAGGAATTCGCTTGTCGATTAGCTGATAGCGGAGAATATAACCTCCAAGAGGTGTATGCTAATGCTTTAAGGCTGAAAGAGAGCATAAACGCAGTAGAGGCTGAATTAAAAAAAATATTACCGCAGGAGGACTTTGAAGCGTTCGGGATAAAATGTAGTTATAGACAGGGCGGCGATACTATAAACTACAAGGACGATCCGATTTATCTGGAGTTACTAAAAGACGTAGAGCAAAGGAAAGAATTGTTAAAAACCGCTCTTAAAGCGAAAGACCCAATATTTGACGCTTACGGGAATGAAGTACCAAAAGTAAGTACCACTCCTAGAAAATCTAGCTTAGCTATGAGTTTCTAGGATATAAAAAACAGCACAAACTAAGCCTTCATTTTTACTTTTGAAGGCTTTTTTGTTTTCAATACCCAAACTAACTAACGTTCGTTAGTCTATATTCTCTTTATTATATTCCACATGTGTTTTAAAGTGGAATCGTAATCATCTGAAAATCAACGCCATGACACATTACCACATTAGAACTCATTTTTAGACACATACCCCTAAATAATTATAACGCCAAAAAGGTACCATATAGAGAGTACGTGCCAAGTGGAATTGGATTAAGTGATTTTGACTCTTCACGCTTGTATTAATTGAAAGTTATTGTATATTTGCACTGTAGGAGTCGCAGCCTATTTGAGATATTTATTTAGCCCCCTAGTGAGCGACAACCCTGCGACGTTGTAGCTTTACTAGGGGGTTTTTAATTAATAACACTATGATTACGATTTTCAGGAGTTTATTCCAAACTGACGTACCATTTCACCTGTCGTTTGATAAATCAATTCAGAGGATAAAAGAAGGTAAGTCTAAAGTTCTTATAGAGAAAATAAGAAATGCAAAGAACAAATCTGATGCAGATAAATTTAAAAAACAACTACCTGCTATTTTGTTTTCTGGTAAGTTTTCGGAGAGATCTAAGAAAGGATTAAAGGTGCATTCTGGGTATATGGTTATTGATTTTGATGATTTTGAAGACGAAGTAGTGTATGCCAACATGTTCGATAAACTTAAGTCAAATAAACATATTGCATTACTTTTTAGGAGTCCATCGGGCAACGGTATAAAAGCTGTCGTAAGAATACCTAGCTGTACGGCAGAGGATCATGAAAGGTATTTTGATCTTTTTAACGATGAATTTAAGTACAGCTATTTTGATAAATCAAACTGCGATGTGTCCAGGGTTTGCTTTGAGTCGTACGACCCAGATTTGTACCACAACCAAGACGCAATTGTATTTGAACCCAAACTAGTTGATAAAGGTTTTTCTGTATCTGAAAAAGTAGTACATACCCCATTGACTGATGAGGATAGGATTATTTCTAGGATAATGGACTGGGACTGGAAGTATGATTTTGTAGAAGGGGAGAGGAATAATTTTGCCTATGTACTATCTAGATCTTTCTGCGAATATGGAGTTAGTGAACAATCTGCTAAAAGTTTTATCGTAAATCATTATTCCGATAAAGACTTCGGGGAAAGGGAAATAGAAAATACAGTTAAGAGTGCGTACAGAAGCACCGCTTTTGGAGTCAAGAAATTTATAGACTATGACAAAAAGAAAGAATTTGAAAAAGATATTAAGCATAAGCCGAAAAAAGAGGTACTAGAGAAGTATGATTTAAGTGATGAGGATTACGAGAGAGAAAAGAAAGATATTACTGTTGATGAGTTCTGGTATTTAGATTTAGACAAAAATGGAAAGGAAAAGATAAAAGTAGATCCATACAAATACAAAGTATTTCTAGAGCAGAATGGATTTAAAAAGACTTATTTAAACGAAAGTCAAAAACCTACTTTTGTTAAAATAGTGTCTAACATAGTGGAGGAGACATCTGTCGAGAGGATAAAGGACTTTGTACTCGATTACTTATTATCAAGAAGGCATATAAATATATGGAGTTACTTCGCTTCTTATGCTGCTTTATTTTCCGAGAACTACTTACTTATGTTAGACTCAATAGAGCTGATGATGCTTGACGATAAAAGAGACAAGTCGTTTATAGCCTTTAAAAATGGGATATTAGAGGTTACGAAAAAAGACACAAAGATGGTAGATTATATTGATGTAGATGGTTATATCTGGAGATCGCATATTGTTGATAGAGACTTTATAAAAGCGCCTATAGAAAATGATTATAAGAAGTTTATAGAAAATATATCACATTCATCACCCAAACCACTAGAGTCTACAATAGGCTACTTAGTTCATACATATAAAAATAAGATGAATAATAAAGCTATTATATTTAACGATGAAGCTATATCTGACAATCCAGAAGGCGGGACTGGGAAGGGACTTATAATACAAGGGATTAGAAGAATAAGAAGAACTTCAATATTGGATGGTAAAACATTTGACGATAAGAAATCATTTGCATACCAAACTGTTTCAAAAGATACTCAGGTATTAGTTTTTGATGACGTTAAGAAGAACTGGGATTTTGAAAGTAAATTCTCCATTGTAACAGAAGGCATAACCTTGGAAAGAAAAAACAAGGATGCTATAAAGCTTCCAGTCGAACAATCCCCTAAGATGGTTATATCTACAAACTATGTTATTAGGGGTGCGGGCAACAGTCATGACAGAAGAAGGCATGAAATTGAGATAGCACAGTATTACGGCGCGAACAAGACCCCTTACGAAGATTTTGGTAGACAATTATTCGATGATTGGAACGCTGAAGATTATAATCGTTTTGATAATTATATAGTTTACTGCTTACAATTATACTTGAATGAAGGATTAATAAGTCAGGAGGATGCTAAGAATATAGATGCAAGAAAGTTAATAGCAGAAACTAACCGAGAGTTTTACGAATGGGCAATGGACGGGAACCTACCTGTTAATGTCAGAATTTATAGAGCTGAAAAATACCATCACTTTATTGACCAATACCCGGACTATGCACACGGCAGATTTAAGCTATCACAGAAGTCATTTAAAATATACATTGATAATTACGCTAAATACTTAGGATTAGAGGCTGTAGATGATAGAGATGTTAGTGGCAGATACTCTGAGATAGTAGATAATAACCTACCTAAAGACAAAATAGATTTAAGTGACGATATGCCTTTTTAAATGATAAAAAATATAAATAAAATGAAACTTACACAAGGACAAAAACAATTTTTGGAAGAAGTAGAAAAGGGGACTAATATATTTCTAACGGGTAAAGCTGGGACGGGGAAAAGCTTTGTCCTTGATCTTATAAAAAAAGACGCAGTAAAACTAGGTAGTACTGGAGTATCTGCGTTAAATATAGGAGGCGCAACACTACATAGTTACTTTTGGATACCAATAAAATATAGGGATGTGGTAAGACATGACGACTGCTACTATTTCAGAGGTGAAAAAGCTGAACAAGTTGACGCATCTGCAAGTATAATTATAATAGATGAAAGCTCTATGATAAGAGCAGATGTAATGCAAGCAGTTGAGAACACTTTGAATAGAAATAAAAATAGATTAAACAATTTCAATAGCTTAAAAAATAGGCAAATTATTTTCGTGGGCGATATGGGGCAGCTTCCTCCTGTAGTTTCCACTGAGCAAGAGAAAGAAGCGCTAGCATACACTTATGGCGGATTTAACTTTCAAGACTCTCAAATATATAAGGATTTAAATGTAAAAACTATTGAGCTTACTGAAATAGTTAGGCAATCTGACTTAGATTTTATTGATGCTTTAAATAAGTTAAGAGATGGACAGATAGATATATATTGGAAGTCTTTATATTCCAAAGAATTAAACGAAGGAATAACCATCGCCCCAACTAGGAAGTTAGTAGATAAGTATAACAAGGTAGGATTATCAGAATTAGACGGTGAAGAGGTTACTTACTATAATAACGAAGATGGAACGTTAAGGCTTAGCAATTTTCATCTACCTACTAGCATTACGTTAAAAGATGGTGCTAAGATAATTTATAAGTTCAATAGCAAAAGCTTTCCACTTGTTAATGGCACGTTAGGCACATTTATATTGAAAGACGGAAACCCTTTCATAGAAACTGAGACAGGCACTTATCCCATAGAATACGAAAGTTTCAAAGATTCGGTAATGCATAGCGATGGAATGATAGAGGTGTTAGGTAGCGTCTCGTTCTTTCCAGTAGAAGTAGCTTACGCCATCACTATTCATAAGTCTCAAGGCTTGACGTTCGACAAGGTTAATGTAGATTTATCATATGGGTATTTTGGAGGTACAAGAATGTTGTACGTGGCTTTTTCAAGATGCAGAACCCCAGGAGGATTAAATATTATTAGACAAAAGCTTGTGTAGTAATTTTGCAATACATATATTTGTACCAATAAGACGACCAATAGAAAGAACATCATTAAAAGCCCCTAGATACAAAGATTTGGTCGTCTTATTCTAGGGGCTTTTTATTTTTAATAGATCCGATGCGTTTACGGAAATTTAAACGTAATTTAAAACAATTATATTATGAGCAGTTGGCTAGAACGACC